>Ga0307373_10014540_pt1 | contig 10815 bp, 13 predicted proteins | sample OX2MG_FD_202534 | JGI IMG/M metagenome (GOLD analysis project Ga0307373, IMG submission 202534) | Soil microbial communities from Risofladan, Vaasa, Finland - OX-2 | ecosystem: Environmental > Terrestrial > Soil > Coastal area > Acid sulfate soil | place: Finland: Risofladan, Vaasa | collected... | reverse complement strand
CCACCATATACCGTTTTGCGACTAGTTCGCAACAACGCTAGGGATGGTGGTGGATGTGCTCGAGCGTCCGCCGATGCTTGGGCGGGATTGGGGTCTTGGAGCCCGGCAGGGCGCGCGCGCAGACCGAGCAAACTCCCGTCACCACCACGTCCGTCCGGACCGGTCGGAAGTGGTGTAGAGCCTCCAGGTGTTGTTCCAACTCGGCCACCAACTCGTGCTCGATGTGCAGGATGCCCGAGCATATTTGGCAGATCGCGTGCTGGTGGTCTTCGGACGAGATCTCGTAGTGCACAGGACCGTCGCCCAGCCGAACCGCATGCAGAGCACCGGAGGCCGACAGCGCCTCCAGAGCGCGATAGACCGTGCTCTTGGAGAAGTTCGGAAACGCGGCTTGGATCTCAGTGGTTATCTCTTCGGCGGAGCAATGCCCGCCCAGCCGGCGCACCGCGTCCCAGACCAGCTGGCGCTGCCGGGTGTGCCGCATCCCGGGCGCCAAGGGGAAGGGATTCGGGTCCGGCGGGATGGGGTCCATGGATGCGAAGCCTACCCGCCGACGATGACAGCCAAACCGGGATCCGAGTTGGTGAGGCGACGCGAGCCGGTTTCGGTGACCAGCAAGTCGTCCTCGATTCTCACCCCGCCCCAGCCCACCAGGTAGGCACCCGGTTCCACCGTGACGACCATGCCGGGCTCGAGCACCAGCTCCGAATCCGGCTCCAAGCCGGGCGCTTCGTGCGCTTCGAGGCCGAGGCCGTGGCCCAATCGATGGATGAACTCATCTCCCCGGCCGGCGTCCCGCAGCACCGCCCGCGCCGCCTCATCGACGTCGCCTGCCCGCACGCCGGGGGCGATGGCGACGATGGCTGCGTCGTGAGCCGCCAAGACGGTGGCGTGCAACTCCAGGACCGTCCGGCTGGGAGCACCGACGACGGCCATCCGGGTTAGATCGGCTTTGTAGCTCCTCCAGGCGGCGCCAAAATCAAGCAGGACCAAATCACCACGGGCGAGACGGCGGCCCTGCGGCGACAGGTGCGGGAGGGCGGTGTGGGGGCCGCTCTGGGCCAGGGTCGGAAATGACTCCTCGCAGCCGCGGGCGTGGACTTCAGCGGCAACCAGGCCCGCGATCTCACGCTCGCTTAGTCCGGCAGCGAGCTGGGCCAGCACCGACCTCCAGACCTCGTCGGTGAAGCGGGCCGCCGCCTCCAGACAGGCGACCTCGTGCTCATCCTTGATCCGGCGCATGACGCTGATCTGGTGGCTGGCGTCGATCAGCCGATCCGCGCCCACCCAGATCGCCAGGGAGTCGGCAGCGGCCAGCGTCAGATGCCGCTTTTCCACCGCCAGGGTCCGCGGCCGCCCGAGCAGGCCCGCCACCAGCGAACCCAGATCGTCGCCGTCCCGCCAACCCCTCACCTCCAGGCCGGGCGCGGCGGCGCGGGCGGCCTCCACTTCCAGGGCGGGCACGATTAGCACGCTCGCTGCCAGCCCCATGACCAGGGCCATGAGCCGTTCGTGGGGCTGGCAGAAAAATCCGGTCAGGTACTGGACGCTGACGGGATCGGTCAGGAATGCCGATTCGGCCGCTTGCCCCTCCAGCCAGAGCCTCAGCCGCCGTTGCCGCGAATCAGTGAAAGGCGACGATTCGGAGTTGATAGCTGCCGCCGTTGGGGGTTAGGACCTCGACCTCCTCGCCCGCCTTGTGCCCCATCAGAGCCCGGCCGATGGGAGATTCCGAACTGATCCTCCCGCCAGCAGGATCAGCTTCAGCTGAACCAACGATGCGATAGGTCTCCTCGGGACCGCCCTCCTCAGACACGGTGACCGTACTCAGAATGCCGACCGCGTCGGAGTTCTCCGCCCGCTCGATCAGGACGTGGTTCTTAACGATGTTTTCAAGCTCCTTGATTCTGGTTTCGAGAAATGACTGGTCGTTGCGGGCAGCGTGGTATTCGAAGTTCTCGGATAGGTCTCCGTGCTCACGCGCCGCCTTGATCTTGGAGATGATGTCAGGACGCTTGAAAGTGACCAGATGATCGAGTTCACGGGCCACCTCGGCCAGGCCCTCGGCCGTGATCGGTACCTCGCTTTGCATCAACCCGCCGCTCCCGGCATCAGTGCCGCCACCCGCGATTGCATGGCTCGCTGGTAGAGGTAGGAGGACCCGAAAACCGCCCCCCCCAAGAGCGCCCCCGCCACCGCCGCCAAGAGCGCATGCAGTCCGGCGCTGCTGGTCAGAATCGGGAGCATGGCGACCACGTCAACACCAATGATGGCGGCCACGCAGAGTCCGATGGGCGTGATCAAGGGAAGCCAGCGCAGCCGCCTCACCACATCCGGCACGGCCGGTTCGGGCCGAGGCGCCAGGCGCTGCCCCATGACGCCGAGGCTTCGCACGTGGCGCAGGGCAGGCGTCACCGTCAACATGACCGTGACCTGGTTACCCGGTACCTTGGCCAGCTTGCTACTCTCGACCAGGTACTGCTCCTGGCCCCCGCGGGTGCGGACCATCAGCATGCCGAGTCCGATGGAAGTGCTGAGGGAACTGGCTCCAACCAGCTGGCCCTGGACCATGCGCGGCTCCCCGCGCCGATCCGCGCGTGCCAGGCGGTAGCCGGGCAGTACGAAGCTGGCCACGAACGCGATTGGCAAGAGCCAGACCATGCCGGCCACGATTCCGACCGGCCAGCCCCAGGGATGCACCGCCACCAGGACCGCCAGAATCACGAGGCAGGCCAGACTCACAGCCCCTCCGATGTAGCCCAGGCGCACGACGAACTCGGGGGAGTAGCCCTGGAGAATGCCGCCGGAGGCGACGTACCGCGCCCGCTGCCGCTTGGAATCGCCGACCGCCGGCTGGGGCGCTTGCGCCTGTTTCGGACGCACCTGCCGCATCTGTTGGCGCCGCTTTCCCATCAAATGGAGTTTATCGGTGACGCCCGGCCCAGGGTTTGGCAGCGGCCGGCCGTTCGAGATCCAAGCGTGAGAGCGGGCCGATCAGGCCGGAGGCGCGGGGCGGGAGGCGATTTCGGCCAGCATCTGGGCGGGCTGGTTGGTGAAGATCGAATCCGGTTGACAGGTCTCGCACCAGCTCAGCGCCAGCGCGTCATCGATCGTCCAGGTCCCGACCCGGCCGCCGGCGGCGTGAATGGAGTTCACGACCTCGGAATCCAGGGCACTCCAGTGCGGACAGAAGAGGTCTGCTTGGGCGGCGATCATCAAGGCGGCCGGATCGAGGGGACGCGACACCATCAACAAGCCGCCCAGAATCCGCGGCTCAAGGCCCTTGATTCGCGCCACCGAAGAATGCGAGAACGAGATCACGGCGGTGTCATCGAGCACGTCCTGCCGAGCCAGCTCGTCGATGACGCGCTCTTCCAGCTCGGGATAGGCGATTGGTAGCTGCTTCAGCTCAACGCAAACCCCGACCCGACCTCGCGCCATCTCGCAGACCTCGGATAAGAACGGAAGGCGCTCCCCATCGCCGGCGTCCAAGCGCCGCAGTTCGGCCGCGCTGTGACTGGCCACCAGGCCGCTGCCGTCGGTGGTGCGGTCCAGGGTGTGGTCGTGGATCACGATCAACCGGCCGTCAGCGGACATGTGCACATCGCATTCGATAAGGTCCACGCCGAGGTCGATGGCGGAGCGAAATCCGGCCAGCGTGTTCTCTGGGTGTTGGGCCGGGTTCCCGCGGTGCCCTCCCACCAGGGGCCGTCCCAAAGCCGCCGCCTGGGCAAAGCGCGCTCGTAAAGTTGGCGGCGGGGCGCCCATCGGAGCAGTCTATATTGGCTGCATGGGCCAGTCCCTGGCGGCCAACATCGGCGAGCTACGCGCGAGCGGCCACCAGCGAGAGGGGGTTAAGGAAGAACTCCGCCGCAACCTGATGGACGGATTGCAACACGGGGATACCATCTTTCCCGGGATCGTCGGCTACGACGACACCGTGCTTCCACAACTGGCCAACGCCATCATTGCCGGCCACGACGTGATACTGCTCGGAGAACGCGGGCAGGCCAAGAGCCGATTGATGCGAGCGCTGGCGAGTCTTCTCGATGAGCGAACGCCGATCGTGGCCGGGTGCGAGATCAATGATCATCCCTACGCGCCGATCTGCCAGCGATGCATCGACCTGGTGCGGGAAAAGGGCGAGGCCACGGCGGTGGCCTGGGTGGGACGGGAGCGCCGCTACGCCGAGAAGCTGGCTACGCCAGACATCTCGATCGCCGACCTGATCGGCGAGGTCGACCCGATCAAGGTCGCCGAAGGTCGCTACCTCTCGGACGAACTCACCATCCACTTCGGGCTGATCCCTCGAGCCAACCGGGGCATCTTCGGGATCAACGAACTCCCCGACCTGGCCGAGCGGATTCAGGTCGGGCTGCTCAATGTGATGGAGGAAAAGGACGTCCAGATCCGCGGCTACATGGTGCGCATGCCCCTCGACCTGATGGTGGTCGCGTCTGCCAATCCTGAGGATTACACCGCCCGCGGCCGGATCATCACCCCCCTCAAGGATCGATTCGGGTCTCAGGTGAGAACCCACTACCCCTCGGAGATCGAGCAGGAAATCACCATCATGGAAGCCGAGGCGGCCACGCCTCCAGCCGGCGTCGAGGTCTACGTGCCCCCGTTCATGAAGGAGGTGGTGGCTGAAATCACCCATCTCGCGCGGCGCAGCCCGCGCATTGCCCAGAGTTCGGGCGTTTCGGTGCGAATGTCGATCGGGAATTACGAGAACCTCATTTCGAACGCCATCCGGCGCTGCCTCCGGGTGCGCGAGCATCTGGCCGTGCCGCGGATCTCAGACCTGCGGTTCCTGGCTCCGTCCACGATGGGCAAGATCGAAATCGAGGCGCTGGACGAGGGCAAGGAGGGGCAGGTCCTGCAGCGCATTCAGAACTCGGCCGTGGCGGCGGTGTTCGGTCGCCACTTTGGAGCCGGTCAATTCCCTCGATTGCTGGACTATTTCGCCGCCGGCGCGACGATTGAAGCGGGAGACGGTATGCCGTCGAGCGGCTACTCCCAGAGTTTCGCCGCCAACGACGAACTCGGAGGGGCCTTGAAACGACTCCACCTGCCCGACCAGCCCGCGACCAGGGCCTCCTTGACCGAGCTGGTGCTGGAGGGCCTGCACCTGACCAAGCGACTCAACAAGACCGAGGCGGAAGGGGGAGCGATATACCAGCAGTGAGGGCGGGCCGCCCCTCAACCTGTGCCCGGTTCCGCGCGCCGGTGCCGTCCCTACTGGAAGTAGTAGATCATGGCGAACCCGAAGACCAGCACGAACATCAGGCCCACGAACAGGACCTCCACGCGCAGGGCCGCTCGGACCAGCCGCTTGGCCCGATGGGTTCGCTCGCCGCAATGATCGCAGTAGGCGGCGCCGGGCATCAGAACCGCCCCACACCGCGCGCAATGGGTCTGATCGGTCGCGATGGCCATCGTCCCAGTATGCCCGCATCCAGCCACCGACTACCCTCAACAGATGGACTCGCCCTCGCAAACATCCCCCGACGACCTCATCGTTCTCCTCTCGACGGTTCCCGAACGGGTGGGGGACCTCGTGGGCGGGCTCGATCGGGCTCAGTTGGGCTACCGCCATGGCCCCGGCTTTCCAAGCCTGGAAGAGGTCATCATCCACCTCACTCATTCGGGGCCAGCCGTGGATGGCCTGCTGCGCGGGCTGAGCCACGGTGAATCGCACCCAATTCGTCTTGGTTGGGTGACGCAGTGGAACCTGAGTGAGGACGGCGATCGGCCCGTGAGCGATCGATTGGAAGACTTCGCCCGCCTCCGCCGCCGGACCGTGGACTTGCTCCGGGGCTTTTCTGCGGAGGACTGGACGCGAACGGTCGAGGACGAAGATCGAGGCGAGACCTCCATCGCCGAGGTCTGCTTTGAACTGGCTAGGCATGAATTGGGGCACCTGACCCAGGTTCGAAATCTGATGGCGGTGATTCCGGATCGGCCCTGATGCCTGGCCAGACAACCCTGGTCGGACTTGACTGGATCCGGCGATCGCTCTGAACGCGGTGGAGCCGGTGCTGGCCCGCGGATTCCCGACTCAAGGTCGTTCCGAGGGGGGTACGGGCCAGCTTTGGAGGTGATCGGCCGCTAGCATCATCCCCATGGAAGCAGCAGAGGCCGCACCGCCGGAACGCCCAGCCAACGCCCGCAGTGAGCACGGCAACCGGCGGCGGAAGGCTTCGAAGGGTTCTCGGCAAGCCCAGTATTGGATGGTGGTGAGCTCTCCCGAGAACTTCCGCAAGAGCCAGCAACTCGGATTCTCGGTGCAGGGCATCAAGTCCCGGCACCGTCGGCGGGTGGAGCAGATGCGGTCGGGAGATCGCCTCCTGTACTACGTCACAGGACGCATGGCGTTTTCGGCCACGGTGACACTGACCAGTTCCATGTTCGAGGAACGCAGTCTGATCTGGCGCTCGGCGCGCAGAGATGAGGTCTATCCCTGGCGCATCCGGATTCGCGCCGACCAGGTGCTCCAGGAACCGGTCTGGATCCTGGCCCGGGAGCTCGCCTACCGGATGGAGTACGTGCGCAAGTGGCCACCCGAACACTGGACCCTGGCTTTTCAGGGGCACCTTCATCAGTTGCCCCAAAAGGACTTCAAGCTGATCGAGGACGAATTCCTGCGTGTCAACCGCCCCTCGCCGCTTCAGGCCGGTTCCTAGCGGTCGGCCACCCTCGTGTCACAAGCGGAGCCGCGCTGGTGCCCTGTTTGATGTGACGATGACGGCCAAGATGCACCTCGCCGAGACGGACGAGCCTCCCTATCCCCGAATGCCACCCCCGAGCAGCGACGGTGATGACTTCGACGGTCTCTTCCTGGCGGAATACGGCAAGGTGGTGGCAATCGCGCACCGGGTGCTGGCCGATCGATCTGAGGCGGAGGACGTGGCCCAGGAGGTCTTCATCGACTTTCACCGCCAACATCCCGCCAACGCCACCTTCGCGCCCCGGTGGCTGTATACCGCCGCCGCCCACAAGGCCCTCAACCGCATCCGAGGAAGGCGTCGGCGCGAGCGTCGGGAACTGGCCGATGCCGTCGGCGAGGTTCGCCTGGCCCCGGATCCGGGCCAGCTGGTGGAGACCAGCGTCGAGCGGCGGGAGGTGCGCAAAGTGCTGGCCCGATTGCCAGATCGAGTCGCCACCATTTTGGCACTGCGATACAGCGGCCTCAGCTATGTGGAGGTCGGCGCGGCGATGCAGATCGGCCCGAACTCTGTCGGAACCCTGTTGCGACGGGCGGAGATCGCCTTTCGGAAGGAGATGAAAGATGCACCTTAACGAGGGCGCCCTGCGGCGCCTCTACGACGAGCCGTTCTCGCTGACGGGCTCCATGCGCGAACACTTCGACTCGTGCCCTCGATGCCAGGAGCGCCTTCAGGTCATCGCCGGTGAGGCCCGCGAGGTTCTGGGGCGTATGGCCGTGAAGGGTTCGACGGTTGACGCCGCGGCGGCCCTGAACGTCGTCAGGCGGCGCTTGACCCCACCGGTCCGTCGCCGCTTCGCGCTACCGGGCCTGGGTTGGAAGGCCCCGGTGCTGGCGGCCGCACTGGTCGCGGCTCTGGTCTCGGTGGTCGCCTTCACGCCCCCCTTGGCTGCCCGCCTCACCAGCATCTTCAGCCCCCAGCACGTGGCTCCGTTGGCGATTCAGTCCGGCTCCCTCACCGGCCTCGATGCCCTGTCCACCTATGGCACCGTGAATTGGTCGGGCAGGCCTCAGTTGGAGACCGCGGACACCGCTCAGGCCGCCTCGCAGAAATCTGGACTTCCCCTCATCAATCCCGGTTACCTGCCATCAGCGGTGGTCGGTAAGCCGGTCGGCTACGGTGCCACCACACGGGCAGACGTGAACTTCACGTTCAGCCAGGCCAAGGCGCGCCAGGCGGCTCAGGCGGCCGGCAGGTCAGTACCGACCTTTCCCGCCGGTGCGGATGGGTCGGTTATGAAGGTCACCATTGGACCCGCTGAGGCCGCGATCTACGGAGACTTGCGGCAGGTGCTCAACGCGGCCAGGTCCTCCAGCAGCACGAGCTCGGCGGAGCAATCCATTCTGAGTGCGGGCCCCTTTCTGGCCGTCGCCGAGTCGAGGGCGCCGGTGGTGTCCTCGAGCGGAATGAGCGTAGCCCAGCTGAAGCGACTACTGCTCTCCCAGCCCGGCCTGTCGCCGCAGCTCAGGAGCATCATCAATTCACTCAATAATCCGATCGGGAACCTGCCCATCCCGATTCCCGCCGACATGGCCAGCGCCCAACAGGTCAAGGTCCAAGGGGTTGACGCCACCGCGCTGGGCGACAACACTGGCCTTGGTAGCGCCGTGATATGGATCAAGGGTGGGATCGTCTACGCGGTCGCCGGTACCGTCTCGGAGACGGATGCCCTGGCCGTGGCCAACTCCCTTCGATAGCGCGCCCTTGGAGAAGCGGGTGAGCGTGACGGCGGCGGGAACCGCCGCCGACGCCTCACCCGCCATCCACACCACCGGTCTGAGCAAGGTCTACGGTCGCAAGACGGCTCTGGCCAGCCTCAGCATGACCGTCCCCAGGGGCGAGGTGTTCGGCTTCTTGGGGCCCAACGGCGCCGGCAAGACAACCGCCGTCAAACTTCTCCTGGGCCTGGTGCGAGAGACGTCGGGGGAGGCTTGGATCCTGGGTAAGGCGCCCTCGGATCCCGGCTCGCGGCGCCACGTCGGCTACCTTCCCGAACTCTTCCGGTACCAGGCCTGGCTCTCCGCGGCGGAGGTTCTGCGGGTGCATTGCGAACTCGCCGGTCTCGATCGCCCAACCTGGGTGGAGGAGATCCGGGCCGTGCTGGCAATCGTAGACCTGGGGGCGCGCGCCAATGACCGGGTGGGTACGTTCTCCAAGGGGATGCAGCAGCGACTGGGCCTGGCGGTGGCTCTGCTCGGATCGCCCCAGCTGGTCCTGCTCGACGAGCCGACCAGCGCCCTCGATCCGGTCGGACGCCACGACGTGCGCCAGATCATCCGCCAACTTCGCGATCGGGGAACCTCGGTGTTCTTGAACTCCCACCTCCTGACCGAGGTCGAAATGGTGTGCGATCGGGTTGCCATGGTGGACCACGGGAGAGTGATCTCAACCGGCACCCTGAACGATCTGCTGGCCGAGGGCGATTGTCGATTCCGAGTCTCCGGACTCAATCCCGCCGAACGAGCCGGCCTGGCGCCGACCGGTGACCAGGACGACGATGGGGAGTGGATCACAATCCATCACCTGGATCCGGAGTTGATACCCACCACGGTGGAGCGGATCGTGGCCATGGGAGGGCGGATCTACGCGGTAGAACCCCGTCGCCAAAGCCTGGAGGAACACTTCCTGCAGCTGCTGGGCGAGTTGTGATCGGACCCCTCTTCGTCGTCGCCCGGCTTACGGCCTGGGAGACGGTACGACGCCGCCTGATGATCGCACTGGTAGTGATGACCCTGATCATCATCGCCACCACCGGCTGGGGATACAACCGGCTCTGGACCGCCACCGACAACGGCGCCCCGATCGGGGTGGTTCAGGTGCGTGCGATCACGTCCCAAGTTCTGATTCTGATGTACTTCGTGTTTGCCGGCGTCCTGGCTCTCAGCTCGGTGCTGATCGCCGCCTCGTCCATTTCCGGCGACATCGAATCCGGGTTGGCCCTGTCCATCCTGTCTCGGCCGATCGGGCGCGCACAGTGGGCGCTGGGCAAATGGCTCGGCCTGGCCGCCATGACCATCGCCTACGCCGGTGGCGCGGGATGGCTGGAACTCCTTGTGGCCGACTTCACCACCGGATACCTGCCGCCCCATCCCTGGCAGCTGGTCGGCTACATCGGCGCCGAGGGCCTGATCTTGCTCACTCTGGCCCTGACCCTGTCGACTCGAATGGCCGGAATGACCGCGGGCATCATCGCCCTGGTCGGGTATTTCATGGCCTGGGTGGGGGGAATCGTCTCCGGTATCGGATTGGCCCTCAATAACGCTCCCCTGACCGAACTGGGCGTCATCTCGCGGCTGCTTCTACCCACCGACGGCCTCTGGCGAGGAGCCGTCTGGACCCTGGAGCCGGCCAGCCTGCTGACCCTGGGCAGGCAGGCAGGCCGGGCCGCCGCCGCCGACCCATTCATGGTCGCAGAGCCGGCCTCGCCGCTCTTCCTGCTCTGGGCGCTGGTCTGGATCGGCGTCGTGCTCCTGATCGCGATCTGGAGTCTGCGCAGCCGGGAGCTGTGAGCGGCGCCGCAAAAAAGGGGCCCGGGAAGGGCCCGATGATGAAGCTGCCGGATCCCCTCGCTACCTTGTGTTGAGCAGGGAGTGAAATTCGATCAGGTCCTGCGTCATGACCGCCACCACGTCAGGGTCCCAGATCTCACCGGCCCCCGCCTGGAGGATCGAGGTCGCGCAGCGGGGCGCAAGCGCCGACCGCCAGGGTCGGTCCGAGCACATCGAGTCATAGGCGTCAGCGACGGAGACGATGCGGGCCAGTAAGGGGATCTGCTCTTCGGCGAGACCGTCCGGATAGCCGGAGCCGTCCCAATGCTCATGGTGGCCGCGGACGATGTCCCGCAGCGCTCCGGTGCTACGCAGGGGAGAGATGATCTCGTCTCCGGCCGCTGGGTGGCGCTTGATCAGCTCCCATTCCTCGTCGTTCAGCGGCCCGGGTTTCATGAGCACCGCGTCCGGTACCGAGATCTGTCCGATGTCGTGAATCAGCCCGCCGCGGTGGAGGTTGGCCTGGTCCTCGGTCGACAGTCCAAAGCGCATGCCGAGGGCCCGTGCCGTCAGGCCCACCCGCTCCAGGTGGGCAGCGC
>Ga0307373_10014538_pt1 | contig 10816 bp, 9 predicted proteins | sample OX2MG_FD_202534 | JGI IMG/M metagenome (GOLD analysis project Ga0307373, IMG submission 202534) | Soil microbial communities from Risofladan, Vaasa, Finland - OX-2 | ecosystem: Environmental > Terrestrial > Soil > Coastal area > Acid sulfate soil | place: Finland: Risofladan, Vaasa | collected... | reverse complement strand
CCCGCACCGGGGACCTGGTGCGGGTGGAGACCGACATCGGCTACTTCGTCGCCAAGGCGTGGGTCACCGAGGGCATCCGGCCGGGCGTGGTCGCCTGCAGCCACCACATGGGGCGCTGGCGGCTGGCAGGCGGGCCGCGCGGCGCGGGCGGCATGATGGCCACCGTCGGCCTGCACCGCGGCGAGGACGGCTGGCAGATGCGGCGCGAGGCCGGGGTGGGCCCCTACGAGTCGGGCGACCCGGACACCCGGCGGATCTGGTGGAACGACACCGGGGTCCACCAGAACCTGGCCTTCCCCGTCCATCCCGACCCGATCTCGGGGATGCACTGCTGGCACCAGGCGGTCCGGGTACGCCCGGCCGGCCCCGGCGACGCCCACGGCGACATCGCGGTGGACACCGGCAAGGCGCGCGAGGTGTACCGGGAGTGGCTGAAGCTGACCCGGCCGGCCGGCCACGGTTCGCCGGGCGGGCTGCGGCGGCCGACCTGGCTGATGCGCCCGCTCAAGCCCGCCCGGGACCTGTTCCGGGTGCCCGCCCCGTGACGGGCAGCGCGCCGCCGCCGGTGGCCGGGCGGGCCGAGCTGCTGCGGGCGCTCGGCGCGGTGGCGAGCAGCCCGCCGCCGCAGTGCCGCCCCGCCGCGGCGGGCCTCGGGCTGCCCGTGCCCACCGCGGCCGAGCACACCGCCGTGTTCGTGCTGTCGGCCCCGCCGCACGCCGCGATCCACCTCGGCGGTGAGGGCAAGCTCGGGGGTGAGGGCCTGGACCGGGCCGCCGGGTTCTGGCGGGTGCTCGGGCTCAGCCCGCCCGCTGACGCCGACCATCTCGGTGCCCTGCTCATGCTGTACGCCGAACTCGGCGACGCGGAGACAGCCGCCCGCGGCGAGGCGGCCCGCGGCCGGCTGCGCCGGGCCCGGGAGACGCTGCTGTGGGAGCACCTGTGGTCCTGGGCGCCGGGATACCTCACCGCGGTACGGCGGCTGGGCACGCCCTCGCTCGGTGCGTGGGCCCAGCTCACCCTGCGCGCGCTCGCCCGCGAGACACGGCTGTGCACCGCCTCCACCGGGCTGCCGCTGGCCCTGCGGGCCGCGCCCCCACCGCTGTCCCCGGACAGGGCGGGCGGGACCGGGGACGGCGACGGTCACCTGCTCGACCTGCTGCTCGCCCCGGTCCGCTCGGGTGTGCTGCTCACCCGGGAGGATCTGCGGGAGGCAGCGGAAACGGCCGGGGCCGGATGCCGTCTGGGCGAGCGCAGGTACACGCTGCAGGCAATGCTCGACCAGGACACGGCGGCCACGCTGGGCTGGCTGAGCGGGTTCGCCCGCCGGTGGGCATGCTGGCACATCCAGCAGCAGCCAGTCCCCGGGGCTGATCCCCGGCGCTGGTGGGCGGACCGGGCGGCGGGCACCGCTGCGGTGCTGCGCCAGCTACAAAGGCAGTTTGTCACCGCTGGTTAGAGTGGGACATGACGCTGAGCGCCCGGGTGCCCGATCTGGCGGCGCTGGAGGTGCTGCTCGCGATCGCACGCACCGGCAGCCTCAACGCCGCCGCCCGCCAGGTCGGCGTCACCCAGCAGGCAGTGTCCGCCCGGATCAGGTCGGCCGAGGCCCAGGCGGGCGTGGCGCTGGTGGCCCGCACGCCACGCGGCTCCACCCTCACCCCCGAGGGGGTCGTGGTCGCGGAGTGGGCGGCCCGGCTGCTGGCGGTCGCCAGCGAGCTCGATGCCGGGCTGGCCGCCTTCCGCCGCGATCACCGGGCCAAGCTGCGGGTCAGCGCCAGCCTGACCATCGCCGAGCAGCTGCTGCCGGGCTGGCTGGTGTCGCTGCAGGCCAGAGCCCGCCAGCGCGGCGAGCCCGCCGCCGAGGTCGTCCTCACCGCAGCCAACAGCGACACCGTGGCCGAGCAGGTCAGCAGCGGCGACGCGGACCTTGGTTTCGTGGAGGGACCGACCAGCCCGCAGGGGCTGCGCAGCCGGGTCATCGGGCACGACCAGCTCGTCGTCGTGGTCCGGCCCGACCACCCCTGGGCCGGGCGCCGCCAGCCGCTGAGCCCGGCGGAACTGGCCAGCACCCGGCTGGCCAGCCGGGAAGAAGGGTCAGGCACGCGCAACGTGCTCGCCGCCGCGCTGTCGGCCGCGCTGGGACGGCGGGTGACGATGCCGGTCGCGCTGGCGCTGTCCTCCACCACGGCGGTGCGGGCGGCGGTGCTCGCCGGCGCGGGCCCAGCCGTCCTGAGCGAGCTGGCTGTCGCCGAGGACCTGGCCGCGCACCGGCTGGCCCGGGTAGCCGTGGCCGACGTCAACCTGCGAAGATCCCTGCGCGCCATCTGGTCCGGCGGGCAGCTCCCCCCGGTGGGGCCGGCCCGCGACCTGCTCACCCACGTCCTGCGCCAGCTTTAGCGGGCTGCCAGATCCTGGAGATCACCGTCGGGGGTGACTCCCCCGCCATGGGCAGCACCCGGGCAGGTGAGATTCTGGAGGCCGGGAAAGGCCGGGTGGTGCATGTCTGTGCACATCACTGAGCCCTGATGGCTGACATCGAGTCGTTCGGGCTAGGACTGCTGGTGGCCGCGCTCGTGGGCATCGCGGCGGTCTTGTCCAGCCGGGTGAGCGAGCGCCTGCCGATCCCGGCACCGGCGTTCTTCCTGATCGGGGCGGCGCTCGCGTCTGACATCTGGCCGTGGCTGGGCCGGCTGTCGTTCACCACCGTCGAGCAGGTCGTCACGGTGGCGCTCGCCATCATCTTGTTCGACGGCGGCATGCGCATGGGCTGGCGGCGTTTCCGGACGGCAGCCGTGGCGACCGTCTGGATCGGTGTGGCCGGGACGCTGGTGACAGCCGCGGCCGCGGCGCTCGCCGCGCGGTTCCTGTTCTCCTTCGGCTGGCGGGGCGCACTCCTGATCGGCACCGCCCTGGCGCCCACCGACCCGGCCGTCGTGTTCTCCGTGCTCGGGCGCCGGGAGATCGGCGGCCGCAGCGGCGTGCTCCTGGAAGGCGAGTCGGGGGCCAACGACCCGGTCGGCATCGCTCTGCTGGTCGCCCTGCTGGCGGCGGCCAGCACCGGTGCGAGCGCCACCGGCGAGGTCGTGTGGACCTTCGTGCTGCAGATGGCGGTCGGCCTGGCGGTGGGTGCGGTGGGCGGCCGGGTGCTGCTGGCGTTCATGCGCCGGGTGCCGCTGCCGGACGAGGGACTGTACACGCTGCGGGTGCTGGCTGGGGCGCTGGCCATCTACGGTCTGGCTACCATCGCCCACGGGTCCGGGTTCCTGGCCGTCTTCATCGCGGGCGTCCTCATCGGTGACGAGCGCGCCCCCTACAAGGCGGAGATCGCGCACTTCCACTCCTCGCTGGCCAGCCTGGCAGAGCTGGTCGCCTTCGTGATGCTCGGCCTCACCATCCGGCTCTACGCGCTGCCCCACGGCGGGGCGTGGCTGATCGGCCTGGCACTGGCGGCACTCCTGGCATTCGTCATCCGGCCCCTGCTGGTGGGCGCGCTGCTGTGGCCGGTGCGCCTCCGGTTCGCCGAACGGCTGTTCGTGCTGTGGTCGGGCCTCAAGGGCGCCGTCCCGATCCTGCTCGGCGCGTTCATCATCCAGGCCGGGGTCAAGGACGCGCCGCGCATCTACGAGATCATCTTCGTGGTCGTGGCGTTCTCGGTCATCGTGCAAGGGGGGGCGCTGCCCGGTCTGGCCCGGCGGCTGAAGATACCGCTGCGGACCATCGAGCCCGAGCCCTGGAGCCTGGGCATCCGGTTCCAGAAGGAGCCCGAAGGTCTGCACCGCTTCCTTGTCGCGCCCGGCGCCGCGGCTGACAACACGCCGATCGGCGAGCTGCCCATGCCCGAGGACGCCTGGATCAGCTTCGTCATCCGCGAGGGGCGTCTTGAGCCGGCCCTGGCCGACACCGTGCTGCATGCCGGGGACGAAGTCGTGTTGCTCGCCGGCAGCTCGGACGTGGCAGGCCTTCGTTCGCTCTTCAGCTAGGCCGGCTTCCAGCCGGGGACGGGGACGGGGACCAACGGGCGGCCGAGCCGGGTAAGCCGTGTCATCTGGTGCCCGCGCCGCGGGGACGTCGCGGCCGGCCTCATCGCGGTGCCACCAGGTGCAGGACGTGAACCGGGCCGTCGCCACCGCCGAGCGTGGCGAGCCCATGAGCCACCGCGTCGCCCGCGATGTCTGCGGCCTGCCGGGCCGCCTCGATGAGCGGCAGCCCGGCTGCCAGCCCCGCTGCCAGCGCAGCCGAGTGCGTGCAGCCTGCCCCGTGCGTCGCGGCGACAGGGTGGCGGGTGACCGGGATGGGCACGTGATGCGAGCCGTCGAAGAGGTGATCGACCGGCTCGGCGCCGTGCCCTCCGGTGACCAGGACGGCAGGGGCGCCCATCGCGGCCAGCCGCTCGGCGAGCACGGCACGATCTTCGGTCACCGTCTGGGTAAGGGACTGCGCCTCCATGATGTTGGGCGTCACCACGGTGGCCAGCGGGAAGAGCCGCGTGACCAAGGTGAGGACCGCGTCCTCTCGCAACAGCCGGTACCCGGAACTGGCAATCATGACCGGATCGACGACCAGCGGCAGGCTCCGCCGCGCCAGCGTCTGCGCGACCACCTCGATCAGCGGCGAGGAAAAGAGCATGCCTGTCTTGGCTGCGTCGGCCCCGATGTCGTCGAGCACCGCATCGATCTGCGCCCGCACGAACTGCGGCGGCAGTTCCTGGACAGCGGTGACGCCCAGCGTGTTCTGCGCGGTCAGCGCGACGATCGCCGACATGCCGTGGGCGCCGCAGCGGGCAAACGCCTTGAGATCGGCCTGGATCCCGGCGCCGCCACCGGAGTCGGATGACGCGACAGTAAGGACACGCGGCACGCTCACGCCGGCATCTCCGGCAACCCGGACGCTGGGCTGGAGGCGTGGGCGTGCCACCGGCGGGGGATGCGCCCAGCAGCCCGCGCCGCGTGCCCGGCTGCCACCGCAAGCCGCATGGCGTGCGCCATGCGCTGCGGATCGGCCGCACGGGTGATGGCGGAGGCGACCAGCACGGCGTCACATCCCAGTTCCATGGCGAACGCCGCGTCGCTGGCAGTCCCGATCCCGGCGTCAAGGATGACGGGGACGCCCGCCTGCTCCACGATCATCGCGATGTTGTGCGGGTTGCGCACCCCGAGGCCGGACCCGATCGGGGCGCCGAGCGGCATGATCGCCGCGCAGCCGGCCCGCTCGAGCTGGCGGGCGAGAACCGGGTCGTCGTTGGTGTACGGCAGGACCGTGAATCCGTCGCCGGCCAGCAGCCGGGCTGCCGCCAGCAGCTCGACCGGGTCGGGCAGCAAGGTGTGGTCGTCAGCCACCACCTCCAGCTTCACCCAGTCAGTGCCGAGCGCCTCGCGCCCGAGCCGGGCTGTCAGCAGCGCTTCGCTCGCGGTGTGGCAGCCTGCCGTGTTGGGCAGGACCTGGACACCCGTCTCTGCCAGCATCCCGAGCAGAGAGCCCGCCCCCGCAGGAGCGACCCGCCGCATCGCGACCGTTGTCACAGCTGTGCCGGAGGCGCCGAGCACGCGCCTGAGCACGTCCAGGCTCGGCGCTCCCCCGGTCCCGACGATGAGCCGGGAGCTCAGGGTCCGGCCGGCCAGCACCCAGGGTTCCCCGCCCAGCCCGCCTGGTGGCACCGCGGGCAGTCCGGCCGCTTGCTCGTTCTGCACCTGTGCGCCGGTCATGTCATCCTCCCTGGACTGCCGTGACGACCTCGACCCGGTCGCCGTCGCCGAGCAGCCGGGCTGCCCAGGAGCTGCGCGGCACGACCTCGCCGTTGACGGCGACCGCGACGCCGCTGGCCAGGTGGGTGACCGCGGTGACCAGCTGGCCCACCGCCGTGCCCGCCGGCACCTCACGCGGCTCCCCGTTCACGGTCACCTCGATGGTCATGGCGTCACCGCAGCCGTGAATCGTTGCGGCGAGAACGGCTCCCATTCCTGCGCCGGCCGCTGCCCGGTGAGGAGGGCGACGGTGGCGTCCGCGGTCACCGGCGCGAGCAGGATGCCGTTGCGGTAGTGCCCGGTCGCCACCAGCAGCCCAGCGATGCCCGTGGCCCCCACGATCGGCCCGTTGTCGAGGGTCCCGGGCCGCAGGCCGGCGCAGGTCTCGGCGAGGGTCAGCTCGCTGATGACGGGGAGCACGCTCATGGCGTCGTGCAGCAGGTCGTGAACGGCGCCCGCGGTCACCGTCCGGTCCGGACCGCGTTCCTCGGACGTGGCGCCCACGATCATCTCGCCGTCGGCCCGTGGCACCAGATAGACGTCCACCCCGCGCACTGTTGCGCGCACCGTGTGGCTGAGCACCAGTGGCATCGCCGCGGGATGGCGCAGGCGGAGCAACTGGCCCTTGACCGGCCGGACCGCGCCGCGAAGGGGCTCGGGCAGCCCTGCGATCCCACCAGAGGCATGTCCGCAGGCGATGACGACGGTGGCACTGTCAATGGCACCGATCGAGCTGCCTGCGGCCAGCCGCACGCCGGCCGCCCTTCCACCGCGGACGCGAACCCCATCCACCCGGTCGCGTACGGTCCGCACCCCGGCGGTGTGCATCGCCTGGCGCAGCGCGGCGGCATACCGGCGGTTGTCGACCGACCAGTCACCTGCGAACAGGAAGCCACCGCGCACATCCGGCGCGAGGAACGGCTCCAGCCGGCGGCAGGACCGGCTGTCCAGTTCTTCCGCGCCGAGCCCCAGCGACCTGCGGAAGGCTGTCAGCCGCACCAGCGCGGCATGGTCACCGGGGTCATACGCCACCGCAAGCGTGCCTTCGCGGCGCAGGCCGACATCGTGGCCGGTCGCTTCCTGGAGCTCGGCCGCGAACGTGGGGAATCGCCGGACAGCCAGCAGGTTGAGCGCGAGCAGCGCGTCCTCGCCGAACAGGCTCTCCGAAACTGGCGCCAGCATCCCCGCAGCGACCAGCGAGGCGGCGTCGCCGCACTCGGGGTCCACGACGGCCACATCGAGCCCGGCGGCTGCGGCACGCCAGGCGATCGCGGTCCCGATGACGCCGCCACCTGCGACGACGATGTCGGCGGTTACAGCCATGAGGGCTCCCTTCGCCGGCATTACCCGGATCAGGTTCGACGGTCGGAGGCGTTCAGCCTCCCTCTCAGCCCCCTGCCAGGGGCTCCCGTGGCCGGCATATGCCGGCAGGCCCAGTGTAAGGCCAACAGCCTCTTGGTGTGCATTAAACTCGGGTGGCTCCATGGTGTGGTGCGCGCTTTGTGCGGGTGATCTGCCCCTGTTGATCAGCTGTCAGTTGGTGGGGTATGCGTGCAGCACGTCCAGGTACTGCCCATACCCGCTGGGGCTGGCCCACGCGGTGGCAGGCTCGACCGCGGTGCCCTCGTTCCACTCGTTGAACGTGGTGACCAGCTGGAAGGGCTCCTTGCTGGCGACCATCGCTGCCACCGCGCTGCGGAAGGCGCTCACGCTGCGCGCGAGCCGGGCGCTGGTTTCGTTGTACTTCCAGAAACCGGGCGAGACGGTGTAGGAGTAACCCGCCTGCTTGTCAGACCGGACCGCCGGGGAGTACTGGTGCCAGCCGCTCGCCTGCACCGGGCATGAGCGGTAGCCGGCGAACACCTGCGCGTCGATGAAGAACCTGCCCGCGTTCGCTGCCATCCAGTTGGCGACGCCCGTGCACGAGGAGACCGACCGCGAGTAGACGAACAGCACCGGCTTGCCGTCATAGACCCAGTAGTGCGGATCGGAGGCGTAGTGGCTGGAGATGTAGGACAGGTCGCTGCTCAGGGCCGCCTGGCTGGTGTAGGCGGGCTCGTAGTACAGCGACCAGTACATGTCCCGGCCCGCGCTGTCCGCGAGGATCGGGGCGACCCGCTGGTCGGTCTGTGACCCCGGGCCCCACCACGACAGGATGCCGTGCTGGATGCGGCCGTAGTTCAGTTCCGTGATCTGCCGCTCGACCGTCGCCTTGCTGTCCTCGCTGTAGTAGCCAGCCACCGGCCGCCAGTGTGACTTGGGGTAGGTGCCGCCCTGCGACCAGTTCTCCGGGTACCACGGGTACACGAACGCGGCGCGCAGAGGGAGCTGGGGTGGCAGTGGGCTGGTGGGCGTCGCCGATGGTGACGGGCTTGTCCCCGATGGCGACGGGATCGTCCGCGTGGGCGAGGGAGTAGTGGGCGAGGGAGTACCGGTGAACAGTGCGCTCATGTCGCTGGCACCGGTGTCGCCGGCGTGCATGGACGGCAGGCCCCAGGCGTCCTCCACTGTGCGCAGGAACGAGTACATCGTGTAGTGCGTGGAATCCACGGTGCCGGGTGCGATGGAGCCGTCCGACGACAGCGCGATGAACGGGATGTGGTTGCCATCGTTCTGCCCGGCGTTCTCGTCCCAGGTGATGACCAGCAGCGAATGCTGCGTCGTCCATGCTGGGCTGCTCAGTATCTGTGGCACGTTGCTCTTCGCCCAGGCATCCCCCTGCGCGATGGTGCCATTGTGCATGTCATGTTGCAGGTTGGGCGAGATCCAGACGAAGCTCGGCGTGGCGGCGGCCGAGCCCAGGTCGCCGGCGAGCGCGGTGTACGGCTTGTCGTTCGCGCAGCGGCTGGCACTGTCGCGGATCTGCGAGAAGTACGGCACCGGGTTGTGGCGCTCCACGTAGTTCCCGCTGCTGTGGGAGGTGAAACAGGCGGACGGCATGTCCTCCATGTACGCGCCCCAGGTACGGCCGGACGCCTCTATCTCGTCGAACAGGTTCGTCGCCGTGGTCGAGCAGCCGGAGTCCGTCGGCGTGCAGGAGTCGTTGATCGGTGACCCCACCGCCGGCGGCACCGTCGTATAGGTCTGGCCGGAGACGTCCGCGAGGTAGTTGTTCGCCGATGGATGAGTCACCGCGTCCATGTTCGAGGCCGACGCGCCATGGGTCAGCAGTGAGTTCAGATAGGGAGCGGCGGAGGAGCCGACGATCTGCGAGTAGTCCCTGTTCTCCTCCATGATCACGAAGATGTGGTCATAGGCTGGGACAGACGCCGCGGCCAGCCTCGTGGGCGTGACCCCTCTTCTGGCTTGGAGGGTACCGCAAGCTGCGAGCACCATCAGCAGGGCGGCGGACAATGCCAGCACACGTGGCCAAGGCTTCACGAGTAACCCCCCGTATCGGCATAGGAACAGGCAGGGCATCGGGCCGTCAGCCCCCTACGCCGTTCTGGCTACTAATCGTAGCGAAGCACTACTCTATGTAATATAGCCACCCACCCCCGGGGTCACGGCAGGGCCGCGCCGGACACCGTCAGGAGGCGCAGCGAGCGAGGAGTCCGGGGAGTCACCGGGGGGGCGGGGCGGCCGGGCAGGTTCGCTCATCGCTGGGGTGCCGGGTGTGCAGCCTCGTTGACGATCTCTGGGTTTTCGGTGTTGCCGCGTCGGCCTGATTTGATGGCACGGTGACGAATCAGCCCGCCCACGCCGCCCAGGGGCAGCCGCTGGTGGCGGCGCCCGCGGCGCCGACGCCAACGGGCCTTCGGGCGCGGTTGGCGGACGCGCGGCTCTACTTGTGCACCGACGCCCGCCGGTCCAGGGGTGACCTGGCGCAGTTTCTTGACGCGGTGCTCGGCGCGGGGGTGGACATCGTTCAGTTGCGGGAAAAAGGCATCGAAGCGCGGGAGGAACTCAGGCTGCTTGAGGTGTTCGCTGACGCGTGCCAGCGCCACGGCCGCCTGCTGGCGGTCAACGATCGCGCGGATGTGGCTCTCGAGACGGGCGCCGACGTGCTTCACCTGGGACAGGACGATCTGCCGATCCCGGCCGCCCGGCGCATTCTCGGCCCACGCCCGCTGATCGGCCGCAGCAGCCACAATCCCGCCCAGGCCGACGCGGCGGCGAGCGAACCCGGGGCCGACTATTTCTGTGCGGGGCCGGTGTGGGCGACACCAACCAAGCCAGGGCGCCCGGCGGCCGGCCTTGGGCTGCTAGCCCATGTCACCAGTCGGCGGCCATCGCGCCCCTGGTTCGCGATCGGCGGCATCAGCCTCGGCCGGCTCGGCGACGTACTCGCCGCAGGGGCCACGCGGGTAGTGGTGGTCCGCGCCATCACCGAAGCCGATGACCCCGCCGCCGCAGCCCGCGCGTTCACCCAGCGGCTGCGAAGAACCGGATAGCTACCGGCATTCCTGCCGCCGTGACCGGCCACGGCCGTTTCAAGATCATGACATGAGTCCGAGGATGGTGAAGGTAAGCCCAGGCCTGCTCCCACGCCCGGGGTGCTTGACCGTGGGTCGGCTGTGTGGTGGACTCCAGAGCGTTCATCGACGGCAGTGGAGGAAGCCGGTGAGAATCCGGCGCGGTCCCGCCACTGTCACCGGGGAGCAACTCTCGCGATAGCCACGACCGCGCGCCGGTGGGAAGGCTGAGAGGAGCTTCGATCCGGGAGCCAGGAAACTCCGGCCGTCGGTCCTTCGTTCCGGGGCGTGGTCACCCCGAGGGAGGCATCGCATGCCGATGACGTTGCCAGGATCGCCCGGCCCGCTATCAGCCGCCCATCCGTGGTCCCCTTCCGCGGACCGCCACCGCTGATGCTGCGGCTGCGGTCCGCGCTCGGGCCAACGCTTGGCGCCGCTCTCGGCGCAGCCCTGGCCGCGCCGCGGCACGGGCGCGCGGTGGCCCTCTTCGGCCGCGGCGCGTCCTGGGCCGAGGGGCGGGGGCGGGGATGACCGGCCTGCTGGTCGCCGGGACCACATCGGATGCGGGCAAGAGCGTGGTGACCGCGGGGATCTGCCGCTGGCTGGCCCGGCAGGGGGTCAGGGTGGCGCCTTTTAAGGCGCAGAACATGTCGCTGAACT
>Ga0307373_10014537_pt1 | contig 10818 bp, 14 predicted proteins | sample OX2MG_FD_202534 | JGI IMG/M metagenome (GOLD analysis project Ga0307373, IMG submission 202534) | Soil microbial communities from Risofladan, Vaasa, Finland - OX-2 | ecosystem: Environmental > Terrestrial > Soil > Coastal area > Acid sulfate soil | place: Finland: Risofladan, Vaasa | collected... | reverse complement strand
TGACAGAAGGCTGGCAGTATCTTGGAACTCTGCCAAATGGCAGGATTGTCATCAAAAATGAGCAGGGCTCGGCTTAACAGATAAAGCGGGCCCGGGGGTTTCCGCCAACTGCAGCATCTGAAACCCCTGAATTTTCCTCGTTTTTCATGGTTTCATCATTCATGTTAGTATGGTATTCAATCATATTGTTAAGTTTTTGGGATTTTTTTTATCTGTGTAATTTTTCATATTCTTGAAGGGTTTTGTTGTTCATTCTATTCGCTCCCAAGTTTGAGAGTTTCTAAACATAATTTCTGTCAAAATTGTTATAGTATAACTGAGGCAATCCAGAATTTACATTATCTAGCATGGATGATGTAAAATTATTATTAGATTGCTTTTCGAAATCCAGCCAATGCGGCATATCAGATATATCATCAATAGCCAATCCTGCACCTACGCCGATTGCATATTGATTTTCAGTCAACAGACCATAAATTGCTACAAGAGATCCTACTAATCCATGATGGATTCTGTATCCACTAATGTAGACCTTAGGTGGGTTAGGTTGTGAGTTCCACTTTGAAGTAATTGATAAAGCATCCTGAAGACCTTGTGCTAATGGTGATACCAATTTAATTTTTCGGATTCTTTTCTTTGGTACAATCCTGTATTTTGTAGACATATTTTTTCTCTTTGTTTTCGGAGTTATTCCAAATATCGATTCCCAGTAATTCGGGATTTTTTTTCGCCGTCCCATGATTATCTTATTTAATTTGGAAGAATTTAAACATTTTGTAGATTAGTAAATCTGTATAATTTACTAATCCATCTAGAATTGTATTTCTTATATACTCGATCTGATCAATTCAAACATGCCAAGTGTGAGATGCGAATCATTCAACGATTTACTCTGGACATATGTAGCTGAAGTGGCTAAAAGAAGAAAAATGACCAGGTGTAAAGCTTTGGAGAAGATAATAGAAGAACATATCAGATTCATGGCAGATATTGAATTACAAAAAGAAAGAAGAGTTGTTGAACATGGTAAAAAGAAGAAGACGTAATCATGACGATGATGAGTGGTTAAGGGCTGCGGTAGGTGTTGGAATAGGGCTTTTGGCAGTTTATTTTTTAAAAAAGTTGGCAGAGGGCAACATTCTACCAGAGATCAAGACTTGTTCATATTGTGGACATACAGCTGAGAAATGGGCTAGAATGTGTTCAAATTGTCGCAATACATTCCCGTTCTAGATTCAAGATGAATAGCAAATGGAGCGCCTCATTGAGAACGCAAGAATGTATTAATGTATCACAAAATATTTTTTCCATGTCACATCATAACAACTAAAAAATTGCATCAGCAGAAATCTTATCGTGTTACCAGTAACAATGTTATAATAGTATATTATCATACTATTCAACATGTCAAATACGACTGCAAGTAAGGCATTCGTAAAAGTAGATTTTACTAAATACCAAGATCAAAAAGCTAAAGCTTTCTACGCCTTGATACATGCTAAATCACAATTCAGTGGTATTGGAAAAAATATTCTCATCATGCAAAAAAAAGATTGTAAATTACTCAAAAGTAAGAATATAAAGTATGAAGTAATCAAACAATAAGTGTCAGATCTTAAGGTAGAAATTTTACTTCCACTTTGTTATAATGAAGATAAAAAAGGTAAACGTAAGAAAATAGAAGGAGAAAAATTTTCTACAACTTTTGACGAGCTTGTTGCTAAATTTGGTGGATGTACTATAGACAATACACCTTTGTTAGGCAACTGGGTAGATCCTGATACACAAAAACGATACAGTGATGAAAACAGTACTTATTGGGTTGTTTGTAGAAAAACAAAAAATAATATCATGTTTTTTCATAAAATGAAGAAGAAACTAAAGGTTAGATTTCAACAAAAAGACATGATGATGTATTATGTAACTATAAACAGATTCTAATTTGATCTAAAGATCTTTCGTAGAATTATAGTTAAGTAAAGATGAGCGATCTACTCATGATCCGTGTTAAATTCTGGTTAAACCATTTTGCAATATCATGGGTGACTATGATATATGTGATGAAACAGATTGCAAGCACTATAGAAAAGACCATCCAAAGGATGGACAGTGTAGTCGTAATCTAGGTAATGGAAGAACTTGCACATGTAAGCATTTCCATCTCTAATCTTTTTTATCAAAATTTGCCGCCTATTGAGATAATTTTCTCTAGAGGATGGACAAATCTTCTACAGATAGGAACTCTTTCTTTTTGTAAAATTTTATGTGATCGTCCACCGTTTTTCTTGTCAATTCGTAAAGATCTCGATATTCTTCAAACATTGGTCAAGATTCTTTCTCATTAAATTAAATCATCCCAGCCGAGATGATTCCCTCTAATTACATCATATTTTGTACTGAATATATTCCAAAATTTAGTTTTTACATAGAGACATAAGCTTGATTATCTTAAACTAGAAATAGTATAGATTTCAATTCGTAATCCCAAACTATGGCAATTATTAAAAGTACATCATACATCTAGAAAGTAATGGAAAAAACCAGTGGTCAGGCAAATTTTGCAGCCAGAGCTAGATTGATCATTCACTTAGGCAACCAACTCATTACAGACGAAGTAGCTGCCATATCTGAACTTATCAAGAATTCATACGATGCTGACGCTCTAGAAGTAATAATAGAGATCAACAATGTAAGTCAGAAAGATACAGGTTACGTAAAAATTACAGACAACGGTAATGGAATGACACGTCAAACCATATTGGAATCATGGTTGGAATTAGGAACAATCTCAAAAGCACGTAAAGAAGATGAACCACCAAGAGTTTCAGATGTTCTAAAAAGGACATATCTTGGAGAGAAGGGATTAGGACGTCTTTCGGTACATAAAATAGGAAAACAGACTGAAATAGTATCACGAAAACGAGACACGAATTCTGAAACCAAGATCATACTTGATTGGAATCTGTTTGAAGATAGTGCAAAATATCTTGGAGATGTAAAAATAAATTGGGAAGAAGATAATCCTCACATCTTTAGAAAAGATGTTGAACCTAATTTCGAGCGTGGAACTCAGATCTACATCACAAATCTCCACAGAGTATGGACAAAAGATATGATTAAAAAAATAAGATATTTTGTAGAATCCCTTAATTCCCCATTTTCTAGTCTTTCCGATTTCAAAGTGACGTTGAAAGTTAACGATCCACAGGATGAAGAAGTTGCTGTAAAAAAAGATAAGATAAAAGACATATTCGATACTGCCCACTATAGTTTCTCAGCAGAAGTTGATGAAAACGGAATTGCGAACATGAAATTTTCTTACAAATCTAAATTATTTTCCCAATTCAATACAGAAAAAGAGAAGGAGATCTCAAAATATAATTTGAAAGAACCTGATACATTTCCCGCTGGACAAAAACCCATTTGTGGACCTTTTAGATTTTACATTTATTGTTGGGACTTAGATCCTAGGGACAAAGAAAGTACATTTGATGAAAATGTGACATATGATGCAATGGTAAAACCATTGACAGGAATAAAGTTGTTCAGAGATGGGTTTCGAGTATTACCATATGGAAATCAAGATAACGATTGGTTAAGTATGGATAAAAAAAGAATTGGTCAATTTGCTGAAAAAGTAAGTAGAGGTCAAGTAATTGGATATGTAGAAATTTCATCAAAAACTAATCCTAAGCTAATAGACAAATCAGATAGAGAAGGATTGATCAATAATGATACTTTTAGAGATTTTGAAGCATTAGTTAATACTGCGTTAACACAATTTGAAACAGAACGTTGGGCCATTAGAGAAAAAATTAAACAAGTAAAAAGAGGCGATGCTAGACTTAAACAGCTTTCTAAGCAAATGAGTGAATTAATGGAATTATTAATAAATGAAAATGTGAGAAGTGAAGTACGAATACAGATTACTCAGATAATAGAGAAAACTAACAAAACATTTACTAAAATTCTCGAAGAGGCAGAAGCGCCGCTCATAGTAGCAGCTTCATTAGGTCTTAGTTATATGATTCCTACGCATGAAGCTCATAGGAATGTGCAGGAGTCAGAAAAAATTCTAAAAAGAATGATTCAAAAAAATGAACCCAATATGATAAGCAGAATTAAAACAGTCATAGAATATTTGAATCAAACAGATACAATCCTAAGTGGAGTTGTCAAGATTTCTCAGAAGGTAAAAGAACAAGAGAATTTTCAGCTGAAAATTCCGGCTGATTTGGCAGTGAATTTATTGCGTCAGAAATTTAAACGCGAAAATATTGAAATCAGTACAGATTACAGAAATAGCAAAATAATTACGGGTTCCGAGAGATTAATTTCTGTTGCAGTACTCAACATATTAGATAATAGCATTTACTGGTTAGGAACTAAAAGTAATACTGAACGAAAAATAAAAATTACAATTACAAATTTTGAGAACCAACATGCATTAATTATAAGCGATAATGGTCCTGGATTTCAAGACACTATAGAATTTTTAACTATGCCATTTATCACCAGAAAATCAAAAGGAATGGGACTTGGACTATACATCTGTAAAAGAATTGCTGAAATGCATGGTGCGAAACTAGAAATTTTAGCTGAAGGAGATGTACCTGGATTACTATCTGGTGCAAATATTGCGTTATTGTTCCCTTTAGTAGAAAGTAGATGAGTATAATGTCCGAATGGTATCCTGGTAAAGTTTTGATAATAGACGAAAAATTTGAACAGGTTAACGACTTCATAAGTGAATTGGTTAAGAAAAATGTTCCAGTTCAATATTGGAATGCGTCAAATCCATTACCGTCTTCCATAAACAATATTCGAATTGTATTATTAGATCTTGATTTGACTAGTAGTGGCCTTCCGAGAACTAATATTTATGATTACTTTCCAGCTGCTGATGCCCTTTCACAAATTAAAGGTCCACATCTAATATTACTATTATCAACTGACTATATTCCAGAAGATGCAGAAAATCTAAAGGAAGCATATAGACAAAGACATGGCATACCTCTTTCTGGTTTTGTAGATGGCAATACGGGACTTACCAAGGCAGCGACATCAGATGAATTATACGCAAAAATTCAGGCAATAATTTCAACAGAAAAAGTCTTCGAGATAATTTTAACATGGGAAAAAATGCTCGAACTAGCAAAAGATGAGGCGTTAAGAAAGTTTGCTGAAAAGGAGTTTGAAAAAGAACTATTTCGTTTCATTAAATCATTACACACAGATTTTGGAAAAAATTCTCTCAGTAGAGAATTTGTTGGAAATATGATGCGGTTTGTATTAAGATATATGAACAAGGGATCAGATTTTGAGAAATTATCTGAAATTCTAAAATCTATTGATTATAATTTAATATCTACATCACCTGATCTTTTATTATCAAATTTACAAATGTATCATAAACCAGATTCTGCTGAACCCACATGGACAGGAGACATATTCAAATTAAACAATGAAATTACGCCAGATGAAAAATTCCAAAGATATGTGATCGTGTTAACACCATCATGTGATTTCTCTCAAAACAATATTGATAAAATATTGTTATGCGAAGGATTTCTACTAGATGGTGCTACTCTTAGAGATATCCAACATCCTCTATACAAAATCTTTCCAAAGTTCAAATTACCAGAAATAGGTATGCCGCAAACGGAATACGATGAAAAATTGCAGACGTCTCTCAGATCTATGAGAAAGATCACTCCTAGAATTTATCAAATATGGAATTTTACTGAAGATGGAAATAATTTCTTTGGAGTAGGATTTGATTTCCAAAGTATAAAATCAGTAAAAAAAGAAGAATTATCAAATTATGTAAGAGTTGGTAGATTGGATTCGCCATATGCAGAAGATGCATTACAAAAATATGGATTGCATTCTACAAGACTAGGTATGCCTACCACAAATTCCCCCCATATCGAAGGTCAAAAAATACCTCCCATGAATAGAACAGATGATGAATCTAATGTATGAGTCAAAAATTGGTCCCGAAGGCAAATTATGGAAAGTGTAAAGCAAAGTTGTCCTAAACCTGGGATTTTTTTACTTTACCCCTTATGTTCAAAATTTAATAAAATTAGATGTTGAAAAATTCACTTTACGAAGGAAATTCAATCGAAATATTAAAAGAAATTCCAAAAAATCATGTTCAACTAGCATACCTAGATCCACCATTTTTCACTAACCGCTCTCATGAGTCTAACAATCCAAATGGTAGAATTTCTTTTGATGACATATGGAAAAATGGAATTGATGAATACCTTCAATTTATGAAAGAAATCTTAACAGAGAGTCTAAGGATTTTAGATTCTAAAGGAGCCTTATTCCTACATTGTGATTGGCATGCCGTTCATTATCTCAAAGTTGAATTGGATAAAATTTTTGGGTATCACAATTTCAGAAATGAAATTATTTGGGTAAGACACAACTCACAGAATAATCATAAGCAGGGAGCCAAGATTTTCGGTAGAATGCATGATACCATTCTTTTTTATTCGAAGAGTTCTGCTTATACTTGGAACCAACCCTATGAAAAGTATTCAGAAGAGTATGTAAAGAAAGCATATAGGAATACTGACAAAGACACCGGAGAGCATTATGCTCTAGGTGATCTAAGTGGACCTGGAGGTGCATCTAAAGGAAACCCATATTTTGAATTTATGGGATTTACACGATATTGGAGATACAATGAAGAAAAAATGAATGAATTATTTGAAGAAGGAAAAATCATTCAGACTAGACCAGGTACTGTTCCAAAACTAAAACGATATCTTAAAGATATGAAAGGTGTTCCTTTGAGTGATATTTGGACGGATATACAAAATGATCAAACAAAAAGAAATGACACTGCAATATATCCAACTCAGAAATCTCTAGAATTGCTAGATAGAATAATTAGATGTTCGACAAATCCTGGTGATCTAGTATTAGATGCATTCTGTGGAAGTGGCTCAACGTTAATTGTCGCCCAAAATGCAAATAGAAAATGGATTGGTATAGATGTGAATCCACAAGCTATTCAGGCTACTAAATTACGTTTGAAACAACACGGTATTCTAGAATCTGAATTTCACATAGTGCATAGCACAAATCCATTCCTTAAACAGACTTGATACAAAGGAAATTACAGAATTATCCACAATTTGTCTATCATCTCACAAATGCGCCTCAGTCAATTATTAGGTACAATTTAACGGCTATTTCACTAGAAAAGAAATGTTTTTCTAATGAAATCAAGACATCGTGTATCATGATAGGAATTTGTCTAGTTTGTAAAAACCGAAAAGATATCACAGAACATCATGCTAAGGAAATGGAAAGAAAGCTTGATGGAAGGTATCAAACAGTAGCAATTTGTGATGATTGTCATGTTTTCCACGAAAAATATGTTAACGCTCTAAAGACACTGGGTTATGAACCTGATAAATTGAAAGTAACTCGTATGGATTAGAAATTATCTCAAAAAATTAGGTTAAAGGTCCATATTACATCCCGTGCAATATTTCTGACCTTCACATATGTCGTGCATCTCTTTAGGATGATTACAATCTGGAACAAGTTCTTTTCTGATTGTTTGTAAGTTTGCAATGGCAACCTTGTCTGTCTCAAAAATCATTTTTGCAACACCTGTTGCTTCCTCAAATGTACTGTAGTGCCAGTCATTTTTGAGTTGTTCCATGACTTTTTTTTTGTGGTTTATCCACCAATCTAAGATTCGGATTGCTTTTTGTACAGTCATTATGGAGTTTTAAGAACTCATACATATGGGTTTTAAATCCCTAATTGATTATCTAGACTGGAATGAATCTGACTGGAATGCGTCGGATTGAAATGCACCATACCCAATTTTATCCACATAGACTTTCTGAATTACTGGCAATGCTTTTTTGATATCATCCTCTTTTTCTATTTCAGACTGGAAATGTCCTACCCCATGATGACCTCGTTCTGAAACATCTTTTACAAAATCGGATGTCGGTAAAAGATCCATCTTAGATGTAGAGTACGTGAGCATAATCTTGTGCTTAAAAACTTCTAGTGTACAAATACAAGAGCCATCATCTTTAGAATAAAATCCAGCATAGATTTTCTTTTGCTTGTATTCTAATTTTCCAAAGTTATCCAAAATGACATTTTTTAATTTGAAATAAAGATTCTTGGTTTTAGGAGTAGGATGTTGGTTATGATATTTTCCTTCTAGATATTGATCTTCATCGTATTCGGCAAGTGTTATTCTAGATTTGATTTTAGGCATCTTTTCATCCAATGTCGATATTTGTTTTGATTTTTCTTCAATGTTGTTTAATGTTATGATTCCATCTACATATTGTCTGATTTCATATAGCTCAATAGGTAATCCAGGGAATGTACTTGCTTTTTCTTGGTATTTTGTAAAGTATGGAGAAATGAAGATAATCCTAGTTTCATCCCAGTTGAAGTTTTCAACTTGGAATAATTTTCCTTTAACTTTGCTATATAATAAAACAAAGAGCTCTCGTTTTTCCTGAAGTAATTGGTAATATGCAAAACCTTGATCAACCAAACTTTTGTTTAGAACATTCTTGTATTCAATTATAACAAATGATTCTCTATCTACATCAAAAGCAATGGTATCTGGTCTTAAATCATCAATTTGATATTCGGACTTTACAAATTCCAATCCAGTGAATAATTCACCTAGATTTTTCTCAACCATAGTCTGGATTGTTTTTTCCAGATCAAAGTATCTGCCACCTTCTTTGGATTCTTTCAGTTCAACTAGCTTATCGTTTCGGTTTTGGAATATTTTCACAGTATAAGATTCAGAACTTGGCAGTTAAGTCTTTTATCACATACTCGCATAACCAATAAAAATGTCATTCATAAATTATTTAATTTGAATTTGCTATTATTTTATCAAATTTTTGATTACATCAATAAATTCACTCACTACTGGAGTCCAAGCAGTTTTTGAAATTCTAATGAATCTATCCTTGTAATCAGGAGATATGCTAATTCCTTTAATTTTTGAAACGTTTTCTTTGAATTTGTCTCTCAATTTTTCCATTTCTTCATTATCATTAATCCAATGAAAATTTAGAATTAAACTTCCACTTGACTTCACCGTAAATAGTGAACGAGGACAAATATTATAGAATTTTGGATTGAATGTTCCTTTTTCAGAACCACCTCCCCAGCCAATCTCATCAGATATTTTTTTGGAGAAATCATATAGACGTTGTACTGCTTGTAGTTGTTCTGCAGTTAGTCTATCATTTGCATCTGCAAAGAATGTTTGTTCATCCCATGTTCTTCGTATTCCAGAGGTTTTGACATCACCAGATTTCTTTGTCTCTGCACCATATATTTTAGGAATCAGTATCTCATAATTTTCATAACTATAGTATTCCAACTCTACGGCAAAAATACTAAACTGGCTATTTCTATTAATAAAAAAAATCAAGTCCTTCAATCTAGGATCTAATTTATCCATTAAAACTACAAATTTGAAATTTCCATCTTCTAGTTTTCTTTTCATATTTTCCAATACTTGTAATATGTCATCATCCGCAATTCCAAAATAGTCCTTTAATCTCTGATTTAGTGTAACTTTGTGTTTTTCTTGTACTGCCGATTCTAATGAATCAATAAATTCACCAAAATTTCTACCATTCCACAATGATGCACCATAATCTAAAACCTGAGCTACCACTAATCGCTTATCTGGATTTTTGTAAAGTTTAGTTTCTATTAGATAAATATCTCCCCCCTCGTCTATTCCAACAGCATCTATTGGTCCACTATTTGTAGGAAATTCTCTTGCAAGAATGAGTAGTCGGATATCTTCCTTGATGTCGTATAGTGGTATGCTTTCTGGATTGTCATAGATGTACCTTTGGAGATAGTCTTCTTTATCAAAAGATGATTTACTCAATCTCTGTGCATTTTTTCCATCTTTTGAAACTATGATTGTCACTGTAAGACAACACCTGCTAGTTTATCATATACTTTTACCTAGGTAAATGATCAAGAAAGTTATCTTTTAATCTGATTCCACAAAATCACAGATGCTCTTAAAATTACAGAAAAAACAGGCGCCTTTCTCAGGTTTGGCTTCAAATTCCTCGTTTAAGATGGCTTTGGTTATATCTTCAAGCGTATTTTTGACCTTCTCAACAGTATCTGTTTTTATTAAATTGTCTACCATCTTGTTCTCTTTGATATAGAAAAGAGATGTCTTTTTAGGCAGTTTGCCATACAAGTCTTGTACTGCAAGTGCATAGACATTCATCTGTGTATCTTGTTTGATAGAATTTGATGTCTCATAGGCTTTACCAGTCTTAAAATCAATTACCTGGTATTCCCCAGATGGACTTTGCTCTACCCTGTCTATACTTCCGTTAACAGGTACTCCTGCAATTTTAATTTGAAATCTCTTCTCGGCATCTATGGAAACATTAGGATTATTTTGATACCATTGTAGCAAAGTCTGTATCATCTTTTTTGCATTTTCATAATCTTCTTTTTCCTTTTTCTCATTAGAGTAAACATTTGATACCCAGTTTTTATTTAAAATCTCAAATGCAATATCTTCATTAATGGACAGTTTTTCCTTATATCTCTTGGTTAACTGTTCTGCTACTTTGTGAATTGAAGTTCCTAAATTAAAATATGTAGTTTCTGGCATAGGCACTTCAAGGACATGTGCAAATTTGAATTGCATTGGACACTTGATATATGTGTCATATTTTGTTGCAGAAAGTTTCAATGTATCTTTGTTGATTAATGGAATTTTTTCATCTACAAGTGTTTTTTCTATGTCATTAT
>Ga0307373_10014534_pt1 | contig 10819 bp, 8 predicted proteins | sample OX2MG_FD_202534 | JGI IMG/M metagenome (GOLD analysis project Ga0307373, IMG submission 202534) | Soil microbial communities from Risofladan, Vaasa, Finland - OX-2 | ecosystem: Environmental > Terrestrial > Soil > Coastal area > Acid sulfate soil | place: Finland: Risofladan, Vaasa | collected... | reverse complement strand
CCGAAGACGGGTGGCGAGGGTTGGTTCAAGCGATCCCATATCGCAAAAACACGAACTTCGCCGCACCATACCGCCGCTCGTCGAGCATCTCAAAATTCTCGGGCGCGGTGAAATCCTCTTTCGCGGCGATCTCGACGATCACCAGCGCGCCCTTTGCGATCCAGCCGCTTTGCGGCAGCGCTTTGAGCGCTTGCGCGGCGAGGTTCTCGCCGTAAGGCGGATCGAGAAAGACCAGCGAACAGGCGCCGGTCGCGCGCGGCGGGCGGGTTGCGTCGGCGTTGAGGATCGCGGCATGCGTCGTCTCGCCGAGCGCGGCGATGTTCTGCTGCAGCACCGCGCGTGCGACCCGGTCCTTCTCGATGAAGCTGGCGTGGCGCGCGCCGCGCGATAGCGCTTCCAAGCCGAAGGCGCCGGTGCCGGCGAAGGCGTCGAGCACGATCGCGTCGAGGCAGGCATCCTGCTCGGCAAAGCGGCCATGCGCCAGGATGTCGAACACCGCTTCGCGCGCGCGGTCGCTGGTCGGGCGCACGGCTTGGCCTTCGGGCACGGCGAGCGGCCGGCCGCGATGCTTACCAGCGATGACGCGCATTGGAACGGCGCGCGCTCGGGGCGGGCTTCTCGGGCGTTTCGGGCTTTGCGCGCGGCGCGCCACGGCTGCGCTCCGTGCTGCGTTCGGGTTTCGCGTGCCGCTCGGGGCTTGCGCGTTTCTCGCGGTGCTCGGACTTTGGGCCCGGTCCGCTCCGAGTGCGCTCCGTGCTGTGTTCGGGTTTCGCGTGCCGCTCGCCGCTCGTGCGTTTCTCGCTATACGCGGGCTTCGCGCTCGGCCCGCCGCGGCTCAGCTTCGCGCGATGGTCGCGCTTTTCGCGCCGCTCGCGCTTGGCGTCTTGCTCGCTCGGCGCGGGACTTGCGCTCATCTCGCTACGGGCGCGGTCCTCGTTGCGATGGCGTTGTTCGCGCTTCTCGCCTTTCTCGGTCGGCTCGCCCGTCCCGAGCTGTTCGCGCAGCACGCGCGGCGGCACTTCCTCGATGCCGCCGCGCGCGAGATTGCCGAGCTGGAACGGGCCATAGGCGATGCGGATGAGGCGGCTGACGTCGAGGCCGAGATGCGCCATCACCTTGCGCACCTCGCGGTTGCGGCCTTCGCGCAAGGAGACGGTGAGCCAGAGATTGCTGCTGCGCTGCTCGCGCTCGAAGGTCGCCTGGATCGGGCCGTAGGCGACGCCCTCGACGGTTACGCCTTTGGCGAGCTCTTCGAGCCGCGCGGGATCGACGGCGCCGTGGACGCGCACCTTGTAGCGCCGCAGCCAGCCATTCGCGGGCAGCTCCAGCTTGCGCGCGAGCCCGCCATCATTGGTCATCAGCAGCAGGCCTTCGGAATTGAGATCGAGCCGGCCGACCGAAATCAGCCGCGGCAGGCCCTCCTGCAATTTCTCGAAGACGGTGGCGCGGCCTTTCTCGTCGCGATGCGTCGTGACGACCCCGCTCGGCTTGTGATAGCGCCACAGCCGCGCGCGCTCGGTCTCGGGCAAGGGCTTGCCGTCGACCGTCAACTCGGCGGGATCGCGCACATTGATCGCCGGCGAGGTCAGCACCGTGCCTTTGAGGCTGACCCGGCCTTCGGCGATCCAGCGCTCGGCGTCGCGGCGCGAGCACAGCCCGGCACGCGCCAGGATCTTCGCGACGCGCTCGCCCTTCGCGGGGATCGCTTCTTCCAGCTCTTCGGCCATCAGCGGCACGCGGCGATGAAGGCCGCGAACAGCCGCTTGTCGCCCGCGCTGAGACCGTATTCGGGATGCCACTGCACGCCGATGCAGAAGCGCTGGCGCGGGTCCTCGATGCCCTCGATGACGCCGTCGGGCGCGGTTGCGTCGATCACCATGCCGGGCGCAACGTCTTTGACCGCCTGGTGATGCGCCGAATTCACCGCCAGCTCGTCGCTTTGGGTGATGCGATGGAGAAGGCTGCCCTGCGCGATTGCGACTTTGTGGCCGGGCTCGGTGCGCGGGTTGGGCTGCTCATGGGCGAGCGCGTTCGGCACTTCGTCGGGGATGTGCTGGATCAAGGTGCCGCCGAGCACGACGTTCAAAAGCTGCTGCCCGCCGCAAATCCCGAGTACCGGCTTGTCGGCTTGGAGCGCGCCTTGGGTGATCGCGAATTCGAAGCGCGTGCGCCGGTCCTTGGTGGTGACGCTGGCGTGGCGGCTCGCGGCGCCGAACAGCGCCGGGTCGACATCGAAAGCGCCGCCGGTCACGACCAGGCCGCTGATGAGGCCGAGATAAGCTTGGGCATGCTCGGGCTCGTGCGGCAGCAGGATCGGCAACCCGCCGGCAGCGCTGACGGCGCTGCAGTAATTCTCGCGCAACGCGTACCAGGGATGGGTTTTCGAATAGCCGCCCGGCGGCTCGGAATCAAGGGTGAGGCCGATAACCGGTTGTGCCATGGTGGGTTCTTACGCCGTGCGATGCCTGGCAGCAAGGAAGCGGCCTTGCCCTTCGAGACGCGATCCTTCGGATCACTCCTCAGGGTGAGGCCATTCCTTTATCCTCATCCTGAGGAGGCCGCGTAGCGGCCGTCTCGAAGGACGGGGGCGGGAAAAATATGTTATCGCCGATGGAATTGGCATTGGAACAGGCGGCGCGGGCTGAGGCGCGCGGCGAGGTGCCGGTCGGGGCGGTGCTGGTCGATGCCGCCGGCGTCGTGCTCGCGGCCGCGGGCAACGAGGTCGAGGCGCGGCACGATCCCACGGCCCATGCCGAGCTTCTGGTGCTGCGCGCGGCGGCGGCGCTGCGGCAATCGCCGCGGCTCGCGGATTGCGATCTCTATGTCACGCTCGAGCCCTGCGCGATGTGCGCGGCGGCGATTTCGTTCGCGCGCATCCGCCGGCTCTATTACGGCGCATACGATCCGAAGGGCGGCGCGGTCGAGCATGGCGCGCGCTTCTTCACGCTGGCGACCTGCCACCATCGGCCGGAGATTTATGGCGGCATCGAAGAGCAGCGCGCGGCGGCACTGCTGAAGGACTTTTTTCTGAGTCGGCGGGAGTGAAGCCCTCTCCCCGCTGGGGAGAGGGAGGGACCCGCGAAGCGGGAGGGTGAGGGGATCGCTTGAATCAGATATGCCGCAGCCGCGGCATCACCTTCTCGGCAAAGAGCCGATGCGATTTCTGTGCTTGCTCGAAGGGGATGCCGCCGAAATAGAAGGTGCAGTCGATTTGGGTGAAGCCCATCATCTCCTGCGCGCGCGTCAACAGCTTTACCGCTTCATCGGGCGTGCCGGCGACGACGCGGCATTCGGCGACCATGCGCGGCACGTCGATCACTTCCTGATCGACCTTCTTATAATTCTCGCGCTGCGTGTGCTCGCGATCGGCGCGCGAGCGGTCGAGGGTGTGGGTGGTCGCGCCGATATAGCGCTTCAGTGCTTTGGTTGCGATGTCGCGCGCCTCCGCGCCGTCCTCGCTCAAGACGACCTGATAATGCGCCGCGATCTTGTAATCCTTGGCGGGATGGCCGGCCGCGATCCAGGCGTCGCGATATATCTGGTTGAGCGGGATCAGCGGCTCGACCCCGCGATAGGCGACGGTGAAGATGCCGAAGCCCTCTTGTCCCGCCCATCGGAAGCTGTCGGGCGTGCCGCCGCAGGACAGCCAGATCGGCGGATGCGGGCGCTGCTGCGGCCGCGGCCAAACCTGCAAATCCTCGTATCGGTAGAACGGTCCGTTGTGGCTGAAATTCTCGCCGCTCCACGCCTTGCGGATGAGATCGATGCCATCCTTCAAGCGCTCTTGCGCGCCTTCGAGCGGCACGCCGAGCCGGTCGTAATCATAGGCGACGAAGCCGCGGCCGACACCGAGCTCGACCCGGCCGCTCGACATCAGATCGACCATCGCCCATTGCTCGGCGATCTCGATCGGGTTGTGCAGCGGCAGCACGACGATCGAGGAGCCGAGCTTCACGCGCTTGGTGCGCTGCGCCAGCGCCGCGACCATGATGGTCGGCGACGGCACCAGGCCGCCATAGGCATCGAAATGATGCTCGTTCGCGAACAACGCATCGAACCCGGCATCTTCGCTGGTGACCAGAAAATCGACGAAGCGGCGCATGAAGCCGCCGATATCGCCATCGACATCGGCAAAATAGGTCGGCAGGCAGAAATGCCCGAATTTCATTCCGCGCTCCCTAGGCGATGGCCGGCGCCGGCGCGGCGCCCTGCTCCAGCAAGCCTTTCGGTATCAGCATCATCAGCAGCACGCCGACGACCAAGAGGCCGGCGATCGCGAGCTGCGGCACCGCGAAGCTCCCGGTCGCGTCGCGCAGATAGCCGACCAGGATCGGACTCAAACTCGAGCCGCCGATGCCGACGGTGTTGAGGAAGGCGAGGCCCGCGGCATGCGCCTCGCGCGGCAGGATGATCGACGGCGTGGTGAAGAACACCGGCCAGGCCGAGAGCCCGAAGGCCGAGGCGATCACCAGCCCCAAGAGCTGCAAGGCCGGGGCGCCAACCGTCGCGGCGATCGCCCAGCCGGCGGCTGCGACCAGCATCGGCGCGACGCAATGCCAGAACCGTTCCTTGCGCTGGTCGGAGCGGCGCGTCCAATAGATCATCCAGAGGATCGAGCACAGCGGCGGGATCGCGACGATCAGGCCGATCTCCCAAAACGGCGTGCCCGCCGCCAAGAAGCTGTGGACGATCTGCGGCGTCCAGAGGGTCAACGCGCTGAAGGTCGCGATCAGCGTCGCATAGGCGAAGGACAGCAGCAGCATGTTGCGGCCGAGGACCAGCCGCGCGACCGAGCGCTTCGGGCCCGCCGGCTGCGCGCGGCGGCGCTCGGCCTCGTCGCGCTCCAGCAGCGCGATCAGCGTCGCCTGCTCGTCGGCGGAGAGGAATTTCGCGTCCTTCGGCTTGTCGGCGAGGTGGAAATACATCCAGATGCCGAAGATCACCGCCGGCAGGCCTTCCAAAAGGAACAGCCACTGCCACCCGGCCAAGCCCCAATGCCCGTTGAGGCCGAGGATCGCGCCGCCGAGCAGCGCGCCGATCATGCCGGCGATCGGCTGGCCGATCATGAACATGGTCTGCGCGCTGGCGCGGCGATATTGCGGGTACCAATAGGTCATGTAGAGGACAAGGCCCGGAACGAAGCCGGCCTCGGCGATGCCGACCAGCACGCGCAACCCGACCAGGCTCCACGGCCCGATCGCGAACATGGTCGCGGCCGAGGCGATACCCCAGGTGATCATGATACGCGCCAGCCATTTGCGCGCGCCGACCCGCTCGAGGATCAGGTTGGAGGGAATCTCGCACAGCAGATAGGCGAGCGACAGCGCCGAGCCCGCCAAACCAAAGGTGGTCGCGGTAAGGCCCAGCGCCTTGTTCATGGTCAGCGCGGCAAAGCCGACATTGGTGCGGTCGATGAAATTGATCATCAGGCAGAGCATGAGGAACCACAGCAAGCGGTTCGAGACGCGTTTCAGGACCGCTTGCTCGCGATCCTCGCGCGTGATGACGGCGTGAGCCAAGGCCATGATGGTTCCTCCCCGCCGCCAAGCTTCGCCGATCGGGCGGGCGATGACAAGCGTGGGCATCCTTCGAGATGCGGTCCTACGGACAGCTCCTCAGGATGAGGAAAATCACCTCGTCCTGAGGAGGCCCTGAGCTTCGCGAAGGGCCGTCTCGAAGGACTATGCCGCCTCAGCGCTTTAGCGCGCGCCAGCCGATGTCGCGGCGGCAGAAGCCTTCCGGCCAGTCGATGCGGTCGACCACGGCATAGGCGCGGCGCCGCGCCTCGTCGATCGTCGCGCCCAACCCCACGACGTTGAGGACGCGGCCGCCCTCGGCGAGCAGCTTATCGCCTGCTTGCGTCGTGCCGGCGTGGAAGATGCTCACCTGGGGATCGCTCGCCGCGGCGGCGGCGAGATTGCGAATCTCGCTGCCACGCTGCGGATCGTCGGGATAGCCCTTGGCGGCGAGCACGACGCACAAGGCCGCCTCGTTGCGCCAGCGCAGATCGAAGTCTTTGAGGACGCCGTCATGCGCCGCGAGCAGCGCCGGCAGCAGATCGCTTTTGAGGCGCGGCAGCAGCACCTGGCATTCGGGATCGCCGAAGCGCGCGTTGTATTCGATCAGCTTCGGCCCCTCCGCCGTCAGCATCAGCCCGGCATAGAGCACGCCTTTGTAGGGCCTGCCCTCGCGCGTCATCGCCGCCAGCGTCGGGCGGATGATGCGCGCCATCACCTGGTCGGCGATTGCGGGCGTCACGCAAGGCGCCGGCGAGTAGGCGCCCATGCCGCCGGTGTTGGGCCCGGTATCGCCGTCGCCCACGCGCTTGTGGTCTTGCGCCGAGGCCAGCGCGAGCGCGGTCTTGCCGTCGCAGAGCGCAAAGAAGCTGGCTTCCTCGCCCGCGAGGAATTCCTCCACGACGACCTCGGCACCGGCCGCGCCGAAGCGGTTGGCGACCAGCGCATCGTCGATCGCGGCCTCGGCTTCGGCGAGGCTCGTCGCGACGGTGACGCCTTTGCCCGCGGCGAGGCCGTCGGCTTTGACGACGATCGGGGCGCCCGCATCGCGCGCGTATTGCTTGGCCGCGGCGGCATCCGTAAACCGCCGGTAACGCGCGGTCGGTATGCCGTATTTCGCGCACAGATCTTTGGTGAAGCCTTTGGAGCCTTCGAGCGCGGCGGCGGCGGCGCTCGGCCCGAAGGCGGCGATGCCGGCGGCGTCGAGCTGGTCGACGAGTCCGGCGACCAGCGGCGCCTCCGGCCCGACGACGACGAAATCGATGCGCTCGTTCTTGGCGAAGGCAAGGAGCGCGTCGCGGTCGGTCGCGGCGATCGGCACGCAAATCGCCTCCGCGGCGATGCCGGGATTGCCGGGCGCGCAATAGAGCGTGTCGCACAGCGGCGAGCCGGCGATCGCCCAGGCAAGCGCATGCTCGCGTCCGCCCGACCCCACGATCAACACCCGCATGCCCGCTCCTTCGCGCCGGCTTGCTTGTAGCAGCTCAATGGAAATCGCGCGATGGCGGGAAGGTGGTGCGGCGGCGGCGCTCGCGGGCGTCGGGCTCGGGCATGCCGCGCGGGATCGGCGGCTGGTTCAGCGCTTCGAGCCGCAGCGAGAGATCGGTCAGGCGATCGGCGATCACATGGATGACATAGCCGCTTTGGTCGCGCTGTACCTTGCCGGCGACGCCGAGCACGCGGCTGCCGACCGCCTCGCGGCGAAAGCGCGCGAAGACGTCGGGCCAGAGGACGATGTTGGCGATGCCGGTCTCGTCTTCGAGCGTCATGAAGATGACGCCCTTGGCGGTACCCGGCTGCTGGCGCACCAGGACAAGCCCCGCCAGCTTGACGCGCTGCCCGTCCTTGAGCGCGGCAAGCCGCCGGTTGGGCAGGACGCGCTCGCGCTCGAGGCGCGGGCGCAGCAGCGCCAGCGGATGGGCTTTGAGCGAGAGGCGGAGATGGTTGTAATCCGCCGTCACCGCCTCGCCCAAGGACATCGCCGGCAAGCTTACTGTCGGCTCGGGCGCGTCGTCGGGCCGGGCGGCGGCGGCGAACAGCGGCAAGGGCTTCTCGCCAAGGCCGCTGGCCGCCCAGAGCGCGGCGCGGCGATCGAGGCCGATGCCGTTCCAGCCATCGCCATCGGCCAAGCTCTCGAAGACCTGCCGCTTCAGCCCGGCGCGCTGCCAGAGACGGCGCATGGTTGCGGCGTCGCCGGCGTCGCGCGCCGCGACCAGGGCTTTGGCGTCGTCCTCGCGGAAGCCTTTCACTTGGCGGAAGCCGAGGCGCAACGCGAAGCCGCCCTGGTCATCGGATTCGAGCGTATGATCCCAGAAGCTCGCGCCGATATCGACGGGTCGCATTTCGACGCCATGCTCCTTGGCGTCGCGCACGAGCTGCGCCGGGGCGTAGAAGCCCATCGGCTGGCTGTTGAGAATGGCGCAGGCGAACACCGCGGGGTAATGGCATTTGAGCCAGGCCGAGGCATAGACCAGCAGCGCGAAGCTTGCGGCATGGCTTTCGGGAAAGCCGTAATCGCCGAAGCCCTCGATCTGGTGGAAGCAGCGCTCGGCGAAATCCTGTGTGTAGCCGTTGCCGGTCATGCCTTTGATGAAGCGCTCGCCCAGCGCGCCGATGGTGCCGACATGGCGAAAGGTCGCCATCGCGCGGCGGAGCTGATTGGCCTCGGCCGGCGTGAAGCGCGCAGCGATCATGGCGATGCTCATCGCTTGCTCCTGGAACAGCGGCACGCCGCAGGTCCTCGACAACACCGTCTCCAATTCCGGCTTGGGGTATTTGATCGGCGCATCCTTGCCCTTGTCGCGCTGGGTCAAATAGGGATGCACCATGTCGCCCTGAATGGGGCCGGGCCGGACGATCGCCACCTCGACCACGAGGTCGTAGAATTCGCGCGGCTTGAGGCGCGGCAGCATGGTCATCTGCGCCCGGCTTTCGACCTGGAACACGCCGACGGAATCGGCGCGGCACAGCATGTCGTAAACGCGCGGGTCCTCGTCTTCGGCGATCTGGTAAAGCGCGCGCGCGATGCCGTAATGCGCCTTCAAGAGATCGAGGCCTTTGCGGATGCAGGTCAGCATGCCGAGCGCCAGCACGTCGATCTTCAGCATGCCGAGCGCGTCGAGATCGTCCTTGTTCCATTCGATCACCGTGCGGTCTGCCATCGCCGCGTTCTCGATCGGCACCACCTCGGATAATTTTCCTTTGGTGATGACGAAGCCGCCGGTGTGCTGCGACAGGTGGCGCGGAAAGCCGATGAGATCGCCGGCAAGGGCAAGGGCGTGCCGCAGATTGGGCTCGTCGGGGTCGAGACCGGTCTCGCGGATGTAATCCGCTTGGATGCCCTCGCGCCCCCAGCCCCAGAGCGTCGCCGAGAGCAGCCCGAGCGTGTCGGTCGACAAGCCCATCGCCTTGCCGACGTCGCGGATCGCGCTGCGCGGGCGATAGCTGATCACGGTGGCGACGATGCCGGCGCGGTCGCGGCCGTATTTCCGGAAGATGTATTGGATCACTTCTTCGCGCCGCTCATGCTCGAAATCGACGTCGATATCCGGCGGCTCGTCGCGCGCGGCGGAAACGAAGCGCTCGAACAGCAGCTCGATCTTGCCCGGATCGACGGCGGTGATGCCGAGCACGTAGCACACGACGGAATTGGCCGCCGAGCCGCGGCCCTGGCAGAGGATTTTCTGCGCTTTCGCATATTTGACGATGTCGTAAACGGTCAGGAAATAGCGCGCATAGTCGCGCTCGGCGATCAGCGCCATTTCTTTTACGATCAGCGCTTGCACCTTGGGTGGTGGGCCACCGGGATAGCGGTCGGCGGGATAGCGGTCGGGCAAATGCAATTCCACCAGCCGCGCCAGCTCTTCTTGCGGCGTGCGGCTCTCGGGCACCGGCTCGGCGGGGTATTCGTATTTCAGCTCGTCGAGCGAGAAGCGGCAATCGCGCACCAGCGCGAGGCTGCGCGTCACCGCATCCGGCCGATCGCGGAACAGCCGTGTCATCTCGGCAGCCGATTTCAGATGGCGCTCGGCATTGGCCTCCAAGCGGAACCCGGCTTCGGCGATGGTGCAGCCCGCGCGGATGCAGGTAAGCACGTCTTGCAGCGCGCGCCGTTCGGGCGCGTGATAGAGCACGTCGTTGGTGGCGATCAGCGGCGTCGCCGCGGCCTCCGCCAGATGGCCGAGCCGCGCGATGCGCTTGCGATCGTCGCCGCGATAGAGATGGCTGGCGGCGAGAAAGACCGCGCCGGGAAAGTGGCTGGCGAGCGCTGCGAGCTGTGCCGCGAAAGCCGCATCGGGCGGGTCGGGCGGCAGGGCGATCAGGCGCTGGCCGTCGCCGTAAGCGTAGAGATCGGCGAGGGTGAGGTGACATTCGCCTTTCGGGGCGCGCCGCTTGCCGTCGGTCAGAAGCTGCGACAGCCGGCCATAGGCGGCGCGATCGGTCGGGAAGACCAGAACGCTCGCCGCATCGACGAAATCGATCCGCGCGCCGGGAACGAAGCGCAGCTTCGCTTCCTTGGCCGCGGCATGGGCGCGCACCACCCCGGCCAGCGTGTTGCGGTCGGCGAGCGCGAGCGCCGCGAGCCCCAGCGCATGGGCCTCGACGACCAGCTCGCCGGGATGCGACGCCCCGCGCAACAGGCTGAAATTGCTGATCGTCTGCAATTCGGCATAAGCGCAAGCCATTGATACCTCTAGATTAGTCTCGCATTCGTTCGTCTTTTGTTCTAATATTGATTCCGCATCTTCCCAACCTCGTCAACAGGATATGGCGGGAAGCGTTGGTATTGACATTTGAATGTACAAACATGCATCCTCAAGACGTTCGGCTTCTGGCTGGATTCGATTGGGATGACGCGAACCGCGGTAAATGCGAGCGGCACGGCGTCCCGATTGCGACGATCGAGGCGGTGTTTCGACAAGCGATTGCGATCTTCCCCGATCCGGCTCATTCGCGCGCCGAGACCCGTTTCAAAGCCATCGGCCGAACCGAAGCTGGACGTTATGTGCTGATCGTGTTCGCCTTACGGATTTACGGCAACGGGACATTTATTCGTCCGATCAGTGCGCGTATATGCATGCGAAGGAAGCCACATTCTATGAAGAAGAAGCTGCCAAAACTCAAAAGCGATAAAGCAGCGGAGGACTTCGTCGCCAATGCCGACCTGACGAAATATGACCTTTCCGACATGCGAATGGTGCGGTTCGAATTTCAGCCGAAAAACGAACGCGTCAACATGCGCTTGCCGAAGCCCTTGCTGGAAGCCGTAAAGAAATCTGCTGCCGCGGCTGGCATGCCGTATC
>Ga0307373_10014533_pt1 | contig 10819 bp, 10 predicted proteins | sample OX2MG_FD_202534 | JGI IMG/M metagenome (GOLD analysis project Ga0307373, IMG submission 202534) | Soil microbial communities from Risofladan, Vaasa, Finland - OX-2 | ecosystem: Environmental > Terrestrial > Soil > Coastal area > Acid sulfate soil | place: Finland: Risofladan, Vaasa | collected... | reverse complement strand
CGTTTCCATGCGGAAAAAAGTGGTCAGCAAGTCGGGTCCGCAGGTCACCACGCCGTGATTGGCCAGCAGGAGCGCGTCATAGTGCTGCACCATGGGCTCGAGCGCATCGGAAAGTTCCTGCGTACCGGTCGTGCCATACGGCACAACCGGAATGCAGCCAAGACCGATCACCAGCTCGCTCAGCAGCGCCTTATTGAGCGCGATCCCCGCGGCGGCGTGCGCGGTGGCGATGGGCGGGTGCGCATGGCATACCGCATGAACGTCGGGCCGGCGATTGTAAATCAACAGGTGCATCGCCAGTTCCGAGGAAGGCTCGCGGCGCCCGGCCAGTTTCCGGCCCTTCAGATCCGTCACCACCAGATCGTCCGGAGTCATCAGTCCCTTGCCGATGCCCGTGGGAGAAGTGAGGACGCGGCGCGAATCCAGGCGCACGGAAATATTGCCGTCGGTGGAGGCGACAAACGAGCGGCCGTGGATCCAGCGGCCCGCCGTGCAAATTTCGCGGCGGTGCTCGTCTTCGGTCTTGCTTACACCGGGTGAAATGGATTCGGTGTGCATAAGTCAGGTTTGACCGGCCCTGTCCTCTCGGCCGCCACGGAGGAAACTCCCTGTCGGCTTGCCGCAGGGCTTCCGGACGGTTCGCGGCATTCTACTCCTGTCAGGCATAGATTCCGCGCTCTTTCAGAGCGAAGGCCACGCGGTCGATCGCGAGCATGTACGCAGCGACTCGATTGTTCACTTTATGAGTACCCGCATAACGGACGACCTGTTCGAAGCTGTGTTCCAGGACGTCCTTCAACCGCTCGTTCACTTCCTTCTCCCTCCAGAAGAAACCCTGGCGGTCCTGCACCCACTCGAAATAACTGACCGTCACGCCGCCGGCGTTCGCCAGAATGTCCGGGATGACGAAGATGCCCTTGCCGTCCACAATTTCATCCGCCATCGCCGTGCAGGGACCATTGGCGCCTTCGCAAAGGATGCGGGTCTGCAACCGATGCGCGTTTTCGGAAGTAATCTGATTTTCCACCGCCGCGGGGATGACGATTTCCGCCGGCTGAAAAAGGATTTCCGTGGCGTCCATCTTCGCGCCGCCGCCCGGAAAATCCGGCAACGGCTGGCCCCGCTCAATGACCCAGTCGAGTAATTTCGGGATGTCGAAGCCGTTTTCGTTGTAGAGCGCGCCATGAATGTCGGCGACGCCGACGATCTTGTAGCCGGCCTGGTGCAGAAGCTTTGCCGTCATCGAACCCACGTTGCCGAATCCCTGAATGATGACGCGCGTATTCAGCCGCAGCATGCGGAACTTGGCCAGCGCGCGGTCGCAATTGATCAGCACGCCCCGGCCGGTGGCTTCATGGCGGCCCCGCGATCCGCCCAGGTCGATGGGTTTGCCGGTGACCACGGCCGTGGTGGTGTGCCGCATGTGCATCGAGTAGGTGTCCATGATCCAGGCCATGGTCTGCTCGTTTGTGCCCAGGTCGGGCGCGGGAACGTCGCGCTCGGGACCGAACCATTCGATCAGCTCGGCCGTGTAACGCCGCGTGATGCGTTCCAGCTCCCCCTTGGAAAGTTTTTCGGGATCGCAGATCACGCCGCCCTTGGCTCCGCCAAAGGGAATATTGACCACCGCGCATTTCCACGTCATCCAGCTGGCCAGCGCGCGCACCTCATCGAGCGTCACATGGGGAGAAAAACGAATGCCTCCCTTGCCCGGCCCCCGCACGATGGAATGGTGGACGCGATAGCCGATGAAAACATCCAGATGGCCGCTATCGAGCATCACCGGGATGTAGACGGTGATTTCCTTGTTGGGATATTTCAGGAAGCGGTACAGGCCCTCGTTGAGATTTAATTTTCGGGCGGCGGCTTCAAAGCGCGCTTCAGCGGATTCGTAAATATTGAATTCGTTTTTCAAAGCGAGCGTGGCCATCGAAATGGCCCCTCGGAATTCTGCATGGTGTCCGTTACCTCCAGGCCAGCCCGCGCGCTCGCGCCGGCCTTTCCCTGGAAAAATTCGCCGCAAAACCGTTCCCGGCCAGTATACGAACCGGAACCATGCGGCGCAAGGATGAGGAACCCTGTGTTGCCTGGGTGGAAAACTGAAAAGCCGCGCCGCTCCCGGTCAGCCGCGCGTGGCCTGGCGCTCGACAAATTCCTCGATCAGAAGCTGCGACAGCCGCGCCGCGTCATGGCGAACGACGGCGTATTCCTCCAGCAGATTGTCGAGCAGGCAGCGCACGCCCAAGCGCTGCAATTCCGCGACGTCCACGCGCACCGGCTCGGCGCCGCGCGACTTATATCGGCGCGCCACCTCTAGCGAGACCTGCTGGTTATTGGCCACAACCCAGTCAAACAGCTTTCGCCGCGTGTGGCTGTAGATGACCCGCACATGATCGGCAAGCGAGAATCCGTCGGTCTCCCCCGGCTGCGTCATCAGGTTGGCGATGTAAACCCGCGTCGCGGAGGATTTTTCAATCGCTTCGGCGACGCCGGAAACCAGAAGGTTCGGCAAAATGCTCGTGTAGAGCGAGCCGGGACCGATCAAAATCAGGTTTGCCTGCGCGATCGCTTCCAGAACTTCCGGCAGGGGACGCACACGGCGGGGGTGCAACTGCAGGCGCCGAATTTTCTTTCCGCTTTTTGCGATGCGCGTTTCGCCGGAGACGATCTTCCCATCGATCATCACCGCTTCCAGAGAAACATTTTCCACCGTGGCGGGAAAAATTCTGCCTCGAATCGCCAGGACTTCCCCGCTGACGCGCACGGCCTCGGCGAAATCCCCCATCACGTGGGACAGCGCGGTTAAGAACAGGTTCCCGAAGCTGTGCCCCTTCAAACCGCGGCCCGCATCAAAGCGGTACTGAAACAACCGGCCCAGCAGCGCTTCGTCCTGCGATAGCGCGACCATGCAATTGCGAATGTCGCCGGGCGGCAATACCCGGTACTCGCGCCGCAAACGCCCCGAACTTCCCCCATCGTCGGTTACCGTGACCACCGCGGCGAGATCGCTGATCGGATGACGCCCCGCTTCCTGGCGGCGCCGGGGCACGAAATGCTTCAGCCCGCGCAGCAGTGTCGACAGGCCCGTGCCTCCGCCGATCGCCACAACACGCACCCCGGGCGTGACCGCGGTCGCCCGGGTCCGCCGCTTCGAACTAGGTTTCTTTGGAATCACAATCGGAACCACAATCCGGACCACAATCGGAATCACATCGCGATGTCACGAAGCCTGCCATCGCGCAGGTCTCAGCCGCCGGACGTTTCGCGCTCGGGATACAGCAATTCCGTAAAGCGAGGATCTTCCTGAAGGAACGCAAAATCTTCGTCGTTGCGGGCGTGATATCGATTTTCAGGACGCAACTGAATCGCGGTCTTCAAATTCTCCATCGCGGATTCGGTCTCTCCGGTGAGGCAATCGAGCGCCGCCATCGCATAAAAAACAAAATCCGCTTTGGGAGCCAATTTGAGCGCCCTCAGCAAATGGTCGCGCGCCTCGTCCCAACGGCCCAAATTCATCATGGCCACACCGGCCTGGTAATGTTCCTCGGGGGTGCGCAAAGCCGGCGTGGACTGCTTGGCCATTCGCTGTTCGGTAATGCGCAGATGGATTTGCGCGCGATCGGCAAGTTCTTTGCTCGGGCCGGCTAAAACCTTTTCCAGCAGTTCCTTGGCCTTGCCCAGCTTTTGTTGCTGGAAGCTTTGAACGGCCTGTTCGTATAGTTTCAGTTGCTGTTCGAAATGCGGGTCCACCATCTGACGAACGGCTTCGGCATGGGCTGCGACAGCCTTAGCAGCCTTATTTTTCAATGCCTTAGACTTACGAGAAGCAGTTGATTCCCGTTTGATGCCGCGTTTTGTTTTTCCCGTGCGAGCCATTTCGGGGAGTCTAGCAGAGGCGCTCCACGCCGTCAACGCAACTGCCAAGCCCCTCGATCAAACCATCCGGGCCATCCGAAACAAAAAAACGCCAGGGAGAAGCAGGCATTCCCGTTCTCCCTGGCGATTCAATCTACTTTTTTTTCTTCGTTTTATTCATAGCGACTGGAGCCGCAGGCGCGGCCGGAGCAGGTTCGGGAACCAGGACTGCCTTGGCGGAATCGGGTAATTTGTCCGCATTGGCAACCAGCAGCGCCACTTGCCAAAGCTGCGTATCCGACAGGGCCTTTTTAAAGCCCGGCATCCCGGACAAGCGGATTCCATTCTGGGCCTTCCAATAACTTTCCTGCGGCGGATCATCGGTCACACCATGGCCCTTGAACAGCATGGGGGCATGGGGAAACATGATGTCGGAGATTACCGGAGACGGCTGATTGGGCAGGCCATGACATTCGGCGCAGTGATCCTTGTACACTTTTGCGCCGGCAACCAGGTTCGGCTCGTCGGCGGGAATGGGAGGCGCAGGAATTTTCTGTTCGTCGATGTGCGCGCTCAGCGCTTTGCGTGCCATCATATGCTCAAAAGGCATGGGCGGATCGCTGGTTGCCACCGGAGCCATGCCTGAATCGAAGTAGTAATAGACGGAACCGCTCAAGAGCAAAATGCCCACCACGATGCCGATCAGGAAGCTTTTAATCACAAGTTTTCTCCTCCGTGCGGTTTGAAAGTATAATCCAAATATGCATTTTTCTACTGCGTATAATTTCAAGAACCCGGGGTAAGACCGTCCTCAGGAGCTGCCCTCAGCGGCCACCAAATTCCGAGGGGCGGCAACGATCGCGCGCCCCGGCGCCTTCCACTTCGCAATTCGCCCGCGGACCGGCCTTCGCCAATCCCCAAGGCCTAAACCCAAAGTCTAAGAAATGACCGGCAGCAACAAATAAGGCTGCCGATCTTTTTCGGAATGCAGCGTGGTCTTTCCCGCAAACAGTTTCTCCGGGCGGTCCACCGGATCATCGTGCAGAAACGGCCCGCAACCTCGAAGCTCATTCTTGAAGTTGGAAAGTTTCCCTCCGCTGCATGCATGTTCGTAATCCTTGCCGCGAATCGTGAGCGCGACGCGGTAGCCCGCGGGAACTACGATGCTGGTGGGCCAGATCTCGATGTCCAGGTCAACCGGCACGCCCGGCTGCAAGGGTTGCCGTTCGTCATGCGTGTGATACGGGCGCCACGGCTTGGAGAGCGAGGGATCCAGCTTTCGATGGGAGGCGCGCAACCAGCCCTGGCCCACCGGCGTATGCGGGTCAATCGCGCCCTGAAAGACCACTTCCTGCAAGTCCGGCGAAAAAACGCGCAGCACGGCAAAAACGTCGGCGTCTTCGGTGGTCGAGGAAAGGAACAGTTTCAGTGCCGAAGGGCCCGTAATTTCCGTTTCCGCCGCCATCGGCGGCGTCAGGAACGTCAGGCCATCGCCCATCGCGTCAAACGAGAGGGCTCCGGGATTCGCCGCGGGTTCCGAAGTCAGAGCTCCGTTCGCAAAGTCGAAATAGAATTTTGTCCATTGCGTGCGCGCGAGCGGCCACTGCTGCTCGGCGCGCTGCTCGAAGCGATCGATGTGGCGGACCTGCAGCAAAGCCCGGGGCTGGAGGTCCCATCCGTTTTTTTCGCCCTTCAAAAAATAATCGAAAAAGCGTTTCTGAATTTCGCGGCCATAGTCGGTGTAAAAATGCGTCCAGTGTTCGTCGCCGTGCACTTCCAGCCATTTGTGCGGCGCAGCCGCGCGCATAAAACCTTCGAAATTGCCGCGGGGATGCAATCCCTGCCCGCCCCAGTTCGCCGCGGAAAGAAACGGCACGGTGATCCTGGACCAATCCGGAGAGCGGCTGATGCTGTACTCATCGTCCAGAGGATGCGCGAGCAGGTCGGCGCCGAAGTCGGCGCGATTGGCGGCCAGTTCCGCTTCCGAGAGAGTCTCAGGTCCGCAGACCAAGTCGCCGGTCGCGCGGCTGCGTGGCCCGCGTTCTCCCAGGCCGTGCTGGACGCTCTTAACCTGCACGTCATACCAGTTCTTCCAAAACGTGCAGAGAATTCCGCCGTGATGCGAGGTGTCGCGATACCATTCCGCCGCGCCCTCCCAGATGCACATGGCCGCCAAATGCGGCGGCTGCTGCGTTGCCACCTGCCACTGGTTGATTCCGTAATACGAAATGCCGTTCAGGCCCACCTTGCCGCTGCTCCAGGGCTGCTCGCCGGCCCAAGCGATCGACGCCGCAAAGTCGCGCGTCTCGCGCGGCGAAAATGGATTCACATAGCCGGGCGAGCGTCCGCAGCCCCGGCTGTCCACGCGCACACATGCGTAACCGTGCGGCACCCATTTCTCCGGGTCCACCACTTCCCAGCTCTGATATAGGTTGGTCGAACCGGCCGCGACGTCCGGGTGCTCGCGCACCATGATTTGCCAGGCGTCGGGATAGCCATCCTGAAAGGCGAGCCCCTTGGCGTAAGGCCCGTAGGTGAGCAGCACGGGATAGCGGCCTTCGCCGATGGGACGAAAAACATCTGCGCGCAGGATCACGCCGTCGTCCATGGGAATGGGCGCATCCCAATCGATCCTCATTCCATCCCGGACTTCACTTTTCGTTTGCGAATCATGTCCTTGTGTCATACCTGCTCCTCGCGATTGGGTTCAGGAGGGCAAAGGCTTACCCTTGGTTTCCACACCGAAGGGCAGGAGCATCAGCCCAACCACAAATGCAATTGCTGTGAGCGCCACGGGAAATCCCAAAGTCTGAAAATGGCGTATCCCCGCGCCGACAAGAAAAGTGGCGCCGGCGCCGGCAAAGCGCCCCACATTTTGCGCGAAGGCCAGCGCGCTGGCGCGGCATTCGGTCTCGTATTGCTCCGGCAACCAGAAAGAATAGACGGTATAGTTGGCCCCGCCGATCCCCAGGAAAAAGAGGCAGACGAAAAACCACCTCAGCGCGTCCGTCTGCAGGTAAAAAACATACCCGAACGTGACGACGATCACCACAAGCATCAGCGAATAAAAAGCCACCTGATTTCCCTTGCGTCCCAGCCGGTCGGCGATAAACGGCACGCTGAGCGCCCCCAGAATGGTTCCCACGGAAAGGATGGCCGTGCCGTCGGAGGCAAGGCGCGCGGCCTGGAAAGTCGAGTGCCCGGACCTGGTCGCCAGATATGTGATTGCCGCAGGCACGTATACGGTGCCTGCCCACAAACCGATGGTGGAAACGAGCTGGTACATGAGGTTGAGAAACGTGCGCAGGCGGTATCGCGGCGAGAAAATTTCAAGAAATGTCCGGCTCAGGGTCCATTTCTTGCCGGGCTGATCCCGTTTGGCTTCCCAGCGCGCCGGCTCGTGCATGCCTTTGCGGATAAAAATGACCAGCAGCGCCGGCACGCCACCGACGATGAACATCCATCGCCACCCATACCGGCTTCCCACGAAATAATTGGCCAGCGCGGCCAGAAAAAATCCGAAGTAATACCCCGTGTGCATCAATGCCGCACCCATCGTGCGGCGCGTTTCCGGCCACTCTTCCGAAATCAGGGTGGCGCCCATCGCCCATTCCCCGCCAATGCCGATCCCGGCGCAAAGCCGCAGCACCGCCAGCATCCAGATATTCGTGGAAAAAGCACTCAGAAAAGTAAAAATAGAAAAGCAGATGATCGTGAACATCAGGGTACGGACCCGCCCGAACCTGTCGGCGACCGGCCCCCAGAGCAAAGCCATGCCCCAGCCAATCAGGAACAGCGCGAACAGCAGCCCGCCGTAATATCCGATATTGGCGGTGGTGGCTGGAATTCCCGACTTGGGCAGCAGTTCCCGCATCGCGGGAACCAGAACCAATGCGTAGATGAACGAATCCATCCCGTCCAGCACCCAGCCGCCCCAGGCCGCCCAGAAGCTGCGGACCTGATTGGCGTTGAGCGGGACTCGTTTCGCGGCCAGGGAAGTTACTTCACCGGGTGCAGAATCAATTTGCGCACCCGCCAGTTGGCATTGTTAGCGACATAAATGTCATATTCGGATGAACCTGTGAATGCAGGATGCCGGGCAAACTCTATGATTGTTCTGCCGCCCCTGCAACATATTTCCGGGACTTTCCGCCCAGGATCAGCTTATAAATTCGGCTAGGGGCCGCATAGAGCATGCGGAGAACACGGAGCAAGCGCTTCTCGACCCGATGAAAGCAGGCGCACAAATCTTCCATGATGCAGACCGACTACAATTCGAGAATGCCGGGTATGCTTGTCCGCCGCCCGCGTTCACGAGTCCCCGCTGCAAGCTTGTCAGTGACCTGGCGTCGATTCTATTCAGTAGCACCGGACAATGCCACAAATTCCTTCCGATGCCGGGAGGGACCCTCCTGCTGCCTGTTGCGCAACAGGCACAGGTTTGAGCATTGGTCCGCTTTCCGGCCTATGCTATAAAAGAATTCCGGCGTGTCCGGACTACCGTGCCCTTTATCAACTTTCCTGCTCGCGAAATTAACTGCAAGCTCGTGTACTACGGGCCAGGTCTGGGCGGAAAAACGGCCAATTTGCAGTGGATTTATGACCATACGGGGTCCGCGCAAAAAGGGAAGATGATTTCCCTGGCGACGGAAACCGACCGCACCCTGTTTTTCGATTTTCTGCCCATCGATCTCGGCACGGTGCGCGGGTTTAAAACGCGCATTCATCTTTATACCGTTCCCGGACAGGTATTTTACGAATCCAGCCGCAAGCTGATTTTAAAAGGCGCGGACGGCGTGGTATTCGTTGCGGATTCCCAGGAAGAGCGCCTGGACGCAAATCTGGAAACACTCGACAACCTGCGCGAGCATCTGAAGGAACACAAACTCGATTTCGAAACGATTCCCTACGTGCTGCAGCTCAATAAGCGCGACCTTCCGGGCATCCTCTCCGTCGAAGAACTAACCAGACAACTCCAGGTCAAGAATGAACCAGTGCTTGAGGCCGTGGCCATCACGGGGCAGGGTGTATTTGAAACTTTGCGCGAAGTCGCCAAACTGGTTCTGGCCGAATTGAAAAAAGGTTCCTGACAGGGCTCAGTACCGCTGCAGCGGCGCGGCATTGCGCTGACTGCGGCGCGCAATCCTCGGCGGCAAAGCCCGGCATTCCAAATGAGGCATCGCCGGGCGAGGGAGACCGACCAGGAAATTCACGTACAGTACCGGGGTGCAGTGTCATAATCCGCTACATCGCCCTAACTTTATCGGATTGTGGATGTCCGCCAGATTTATAATGGCGCATAGGGCGTCCTGCTCTCATGTTCCAGTCAGGGCCAGCCATGAATCCATCTTCGCCATCGCCGCTGTTACCACCGTCAGATCCGTCCGCGAAAGCGAGCCTCGCCGAGGTGCAGGCGCAGCTTCAGAAATTGGAACGCCGGGACTGGTGGCTCTGGAGCATGGCGGTGATCGTAATGCTCCTGCTGACCTTCGCGGTCTTCACCATGAGCTTTCCGGAATTGTTCACGATGGATGACCCGTTTTTTCAAGCCAGTTTGAGTCGGGCTGTGCGGGGCCTGATCGGGTTGGTCCTGATCTTCAACGCGTACACGATTTATCAGCAGGTGATGGTGAAACGGTTGCGCCGGCAATTTTTCAACAAGCTCGATGAAATGAAAAAATTGCAATTCCTCGCGGACGAATTCCAAAAGCTGGCGATGGTCGATCCGCTTACGGGGCTGAGCAACCGGCGAGTCGCCGAAGATCGCCTGGCCTCAGAAGCCTCCCGTTCACAGCGATATGGCCATCCCCTCACCGTGGTCGCTCTGGATCTGGACAAATTCAAACAAATCAACGACACCTACGGCCATCTTACGGGAGATCTGGTCCTGAAGGAATTTGCCGCGCGGCTGCAGACGGCGATTCGCTTGTCGGACTTTGCCGCGCGCATGGGCGGTGATGAATTCCTCGTGCTTTTGCCGGAGTGCACGATCGGCCAGGTCGAAACCCTTCTGTCCAGATTGCGGCCCATGGCGCTCGAAACCAACGGCCGGAAAATTCCGATTTGCTTTTCGGCCGGATGGGTGGGATACGAAAAGGGCGAAACGATCGATCAATTTCTGGAGCGCGCCGATCGCACGCTGTATGCGAAAAAACGCGAGGGGAAATTAAAAGTCCCGGAGTCTTCGATCGCCCCGTAGACCGGTTACCGCCGTCCCCATCTTCGTTCCGCGAATGATCGCCGCCGAATTCTTTTTCTACTCTTCCATTCACATGGATTGCGGAAGTCGGTACGTCTTAAATTTAATGATGCCGTTCTCCGCACAAGGCCACCCACGGGAGTCGGTACACGGATACGAACATGGGATACGATTACGTGGTGCTAAGAAAACAGGGATCGAGGTCAGGATCGGATTTCCATGATGCCTTCACTGAAATCAATCTCCTCCACGCAGAGACGCAGCCAACGGCTGTTTCTTCAGGTACCGGTCATCGTTGAGACGCAACTGGCCAACGAGTCCCAATTCTCGGAAAACACCCGCACCATCGTCGTGAACGCGCATGGCGCCCTGGTGGAATCCAGCACGCTGTTCGAACAGGGCCATACCCTGATTCTGCGAAGCGTCCTAACCAATGATCGGCAGGAGTCGATAGTCAAGCTCGTCTCACCGGGCGATTCGGGGAAATTCAACGTGGCTGTGGAATTCACGAAGCCGAATCCCACTTTCTGGCAAATCACCTTCCCTCCCGAAGATTGGTCAGCCCGCCATTCAAGCCAAAAAAGAGTGCTTTAAGCCTCCAGCGGCGCGCGCACGGACGCCTGGCCCGCCGATTTCGCATGTTCACGACAACTTAAATAGAATCAGCGCATTACATACGCTGCACGGCCGCTGCAGATGTCCGTGCATGCGCAGCGAACAGGAAGAAAGCGCCCGAACACATAAACCTGGAGCAAAAAATAAGGA
>Ga0307373_10014532_pt1 | contig 10820 bp, 10 predicted proteins | sample OX2MG_FD_202534 | JGI IMG/M metagenome (GOLD analysis project Ga0307373, IMG submission 202534) | Soil microbial communities from Risofladan, Vaasa, Finland - OX-2 | ecosystem: Environmental > Terrestrial > Soil > Coastal area > Acid sulfate soil | place: Finland: Risofladan, Vaasa | collected... | reverse complement strand
CCACCGCGTAATTCCCTTCCGGATCGTGCGGCGCGTCAAACCAGTCAAAGCTTCGGCGGTCGGCGGGAACAATGGCCTCCATGAAGCTCCGGAAATCCTCAAGGAAAGTTGATTTCACTCGTTCTCGAGAAAGAAAGGTTACGTCGCTGATCTTCAGAAGCGCTTGCACGAAGCTGAAGAGCGCATCGCCATAACGCTCCCCGGGAACCGTGAGACGCAGCTCGCCCTCGGCGTCTTCGACGGAGAATGATGAAAGCACGTTGGTGATAATTCGTTGTCGGTTCCCTCGCTGCAGGTCCTTTTCGTCGAGGTCATACGTGAGGTGCATGTAGGTGTGGCCCTCGTCGGTGAGAACCCATCGATTGCCTTCGTGTCTGATCACTACGGACAGGTGATCACCGTCTTCGAATACGAAAGGAGTGAAGACCCGATACCTCTCCACACCCTCTTCGGCTAACCGAACGCGCTCTCCGATCTTGCGCTGGAAATCGGCCTGAATGATCTCAGCGTTCATGTCGGATCTCCTTCTTCAAATAGCTCAGGTTGGTCGTTCCCTGAAAAGACTACTCCACAGTCAGCGATGAGACACTGCACCGCTCCGTGGAAGCTCTCATAGCGATCGGTCGGCTCAGCAAAGGCGTCCTCTCTCAAACCCGCGGACTGATATCTCTCGGTCGCTTGGTGGATGTGGAAATCGTAGAATGTCTGCGACTCGAGAGTGTTCGTATGTTCATGGCTCTTGCCGTTGTAGCGGCGCAGTCTGAACAGCGTGCTCGAATGAGGCGGAATCCATGCGAGAATTGCCGAAAAGTCCAGCGGATTGAATGAAGACTCGCGTAGGATGAATCGGAAACGACCTCCATTTGTGCCGTCAACATCCAGCTCGCGCTCACGGTGTCCTCGCTTGGGTCGCGTCACCATACGTCCTCGATAACCGTTCGGTAGCAGCTTCGTCTCTGAGACAAGTGCGGTGATCTCCTCGTCGGTAACGCTTATCGGCATTCGCACAATCCCCATCTGAAGTCTACCAGATTCATCGTCTCCTCTCTTCCCCCCCAAAAGCTCGCTGACATAGAATCTCGTTGACGGCGAGGTTACGTTATACCCCCTCCATCGCAGGGGTTCCGTGAATGATAATCATTCACGGTATGAATAACTTACATGCCGGAGGAGGCTTATCGTGGTACTTCCCCCTTCGCGATGAGCTCCGCAAAATCGTAGTTTGCGCTCGTGACCGCGAAGTCCGGCTCGCGCTGGAAGGGGGTGCGAACGTAGTGAACGCGGTGCGCATCCCCGTCGAGGAACTCCACGATGGCAAGGATGAAGTCCTCCGGTTTGTTCAGGGAGTAGAGGATTTCGTTGCGGGTGACCGTGATGGTCGCGGCACCCGCAACGCGGCCCTTGACCTCGATGAAGCGCAGGCGTCCGGTGCCCGGAATACGGCTCTCGAGGTCGTAGCCGAGCTTCTCGGTCTCCCGGTCGACCGGCTCGAAGCCGAGGCCGCGCTCGACCTCCATGACGATGGCACGCGCGCGGGCAGCGGACTCCTGGGTGTTGACGGCGTGAGGCTGCACCTCGGGGGCTCCCGCCGAGCTGCCCGCCATCCTTGCCAAGAGCCCCGCGGGGACGACGACGACCCCGCCAAGGACGACCGGCGCGAGAGCGGAGATCCGCCCTTCGAGGTCGAGCTGCTCGAGGCGTTTCTCGAGCCTCGCCTGGAGCTCATCGGCGCGCCTGCGGGCTTCCTGTGAGTTGAGGCGAGCGTTGGGCTTGCCGGCCTGCTCCTGCAGCTTCAGCTCCTCGGAGCGGTGGTCCCAGTAGGTGATCTCCTTGGTCAGGCGGTCCTTCACCGCGGCGCGAGTTTTCGCAATCCATTCCAGCCTCCGGTCTCGCACCTCCGCAAGGTGTTGGGGGACGAGATGGGTAACGGCGTGGGCCTGTGCGGTTTGCTCGAGGGCGCGCGTAATCCAGGAGCACTCGCTCCGGTCGAGGAGAGCCGAGGCCGGGGGCTCCTCGGACCGAAGGGGGCGGTAGTCCAGGTAGGGCGCATACTGGAGGTGACGAGCATTCCCTGCCTCATCGAGCTCGACGTAGAGCATCTGGCGCGACACCGTGCGCCTTTCACCCGTTCGCGTGAGGCTTGCGTCTTGGATGGTGTGCTCAAGGTAAAACAGGACCCGCGGCGCTGCGTCCGGGTCGCGCTCGTCAACAAGGACGCTCCCGCGGCGCAAGAGGTCTCGATGGCGCTCGATCGTGAGGTCCAAGGTCGCATCGAGAAGGGCGTGGCCGGGACAGACGAAGGCGGCAAGGGGCTCGCCCGGGGGCGCGACGAGCGCCTTCTCGAATGCGATCCGCTCATAGCGCGAGAGGACCGGCTCACCCATTCCGATGAGCCGGTCGCGATTGCGGACCGGGGCGGGCACGTGGGTGAGCTCGTAGCGGTGCGGCTCGCGCTGCCGCGCCGTCCCTCCAAGCCGCTTGAAGGCTTCGAGGAAGAACGATTCGATGTAGTGCGGCTGCAGGCGCCTCGCCTCTGCGCGCTCCATGTCCTCGCGAATGCGATGCACGCGGCTTGCATCCATCGAGTCATGGGCAAGCGCGCGCTCATCGAGGAGCTCCGCGAGCTGCTTGCGGTCGACGGCGTCGGCGATCACCTTCGTAAGCCGGGCGCGAACGTCCGGGCGCTCGCCGTAACGGATCGCTTCGATGAGCAGATCGCGCAGGGAGCGCCCCTCGAACTGAAGCTTTCCGAGCACGTCGAAGACCTGTCCGCCGAGCGCCCTGCGCGCCTCCTCGAGCTTTTCGAGAAGCGTCCGGTACACGTCGCCCTCGCGGGTCTCCTCCGCGAGGAGGTTCCAGAGGTAGCAGACCTCCGTCTGGCCGATGCGGTGTATCCGCCCGAAGCGCTGCTCGATGCGGTTCGGGTTCCACGGCAGGTCGTAGTTCACCATGAGGTGCGCCCGCTGGAGGTTGATGCCCTCCCCGGCGGCGTCGGTGGCGAGGAGCACCTGAACCTCAGGATCACGCAGGAAAGACTCCTGCGCCTTCAATCGCTCTTCGCGGCCCATTCCGCCGTGGATGACCACCACGGCCTCTCTTCTGCCCAGGAGCGTCGCGATCCGATCCTCGAGGTAGCTCACGGTATCCCGGTGCTCGGTGAAGATGACGAGCTTCTGCTTCGGGGAGGGAGTCGGTCGCGGGATGTCGCCTGCGCCGTAGGGCGGAGTCGGCTCGGCGACGCTCCCGGCGAGAGCTGCCGGAGTGAAGATCTCGGCGAACAGATTGGCAAGCTCGCGCCACTTGCGGTCCTCTCCATTGCGGCGGACCGAAAGAGCAAGCCCTTCCAGACGTTTGAGCGTCGCGATCTCGGCCTTGAGCTCCACGATGGTCCGTGCCGCGGTGGCCTGGTCGAGAATCTCCTCCTCCGCCTCCTCGACCTCGCTGTCGGGCGCTTCATCGAGATCCTCCGCGTCCTCGGAGTCGATCGTTCTGAACTCTGGCGGCATTGCAGGCGCGGCAGATCCTCGCTGCAGCAGCTCAAGCTCGCGAAGGCGCTTCTCCAATCGCTCACGACGCCGACGAAGGGACTGGTAGATCGCCTCGGGCGACGAGGCCAGCCTCCGCTGGAGAATGGTGAGCGCGAAGCCGACCGTTCCCGCGCGCTTGTCGTTCTGGAGGGCTTCGGCGCGATTGAACTCTTCACGTACGTATGCGGTGACCTCCGCATAGAGCCGGGCCTCCCCGTCCGAGAGCCGATAGGGAACCGTGTAGGCGATTCGCTCCGGGAAAAGCGGCGTCCCGTCGAACTTCAGAAGCCGCTCCTTCACCATGCGGCGCATGAGGTCGGAGACGTCGACCGCATGGACCCCGTCGCGGAAGCGCCCCTCGAAGCGGTCGCCGTCGAGGAGCGCCATGAAGAGCTGAAAATCCTCCTCTTTGCCGTTGTGCGGCGTAGCCGTCATGAGGAGAAAGTGGCGCGTCAGGGTCGAGAGAAGCTGCCCGAGCTTGTAGCGCTTGGTGTACTTCACCTCTCCACCGAAGAAGGTTGCCGAAAGCTTGTGCGCCTCGTCACAGATCACCAGGTCAAATCGGCAATCGGGTGCCGCAAGCTTCGCCTGTACGTCTTCATTGCGCGAGAGCTTATCCAGGCGGGCGATGATCAGGTTGTTTTCGAGGAACCAGTTCCCGGTGCGAGCCGCCTCGAGCTTGTCGTTGGTGAGGATTTCGAACGGGAGCTGGAAGCGATGAAAGAGCTCATCCTGCCACTGCTCGGCGAGACTTCCCGGGCAGACGACGAGGCAACGCTGGAGGTCCCCGCGGATGATGAGCTCCTTGATGAAGAGTCCTGCCATGATGGTCTTTCCGGCGCCCGGATCGTCGGCGAGCAGGAACCGAAGCGGCTGGCGGGGAAGCATCGCCTCGTAGACGGCGGTGATCTGGTGGGGAAGCGGATCGAGCATCGAGGTGTGCACCGCAAGCACCGGATCAAACAGGTGGGCGAGGCGAATGCGATGCGCCTCCGACACGAGGCGGAACAGAGCCCCATCTCCGTCGAAGCTCCAGGGGCGTCCCTGCTCGACGATCTCGAGCCTGGGCTCGTCGTGTCGATAGAGGAGTTGATTCGCCACGCGGCCGGCAGGGTCTTTGTAGGTCAGCTCAAGCGCCTCGGAGCCGAACCACTGCACGGTGACGACCGTCGCGAGGGCATCGGGAAGAATCCCGCGGACAACCGTCTGAGGGAGAAGCTCCTCAAGCTTCATTTCTTTCGACCTACGCGGAAAGGTACGCGATCAACAGATTTTACCGTTGAAAATCTCCGTGAAGGTGCGATCGTAGAGAGTGATTTCGTACGTTTCTTCGGCCAAGGTCTCGCCGATCTCCCCGACGAGCCGACCGTCGAGCGTATGGTGCCTCTCGGGGTAGGTCTCGTGCAGCGCGTGTACAATCGTCAACGAGTCAGACAGAGCCGAAGCGATCGAGCTCACCAATTTGGTCCCCCTCGGAACGACAGAGCGGATCTCTCCGGATAATTGTAGCTGACTCCGGTGCGGTTTGCCAGTGAATCACGGTGGGTTGCACTGCAAAGCAGACCAGGTCCGATCACTTTCTGTTTCGCGCCGGCGGCGCTTTGAGCTCCTGGACTTCCCCCGATTGTGCGGACACCCAATTACGCTGCCGTGGCCCAGTTGGGGGCTACCTGAGTACCGCCCCACCTGCGAAGCTGCGCCCCGCGATCGCATTGCACTTGACGTAGGCCACCCCGCGCTCGTGTTTGCCCTTCGTGCCCGCACGGTACCACACGGGTGTGCACGTCGTGTTTCGTCACCACGCACAGCTGAACCTTCGCTTTCTCCTCGGCGATCATTGCGGTCAGCTGGCCAAAGTCGCTTGAATCTGCTTGCCCGGCGGTGTTTCGAATCGTACCGTCGGCACCTGCTCGGCAGCCAACCGCTGTCGTTCCGCTTTCACTGCCCGCTCCACCGTGCGCAAACTCACCTGGATCCCGTGGCAACGCTCAAGCTCTTGGCGCACCACATCGGGGTTTCCGCGATGACGATCAGACTCCTCACGCAGCCATTCATCCAAACCGCCAAGTGCTTTGACTTGACCTCCGTCCATATCCTCTCCTGTTTCCCAGGACAGGGGTCATTATCTCATTTCGCCTGACATCTCAGTCTGATCTCCAACATCCCGTTGAGGGTTCCAAGGATCTGGTCATATTCAAGCTTCTTGCCCTCGACCTCACGGATCTTCTGACGAATCCATGCAATCACCTCTTGATTGGTGCGGCTGTTTGAATCACGGTCGCGGAGGATTTCCTTCAGTTCAGCCAGCGAACAGCCTATGCCCTGAAACTTCTTTATCAGTCTCAAACGGTCAATAACCTCGTCTGAATAGGTGCGATAGTTGTTTGCCTCTCTCACGACATGCCGACCGTCCAGCAATCCCTCCTTTTCGTAAAAGCGAATTGTGTGGGCGGTTAGCCCGGTTATTCCCGCCAACTTCCGAATCCTCATGCTTCTCCCCCGAAATGACTTGCCCTAGAGTCAACTCTAAAGTTTATATTTCACGTGCTCAAGCGTCTCAACAGCGCAACTCACTCAGGAGGATTTCAAGATGGTTGTTTTTGTGACAGGGGCAACGGGCTACATCGGATCCGCCGTCGTACGAGAGCTTCTCGGCGCCGGCTATTCGGTCGTCGGGCTCAGCCGATCGGAACGCGGCGCGGCGGAACTGAAGGAAGCTGGAGCTTCGGTTCGCCGTGGAACCCTTGACGACCTCGACAGCCTTCGCAGCGCGGCCGCCGCGGCGGACGGCATTATACACCTGGCGTTCAACTCAAACGGCGACTTCTCGGACTTCGCGGTCTCGCTGGAAACCGATCTGCGCGTCGTCCGGGCCATGGGGGCAGCGATCGAGGGCACGGGAAAGCCGTTCGTTATCACCAATCACCTGAATGGGGAGGCATCGGAGAGGGCAGCGCTCGCGCTCGAGGGCGTACGATCAGCAGTGGTCAGTCTCTCGCCGACGGTGCATGGTGAGGGGGACAAGCACGGCTTCGTGCCGAGACTGATCAGCATTGCCCGCACGAAGGGCGTCTCTGCCTACGTGGGAGACGGCTCCAACCGATGGCCGGCGGTTCACCGACGTGATGCTGCGAACCTCTACCGCCTCGCGCTAGAAAAGGCGCCAAAGGGCGCACGCCTAAGCGGTCGCGCCGACGAAGGGGTGCCGTTCCGCGACATCGCCGGCGTCATCGGTAGAAAGCTGAATCTGCCGGTTGTCAGCATTCGGCCCGAAGAAGCAGCGGTCCACTTCGGCTTTCTCGGCATGATCGCCTCGACCGATATCCCGGCCCTCTTTTCCGGATCGAGCGCGGAGACCCGAAAGCTCTTGAACTGGCTGCCGGTTCAACCTGGACTTCTTGCGGACCTCGATCTGGGGCACTACTTCACCGAAGGATGAAACGAATGGGATATCGGAAGCGCACGGCTATGGGCTTGCCGTTCGCCTCGGCGGGCTTCACCCGCAATCCCTGGAGGGCCTTGATTGCACACGCAGGAGGGCCACCCTTGCTGCGTGGAGCGCGAGGGCCACGGCGAGCCCACGAAGGCGTGAGCGGACACCAGCACGCCGTCCGGCTGACCGAAGGCCTGCTCGACATAGTGCCCGAAGGGGGCGAGGCTGCCCTCGGCGATTTCTGCCGAAAGCTCTTCGCGAATCTCACGACGCAAGGCCTCGATCTTCGTCTCGCCCGGATCGGTCTTACCTCCGGGGAGATAGAAGCCGTTTTTGCCCCTGCTTCTTGCCATGAGAAGCCGGCCATCGATGATATGGAGAAGCGTGACAACCTCGATCAATGGGCGAAAGCCTCCTTCTTGATCCTCCCGCGGGGCGGTGAGACGATGCGCCGACGATCACAATGCGCTTCCTGGCTGTCATTCTGTTGAGCTTCACGACTTCCGTGGTGAGTGATAGGGTTGGATCTTGCTACATCCTGCAAAGAAAGGGGAGTCGAACGCATGGCGCATCGTATGCTAACGGAGATTCTAGTATGAAGAAACAGCTGTTTTTCGTGCTGATGGTCGGCTGCGCCGCGTCGCTGTGGGCGGCCGGCACCACCGAAGCGACGCTCACCGTTGATGCCGCGCATCCCTCGGGGACGGTGAGCCCCCTCTTCTACGGCCTCATGACGGAGGAGATCAACCACTCCTACGACGGGGGGTTGTATGCGGAGCTGGTCCAAAACCGGGCCTTCCTCGACAGCGCGACCGCCCCGGTGCACTGGTCGGTCGTGGAGGAAGAGGGCAGCGGCGCGACGATCGCCCTCGATCCGAATCGGCCACTGGACCGGGCGATACCGACGAGCCTCAAGCTAGACGTCACGAAGGCCTCGGCCGACCATCCCGCAGGGTTCGCCAACGACGGCTACTGGGGCATCCCAGTCAAACCCGACACCGAGTACCGCGCATCCTTCTACGCGAAGGCGGCGCCGGGATTCGACGGCTCGGTAACCGTCTCGATTCAGAGCGACGACGGCGGCACGATCTACGCTCGAGGGGAGGTGGCCGGTCTTTCGCAGGGCTGGAAGCGCTACGACGTCACCCTCACGACCGGAGAGCTCACCGAGACCACGAAGGCACGCTACGTCCTCACGACAGATCGCCCGGGAGAGGTCTGGTTCAGCATCGTGTCACTCTTCCCGCCGACCTTTGACAATCAGCCGAACGGATTTCGCCCGGACATCATGAAGATGCTCATCGCCCTTCATCCAAAGTTCCTGCGCTTCCCCGGCGGCAATTACCTGGAAGGGAACACGATCGCCGATCGCTTCGATTGGAAAAAGACGATTGGGCCGCTCAAGGACCGGCCGGGTCACGAGGGTCCCTGGGGTTACCGATCGAGTGACGGGTTGGGGCTGCTCGAGTTTCTCCTCTGGTGCCGGGACATGCATGCCGAGCCCGTGCTCGCGGTCTACGCGGGGTATTCGTTGGACGGCAAGCACGTCGCCCCGGGCAAGGAGCTCGAGCCTTTCGTACGGAGCGCCCTCGATGAGATAGAGTACGTCACGGGGCCGGTGACCTCGAAGTGGGGGGCGATCCGCGCCCAGGACGGCTACCCCGCGCCCTTCCCGCTTCACTATGTCGAAATCGGCAACGAGGACTTCTTCGACCAGTCCGGCTCCTACAACGCGCGCTTCACGCAGTTCTATGATGCCATCAAGGCGAAGTACCCGAACATTCAGATCATCTCCACAATCGGAACCAACGAGCCGAGCTACCAACGGGTTAGTAGCGTGATGCCCGACGTCCTCGATGAGCACTACTACGAGTGGTACCTGTGGTTCATCGTCCATGCGCAGAATCACTTCAAGGACTACCATCGGAGCGGACCGAAGATCATGGTCGGGGAGTGGGCATCCTACGAGACGACCTTCCCGCCGTGGAGCGCCCAATCGCGGCAGGAGCCCCCGACGCCAGACATGGCTGCCGCGCTGGGCGATGCCGCTTGGACGACGGCGATGGAGCGCAACTCCGACCTGGTCATCATGAATGCCTATGCGCCGCTGCTCGTGAATGTGAACCCGGGCGCGCGCCAATGGCGTCCCGACCTCATCGGGTTCAACGGGCTCCACGTATTCGGCTCACCGAGCTACTACGCCATCGAGATGTTCAGCAGCAACCTCGGAAACGAGATCCTTCCGATGGCCTTCAGGAAGTCGAAGATTCAGGGCTCGGCGACCCTCGACAGCAGGACCGGCGAGATCTATCTCCATCTGGTGAATCCGGAGGACTCCCCGTCGAAGATCCGCATCGAGCTCGCCGGTCTCTCCTCGGTGCGGCCCACCGCGACCGCCATCACCCTGGCCGCAAAGCCGGACGCCACGAACTCGATCACCGAGCGTCGGAACGTCGTTCCTGTCACCACGGCGGTGCAGGGTGTCGGGCCCTCCTTCACCTACGACATGCCCGCGGACGCGGTCGTGGTTCTCAGGATCGCAACACGGTAGGGGGGAGAGGCGAGGGTGCGCCGGCCGCAGCCACCCAGCCCATCCGCTACGCATGCTCGACCGATACTCGCTCGGGCTCCTCCCGGTGAGGCGCTTGAAGCTCGCGCTGAAATAGTAGGGATCTCGGTAGCCGACCGCCTCTGCGATCTCGTAGATGCGCAGGTCGCTGTAGGTCCGGAGCTCCTTCGCTCTGCGGATGCGCAGCTCAGAGAGATAGTCGGAGAAGGTGCAGCCGAGGGAGTTTTTCAAGAGAAGGCTGACGTGGCTCGGGCTGATGTTGAAGCGCAGGGCCAGCCCTCGAAGGGTTATCCGGTCGGCAAAATGGGAGCTTACGAAGTCGCGAATCTCCTCGATCAGCTTCTGGTTCCGCCCGCCCTGGTGCCGCCGCACGTCGAGCCTGATCGCCTCGAAGAACTGAATAAGCCGGTCGCGGGCCTGCGCCTTTCCGAAGCGGAGAGGGAGTACCTCTTCATTCTGGCCCAGAACCGTCCGCCCGAAATCGTCCTTCGAGAAACTGAGACAATGGATTCGGGGCTGCAACACATCCTCGATTCGCTTAAGCTGAGTCCAGCGGCCATCCGCACCTCGGCGTGGGACGTATTGGCAGCCAACGACGCCTTCTGTCGACGGGCAACCAGGGCTGAAACTTGTGATCTTTACCCCCGCAAGCCGCCAGGACAGGTTCAAGGTGAGACAGTTGTTGGACGAGTCAAAGGCAGGACACACCTGACTGCGACCTGAGCGACAGGGGACGTTCGCCTAGCTTAGGCAACCGCATGTGTATCCGAAGACTGGTAGGCCCGCTCTTCTTCTTTCGCTTTCTGGCGGCTGATTTCCCTGGCGATCGGGTCTCTATCTGGTGTAAAGAAAATAGGATGCCACCGAAATCGGATAAACGCAGCCCGCTACTTAGCAGTCTCTTTGTACTTAACTCCCGGGACGCCGTCAAAGTGAGAGTCCTGGGTCCAGAGGGTAGAATCGTATTCACGTGCGGTCGCCAGCATCACACTGTCAGCCAATGGCAGCTTCAGATCTATGCTTACTCGTGCGGCGTGCAGAGCGATCTCCGGATCCAGATCCACCACTTGGCCCTGCTGCATTACGGCGACCGCCTGGAGTGCCTCACTTTCCGAGCGTTGTTGTAGTATCCTCTTGAAGACTTCGTACAGGCTGAGCGTCGGCACTACGAGCTCGGCCGTGTTTTCGATTGGAGCCGCGAAGAAGCCGGCGTTTTCCCCTGCGGCGAAGTACTCCAGCCACGCACTTGAGTCGATGACGTTCATGCCCTATCGGCTTCTCGTTCGATGTG
>Ga0307373_10014531_pt1 | contig 10820 bp, 13 predicted proteins | sample OX2MG_FD_202534 | JGI IMG/M metagenome (GOLD analysis project Ga0307373, IMG submission 202534) | Soil microbial communities from Risofladan, Vaasa, Finland - OX-2 | ecosystem: Environmental > Terrestrial > Soil > Coastal area > Acid sulfate soil | place: Finland: Risofladan, Vaasa | collected... | reverse complement strand
GAATGGGATCGGTGCCAGCGGCATAGACGCGCAAGACCATCGTTCGACGGCAACCACCGGTACTCAGGGCAAATCCGTACACCTCTGAGAAGATTCCGCCACTGAGTCGCTTTGGCCGTGATGAAAGCGTTGCTTCGGGGTCGTTGAAGTGTGCCCTCAGCAAGTGAAGGAGCCGGGTCGACCGATCTGAGTTCAAGAAACCCGCCTCTCGGTCAACACTTCTCTCGACTCGCTTCTGGAGACTTCACGCACTGCTGATTCTATGGAATTGGAGCTGACGAGGGTGCCTCCATGCGCCCGGATCGTTGCGTGGCCCAAGCCGCCCGACGGCGGGCGTGCTTGCCGCCCCCGAGCGCACCGGACGTGCCGATCTGCGCTGCAAGCCAGGATGGCCACGGCAGGCGTTCTGACGCGTAGTTCTGTTCCTCCCCTACGACGCAATACGCCGACTCGATGCGGTCGCAGGATCTCCGACCAGAGTGTCGTTGGTCAGCGGGCAGCGCCGGCGATGTAGGTGGACACGATGTACGTGGCATGCCGGTCCAGGGACACCCGGGCCCGGTCGTATCGCATGGTCGTCCGCGGGTCAGCATGTGAGGCCGCTTCTTGCATGTCACCCAGCGGCACCCCAGCATCAAGGGCCGCTGTGATGAATGCGTGGCGCAACGTATGCGGACCAATCGGCTTCGTGATCTCCGCACGGCGGGCGACTCGCCGAACGACCCGGCTGGCCCCGTGGCGGTCAAGGCGCCGACTGTCCGCCGTGATGAAGATCGGACCGCTGTCACGTTCTCCGATGGCCAGATCGACCGCTCGGGCGGTGCGAGGTGCCAGCGGGATGGTGACGGTCTTCCCTCCCTTGCGCACGATGGTGAGGGTCCGATGACCCCGCTCGAATCCCAGGGCCTCGATGTCGGCCCCGATCGCTTCGGAGACCCGCAGACCGTTGAGCGCCAGTAGTGACACCAGCGCATGTTCGGCAGCGGGCCCGAGCCCGGCGGCGACGAGCAACGCTCCTACTTCGTTTCGGTCCAGGCCGATGGCGTGGGATTCGTAATCGATCCGAGGTCTACGGACGTGAACCGCGGGAGAGTGGGCGATGAGGCCTTCCTCTTCGGCGTAGCGGTAGAAGCCCGTCACGGTGCACAGTCGGCGACCGACGGTGGCCGTTGCCCGACCCCGAGCTTCCAGGTCCGTCCGTAGGCCTCGATGTCGCTTCGCCGGACCTCGAAGAGACCCAGGTCGTGCTCATCGCAGAAGGCAACGAACTGACGAAGATCCAGCGCATAGGCGTCGCGCGTGAGCCCTCGGTAACCGCCGAGGAACCCGGCGAGGGCGATGTGTTCAGGACCGGCAAGTTCTGGGTCGTAGACGACGACCGCTGTGGTTGTGGTGGTCATGGGATACCTCCCGAGTTGATGGGACTCGGGGACGAGGCGACCGTGCCCCAGTTGGATGAGGTCACCACCGTACGCCCGGCGCGTCGTTCGACGCCCGAGCGGGTGCGTTCGGCTGTACCCGCCACGCCGGCTGCCGGGCGAGGGTCTCAGTGCTTTAACGGTCGAGATCAGCGTTATGGAGGTGCCCCTGAACATGTACGCGGCATAGCCCATCTCGCGATCGCCCTCCGGTGGACGACACCCTTGCTCTGCCCCGGTATCGTGGAGACATGGCCGCAGTGCGTCCGATCATGACTGGTGACGAATGGGCAGCTGACGAAGTCGGCCGCTCGCCCACTCCCGATGACGTGACCATCACCCTGGACGGCCGGCGGATCGACTCGAAGGAGAAGGCGATCGCATGGCTGGCTGAGATCGAGGCTGACCGTGCAGCCGGCAAAACGGCTGCCGACACCCTTGCCTGAACACCCCCTCCCGGACGTCGCCCGCCTCACGAAGATCCTCGACCGCCACCGTGTCGACTATCTGGTGATCGGCGGCATAGCCACCCAGGCCTACGGGGCCGAACGGCCCACGGGCGATTTCGACTGCTTGGTGCGGCGCAGCGTCGGGAACTTCGACCGGCTGGCTGCCGCCATGCGAGAACTCAACGCCCGCCTCCGGGTCGGGGGCCTGAGCGATGACGAGGCGGCCGCCCTGCCGGTGCAGTTGGACGGCCTGACTCTCAGCCGGTCACAGATCTCGACATGGGCGACCGACGCCGGGCACCTGGACGTGCTGGTCGACATGGTCAACCGCCAGGGCCACCGGCAGCGGTACGAGGACCTCGAAGGCGGCGCGGAACAGCTCACCGTTGCAGGTGTGAGGGTCCGCGTGGCCGGCCTGGAGGACATCATCGCCTCGAAGGAGTACGCCGGGCGCCCCAAAGACCATGAAGCACTCCCCGAGCTCTACCGGCTCCGTGACGGCTCGTCGAGAGATACGTCCTCTCCCGGGTAGCCGAACCGGGTCTGCATCGGCACCCCCGACGCGGTGCACACGTGGAGACCGCGAGCGCACGCGTAGGTGCCGTTCTGCGCTGCGGCGAGGGTGGCGACGGCCGTCGTTCTGGCGCGCCGTTCTGAAGTCGGTCGGAGACGCGAGATCGCCGACTCGAAGTGCGCTGACATCCGTCGCCACTCCCAGTCCTTGTGGTCTCCGGGAGCATCATTTGAGCCGGAGAAGTCCCTCCCGCGACCTTGCTGGTCGCGATAGTTCCCCGCGCCAGGCACTTCGGTGGCGCGTCCCACCCGGTTATCGCTCGCACGTTTTGGGGGCTCTCGCGCCGTCCGGAGCCTGCGGCCCGACCGCCACCCGGACGCGGGTACCGGTCGGGTCGTAGGATGGCGGTCAGCTCGATCCAGGAGGCTTGCGGTGCATGCACGACAGAATGGGAACGCACAGGCAGCACCGTTGGCCGCCGGGCGGCTGGTGAGGTGGGCCCTGGCCGCCTCGACCATGGCCGTGACGCTCGGGGCCGGACTGGCCCTGCCGGCAACCGCGGCGGATGCCGCCCCCACACCGCTCTACACCCTCGCTCTCGGTGATTCGCTGGCCGCCGGTGTCGGGGCGAGTACCACGGCCAACAGGTACGTGAACGTGCTCGCCGCGCACGAGGCGAACCGGTTCCCCGGACTCCAGCTCGTGAACGACGCCTGCGGCGGGGCGACCACCACCTCGGTCATTTACGGGCCTGGCTGCTCCTACACGACGGGGACTCAACTGGGTGACGTCGAAGCGTTCCTTCGGACACATCCGGGCCAGGTGCCGTACGTGACGATCGACATCGGGGGCAACAACGTCGACGGCTGCCTTTCGGGTCTCACCGTCAACGCGGCGTGCGTGACGAGCGGGTTGGCCCACATCACGACCGAGCTCCCCCAGATCCTCAGCGGGCTCGACGCCGCCTACCCCGGACTAGTCGTCTACGGCATGAACTACTACGACCCGTTCCTCGGGTTGTGGCTGACCGGGCCGTCCGGCCAGACGCTGGCCCAGCAGTCCCAGTCGCTAGTGGTCACCCTCAACGCACTGCTCACCCAGCTCGACGCCGCCGGCGGTGCGGCCACTGCGGACGTGGCGACGACGTTCCAAACCACCGACTTCAACCCGACCGGCACCTACCTGGGGGTCACCGAGCCCCAGAACGTTGCCGATGTGTGCAACTGGACGCTGTTCTGCAGCGGCGGCGGCAACATCCATGCCAACAACACCGGGCACGCGCTCATGGCACAGGCCTTCGCACAGGTGATCGACAACCTGAACATCGTGACCTCGGCGCTCCCGGGGGCGGCGCGGGGCACGGCGTACGGCCCGGTCCGCCTGGTGGCCGCCGGCCAAGGCGTCAGCAGCAGCCCGCATGCGACCGCGCTCACCTGGGCCAAGGTCGCGCTCCCGAAGGGCCTGCGGCTGTCGCGGACCGGCGTGCTGTCGGGCACGCCATCGAAGAAGCTGGCGGCGGGGCCGACCACGGTCACGGTCCAGGTGACCGAGACGGTCACCATGGTTAGCGGGAGGTCGAAGTCCCGAACGAAGTCGACCGTGAAGGCGACCATCCCGCTGACGGTGACCTGAGCCGGGCTACCGCACCTTCACCAGTTCCCGAACTTCTCGCTCCTAGCTCGGATTGTTCGACAAGCCCATTGAGTCTCTGAAGGGCCTCGTAGCCTTCAGGTCAGAATCGAAAGGTATTCTGCAGTCGCTCATGTCAGCGGCCGTATCCAGCGGGGAGCACAGGGGCTGGCGACTGCCCCCAACCGGTTCGCGGCGTTGCCCGCATCGTCTGACGCCGTGCCTGCTTGCCACACGCGAGCACGCCCGAGGTGCCGTTGTGCGTTGCTGCCACGATGGCAACGACTGTCGTTCTGGCGCTGGGTTCTGCAGTCGGTCGGAGACGCGAGATCGCGGATTCGAAGTGCGCTGACATCCGTCGCCACTCCCAGCCCCTGTCGTCTCCGGGAGCGTCATTTGAGCCGGAGAAGTCCGTCCGCCGACATTGTTGGTCGCGAGAGTTGCATGCGCCCAGGCACTTATGCCACGGTCTACCTAAATAGGGGGAGGTCCGGCCGGCAACGTCATCATCATCAAGGTCACCAACCCAACTTGGTGTCGACTTCGGCAGAACTCGTCGCCGCGGCCAGTCTGGGCCCCGTCCCGGCTGATGGGTTCCCGCCTACGCCGAGCGGTACCGCTGACGTGGGGATGGCGTTGTCGACGAGAACGGCCGCGATGGCGGCGGCAGTGGCGAGGGTCTCGGAGTCGAGGACTCGGCTGCGGGCCGAGGAACCATCCAGCAGCAACGCCAGTTGTTCGCCGAGCTGTTCGGGGTGGGTGGCGCCAGCCTCGCGGGCGGTCTAGGTGAGCCGGGCGGCAAAGGCGTTCTTGTAGTCGCGGGCGTGAACGCGTGCCGGGTGGCCCGGGTCGGGGATTTCGACGGCCGCTGCGATGAACGGGCACAGAGGCGAGTGGACGTCGAAGGCGGCGAGGAGTCGCTCGCGGGGTGTGAGGTCGGCGCGCTCGAACACTTGAGGCAGGACGTTCACGGTCCAAAAGGCGCTGCCGCTGTTCAACGACGGAGGTTCGATCTTCATGACCGGGTCGAACGCGTCGCTCCGGGGCTACCCCGATTGGAGCGTGTACGCAGCGAGCAAGGCCGTACTGCCCGCCTACGCTCGGGTGTGGGTGGCAGAGCTGAGGGACAGGAAGATCCGGGTGAACGTGCTGACTCCCGGCCAGGTCGCCTCGCCGATGCTGGAGGAGGTGATGTCCCCGGAGATGAAGGCGCAGTTCGAATCCGTGATTCCGAGGCGAGCGATGGGCCGCCCTGAGGAAATCGCGTCGGTCGCGCTGTTCCTCGCCTCGGACGACTCGAGCTACGTCAACGGCATGGAGCTGATTGCAGACGGCGGCACCACAGTGATCTGAACGCGTGGCCGGCGTGGGCGACCCGTGCGACTCGTGTCTCTGAGAGAAAGGGCCCGTTCCTCATTGATTGGGCCACTGCAGCGCTGGGCCATTCAGCCAGTGATGTTGCCTCGACCTGGTCATCATGCAGAGTTCCCAGATCCCAGGAACCACCTTTGACGGCGCTCTGGCGAAGCCGGATCGGCGAGCGATTCTCTCTGCTTATCTGCGCGCCAGCGGGCAGTGGGACGCAGCGCGGCGTGCGTTGCCCGTAGTCGTCACCGCGCGTCTTGCAGATCCTCACCTGGCCGAGCCCGAAGTAACATTCCTGCATCGCTGGCAGCAGCGCTTGGCCATCACGGCTGATCGCCGGTGACATCTGCTTCCGCCTGGGCGAGGGAGATAGGCGCCGGGGTGTAGGCGCCAGGTCCCAAGCCGAGCGGTCATCCGTAGTCTTTGGCGGACGGCCACAATGCCGTCCACGAGGTGCGCTGATCGCGGCATACCCAGATGGGCACGCCCCGTTCTTGGGGATCGATCGGTGGCCCGCTCGTCCCCAGGGTGGCGACTTGGGTCACTGATGACCAGTAACGGTGGACGAAGGAGCTGGGCAGACCGATTGCGACCACCACCGCTCCTGGGACCGGGTGCCCATACCCCCAGAGCCAGAAGGTGTTGTGGCCACTGATCGCCGAGGGGAGGCCACGCGTCGGGCCGTAGAAGTCGACGGCACCAGCTTCGCTGTAGTCCCTGGTGAAGATCACGGCCGCGCGCCCCTCTCCTGCCGGCAGGCCGTGGACCACCGAGGCAATCTGGTCGACCACATGGGGCCACCCGAGCATTCCACCGAGGTCCTTGTTGGCGGTGTCGAAGCCAGCAGCGACCACAACATTGGTCGGAAGGATTGGGGTGAACAGAGGGGCAGTGAGCAGCCCAGTTCCGACGATGGCCACCGCCAGGAGCCGGCGATTGCGCCGGGACCAGTACCGCTCGACTACCACGGCGCCTACCGCCACCAGCGGCAGGTACCACGACCCCAGGTAGTACGCCTTCCCTCCGAGGGCGAAGAGCACCACGAACGCCGCGGCGTAGCCATAGGCCAGCCACCTCTGGGATCGCCACTCGGCTCGGCGGCCCAGCGCGCGCAGCGCGGCGATCCACACCACGGTGCCCGCGATGGTCACGATGGCCAACTGCAGCGGGGCGAACTGCACCAGATCGGTCGACGAGTTGTTCTTACGGAGATTGCCCAGGAACTCCAGCGTGGCCCAGTGGTGACTTGCCTCCCAGGCCAGGTTGGGCGAGAAGATGACCAGGGCGATCGCCACTCCGACGGCCAGCCACCTGCTCGCCAACAATGCCCGTTGCGGAGTGCACAGAAGGCCCACCCCGGCGGCGACGGCCCAGAACGCCATGGTGTCCTTGTTCAGTAGTCCGATTCCGCACACCACCCCGACTACAAGCCATAGTCGGGTGTCGCCGCTGCGCACCATCCGGATCACCAGCCACGACGCCAGTGACCAGAAGACGAGGTCGAGGCTCACCGTGCTGAGAAAGTGGCTAGTGGTGAGGAAGATGGGGCCCAGACAGGCGACGAGCGCGGTCAGGACCTGGGCCGCCCGTCTACCACCCAGGTCGGCGGCGATCAGTGCGCCCAGGATGACGAAGACCCCGCCGAGGAGGGCGGGTACCACCGCCAGAGCGAGGACACTGTGACCGAAGGCCTCCTCACTGAGGCGGTAGAGCAGGGGGACGAGAGGTGGATTGTCGACATAGCCCCAGGCCAGGTGGTGCCCGCTCTCGAGGTAGTAGAACTCGTCGCGGTGGGCTCCGTAGAGATTGGCGGTGCACAGTTGAAACGCAACCTTCGCCGCGGCGATCGGCGCCACCAGCGACCAGACCACACCGATCGGGCTGGAATGTATGGTCGTCGTGCCAACCGGAGAGGCGATCTCGTGGCTCGAGGTTCTCGCACTCTGAGGTTGAACAGCACCGCCGCCGCGCCCGGAAACGCGCAGCTGTGGCGCCGGGGTTGGGTGACGATCGGAAGGGGTCGGATCTGTAGGCATCTCAGGACTACGAACCAGACCATTCAAGGGATTCGTCCCGGTCAATCTTCATTACACAGATGCTCCTTGCCGTCATGAGAACTTCATCGGATGTAAGTCGAAGTGAACGAAGGCGCTGCCTCAGTCGGGGAGTTGGGGCAGGGGCGGGAGCCGTGATAGCCCGGAGTTGGCGATGGAGGCAAGCAAGTGTCGGGAGCCGCAATGGTGAGCGAAATAACACATCCATCATCGACGGCCCGACCAGACGTTCCATGAACAACTCGGTCCCGCGGGCATCAATCTCGTGAACGGCTGGGGTCGGGAATCCGGCTCGTCGGATGGGCTCCATCATTTCGGCTTCACGCTCGAGCGAGCGGCCTCACGGCTTCGGCGCAGAACAAGACCGGTTCCGGCTTCGAAGATGTCTGCGTCACGCCCTGATGCCAGAAGTCGTCCTCGTCGGACCGACTGGGTGTCACCGAGGGCGGTCATTGGACCAGTCGGCTGTGAGATCATCGAGGACCCGGGCGAGTGCTTGTGGGGCGCTCACCATCGGGTCGTGACCCGTAGGCAACTCGACAATGGGAGCTCTGATGTGATCGGCCTGGGCCCGTTGACGCCTTGCCGGGAGTGCCATGTCCTGGCGGCAGAGGACATAGCCTCTGCGGAGTTCGGGCGCCAACTGGAGTTGCGGTACACGACTCGTGCTCAAGCCTGCAGTTTCGGGACCGAGGCGCTCGAGCAGCCATGCCGTCTGGTCCTTGTCCATATCGTTGGCGAGACGACGGGCCGCGTTTCGATTGCTCAAGGTGAGCGGTTCGTTTGGTCCACCCCGGCGCACCGCAAGCCTGGCCCGCGGTAGCCAGCGCAGTCCGGTCGGCCACAAATCGGTGGCGCGTTTGCCGGCGGGCGGAAACACTGCGGCAATCCCGACGATGCCAACTACCATTTCGGGACTCATGGCGGCAACCGTCCATGCGACCGATCCGGCCAGGGAGTGGCCGACCACGGTGACTCGCCGCAGCCCGGCAAGACGCATCTGCGCAATGACGGACTCCGCACATCCGGATATCGTCAGGGAGCGCAGATCGGCCGGGGCGCCTCGGCCAGGGAGGTCGACAGCCACAGTTGGCAATTCCAAGTAGGGCACGAGCGGATCCCACACCCATGCGCCGTGATGGGCGCCGTGGATCAGTACGTAGGCTTCGATGAGGGCGGTCAAGTCCGGTCACTTCCGGCGATGGCGTCGACCAGGAACACCAGGACTGTCTCGCGGGCCTGTGCGTCGCTGGCCCCGAGGCCGCCAGGGTCGCGGTAGCGATGGCGGGCCCAGAAGGTGATTGTCTCGAGAGCCGTCCTGGCAATCATGGTTGGATCACCATCCAATCGAAAGCGCCCTCTCCGCGCCTGCGACGCGAAGTAGGCCTCCAGGCGGCCGAACAGGTCGCGGCGGATCTGGGAGTAAAAGAGTTCCGACAATTCGGGCCAGTCCCGGGCTGATCGCTCGATCATGTCAGCGGCAAGCCGGGTCTTCAGGATGAGGTCCCAGATCTCTTCGAGTACATCGCGCAGTTCGGAGCACGGACTCCCGCCATGACGGAGCCCCCGGGCTGCTTCGAGCCGCGGCAACGCAGTGAAATGCTCCAACCGCAGTCGTGTCCGTTCCAGAAGCTCCGCAGGGGTTGGAGTCGGTACGGGCAGTGCGAGGTCGGGCCACGGGCCCTCGATGAAGGCGCGATCAACAACCAGCCCGAATAGGGCGTCTTTTGATTCGACATACGAGTACACGGTGCCGAGGGCAACCCCCATCTCCCGCGCCACATCGGCCATCTGGGCCTGGCGAAAGCCGGTACGGGCAAACACAACGAGAGCCGCTCGGGTCAGGTCATCGAGGGCACCGGATCGCCGTTTTCGAGGCATGCCGCCAAACTAGGATAAGTGAATCGGATATTCAAGTACCTCGTTGTCACCACCTCCGACTGGGTAGAACCCCGTGGTGCCGAAAACGTCATCCCGGACCCGCGACCTGGACTTTCGTCAATGGAAGTCTGGCGAAGCAGCGTGGCGCTGTCCTTCTTCTACATAGAGTTTGTCCGTTTCACCAAGTGAGTCCACCTCTTTCGTGGAAGCCAGGAGGAGCTCGCGCAGTCGAGGTCGTCATGCTCCGCAACGAGGTTGGCGCCTTGCGCCGACAGGTGGTGCGTCCGGCCCTGTAACCGGTGGACCGAGAATTGCTCGCTGGATGGAGCCGGTTGTTGGCGGTTGCTCGACGAGGGCGGTTCTTTGCCCAACTTTTGACGTCCCGTAAACCGATCCGCTGTGGGACGACCGTCAAGGATGAACGGTCGGCCGGAGTTCGGGCCGCAGCGAGGGAACCGCGGCATGCTCTTCAGATGTCCTTTGTGCAGCTAACAACGATCGTCGTCGATGACTATGACCCTGCGATTGCGTTCTTCGTTGAGGCTCTCGGCTTTGAGTTGGTCGAAGACTCCCCATCGTTGACGAACGCCGGCGACCCGAAAAGGTGGGTCGTTGTTCGTCCGCCGGGCGGCCAGACGGGGATCCTCCTCGCCCGAGCCGACGGTGATCACCAGTCTGCGGTCGTAGGCAAGCAGGTCGCCCGACGGGTCGGTTTCTTCCTTCAGGTTGAGAACTTCGAGACCGCCTACCAACGGATGACCGACGCCAACGTCAGGTTCGTCAGCTCGCCGCGAACCGAACCCTACGGTCGTGTCGTTGTCTTCCTCGACATCGCAGGCAACCGATGGGATCTACTCGGACCACCCTGACCACCGGACGGGCAAGGATCGCCATGCGGGGACAGTACATCTCGGAGCCAAGCGCCGCATCGGCTGAAATGGAGTCACTGGAAGGAGCGCTCCGCGGCGTCGTGATCGGGGCGATACCCGATGGCTTGGTAGATGGAATTCGACGTCGGGTTGGCGAGGTCGGTATAGAGGGCGACGTGCTCGGCTCCGCCGGTCATGGCGGCCGCGGTGGCCTCGGCAGTCACGGCCGCGCCGTATCCCCTGCGGCGCCCCCCGGGTGGCGTGTAGACGGGCGCGACCCTCGCCACGCCGGCGGCAGGGGCGCTGACCGCGGCGAGGGCGACTGGTGCGTCGCCGTCGTGCCACAAGTGGACTTGCCCGCCGGCGATCCGCCGATCGGCGAAAGCGCGCCAGTCCTCGCGCGGTGCGTGCGGCGTGGCCTCGTCGTGGAAAGCGGCGAGCCACTCCGCGACCAGCCCGATATCATTCGGTGCAGCGGCCAACGCCGCCACGCCTGGTACGCCGGCCGGTCGGACCAGCTTGCCGAGGCGGTACATGCGCATGGTGGTAACGACTCTGGAGGTCTGTCCGGTGCGAGCGTTCCACGCCTGGGCAAAAGATGCGGTCGAGGTGGCGGCACCGTTGACGCCCGGCAGGTCGCG
>Ga0307373_10014530_pt1 | contig 10821 bp, 7 predicted proteins | sample OX2MG_FD_202534 | JGI IMG/M metagenome (GOLD analysis project Ga0307373, IMG submission 202534) | Soil microbial communities from Risofladan, Vaasa, Finland - OX-2 | ecosystem: Environmental > Terrestrial > Soil > Coastal area > Acid sulfate soil | place: Finland: Risofladan, Vaasa | collected... | reverse complement strand
GAGCAGATGTCGGTGCAGGCGCGCATCATGGGGATCGCGGACATCTTCGAAGCGCTCACCGCCAAGGACCGGCCCTACAAGCGCGGCAAGACGCTGTCGGACTCGCTCGCGATCCTCGGCCGCTTCAGGCTAAACGGTCATGTCGACCCGGATCTGTTTGATGTCTTCGTGCGCAAGAAGGTCTATCGGCGCTACGCGGAGATGTTTCTAGACCGCGAGCAAATCGACGACGTTGACGAGTCCGCGATCCCTGGCTATACGCCTTGACGGCGTGCGCACCCGATCGCGGTTCGGCGCTGGCGAGCGGGCGCCCGCTGCCGCGCCGCGGCGGGCTACTTCGACGGCGAGTCCGAGGTCTGCTTCTGTGCGCCCGAGACGTACACGATCAGGCCCTCGGTCGCGATCTCGATGAACTTCTCGCTGTAGCCGAGCTCCTTGAGCTCCCAGCGGAAGGTGTTGCCGAGCCGGGCCCTCTTGTAAACGCCGAGCCGGTGGGTGCGGTTGAAATCGGCGGCCCGATTGAGCGCATCCTCCAGGACCTTGGTGATGCGGTTGGCCGAGATGCGCTTCTCCGGGGTCGCGTCGAGCGAAGGCGGATAGCGCTTGGCAATCGTCTGCGCCAGATCCTTCGCGAACGCGTCGATCTCCTTGCTGGAGGGGCCGCCAAACAGTCCCATCAAGATCTCCTGTGCAGCACCGTGCACCCGGCGCTATTGTGCCACGCCTTGACGCGTGGCTTTGGTCCCGCGCCCCAAGTGCAGCAACTACGCACGGTATCATAGCAATGCGTGCCGGCACCGGGCAGCTACGGACGGAACGGTTGCGCTGGGCACGGCCGGACCAGGGGTCGCGCTCTGCGCAGCGGACCCGCGCGGATGTTGCCCGTGGAGGACTTCTGGGGCGGATGGCTTGTAGCCGATGAGCGTGTTGGACAGGATCTGGAGCCAGGCGAAGCGCTCGATCCGAATCGCTTCGCAACCGCCTGGGCGAGCGCAGTTTGTCGAGCAGGCGGTGGCCGTAGACGAGGCGGGCGATGCGCAGGCGGCGGTCGCCCTGCTCGAGCGCATGCGTGCGGCCGGGGCGCGGGACTCCGAGGCCTATTGGCGGATCGGACGGACGTTGGGTCGCGCTGGCCGGCTCGACGATGCGCGGAGTGCGCTCGAGGCCGCGCGTGGGCTCGACCCGTCGCTCGGGGATCTGGACGCGGACTTGGGCAACGTGGCGGCGCTCTCGGGCCGGCTTGAGGAAGCCGAGCGACACTATCGCGCGGCCCTGGCACGCCACCGCGGGCATCCCGGCATGCTCGCGAACCTGGGACACCTTTTGCGGGTCCGACGCGAGCCTGCCGCAGCGCTGGCGGCATTTTCCGAAGCGCTCGAGCACGACCCGGAGTGCGAGCAGGCGCTCAAGGGGTTCGCGAGCCTCGCGCTGACTACCGAAGATCTGGAGCATCTGGAACGCGCGCTGCGGCGTGCACCCGACTGCGCGGCCGCCTATGCGGCTCACGCAGCCGTTGTGCTGCGCGTCATGCAGGACGCGCAGCGCGCGCTGGAGCAGTTCGACCTCGCGCACCGCCTCGGCCTCGACGACCCGGAGGTGCATGGTGGGCGCGGCATGGCGCTGAGCGAGCTTGGCCGCGCCGACGAGGCGTTGCAGGAGCTCGATGCCGCACTTTCCCGCGATCCCGGCAATGGGGTCTGGCGCTGGCACCGTACGCTCGCTCTGCTTGCACTGGGGCGTTACGCCGAAGCCTGGGGCGACTACGAGATCCGCCTGCGCAGCGAAGACCGGCCGCAGCGCGATTTCGGCTTGCCGCGCTGGGCGGGTGGCGATCTGGCAGGCAAAGCCGTTCTGGTGCACGCCGAGCAGGGACTCGGCGACGAGATCATGTTCGCGTCCTGTCTGCCGGACATCCTCACGCAGCCGGCACGCTGCATTGTCGAATGTCATCCGAAGCTCGCGGGGTTGTATCGGCGCTCGTTTCCCGGCGCGCTGATACACGCCGGGACGCCGTTCGACGATCCCGCCTGGCTTGCGGCGCTCGGCCCCGTGGACTGTCAGGTTCCGGTCGCCAGCCTGCCGCTCTATCTGCGGCACACCCGCGAGGCGTTCCCCGCCCGCGAGCATTATCTCGTTGCCGACCCGCTGCGCGTTCAGCGGTGGCGCGCGCGGCTGGCTGGCCTGGGGGCGCGCAGGGTAATCGGTCTATCGTGGCAGGGAGGCAGCAAGGGAACGGGGCGCGAGCGCCGCTCAGTGAGCCTCGAGCTGCTGCGGCCATTGCTGGAAGCGGCGGACGTGCATTGGGTCAGCCTGCAGTATGACGCGCGCCCGGACGAGGTCGAGTCATTTGTGCGGGCAACCGGCGTACGCCTGACGCACTGGCCGGAGGCGATCGAGGACTACGAGGAGACCGCCGCGCTGCTTATCGCGCTCGATCTCACGGTAAGCGTATGCACCACCGTGGTCCACCTGGCCGGAGCCCTGGGGTGCCCGATCTGGGTGCTGACTCCGCGTGCGCCCGAGTGGCGATTTGGCCTGAGCGGGGAGGGTATGCCTTGGCATCCGTCGGTGCGATTGTTCCGGCAAGGAGCCGCCGAAGACTGGCGCCAGGTCGTGGCGCGCGTACGCACGGCGCTGGATGCGCGGCCTGCTGGCTAGGCTGCGCCGCATCAGCCGGCGCGATCCGGTGCGCGCATCTGCGGACGCGGCGCGCGGCATGCCGATCACGGCAGGGCGCGACGACTACGAGCTTGGCGTCGAGGCATTGCGCCGGGGCGAGATCGACGCGGCGCTCGCCGCGCTCGAGCGCGCCCTGGACGCGGGCCATGATGCCGCGGAAGTCTGCCTGCAGCTTGGCATGGCCGAGCTCGCGCGCGACGGGCTGCCGGCGGCGCTCGACCACCTCGAGCTGGCCCTGCATCATCGCCCCGGCTGGCCCGGTGCGCTGCGAGCGCTGGGGGCGGCGCGCCTGCACGCGGCGCAATACGGGCCGGCAGCCGCTGCGCTCGAACAGGCGCTGGCGCACGGCGGTGCTCATGCACAGACGCTGAGCGATTTGGCCCTCGCACACCGCGAACTGGGGCACTTCGCGGAGGCCGAACAGGCGTGCCGCGGGGCGCTCGAGCTCGATCCGGCGTTCCAGGCGGCGCGCTTCAATCTGGCCCTGATGCTCAAGGATCAGGGCCGCCTGGAGGAGGCATCCGCGCTGCTGGAAGCGATGCTGCAGGTAGCGCCGGACGATGCAGAGGTGCGCTGGAGCTTGGCGGTGGTGCGTCTGCTTGCAGGGGATTTCGAGCGCGGCTGGCGCGACTACGCGGCGCGCTGGTCGTGCGCTCAGGCTGTGGCGCGACCGCAGCGCCTGCCGTTGTGGGACGGTCGCAGCCTGGCGGGCAAGCGGATCCTCATATGGGGCGAGCAAGGTCTGGGCGACGAGATCATGTTCGCGAGTTGCGTACCGGAGGTGGCGGGCGCGGCGGCCGGAAGCGTGCTCGAGTGCTCGCCGAAGCTGCAGCGGCTGTTTGCACGCTCGTTCCCGCGGACACAGGTCATCGCCGTCGGGCCGCACGGCGAAGGTGCCGCGCCTGGCGAGGCGGCCGACGTCGAGGCGGCGATCGGCTCGCTCCCGCAGCTGCTGGGCCGCACCTGGGGCCGTTTCCCGCAGCACGGCGGGTACCTGCGTGCCTCGCCCGAGTCCGTGTCGCGCTGGCGCGCCAGGCTCGACGGACTCGGAGCGGGCCTCAAGGTGGGCATTTCGTGGCGCGGCGGTGACCGGCGCACACGGCAGCGCTTGCGTTCGGTGTCGCTCTCCGAATGGGCGCCGGTGTTCTCGACCGTCGGCTGCCATTTCGTCAGCCTGCAGTACGGCGATGCGCGCGAAGACCTCGCGCGGCCGGGGCTTCCTGCATCGGCCGTGGTTCACGAGTGGGCGCAGGCGATCGAAGACTACGACGAGACGGCTGCATTGGTCTGCGCCCTTGATCTGGTGATCTCGGTATGCACGGCGATCGTGCATCTGAGCGGCGCTCTCGGGCGGCCGGTATGGGTGCTCGTACCGAGTGCACCGGAGTGGCGCTACCTGCAGCGCGGCGATGCGATGCCGTGGTATCCGAGCACCCGGCTGTATCGGCAGGCGGTCGCGCTCGACTGGTCCGGCGTGTTGGGCGGGGTCGCCGCGGATCTCGCGCGCGCGGTGCACGAAGGCCGCGTTGGAAGCGGCTGATGTCCATGCTTGGCTGGCTGCGCAAACTTGTCGGAGCGGAGTCACGCGACTGCGGGGTCGAGCTCGCAAGCGTGGCCGAGCCCGGCGCGGTATCGAGCACCCAGAATGACTCGATCGCCGTGGGCGCGCAGGCGCTGAGGGAAGGTCGTTTCGCCGAAGCGATCGCGGGGTTGGAGGCTGCTCTGGAACAGCATCCGGACGTTGCGATTCATCGACTGCTGGCGCGAGCCCGCGAGGCTGCCGGCGACCGGGACGGCGCACTGGACGAGCTGCAACTCGCATTGCACCTGCAGCCCGAGGACCCCGAGACGCGGGTCAACCTTGCCGAGCGGCTGCTGCTCGTCGGCAGGCGCGAGGAGGCGCTGGAACTCTGCGATCGCGGCATCGGCAGCTCTCGCGACACGCAGCTGCACCTGCGTCTGGCACGCTGCCTGAAAATGCTCGATCGGCTTCCGCAGGCGATCGCTCAATATGAGCTGGTACTTCAATCCAGACCGCGTGACGCCGGGATCCTGAGCTCGCTCGGGCTGGCCCAGGCGGCGAGCGGAGCCTTCGCGGCCGCGGAGGCGAGCTATGCACGGGCGCTCGAAAGCGATCCCGACTGCGTCGAGGCCTTGCATAACCTGGCGTTGCTGCGCCGCGAGCAGGGCGCCATCGATGCTGCGTGCGATCTCTTCGGGCGCGCCTTGGCGCTGCGTCCGGAATCGATCGACACGGAGAGCGCGCTGGCGCACGCGTTGCGCGACCTCGGGCGCACCGAGGAGGCGCTAGCCCTTTACCGCAGGGTATTGGCGCGCCGGCCGCAACCCGTCGACGCGCTCCTCAACTTCAGCTATGCGCTGCTCATGAGCGGGCAACTGGCAGAGGGCTGGGATGCGTACGAGCGCCGCCTCACGTTTCCCGAGCCTCCGGTAAGCGCGCCGCCGCTGGCCCAGCGCTGGTCCGGCGAGGCGACGGTCGCGGTGCATGTCGTCGGCGAGCAGGGGCTCGGCGACCAGATCATGTTCGCATCCTGCCTGCCGGACCTGCTGAGGCGCGCCACGCATGTGTCTTTGACTTGCGCCCCAAACCTGGAGCGGCTGTTTCGTCGGTCGTTTCGCGGCGTCGAATTGCGCAGGGACTCCGGCACGCCCCAAGGCGCGCGCTGGGTGGCGCTGGGCAGTTTGCCGAGCTACTTCCGCAGGCGCGTAGGCGATTTTCCGGCAACTGGCCGCTACCTGCAGGCCGATCCGGATGCGGTGGCGCGCTGGCGCGAGCGACTGGACGGGCTGGGTCCCGGGCCGCGCATTGGCCTGAGCTGGCGCGGCGGCACGCTGCGCACGCGAGGCCACCTGCGCTCGATTCCTGTCGCGGCTTTTGCACCGCTGGCGAGCGCATCGCCGGCGACGTGGATCAGTCTTCAGTACGGACAGGTGGACGACGATGCCGCACGGCTCGGAGAGATGCTCGGCTTGCACCACTGGCCGGAAGTCGGCGGCGATCTCGATGAGTGCGCGGCACTGATCGAAGCGCTCGACCTGGTTGTCACCATCGACACTACTGCCGCGCATCTGGCGGGGGCGCTCGGCCAGCGTGTCTGGATTCTTCTCTCACAAGCGCCCGAGTGGCGCTATGGGCTGAGCGGAGCGGCACTGCTGCCCTGGTATCCCTCGGCCCGGCTTTTCAGGCAGTCCGCTGCGGGCGATTGGCGTGCCGTGATCGATGCCGTGAAGCGAGCCTTGGTTGCCGAGCGCGCTTGATGCGCTGGCGTGCTGAGTGCCGAATAAAAAAAAAGCCCCTCGTTGAGGGGCTTTTTCGGTCGGACTGCTGCGCGACTTAGCGGCAGGAGGCCGGCAGGTACTTGATCGGCGCGCCAGTGCAGACCCAGGTGACGGTACCGCCCGTAAACGTGGGCTCGAGCGTCACCGTGACCGCCGTGCCGAGGGTGTTCCTATCTCCCGCGATCACGATCGTGCCGGTGTCGTACACGCTGCCGCCGGTGACCTTGCCAACGATATTCACCGTCAGGCCCTGGCCGGCGAGCACAATCGTGCCGTCGGTCTCCGCCTTTTCCGTCACCGAGGTGCGGAAAGCGCTCGCGGCGAGAAGCAGTTCAGTGACCTTTGCACGGATGGTGTAGTCCTGATAGGCAGGCAGAGCAATCGCCGCCAAGATACCGATGATCGCCACCACGATCATCAGTTCGATCAGTGTGAAGCCCTTTTGGACTGACTTCATGTCTTTCTCCTGTTAAATCGTAAAGAGGCCCGGAACACTCCGGACTGTCCTATCTATGCAAGGCCCATGCCTGAAGAGATATTGCACTTTTTCACAACGTGCATTCTCTTTAAGTATCTGAAGGTACACGTAAATGCACCTGCCAAGCATTGCTTGCCCGCGCGCGCCGTGAAACATGTCACGGCGCAATGCGTCACTCAGCTGACCAAATTAGGCAGCCGTGACGGAATTTGTCGGCGGCATTCGCCGTAACGGTTAGTGGGTCTGAGACGGCCGCGTTATGGCCATCGCGGCCGCACCGGGGTGCGCGACGTTTCGTTATAAACTCCCCCGCAGTCTGCGGCACCAAATCGATGGAGGCGGGCGGCATGTTGGGGCGCATGATGGGGCATCTGATGGCGCAAATCGCCGGCAAGGGCGGGGCGTCGACACCGCCGGAATTCGCCCTCTACGTTCCCGCGGACGTGCTCGAGCGTCTCGACGCGAGCACACGGCAGGCCGTTCAGCGCGCGCTCCTGGCGCACAACCTCGGCAGATTCCGTGAGAGCGCGTCGCTCTTGCGCTCCACGCTGAAGCGCTCGCGGAGCAATCCCGATCTGCTCGCACTTCTCGGCATGTCCGAGCTCGAAGCTGGTCACGAGCAGGAGGCGAGACGCAGTCTGCAGGACGCTAGCCGGCTGGAGCCGAAAATCTCGTATCGCTATCACGAAGCCGGTGGAGATCTGTTCCAACGCGGACATCGAGAGCAGGCGCAGTCCTGCTTTCTGATTGCGAGTCAGTTGAACCCGGCGGAAGCGGGCCATTTCATTACTCTGGGCGACGTATTGATGTCCATCGGACGCGACGCCGAGGCGCGGGCCTGGTACGAGCAGGGAGTGAAGGTCGAGGCTCGGCCAGGGTACGTCATGAAGAGCATCATTGCGGGGCTTCAAGCCGTTTATGACTCGACCGATCACATGGTCGAGGCGCGCAAGCGCTATGAGCGCGAGCTGGGCCAGCTGGAGCAACTCGCCGTGCGCCTGGACCATCCCCACATAGAGGTGTCGTACCTGCCTTTCTATCTGGCGTTCATCGGCATGAACGACCGCGAGCTTCACCAGAGACTCGCGAGCATCTATCTGAAAGCATGTCCCGCGCTGGCCTACGTCGCGCCGCACTGCAGGCCGGGCCACACACGCAAACCTGGGCCCTTGCGCGTCGGCTTCGCATCGGCGTTTTTCCGCAGTCATTCCGTGGGCCACTGCTACAACAATCTGATCCATCGGCTGCTCCTGCGCCAGGATCTGGATGTTCATGTCATTACGCTCGGCGAGGAATTGGATCCTCATCTTCTGCAGCTCGCCGGGCCGCGCTCGCGGCACATTCCAATCTCGAGGACCGACCTGGACGAGTGCCGAAACACCGTCGCCGGCCTCGAGTTGGATGCGCTGCTCTACGGCGACATCGGCATGCAGCCGACCGCCTATTTCCTCGCCTTTGCGCGCTTGGCCCCGATCCAGATGTGCATGGCGGGGCACCCGGTCACCACCGGAGTACCGAATGTCGATTACTACCTGTCGAGTGAGCTCTTAGAGCGTCCGGACGCTGACGCGCACTACAGCGAGCGCCTGATCCGACTGCGCTCCTTGCCGGTGGTGTTCCCGCGCCCCGCCGCCCCTGAACGGTTGCTGGACAAGGCCAGCCTCGGGGTATCGGAAGACCGGCACCTGTACGTCTGTCCCATGAAGCTGCAGAAAGTCCACCCGGACTTCGACCGCGCGATCGCCGAAATCCTGCGCCGTGACCCGGACGCCGAGGTCGTGATGTTCCAGGATCACAATTCGCCTGCGTGGGATCTGCAGGTCAAGAAGCGGTTTGCGAAGTCCTTCGCAGACGTGTTCGACCGCGTCAACTTCCTGCCGTGGGCGAATGCCCAGGAGTTTTTCAGCATCCTGACGCATGCGGACGCGGCGCTGGATACCTTCCATTTCGGCGCTGGCACGACGGCCTTGTGGGTGCTGGCTGCGGGCTGCCCCTTCGTGACGCTGCCCGGCCGCATGATGGCGAGCCGCGGGTTGCTCGCCTGCTATCGCAAGATGGGGGTGATGGATTGCGTCGCGTCGGACTTCGATGACTACGTGGCCAAAGTGTTGCGCCTCGGGCGTGACCGCTCCCTGCGCGACAGCGTGAGTGCGCGGATCCTCGAGCACAATGCCGCGATATACATGAACTATGAGGTGGCGGACGAGCTCGCAGAGTTGCTTCTACGCCTGGCGTCCGAGCGCGCGGCTGTGTCCGGCATGGCGGAAGCCGTGCGATGATGCGCTGCGTCCGGCTGCTGGTGCCTGACATGCCCAGCGCGGACGAGCTTCTTCCCCGTCTGCAGGAGATCGATCGCGCGGGCTGGTACACGAACTTCGGCCCGCTCGTACGCAGGCTGGAGTCCCAATTGGCCGCCGCGACCGGCGCCGACGCAGATTCGGTGACCACGGTGGCCAACTGTACGCTCGGACTGGAGCTCGCCCTAAGCGCACTCGGCTTGCCGCGCGGCGCCAGCATCCTGATTCCCGCGCTGACCTTCGTGGCGACCGCCACCGCGGTGACACGTGCGGGCTACCGCCCGGTGGTGAGCGATGTCGATCCACAGTCGTGGCTGCTCACGCCGGCGCTCGCGCGCGAGGCGCTGCGGAGCATGCCGTTGGGGGCGGTGATGCCGGTGACCACCTTCGGCTGCGCGCAGGATCTGGCGCAGTGGGCAGCTTTCCGGCGCGAAACCGGGGTCCCCGTGGTCGTCGATGCGGCGGGCGGCTTTGGCAACCAGCGCCACGAGCCGGAAGTGGTCGCGGTCTACAGTCTGCACGCGACCAAGTCGCTCGGCGCAGGCGAAGGCGGTTTCGTACTCGCGGACCGCGCCACGGCCGAGCGCGTGCGCAAGCTGAGCAATTTTGGCATTGATCTGCAGCACGGCTGGGTTGACGAGCCGGGCACCAACGCGAAGCTGAGCGAGTATCACGCCGCGGTGGCACTCGCTGCGCTGCAGCGCTGGGAGCGGGCGCGCAGCGCGCGGCAACGGCTGGCGTGCGAGTACGCGGGTCTGATCGCACAGCGCTGCGCGGGCCTCGCCCAGCAGCAGCGGACCGCGGAGGGCGTGTATACGATTCTTGCCGTGCTCCTGCCAGCGGGAAGCGATGTGGCACGGGTGCGCCAGAATCTGCAGGCTCGGGGCGTCGAGACCAGGCGCTGGTATCATCCTCTGGTTCACCTGCACCCCGGGCTGGCAGACTGCGGACTTGCGGGCGATCTGTCGGTCGCGACCACGCTATCGGGACGCATTCTCGGGCTTCCGTTCCATCTTGCGCTCGACGGCTCGGACCCCGAATACGTCGTCGATGCCTTGGCGTACGCTCTGCGCGCCTGAGGCGCGGCGACGCCACGCGCGATGCTGCTGCGTCTCATCCGATCCCTCGCCCGCCCACGAGGCGGCGCCGCGGCGGCCGATTTTGCCGCGCAGATCCAGGCTAGAGTGCAACGCGGTGATATTGCCGGAGCGGAGTCCACGCTGCGCGAGCGCCTGCGGCGCGATGCGCACGATCCGGAGGCGCTACACCTGCTCGGGCTGCTGCGCTACAGCGAGCGGCGCTACGCCGAAGCGGTACAACTGATCGAACGCGCGAGCGCGCGCGTGCCCGAAAACGCCGATTATCTCGGCAATCTGGGCGAGGTGTGCCGCGCGGCGCACCGCTTCGAGGCAGCCGAGGCGGCACTGCGGCGCGCCGTGGCGCTCAGTCCAGGGAGCGCGCGCTTGTGGTTCAACCTCGCGATTGTGCTCGGCGAGCGCGGTTTTCGCCAATCCGCGATCGAAGCGGCCAGCCAGGCCGTGACGCTGGATCCGGAGGACGCGCACGCCCGGCTGACCCTGGCGCAGCTGCTGCAGACGAAGGCGCGGGCGGCCGAGGCCATTCCGCACCTGCGTCGCGCCCTCGAGCTGGAACCGGATCTGCCGACTGCGCGTTTCCAGTTGCATGCCGCGCAGGCGATGGTCTGCGACTGGGAGCAGCGCGAGCCCGAAATGCTCGCGCTGCTCGAACTGTGGGATCGCGCCCCGGGCGAAGCAGGGTTCGAGAATTTTCAGCCGTTCGCGGCCTACTCGGTGCCCGTGACGAACGCGCTGCGCCGGCGCCTGGCGCAGCGCTACGCCGGGCGCTTCCTGGTGGCGGAGCCGCGGCAGACCCCGCCGATGATGCCGACCAATGACTCCGGGCGCCTACGCGTCGGGTACTTATCGGCCGATTTTCACGATCACCCGACGCTGCACCTGGCTGCCGGGCTTTTTCCGCGCCATGACCGGCGGCGTCTCGAAGTGTTTGCCTACTCTTTCGGCCAGGACGATGGCAGCGAGTATCGCC
>Ga0307373_10014529_pt1 | contig 10821 bp, 10 predicted proteins | sample OX2MG_FD_202534 | JGI IMG/M metagenome (GOLD analysis project Ga0307373, IMG submission 202534) | Soil microbial communities from Risofladan, Vaasa, Finland - OX-2 | ecosystem: Environmental > Terrestrial > Soil > Coastal area > Acid sulfate soil | place: Finland: Risofladan, Vaasa | collected... | reverse complement strand
AGCACCCCTTTTTTTCGCTAGTGCCAGTAAGTGCAATCTGGCTGTGCAGGATATGAAATGTTGCCAACCGGCGCTTGGCCTGCGAGAACCCTCAATTTCAAGGTCAGGAGGTCCCGGCTCGATGAGTCCAACAAATCGCCGGACCGAAACTTCAAGCGGAAGGACAAGCAGAACGGATTACTCCGAGCCCCTGGAGGGATTGCCCCGCCCGTAACGGATGCGCCGATATCCCATTGAGCTCCCGCGCCGGGAAGATGGTTCGTCGCATTCGTGATACGAACGATACCGACAGGCGACGTGACCTTGCTAGCTTCAAGGGTGATCGGATTTTCGATAGGCGTGTTTCCTCGATTCGCGATGGTGACGAAGACGCTGACCGTTCGAGTGACCGGATCATAGGATTGCGCTCCGCCATAGAGGACCAAAGTGTTTTTAGTTACGTCTTGTTGCGTCGAATATCGGCCTGCCGCAGGTTTTCTTTTCGCAATCGAATCGCCGGGACTGAGCACTGCGAACTTCAGCTGCATTCCGCTACCAGTTCCGTCAGGCCAGACCGCGAGGAAGTTCTTGTAGGTTCCGACTAAACCGCTTGCTCTCCAGAGGTCATTCAATTCATTGCGCACGACGAGGGTCACCGATGAGTTGAGAGAAATGCCTGGGCTCCACTCTTGGGGTCCACTCGGTTGATACACCCAGGTCCAGAGCGAGTCGCTGCTCGGCTCGTATTCGCCCAGACGGCTGGATAACACGAGTGGAGGCCAGGCAAGTTCGCGCCCATGAATACAGGAAAAAAGCCAGCGCTCTGAAGAAAGCCCCTCCTGCCAGAGAAGCCCTAAAGTGCCGTCCGAAAGGACCGCCAGTGATGGGGAGTATGCAGATGCATTCGAACTCTGCGGATTCGAGAGAGGCACACTCCTCGCCCAGGTTTTCCCCTCGTCCACCGACGAGGTCAGCATGATGTGCCGCGCGGCTTTGCAGCCAACCACATAGACAAGGAACAATCGGTCGTGGCCAGCATCGTATGCCAGCGAGTGGTCGGTAAAGCGGAAACAGCTTTCTCCGATGCCGACACGCGAACGGTAGATGATGATCGATTGAACGGATGGCTTCTGCGAAGGTTCTGCGCGGATGATCCCGAGGTCTCCTTCCCAACCGTCCGGGGTTCGCCGCCTGCCATAGTAGAGAGCAACGACAGCGCCGCTCTTTACCGCCACAGCATCGGAAGGATAGGTACCGGCATAGCTAAGATCGCGCATGGCGGCGTCATAAAATGGCCCCTCGACACGATTGCCATCGGCTGAAAATAGCAGTAAACCAATCGTGTTGCCCCAAGCCCTAGCGGGATCGCGCGTATTCGGGAAGTCGAAAAAAGTGTAAAGCCGGCCAGATGATCCGCCGACGGCGGAGGTTGAATAGTCGGCCCATCCAGTCCGTAGAGATTCCTTCCACCGACTCCCGTCGTCTTTGGAGATAAAAAGGCGGGTGCTGCCCAGTTCATGATGAGGTACTCCATCGATGACCCGGGACGCCTCGGAAATAAAATAGGCCCTGTGATTTCTCCCGAATGCGCAAGATTGTTCCGACACCCAGGCCGAGCTTCTATCCTCCAAGGCGGTCGTCCAACTCGCGCCCCCGTTTGAGGACGTGTAAACAAAACCAAATGGCGCATTCTGTCGGGCGTCCCATTTTGTTCCGCAGACGATCAGATTCTCCGCGTTTTCTGGATCCGTTTTTAGTTCATACCAGGGGCACCAGCCTCCGGCAATCGACCTTTTTGACTGCAATACGGATGGCGGTACGCCGCTCCTTCCAGAGGATAAATTCGAGAGAAGAAGAATCGAAAATGCAGCGATGAAATAACATGGGCGCTTCATGGTGATCAGCTGCCGTGGTATTCAGAAAAGCAATTTCAACCCAAGTTGAAGGGATCTCGGCCCGCCTTCTTGGAAGAGCGAACTCAACCCGCCCAATCCTTGATTCAACATGCTCTGCGATTGAAGATAAAATGAGCCATATTGAATGTAGGCCAACGGATTGGTGAAGTTCGGGTGGTTGAGCAGGTTGAAGGCGTCGGCCCGGAACTGAAGATGAACTCTCTCCGTAATGGCGAAATTTCTGGAGATTGAAAGGTCGATCTGAGTCAGCCCGAATCCTGGAATGTCATTTCGGCCCTCGGACCCCTGTCGGATGGTCGACGGAATCGAAAAGGCGTTCGCGTTTAGGATTTTGCCCCCAGGAGCCGAAGTGCTAGGAATCCAAATTGGCTGACCCGCAACAAGGTCCGGACGAGATGTTGCGGCTCCGCCTGGGTCAGGCGACACGCCGAGCAGAACCGCATTGAAAGGGAATCCCGTCCGGGCGACGATGACGCCATCAATAGACCAGTTGCGCGTCGCTATAGCGACTGGTCCAGCCTTGCCCACCATAGGAATTGAATAGGAGATTGCCCCCGAGAAACTGTGCCGTATGTCGAAATCAGAAGAAGCATAGTCATTGGCCGCTGAGATTGCCGTGTTGGATAGCCCAACGACTTCGTCATTCGAAGTGTTATCCAAGGAATGCGACCAACAGTAATTCAGTAAAGCCTGCAAGCCCGACGAAAAACTCTTGCGATATTGCAGCTGGAAGGCATTGTAGTTGGACCGCGCCGAATTTTGAGTCAACAGAAACTCGCCCGTGAAATTAGGATTTGGCTGATAGAGTGCTTCGGTGCGGAGAAGATTTCTGCCAGCCTGACCGACATAGGTCGCGGACACCGCCTGCTTCTGGCCAAACGATTTCTCGAGAGCTACGTTCCATTGGTATGACCTTGGGAGCTTCAGATCAGGCGTGACGCCGGCGACTCCAGGGTAAGGTGGTTGGGTGGATAGCGCCGGAAGATATTGCGAGACATTCGTCAGGGGCACAGGAACGCTCGCATAGTTTGTGCTAGCAAGATTGGGGAACTCCGCCGCCAGTTGTGCCGACGACCCCACGCTGAGATCGTAAAAGATGCCTGCTCCCGCACGCATCACCAAACTGTTGTCGCGGGTCAAGCTATAAGCGAGACCGACGCGAGGAGCGAAGTTCCCGAACGTAGTGTTCCAAGGCGGCGTGCCAAACGGCGCCAGAGTGATTTGCTGCGGATCGTTGACGTTCTTCCAAGATGCAAGTCTTGTCGCGCCCCGAGCTGCTGGAGCCGGACTCAGTTCCCACCTAAGACCGTAGGTAATTCCCAGTCTGGCAGTCGGTTTCCACGTATCCTGTGCGTACAGAGACAACGCATGAGTAAGAACGTTGCTTGGAACCGCGCTTTGGGCGATCAGACTGGCCTGGCCTGAAGACAGGAAATTTTGGACGCTCGTGGCGCTCAATGCGATGGTATTGTGATAAGGGTTTGCGGCGAGGAAAATGCCGCGATAGTCTCCTCCAATTTTCAGTTCGTGTGTGCCCTCAATCATCGTCAGATCATCGACAAGATTGACCTGCCGAGCGCGGTTCCTTCCGTACGGCCCCATGATGGCTAGGTTTGTATCGAAGGTGAAGAAGTAACCGTAGGTATTGGCGGCCGAGAGGCCATCAAACAGAACGCTCGGAGAAAGCGGGGCAGCTCCGCCGAATGAATCCTGGGAGTAAGAGAGAGAAGATCGCTGTTCTGAATAGTTTCCCCGAAGCATATCCGACATGCTATTGCTCAGCGCCATGTTCGCGCCGAGTGTGAGAGTTTGAGTGTTGACTTCAGTCGAAAGACGAGTGCTCAGACTGTAGTTCCGCTCCAAAGTGTCAGAGGGCGCATTGCTATATCGACCGAAGATCGAGAAGCGCCCACTAAAAGTGTGGTCAATTCTAACGCTCGCGGCGTTCAACTTTCCGCTATTCGGGTAATTACCTGTGAATTGAGATGTGTAGACTCCCGAGATATTCGTGCGGTCAGTCGGCAAGGGAAACGCGTTCAAGAAGGGAGCCAGCGCTGGAGGCGCAATCGATCGGCTATATTCAGATGGAACTCGAATCGATGAGGTTTGCGGGAGATCGAGCCGTGCCCCTTCGTAAGAGAAAAAGAAAAATGTGTGGTCCTTGACTATTGGTCCGCCGAAAAAAGCGCCAAAATCGTTGTGATGCTCTGGCGCTCGCGGAATGCGAGCCTGGTTAGAGAACCGATCATTTGCATCCATAGCCGTATTCCGGAAATAATCGAAAATTCCGCCGTGAAATTCGCCCGTCCCAGATCGGGTCGTTAGGATGACCTGACCACCTGGTGCCCTGCCAAACTGTGGTGCGAAAGACGATGTTTCGACTCGGAACTCTTGCAAATCATCCACCGATACGAGACTGCTCGTACCTCCCAATGCGCTGAACGCCTGGGCGTTACCTGTACCCGATTGGCCGAGATAAGCCGAATTGATTCCAAAATTGGCGGAGACCCCATCGACAGTGAAATTGTTGGCATCAGTCCGCTGTCCGGCGACACTGAATTGGCCGGGCTGCCCCCCAGCAGCAGTCGAGGGCGCAATGACAACACCGGGCGTCAATTGGAGAAGAGTGTTAAAGCTTCGACCGTTAAGGGGAAGGTTGCCAACGAAATGGCGGTCGATCACCGTGCTGACGGTACCGGATTCCGTGTCAATGAGTGGCGCTCCACCCTGCACGGTAATCACTTCGGAGGCGGCACCAACTGGGAGAGTAAAGTTAATACCCAGGGCATCCTGAACATGCAGAATGATGTCGGGCTTGATGATCGTTTTGAAGCCGATCTTCGCAACCTGGATGCGGTACGGTCCCGGCGGGAGACTGGGGACGAGGTAGATTCCTTCAGCGTTCGTCTTCGTCGAATACTGAACACGCGTCGCCTCGTTGACGACGATGACCTCAGCACCGACAATTACCGCGCCGGACGGATCGACGACCAGTCCGCTGATGGTTCCGTTCGGAGATTGCCCGTGAACACGCGCTATGAAGAGAAGGCTGAGGACGGCGAGAAAGACAATCTTACGCATTCGCATTCTGGCTCTCCTGTGAACGACGATCGAGCAAAACTCTCTCTCGACCTACGCAGGAGAATTGAAAGTTGTATCACTCGGCGTTCGACGAAAAACTCGATTCGGCTATCCTGTGTAAGCAGCAGCTTGATCACGGATGATTCGGCTCGATTCTCAGTGCGGCAAACAGCAGAGCCTTACCATCGGGCTTGTGGCTTCCGCCGCGGGGTTCGACAGTCACAAAAACAGCATTGATCTGATCGAGCTTGCGCGGATTATCGAATTTTAAGACCCAGCGCTTTTTCGCCGCGCTGTCCTGGTAGAAGATGCCAAGGTCTATAGCCCGCTGCCGGTCCGGACCACTCTGGCCCCACGCCTGAAACGTACTGGCATTCTTCACTCCGGGTTGCTGATCCAAGTCATAGGCGTAAAAAACGAGCGATTTGCCTTTGGTGTAGAAGATCCGGCCATAAGGCTTCCGAGTAGCGCCATCGCGGGCTACGTCATACACCTCGGCAATATAAAGGTCGCGCGCCCCCATCAAATCGCGGATGTCCCGGTCATCAGCGAGCAGATCATCCTGTTTGCCAATCTTCTGTTCGCTCAGCCGCAACTGTGCATTCAAATCGTTGATCTGCGCCTCGAGGCTCCCGGCCTGCACCTGGTCCTGGTCTCGTTGTTGTCGCGCGGAATCAAGCTTAGCTTGCATTCTCTGCAGCGATGCCTGAGCGGCATCGAGGCTTTGGCCGGCATTGCTTTGTTGTTGCGCCATTTGTTGGTTTTTGCTTAACGCGTCTTGGAGTGAATGCTCGAGATTGGCCTGCGTATTCCTGGCGTCGCTCAACGCCGCAGATTCGCCGTCTATCTGACGGTGCAGCTCCTGGATCATTCGATCCCGCTCCTCGAGTTGCGCTCTTAAAACTTCGCGCTCATGGCCCACGTCACTCAATTGTTGTTCAAGGGCATCAAGCTTACCGTCCACACGCGTATATGTCGCCTGGGTCGTTTGCGAAGCATGGCGTCTACCAACTTGGTACGAGTAGATGCCTAAAGCCGCGATAAGCAGCACGGCGGCTGCGAACGGCATCCAGACGTAATTCCAATTCACGTGTGTACGATGACTGCCGTTTCGACGCGCAAAAATGAACTCTTTTCTTTGTTCCGTCGGCTCGGATTCTGGCTCTGAACTTTCGGTAGCCGGTGTGATAGCTGGGACCGCTTCGGTGACCTGCGCAGGTACCGAAGTCCGTTCCCGTGAATTGAGTGTGGCGAGTTCCGAGGACAATAGCGGCGCACCGACATCAACTACCGCTTCAAACTCGCTTAGAGCTCGCCGGCATTCTGAGCAGGTTGCGATGTGCTCTTGCAATTTCCGTCGCTCATCGTCCGACAGCTCGCCCGTGGTCGAGACTGCGCAGAGTTCCAGGAACTCTTCGTGCGGTCGCATGTCCGACCATTTCCGGTCTTCTCGATTATTTCCGTTTTGCACCATACAGGTCAGCTGCGTAGAACCTTACCCGCAAGCATTTGCTTCCGCAACTTGTCTAGAGCCCGGTAATAGTGATTTCGCACGTTTCCCAAGGGCTGGCCCAGTTTCGCGCCGATTTCGGCCAGCGTATAGCCCTCGAAAAAGAACAGGCGCAGGGTTTCGCGTTGATCCTGGGACAATGCGCCGAGTATCTTCTCCAAACCATTACGTCCAAACACTGCCTCAGGGGAATAATCGTTCTCCGTGGTCGGCATAGCGACCAGATGACTGGCGCTGATCTGCACGCTCTCGCGTCTGTAGAATTGCCGAGATGCCAAGCGGCGCTGTTGGTCAATGGCTCTCTGATAGGTCATCTGGACAATCCAAGAACCTGCGGAGCCTTTCGTCCTGTCGAAGATGGAGCACTTCTGCTGGAGGAAAAGGAACAGGTCCTGGACGAGGTCATCGGCCTCCGCATCGTCTCGGAGAATCCTTCGGCCGATATGGCGAACGACCCTGGCGTAACGATTGAACAGTAGCGTCAGCGCTTCGATATCTCCAACGGAGAGGCGGGAGAGAAGGTGTTCGTCCGAGATTTCGATTTGCTCGCGAGGTGAGGGGACACCGGAGCTAGCTTCTGCTTGTGGCAGAAGACAAGGAAACCGCGCCGCTAAGAAATTCTCCATATCGTTTCTTGCAACGGACTTATTCTTTCAGCTCTCGTCCTCGGGAACCGCGACCAGGGAGTGAGGCCTTGCTATTCAACAAACGCTCCATGGAGCCCGCGGCCTTTAATTGTTCGACGCCCCACTCCAAAAGCAACTCTCCCACGTTGCCGAGCGTGCGCCTCTCCCGTGCAGCGAGCTGCTCGAGCTCGGCGCGCAGGTCACGGCTGATTCGCAAACTAAGTGGCGCTTTCCATTCCCCCATCGGACGCCCGTTTGTGTACGCCCTGCCCACATTGTTGGCAACGTAAGCGGCGAAGGCTTACACATTAGTTGTATGCTTTTGTGTGCGTCGTATGCTTACGGCGAAGCCCCCAGACTCCTTTTTAGTCGAGGTGGGAAACACCAGTCGCAGGCTCAGCCTGTTTTATTCGATCGCCAGTTCGGCCTACTTCCCACGCAGTCCGTTGCAGGCGAAGCCGACTCTCATCCAGTCGCTCTCGCGTCGCTGTGGTGTCGGCAAAATCGGCGTTGAGCCCAGCGCGACATTCTTCGAGCTTCATCTCATGCATCTTGATTCGCTGCTTCGAGCAGATGGAGAGAGCCTCTAAATGCTGTAGCACGCGAATCAGCGAGTCAACACCACGGTTCCACAAATAAATCTCGGTATAGATATCCGCTTTCATTTGGTCGATTCCTTTGAGCAAGGCAAACTCATTGCTCGTATTTTGCATATGCAGATTTATGGGTCTCGTGTGGAACCAGATCGCGCGGAGCTCTTTTTCGCTCACTGTTCTGGATCACACGAATCCCCACACCTCAAAAGCAGTAAAGAAATTCAAGGAACTGCGGAGTCTTTATTACGGCGGAGAATTTGCAACGGGCTCAGGAGATTGTCGAGCCAGAAGGTCTTGCTGCCGGAGCAGTTGCACCCAACGCGGAAAGTAGCTAACTTCTGTTCTAGCCATCGTTGCACCTCAGACGTGCGACTGTGGTCAGGGGCGCGTTCGGTGCTCTAACACCAACGCGTCCCGCTATCTGGTACTATTTACTTCACTTTGTGGGTTTCTTATTTCTGTTCTTCTTTCTTCCGTTCGCGATCTTTGGTAGAAGCTCCCGAACTCGATCAATGTCATTTTGACTCCAGAGGCGAACCTTGATGCCACCCACCTTTTGAATCTCCGGAGCCGGAACCTTCCTTGCCAAAATATAGCGATGTAGAGTAATGGCATGAATTCCAAGCTCTTTCGCTGCATCTCGTGTTGACTTCAGTTTATTTCTGTTAATGACCATTAGCAGATAGCAACTCCTTTGTCAAGCAGAAAATCCAACCACACAAATACGTTCTGAACAACCCAGGTGCGTCGCGGGGAAGAATATCCCAATTCAGACTCGATTCGAAGCACTGATAAAGAAGATCGATTTCTCTATTACCGCCCAGCTCTCATCTCAGAAGGTGTCTTTCCTCGTGCGGTTGTTCAACAACAAAAGAGGTTCTCGTCCATGCGATGTCCGTACTGCAAGGACAGTCAAACAGAGGTCTTCAGAACTAAATGTCTTCGTAGCAAAACATACCGCTATCGCCGCTGTCAGTTCTGTAAGGCACGCTTCAGAACGCAAGAAAAACCAATACGTTGGGAGGGCGTGGACCGGAAATGGCCTGGTACAGCCCCGAACCGGAAGGGTTGGAGAACTCATCGAGTCTCCGCCTTGCGCGGGAAATGCGAAGTGGAGTCTTGCGGTTTGGATTTTAGGCTGGCTGGCGTAAGACGACATGTGGATCACATCGTGCCAGCAAGACTCATCCGGCGATTGAGGGCGGGGAATCCAGACCGTCGAGAAAACCTTCAATGTATCTGCGGGACTTGCCACGGCTACAAACTGCAGGCCGACCACAAGCTGTGCTTGGGGAATAAACTGAGCTATCTCGAAATTCTTCGCATCCATCAATTTGATCTAGCACGGGTCGAGAGAGCACTCGCCTTATACGGTTATAGGCAACCACTGTCGATATTGATATCACTGATACCTTAATGACCGGCTCATGCGTACGCAGCCAAAGTGCCCGAAGGTCGTGGGTTCGATCCCCACCGCCCCTACCAAATTCCCGCTGATTCCGCTGCCCTTACTCGCTCGCACACTCTAAATTTCCCACTTTCAAGCCTGGTTTTGCGCCCAAGTTGCGCCCAACTTTTCTCGCCGAGGTGTTCTCGATGAGGGAACGGAAGAACGCAAATGGGCGTTCCAGAAACCCGCCGGCGGCTTCGCATGTTGTTGAGTTTATGCAGCCCAGTGCAGCCGATTCCGTCGCTCGAAAAACGCAGTTTTAGGAGGCTGATATGCCGAGAGTTTGCAACCGCGGAGGTTGCGGCAAGCCTATTGTCGGGAAGGATGGCAGGCCGAGGTACGATCGCCACTTTTGTAGCGCGAGCTGCCGGCGGGAGGACAAGCGGGAACGCGTTTCTGAAATGCGCCGAAAATCCAGAATCAGTGTATGCCCAACCTGTGGGCGAAAAGCTGGCAAGGACGCCTCGCAGAATACTGCTGTGAAGCTTCACAAGGCATCGTCAGTAAATTTTCCGGGCCCTACCGGCACAAACCACGCAGACGAGAGCAGGAGCCTTTCTATCGGCGCAGCGTCGAGGAGCGAGCAGTGACGAACGAAGAGGTGCGTCCATGGGCCGCTAACCCCCACGCTGTCCGAGGAGGGCGACTCAGAAGGCACAAGCGATGACGAAAGCGAAAACGTCAAGCAATCCACGTCACCAAAAGCCAGCAGGCCCAGTCGAGCAAGAAGGCGCGAATCCGCGGCAGGCGTCCTTCGATGCTTTCTATCTAAACGGCGGACTCGACTTCTCGCCCGGCAACGCGTACAAGTCCGCGATCGCGGCGGGCTACTCGTCAGCGACCGCGAAATCGAATTGCCACATTCTCGCGCGGCGGGCCAGCATCAAGGTGGCCAGAGCCCTCGAAGCCCTCGGCTGCGACGGATTCAGCCAGGCGGCCAAACTTCTCGAGCTGCGGGAAGCGAAGACGGTTCGCTGGAACCAGAAGACAGAGAAGTGGGACGAGTTCGAGGACACCGACGTGCAGCTTCGCGCAACGCAAGAGATCAATCGGCTACACGACGCGTACCCGGCGCCGAAGGAAAAAGTCGAAGACTCCCGGCCGATCACGATTGTATTCGAGAAAAGCCTTAGCAGCATGATGCCGCCGACGGAAGAAAAGAAGCCCAAGACCGATGAGAAATAGTCGCCGCGCTCCGCGAGCGGGAAAAAGCGGGATTCTCGCCACTTTCAGATGCGAGGCCTCTGTGCGGCGAGGACCTTGAACACGCTGAGGGCGCGCAGTTTGCGGCGCAAGCTCATCGGTTGAGCTAAAAATCTGGCCCGGACAGCTCGCGAAGCTCTCGGAGTGTTACCAGTAACCATAGCCACCATGTAGCTCTGAGCGAGGAGGTTTCACGCGAAAGTAACCGTAGCCTGCCTATGTCAAAAGCCTGTTCGGCGGAAGGCACCGGAGTTGTTGATTTTGTTGGTTCAGCAATTGGCCCTTTCATCGTGTCAAAACCACAACCTTTTCACACGACCAAGTAGGATTACTTCCGGATAGCCCGTTAGAACGAAGCCGCCCGTGCGGCGGACGCTACGCGTGAGGCGACTGGCGGTGTTTGCCTGGTGGTTGCGATAAGTTGTGGGTCACAAGGAGGTGTCCCTGTGACCCATCTCAG
>Ga0307373_10014526_pt1 | contig 10823 bp, 9 predicted proteins | sample OX2MG_FD_202534 | JGI IMG/M metagenome (GOLD analysis project Ga0307373, IMG submission 202534) | Soil microbial communities from Risofladan, Vaasa, Finland - OX-2 | ecosystem: Environmental > Terrestrial > Soil > Coastal area > Acid sulfate soil | place: Finland: Risofladan, Vaasa | collected... | reverse complement strand
CGGTCGGGAGCGTGACGACGCTGGAACTCGCGGAGCCGGGTCAGCTGCCGCTGCTTCTCCTCGTCGGTGGACCGGGCCAGCTCGGTGAGCTCGGTGGAGCCACTGCTGACCGGAGAGGTGAAGGTGTTCACGCCGACGATGGAGAGGCTGCCGTCGTGCTTCTTGTGTTCGTAGACCATGGAGTCGTCCTGGATCCGTCCCCGTTGGTAGCCGGTCTCCATGGCCCCGAGCACGCCACCCCTCTCGCTGATGCGATCCAGCTCCGCCAGCACCTCCCGCTCGACGAGGTCGGTGAGCTCCTCCACGATGAAGCTGCCCTGGAGGGGGTTCTCGTTCATGGCCAGCCCCCACTCCTTGTTGATGATCATCTGGATGGCCAGGGCCCGTCGGACCGACTCCTCGGACGGCGTGGTGACGGCCTCGTCGTAGGCGTTGGTGTGCAGGCTGCCGGCATTGTCGTAGATGGCGCAGAGTGCCTGCAGGGTGGTCCGGATGTCGTTGAACGCCATCTCCTGGGCGTGGAGGGACCGCCCCGAAGTCTGCACGTGGTACTTGAGCTTCTGCGAGCGGTCCGAGGCCCCGTACCGGTCCCTCATGGCGATGGCCCAGATCCTGCGGGCCACCCGGCCGATCACGGTGTACTCGGGATCCATGCCGTTGGAGAAGAAGAAGGAGAGGTTGGGGGCGAAGTCATCGACGTCCATCCCCCGGGCCAGGTAGGACTCCACATAGGTGAAGCCGTTGGCCAGTGTGAAGGCCAGCTGGGTCACGGGGTTGGCTCCGGCCTCGGCGATGTGGTAGCCGGAGATGGACACCGAGTAGAAGTTCCGGACCTGGTGCTCGATGAACCACTCCTGCATGTCGGCCATCACCCCGAGGGAGAATTCGGTCGAGAAGATGCAGGTGTTCTGGCCCTGGTCCTCCTTCAGGATGTCGGCCTGGACCGTACCCCGCACCGTGGCCAGCACCTCGGCGGCGGCGTCGTCCGCCTCGGCGTCGGTCGTCGGGCGGCCCAGCTCCGACCGGAGCCGGTCGAGGCGCTGGTCCACGGCGGTGGTGAGGAACATGGCCAGGATGGCCGGGGCCGGGCCGTTGATGGTCATGGACACCGAGGTGGACGGGTCGCAGAGGTCGAACCCGTCGAACAGTGCCCTCATGTCGTCGAGGGTGGCGATGGAGACGCCCGAGGTGCCGATCTTGCCGTAGATGTCGGGTCGCTCGTCGGGATCGAAGCCGTAGAGGGTCACGGAGTCGAAGGCGGTCGACAGGCGGGTGGCGGGCTGGCCCTCGGCCAGCAGGTGGAATCTCCGGTTGGTGCGGAAGGCGTCGCCCTCGCCGGCGAACATCCGGGCCGGGTCCTCGCCCTCCCGCTTGAACGGGAACACCCCGGCGGTGAAGGGGAAGTGGCCGGGGAGGTGTTCGGACCGGAGCCACCGGACCAGCTCCCCCGACTCGGTGACCCGGGGGAGGGCCACCCGGGGGACGCGGGTCCCCGACAGAGAGGTCCGCCACAACGGGGGTGGCCCGCCGACGGTGCCGGTCTCGGGGCCGGGCTCGTCGTCGTCGAAGGTCAGGGTCGACCGGAGCCCGTCCCACTCCTCGATCAACCGACGGACTTCGGGATCCTGCTCCGCCTCCACCTCGGCGGCGAGCGCTCCGAGGTCGCCGGTGTCGACGCCGCGTTCCCGTCCGAGGGCGGCCACCGCGGCCACCTGCTCGGCCCGGCGGGCCTGGTCGGCCAGACGCCCGGTGGTGGCATGGTAGGCGGCCACCGCCTCTGCGATCTCGGCCAGGTAGCGGCGCCGGTCGGCCGGGACGATGGCCGCCGTAAGTGAAGCCCGGTGGCCGGCCACCGGCGCGAGCACTCCCTCGGTGGCTGACAGGCCTCGGGTGACGAGCTGGTCCTTGACCCGGTGGAACAGGGCGGTGACGCCATCGTCGTTGAACCGCGAGGCGATGGTGCCGAACACCGGAGGCGCAGCCGCCTGGCCCGGGGAGGTCCGGTGATCTCGGGCCCACTGCCGGCTGACCTGGCGGAAGGCGTCGTCGGCGCCTCGGCGGTCGAACTTGTTGATGGCCAGCACATCGGCCAGCTCCAGCATGTCGATCTTCTCGAGCTGGGAGGCTGCACCGTACTCCGGTGTCATCACGTAGACCGAGACGTCGGCGATCTCGACCACGGCGGCATCACCCTGGCCGATGCCGGGGGTCTCCACGATGACCAGGTCGAATCCGGCCGCAGTGCACGCTGCCACGACCAGGGCGAATCGGGCCGGCAGCTCGGATGTGGAGCCCCGGGTGGCCACGGAGCGGAAGAAGATGCTGGGAGTGTCGATGGCGTTCATCCGGATCCGGTCCCCGAGCAGGGCGCCTCCGCCCCGGCGCCGGGTGGGGTCCACGGCCAGCACGGCGATGGAGAGCTTGTCCTCCTGATCGAGCCGGAAACGTCGGATCAGCTCGTCGGTCAGGGACGACTTGCCCGAGCCACCGGTGCCGGTGATGCCCAGAACGGGGACCGGGTCCCGATCCCAGCGGGCCCGCAGCATGTCGGCGTCGGCCGCACCGACGGTGTCGGCCTCGATGCAGGTGATCCACCGGGCCAGTGCACGATGGTCGCCGGTGTGCAGGGAGTCCGAGGGGGGAAGTGGACCGGCAGCGAGATCGCGGTCGCACTCCTCGATCAGGAGGTTGATCATCCGGTCGAGGCCCAGCCGCTGCCCGTCGGAGGGCGAGAAGATGCGCTTCACGCCGTAGGCCTCGAGCTCCTCGATCTCCGAGGGCACGATGACCCCGCCCCCACCCCCGTAGACCAGGATGTCTTCCCGCCCCTCGTCCCTCAGTCGGTCGACCAGGTAGCGGAAGTACTCCATGTGGCCGCCCTGGTAGGAGCTGACCGCCACACCGTTGACGTCCTCGTCGACGGCCGCCCGCACCACCTGGTCCACCGATCGGTTGTGGCCGAGGTGGATCACCTCCGCCCCTTGGGACTGCAGGAGACGGCGCATGATGTTGATGGCGGCGTCGTGACCGTCGAACAGGCTGGCCGCGGTCACGAACCGCACCGGGTGTGCGGGCCGGTGCAGCCCGGTCACAGCGGCCCCTGCTCCGGCCCCGACCGCAGGACGGCTCGGGCCGAAGGAAGGTCCATGGGCACAGATTACTACAACGTCCTACTAACTGTCGATGGCTCCGTCACTCGGCGAGGAGCTCGCGCCTGGCCCGGGCCAGGGCGGCAAGGGCGTCCGTGCCCACCCGGGGCGGCTGCAGGTCCATCCGGTCGATGGCGTCGACCACGATGCCACCGACCAGCGCCCGCAGGCCGTACTTGTGGTCGGCGGGCACCACGTACCACGGCGCCCACGGGGTCGACGTGGCCGTGAGGGCCTCCTCGTAGGCGGACCGGTACTCGGCCCAGTGTGCGCGCTCGGCCATGTCGGCGGCGGAGAGCTTCCAGTACTTGGCGGGGTCGTCGAGGCGCTCGAGGAACCGCCTCTTCTGCACGCCGCGGGAGACGTGCAGGAAGATCTTCACGATCCGGGTGCCGTCGCGGTGCAGATGTCGCTCGAAGGCATTGATGTCCTCGAACCGGTCCCTCCACACCTGCCCGGTCGGAGGTGCGTCCGAGGGGCCGGTCCCCCGTGCCAGCAGCTCGGGGTGGACCCGGACGACCAGGACATCCTCGTAGTAGGAGCGGTTGAAGATCCCGATCATCCCCCGTTCGGGAAGGACGTTGCTGCACCGCCACAGGAAGTCGTGGCCCAGCTCGTGACCGGTGGGCTCCTTGAAGGCCTCGACCTTGCAGCCCTGCGGGTTGACGCCTGACATGACGTGCCGGATGGTCCCGTCCTTGCCGGCCGCGTCCATGGCTTGGAAGATGACCAACAGGGCGTGCGTGCCGTTGGCCCAGAAGCGCCTCTGCGCCTCGGCCAGGTCGTTGACGAAGGAGCGGAGATCCTTCTCTGCCACCTCCTTGTATCTCTTCCTGCTGGTTCCGAGCCAGTCGACCATCGTCGATTCGGTGCTCCGGTCGTCCAGGCCGGCCGGCCGGCCCGGATGAACCGTCAACTCGTCGAGCAGTGCCTTCCCGAGGTTCACGACACCGATCCCGGCGTTCCTCCCGTGCCCGTCGGCTCGGTCGGCGGTGCACAGGTCCTGACCGTTGCGCCTAGCGCTCCGAACGGACGGAAGGAGTTGGCCGGGAAGGTGGCGCCGACCGTTGCGCCCGGGGTTTTCGGGCCCACCGCAGACCGGGGAAGGATGTGCCTCATGGGGAGAGTCTCGCGCTCCCGCCGTTGCGGCGTTCCGGCCCCGGACCGTCCCCGGTCGCCTCGTCGATCCATGCGGGTTCAGGGCGCGCCGACGGGACGCCGGGGATGCGGCGTCAGACCGATTCGCGGAATTCGGCTCCAGCGGCGAGGACCGCCACGCCGTCCATGATGTCGAGGACCGGGACGATCTCGAACTCGAGCCAGGTGACGAACTTGGAGACACCGTCCAAGAGCCCTGCCTGGTTGTCGGTCTCGATGACGGCGAAACCCCCTTCGCCGTCAATGCGACTGAGGAACTCCGTGTAGTTCTGGTCGGAAGGGATCTGCCATTTGGCAAAGGCAGCGAGTATGGCCTTCCCGTCTTCATGGTTCTGCTGGGCCGAGGCCCCAGAGCGCGTCTTCCAACTCATCACGTACTTGGCCATGTCCACTCCGCCTTTCGCCGGCCCCCGCAGATCGGGGATCCGTCGCCGATTCTTGCACTGTTCCGTGCCGGCCGCCCGCCGGACCGGAGCCGGCCCGTCCACCGAACCGGCTCCGGCATCTTCGACGTGGTCACGAGCCCGCCACCGCGGCCCGACGGCCCCTACTCGGGGAGGGTGTAGGAGTTCTCGAGCTCGTCCTGCAGGACGGTGGCGACGGTCCGGGTGGTGTCCACCACCAACTCCTCCTCCAGTATGCGTGAGCGGTACGACCAGCCCGACGGCAACGCCAGCCGTTCGCCCAGCGTCTCCAGGCTGTCCTCGGCGAGCGTGGGGTCCACACCGATGCAGTAGGCCTGCATCACATAGGCGAGGCCGGCAGGGTTCACCAACTCGTAGACCGGGGAACCCGCATCGAAGAAGAACACCGCCCCCCGGTTGACGTGAGCCTCTGTGTAGGGCGCCACGCTCGGCTCGTCCCCGAGGTCGATCACGGCAATCCGCCTCATGGTGAGGCCGTTGAAGTCACGGAACACCGGGTCCACGACCGCCACCTTCTGGCCGAGGCCGTCGATCATCCAGTGGCGGGGGCCGTTGAGCTTGACCGCCACGGCGCCCATCTCAGCAGCGATGGCGTCGGCCTCGAGGCCCTCCCACAGCTCCTGGGGGCAGTCGTTGAGCATCTGTGTGCCGTAGACCTCGGCTTCGAAGCCGGAGTCCCGAAGGAAGGCCGCGATGACCTCTCCATAGCGGACGCCGCGCATGTCCGAGATCAGTCGTCCGGCGCTGGCACTGGTCATGGGCAGGCGTCCTTTCGAAGGGTGTCCTTTCGGAGCGCGCGAGTTGCCAAACTACCTCAGGTACCGACCGACCGGTGGGGGAATTCGATGGTCAGTGGGATCGTGGTCATCAGGGGAACCGCCCATCGCTCTCAACATGGGAAGACCAACTGATGCGACGAACCGGTAGATCAGTGCGACGGCCACGAGAATCGCTACGATGTTGAGCACGGTCGTGTGGTTCCACTGGATCCCGGTCTCACCCACCTTGGCGTCTCGGGTGGTCGGAACCAAGCCGAGCACACCGAAGAGAATCTCGACGAGAAAGCCTGCCGCCACCATCGTCACGTAGAAGCTCCCGAGGACGAAGAGGATCATGTGAGTGCCAGAGTACTTTCGGTAGATCACGAGGATCGGCAGGATAATCAGGTCGGCGAACAGGAAGCTGATCACCCCGCCGAAGCTGTACGCCGGTGCTAGGAGTCCGTGAAATCGGGATGCCACGGGGGCAGGGGCGGCATCCAGATCACCGTCCGGCAGGCCGGGCAGACGAGCCTGCCCCCGGGCTGGTACACCACCTGGAGGAGATCCTCACACGCCAGGCAGTGGAATTCAGCTGGCTCGCCAGGCGTAGGCCACTCCCTCACGGACCCACCCTAGGCCCGGGCCCGGCACCTCATCCCGTGATCGCTCCCGGTGGGGTCACATGCAGGCGACCGGCACCCGGTCAGCCGTCCTCGACGCTCCCGGTCGATGCTGTTGCGCCACCCTCCCGAGAAGCGACGTCCACCGGGTGGAGCGGGTGATCGTCCGCCCCACCGGCGGAACGCGGTCCCTGGGGCCGGGGCCGGGTGAGAATGATCTGTACCGACACCACCAGCAGTACCACGACCGTCAGCACGCGCTCGCCCCTTCCGACCTCGTGGAAGAGCGCATAGATCTGGATCCCGATCGCCAGTGCTTGCGCAATCAGGGCCAGTGCGATGGCTCGCATCCCGGTGACCCGCCCGGTGGTGTCGACCCCGGGCGTCCGCGCCCACGCGGCGAGAGCGATCAGAAGGGCACCGACGGTCCAGACGAAGTCGTAGTGGCCGGTGTCGGCGATCCCCCTGGCTTCTTGGACAGCGAACGCAGCGTCGGCGATCGACATGGACAGGATGCCGAGACCGATGAGGAGCCACATGGCATCAGGCTTCCAACCGAGGAGGCCGTACACGCCGAGGATCGCTCCGACGAGCAGGACGTCGAGGACCGGGTAGCTGAAACTGACGACGGTGGCCATTCGTCCGAGCGAGGTGTGCTCCACCGAGGGCGGCACGACCAGGGCGAAACCTGCCGCCAGGGCGACCAAGGTCACGGCGACGCCGTCCATCCAGCGATGAAGCTCGAATCGACGGACCCGGACCCGAATCAGGGAGATGATGCCCACCACCATGAGCGGGTACCAGAGGAGCCAGAGGATGTCGGCAAACGTGGGGTACGGCGGGTGGGCGGTTCCTCCGTAGGCCATGCTCCATGCGACGCTTCCGACACACCAGACCGCCATTGCGGAGCCGAAGGCGAGCCACGCCATGCGGGTCGTCGGCTCGTAGGCAGCCCGGGCGAGCAGCAGTACGGCCGCGGCAGCGATGACCAGATCATGGAACCACACCTCGTAGAGTTGAGACGGCCCGCCGATACCGAAGAGCTCGTTGACCGCCTCGAGCGCTGTCAGGGTGGCCAGTACGGCCCACGCGTAGCGCAGGCCTGGGGGGGAGGAGTACAGCTCGCCTTCGGCGTCGACCCGCCGGTCGAGACGTGCACGCATCCCCTGACCCGGAACCCACGTCATCTCACTGGCCCACCGGGGACGACGGCCAGGGAGAGCTCGACGTCCCGCCTGTCGGGCTCGAGCCGGGCACCCCCGGCAGTCCCGGTCCCATCGTTCCCGCGCCCGGCCTGCTCCGTCGTCCGGAGCCCGAACCCCATGGATCGGCGAACGGACCCACCCCTTCGTGACCGAGCTGCATGGGCATGGCTCATTCTTGCCCAGGGCTTCGTCGGGTGCCGGATCGAGCCCACTTCGCAGCTCGGCCGGCTCAACCGGTGGGCGCCCTGCGCGACCGACCCGGACACGGCCAGCTGATCCTGAAGGTCCGAGGGAGGCAAGCCGATGTCGTCTCCGTGCTACGACCACCCTGGTCTTCCGAGGCGTCAGCCGAGACCATGTCCGTGATCCCGCGACTTGCCGCCGACCCTTCTGCGGGGCAGTGCCCCCCCTGACGAATGAGAGTCGTGCCGGATCGCCCTGTGATATTCCTCCAGGGCGGGCTCCCGCCGTCAGGCATCCCCATCGTCAGGCAGCCAGTCGTGCGGCGCCTTCACGAAGCGAAAGCGGTCGGGAGATTCGCCCACCAACTCCACCATGAGCAACGGGTTCCCTGTGTCGGCATCCCACCACCAGGCGTTCAGAAGTCCGTTGACGGCCTCGTCATCGGTCATGCCGGTGTCTTTGGAGATGTCGGTCAGCAGGAACTCGTCACCAATCTCGTAGTGGGAGAAGATGTAGTCCTTCACGATCGGATCAGTCACGAGTTGGCCTTCGAGTGCCGACAGGGTCGGCAAGTCTGGGAAGGTGGTCCCGTCGTCGTTGCTGACTGTCATGCCGATCCTTCCATCGTACGGCGCGAGCGGGTCCGTCTGACCATGATGCCGATCTCCACTGGCTGCCCGGTGGATCCTCCCGCCCGGTTCGACAGATCACCGCGTCGTCCCGCCCGACGCAGGGATGCCGCGCGCCGTACTCGGCAAGCCGTGGACGGGAGGGGAGGAGGGCCGGGGGTTCAGTCGCCGTGCCCGGAGCAGGGCGGCGGAACCTCTCTCAACGGGCACGCCGACTGAACCTGGGCATATCGTAGAGGCAACGCCAGTTGCATGCAATCACAGTTGCCCTGGGACCTCTCCACGCGCCTCTTTGGCGTATCGAGAGGCCATCTGTCGAGAGAAACCCCAGATTCGACTCAGTTCGTTGATCGAGACACCGTGGTCCAATGCCGTCCGAAACGATGCGATGCGTGATGCGCGGCGGCAACGTTCGAGGGTGAAGAGTGCCTCGTTGAGATCTTCCCGCTGCTCGGTGATCTGCGCATCCTTCAATGCCACAGTGAAGTCTTGCGCCGGTTCACTGACCTGCAGAGCCTGCCGGAGCACCGCTTCGCGCCTTTCGAGCAGAAGACGCAGGTTCGACATCGCCTCAATGAGCTGTCGGGCGCACCGCATCGCCTCCTCGTCGTTCTTCGACATGCACGAATCCTATTTGGGAATCGATCCCACCGATAGTTCCAACCACACACCGGCGATGCCGACCACCACCGGATCGGCCTGCCGACCCGCCCATCGTCGGTCAGCAGGGATCCGATTGCTGCTGGGACGCTGAGAGCGGAAGCAGAGAAGCCTGCGGCACTCGTGGATTCGACCGATCGGGTAGATTTGCCGCCTGAGGGTTGGTGAGCCGCCCGAGCAACGTCAAGAGCGGATGGCCGAGCTCCCTCTCACTCCATGGAGCACCGGGGACGGGCCGCCCATACGAGTGAACGCGAGCGGGTAGGAGGTTGGTCAGATCGAGTTCGAGACACTTCTGTACGAGCAGGCCGACGGCGTCGCTGTCGTCACACTCAATCGTCCCGAAGTCCACAACGCCTTCGACGAGGCGATGCAGACTGAACTCCGGGACCTGTGGAGATGGCTGAAGACCAACGACGACGTCCGATCGATCGTCTTGACGGGATCCGGGGAGAAGGCCTTCTGCACCGGGATGGACCGTTCTGGAGTCCCGACGGAAGAGGGCGAGCACTTCTTTCATGCACTGACCTACGAGGACCCGGGAAGGAGCATCGGTCCTCGTAGCCAAGGCCTCTGGAAGCCAGTTCTCGCCGCCGTGAACGGAATGGCGTGCGGCGGGGCCTTCTATCTACTGGGCCAAGTCGACTTCATTGTTGCGGCCGATCACGCCACGTTCTTCGATCCACATGTCACATACGGGATGCCGGCCGTTTTCGAGCCTGCACTCATGGGCGAGAAGATGCCATTCGGAGAGCTCATGCGCATGACCTTGATGGGGAACCGGGAGCGCATTTCAGCACAAAAGGCCGAACGAATCGGTCTGGTCACTCAGGTGGTTGCCTCGTCCGAGTTGATCGAGGTGACACGAAAGCTGGCCCTCACGATCGCGTCCTACCCCCCAGCCGCGGTGCAGGCCTCGTTGCGGGCGGTCTGGGCCTCACGAGAGATGCCGCCCGGTCAGTTGGTCGAGTTGGGGAACCTCTTTCTGAACCTGGCCACCACCGCAGAATCACTTCGGAACAGCCAGGAGGTGTTTCGGAGCCGCAAGCCCGAACCTCCGACCATCCGGTGATCCTGGGTCGCTCACTTCGCCCCTTCGATCATCGGCTCGTGGTCTTTCGGAGCCGAAGTCGGCCCCCACGGTTGCCCGCCAGGGAGTGCCGCCACCGTCGTACGGAGCCGGGTCGTAGGTGACATCCACCTTCGGACACCACGCTCGTCAGAGCCCTCCACCGAGTGCTACGTGAAGAGGATCTCACCTCCGGCGGCCATGGCGTAGAACTCACCGACAGTGATGATGTCCATGACCTGTTCGATCAGGTCGTTCTTGGTCAGGTCGAACAGATCCGTCGACGCCTTGCAGGCATAGATCCCCGCACCCGAGTCGGCGATCATCTCGACGAACTCGGGGATGGGCGGGATATCGAGCTTCTCCATCTTCCTCTCGAGGTAGTGGGTCATGACCGACGACACGCCTGGCAGGCCACCGGCGATGGTGGCCAGGTGCAGGCCGGGGTTTCCGACGGTGGCCACCTTGATGTGGTCGATCGTCGACCGATGGACCACGTCGAGGCCGAAGAACGTGAAGAAGAGATTGGCCTCGATCCCCTCGGAACGGGCGCCATTGGCCATGATCAGGGCCGGATAGACACCCTCCAATGAGCCTTTCGAGACGATGATCGACACCTTTTCGATCGAGTCATTCATGGTGCACCTTCCTGTGTGATCGAAGCCCGGCCGATGGTCAGATGCAGCCGCGAGGCTTCGGGATACCGGCGATCTTGGCAGCTGTCTTGGCTGGACCCTTGGGAAACAGTTGATAGAGCTCCTTGATCGAGATGCCGGAGGTCTTCCCGAGGACTCGGACGGTCGGCCCCGTTCCCTTTTCGGCGTACTCGGTCCGCATGAACTTGATCACCTGGAAGTGCGGCTCGGTGAGCTCGTCGATGCCCTGCTCCCTGGCGATCTCCGGCGCCATGGCTTCGGTCCACTGACTCGGGTCCTCGAAGAACCCCTCGTCGTTGACAGCGACA
>Ga0307373_10014525_pt1 | contig 10823 bp, 12 predicted proteins | sample OX2MG_FD_202534 | JGI IMG/M metagenome (GOLD analysis project Ga0307373, IMG submission 202534) | Soil microbial communities from Risofladan, Vaasa, Finland - OX-2 | ecosystem: Environmental > Terrestrial > Soil > Coastal area > Acid sulfate soil | place: Finland: Risofladan, Vaasa | collected... | reverse complement strand
ACCGAGATCATGCCGCTGCAGCGCGCCACGAACTCCGAGGCGCTCATGACGCAGTACGAGATGCACGGCGTGGACGCGCTCGGCCTGCTGAAGTTCGACTTCCTCGGCCTGTCGAACCTCACGATCCTTCGCCACGCCGTGGACGCGATCCGCCGGATCCGCGGCGTGGAGATCGACCTCGACCACATCCCGCTGGACGACGCGAAGACGTTCGAACTGCTCGCCTCGGGCGAGACGACGGGCGTGTTCCAGCTCGAGTCGGCGGGCATGCGCCGGTACATCCGCGAGCTGCGACCCACGTCCGTCTACGACCTGGCGGCGATGGTCGCGCTGTATCGACCCGGGCCCATGGACAACATCCCCGCCTATATCCGCCGCAAGCACGGCGAGGAGCCGATCAGCTACCTGCATCCGCTCCTGGAGCCGTACCTGTCCAAGACGTACGGGATCTTCGTGTACCAGGAAGACATCATGGCGGCCGCGAAGGCGCTCGCCGGGTTCAGCGGCCCGGAGGCCGACACGCTCGGGTACGCCATCCGCAAGAAGAAGGACAAGGTCCTTCAGCAGATGATGGAGAAGTTTGTGCCGCAGGCGGCCGAACGGGGCGTGAAGCCGCAGATCATCGAGGCGGTGTTCGCGGCGTTCCAGCCGTTCGCGCGCTACGGCTTCAACAAGGCCCATGCCACCACGTACGGCCTCGTGGCGTACCAGACGGCCTACCTGAAGGCGAACTACACCGTCGAGTACATGGCCAGCGTGCTCACGGCCTTCCGCGACAACACCGAGAAGGTGGCCGCCGCGGTCGCCGAATGCCGGCGGCTGGGCATCGAGGTCCGCCCTCCGGACGTGCACCGGAGCCACGTGGATTTCACGGTGGAAGGGGAGGGCATCCGGTTCGGACTGCTGGCCGTCAAGAACGTGGGGCAGGGGGCCATCGAGTCGATCATCGCCGCGCGCGAGGCCGACGGTGAGTTCCGGTCCCTGACTGACCTCTGTCGCCGCGTCGACCTGCGGCTCGTCAACAAGCGCGTGGTCGAGTCGCTCGTCAAGGTCGGTGCCCTGGGCCGGTTCGGCCACCCGGCGCAGCTGCTCCTCGCGCTCGACGACGCCATGGCGGCCGCGCAGGCGGAGCAGCGCGACCGGTCGAGCGGGCAGACCTCGCTGTTCGGGGGAGAGGCGGAGCCGGAGGCGCTGGAGCGACCGCTGCCGTCGGCCACGGAGGCTCCTCCCCGCGAGCGGCTCCGCTGGGAGAAGGAGCTGATCGGCCTCTACCTCTCCGACCATCCGCTGTCGGCGATCGCCACGCAGCTGGACCGGTTCGTGACGGCATACACCGGCGACCTCGGCGAGGAGATGGACCAGCAACGCGTCGTGATCGGCGGGGTGGTCACGGGCATGCGCCGGGTCATCACCAAGGCCAAGGCCACCATGGGCGTCGCCACCATCGAGGACCTGCAGGGCACGCTCGAGGTCATCGTGTTCCCGAAGACGTTCGAGGCGACGGGCCCGACGTGGCAGGAGGACGCCATCCTCCTCGTCGCGGGACGCGTGGACCACAAGGGCGACGGCTCGGTGATCCTGGCCGATTCGGTATGGACGTGGGAGGACGCCACTGCGCTGGGCGAGGAGGCCTTCGCCCGCCAGGTCCAGGCCACCGAACGGGGACGGCGCGGCGGCCGCGAGGGCGGGCGATGGGGCGGCGCCGGAGCCCCAGGCTGGAACGGCGGTGGCGCGGCCGCTGGCGCGAGGACCGGCGGTTCCGGACCCTTCGGCGGCACCACGAACGGAGGGACATCTCGCCAGGCGGTGCCGGGCGGGATCACGCCGGGTCTCACGGGGGCCGCGCCCGTCGACGGGGTCGCGGGCGGCGCGGGACGCGCGACCGGCGGCAACGGCTACGCGGCGAATGGCAACGGGAACGGCGCCGCGGGCGGCGGCGCCGGGAACGGGCACGGTCGGACGGTCCGGCGCGTGATCCCGCACGTCTCGCCCCTTCGCGGCGGCGGCGTGCTCGGGGAGCTCGTGGTGGACATGCCCGCGGACTCGGGCTCCGCGGGCTCGCGCGGCGGCACGTCGATGCGGCCGGGTGCGAGCGCGGGGGCGGGCCAGGTCGGGAGAGCCGGCGCGGGCGGCGCCGGCTTGGACCCCGGCGCCGGCGCAGGGTCCGCCGTCGGGGCCGCGGCGCCCGGCACGGCCCTCCTGCGGCCCGCGTCCGACGACACCGCGCCCGACTCCGACGACGAGCCGCCGTTGCCACTCGAGGCGGAACAGGCCGTGGCCCGGCAGGCGGCGGCGCCGACGCAGCCGCTCGAGGCAGCGGGCGCCACGCTCCACCTCCGGTTCGGGTCGCTCTCGGGTGAGCGGCTGGGGGAGGCGTTCGCGGTGGTCCGCGAGCTTCTGCGGAGCCGCCCCGGCCAGACACCGGTCGTGCTGGACGTGCCGCTCGGCGACGGCCGGACCCAGCCCATGGAGCTGCGGACGCGCGTCGCGTACGACGCCGAGTTGCTCGCGGAGCTCGGCCGTCGCTTCGGCGGTGCCGTGACGCCGGAGCTCTCGGCGGGCTGATCGTCGGAGCGACGAGCTGTTCGCCGGTCGGGACGCGGCACCCTCCGGTCGGATCCGGCGCTTCAGGACTTCTTCAGCGCGCCGCGCGATCCTGTCGGGACCGTCGGGGCGCGGGTGCGCAGGAACCCGTGCCCCGGCGTGCTCGCCGCCTCACGGGTGGCCACCCCGCCGGGATACGGCACGCCGGCACGTCCTCCTGCGTCGAACGTCGCAGCGGTTCCGGCCTACCGTCCCATTGCCTGCCGGTACCAGTGGGGGAATGGAACGGCGTGCCCCAGTGACGAGACTGCAGTCCGGTACCAGGAGGGACGGATGCAGATCCGATTCGCCGGCTACGCTGGGGACTGCCGGGTCTCGGCCACGCTCGACACCACGACACAGCGGCTGACGGACACGCTGAACGAGTCCGACGTGATCGTGCTGCACAACGCCGTGCTGGAGAGCCTGGACGACGGCCATCGCGTGATGAGGGACCGGGTCGAGCTGAACCGCGACGAGCTGTACGCGGTCGAAGCAACGGACCCTTCCAGCGGCCGGTCCCGCCGCGTGCACACGGTGCGCCACCGCATGCATGTCCAGCTCGGTCCCTACGGCGTGCTGGGTGAGCTGCATACCTATCCGGGCATCGCGCCCCTCAGCAGCCTCGCCCGCCGGGGCGCCATGGTCCCGCTCACGCGTGCCACGATCGCCTACATGAGCGGAGGCCAGCTGGAGATGCACGACGTGGGCACCCTCCTCGTCAACGGGTCGCTCGCCGACTGGATCGTGGCGCGGGAACAGGACGTGGTCTACTTCCCCGGCGTTCGGACGGTGTCCGTCCCGGCCTGAGGCAGGACCCGAGACGGCTCGGGGGCCCGGGCGCGATGATGCGCCCGAGGCCGGTCACCGCGGGGTCTGTGCCCTGCAATCGCGCGGTCCCATCCGTGATCCGGCGCGTCGAGCAGCCGGCGCCGCCTCCTGGCGTCCGCGAGGGGGATCGTGGTGCTCCCCCGAGGGCCTCGGCACGAATCCGTAGGCCTCGGCACGAATCCCTGGGCCGCCTGGTCGGCCTGGTGCATGCCTCGACGAAGGCGGGATGACGGACCGTCATGACCGGGCAGGCGATACTGCAGACACGTCCCCGTCCCGACAGGCGGCGACTGCAGGGCCCCATCGTTCCGGGCCGGTGCGCGAGGTCCACTTGGTGCCGCCCGGACATCCGGGCGGATGGCCTGAGCGTCCACCACGAGCGACGGGGCCCTGAATCCATCAGGCGCCATGCGATGGACGCGAGGAGGGGGCCATGACGGACGCCGAACCGGCACTTCGCCGATCCGGGCGTGCACCGTGGATGCCCGATCTCGAGGGAGCCGTGCGGTCCGGGACCGCGCAGCCCGCGACTGTGCAGTCCCGGACTGACCGATGATCAAGGCCGGCCGCGACGGAACGGGTCATCCGACCTCAGGGTTGCCGAACCCGCGCCAGGCCAGCCTGCTCGTCGCCCTCCTCCGCGAACGCCGGCGGGCGCGTTCGTCGCCACGGGGGAGCCCCGAGTGGGCGGCTGCGATGGCCGGCACCGAGGAGCTTCAGCTGGAACTGGATGGCTTGGAGTCACGCCCGGAGAACGAGGCCATCTCACCCGCGGATGAGGGGACGACTCTCCTGCACGTCGGGCCGCTCACGCTTGCCGACGGCCAGCGGATCGAGGGTACGGTCGCCGGGCCGGCCGGGTCGGCCGATGACGTGCGACGTTCCGTGTCGCTCCGTGCGCAACACGCCATCACGCGGCAGGCGTTCCTGATTGACCTCGAGCGCCTCACCGCAGAGCACGGATATGCCCTGGAGACGAGCGGGGGAGAGTGGGACGTCGCCCTCTTCTACGCCTACGACTCCCGGGAGCACGGCGGCTGACGCGATCCGCGCGGTCGCGGCGGCCAACGGGCGAGCGCGCCGTATGCCCGTCAGCGCGGACAACGTTCTCGATGTCCCCACTCAAGATGGACTCCGGTCGGGCCTCGAGCCTGGTCGGCCAGGCGCTTGGCCAACGCGGGAGTGGCTGGAAGCGCCTGTGCATCGTCGGTCGTGGCCCCATACACAGGGTGCCGTGGGCTTGCGGCATCGACCTCGTAACCGCCGGCCTCCTTCCGCCGTAATCGCGGACTGTGACGATCGCGACCTGACCGTCTACAGGCGCAGCGTCGAAGTGATCCGCGTTCACCACCAGCCACGGCGGGGCTGTGGGCGCCCCCGGTCCTCATCTACTTGCGCAACCATGCAATATCGACTACCATCCGGCCGTCGGATCGACCGCCGCGACGAACGCGGGGACGGATGATGACGGACAGGCGCGAGGCGCATGGACGAGCGAGACGCTGATCGGTATCGCCGGCACGCGGAGGTGTGCAGGGTCCTGACGGACCCCAAGCGCCTGATGCTGATCGATGCCCTGGCCGCCGGTGAGCGCTCCGTGGGGGAGCTGGCCGCGACTCTCGAGATCACCCTGGCGAACGCCAGCCAGCACCTCGGCGTCATGCGACACGCGGGGATCGTGACCACCCGCCGCGAGGGCACGAGCGTGCTGTACCGGCTGGGCGAGCCCGAGATCGTCGACGCCTGCCGGATCATCGACCGCCTCGTCGTGCGCCGGATCAACGAAGACCAGCGTCGGTCCCGGCTCGAGCCGGCATTCACCGCAGAGCTACGGAGTTCCGCATCATGACCATCGGCACCAGGTACACCTTCGACACCAGGCTCGGCGGCACCGTCGCGCAGGCGCGGCCACTCGTCGAGGCCGCGCTCAAGGCGGAAGGGTTCGGCGTCCTGACCGAGATCGACGTCGCCGCGACGATGAAGGCGAAGCTCGGCATCGACCGCGCCCCCTATCTCATCCTCGGCGCCTGCAATCCCCCGCTCGCCTATCGCGCGATCGAGGCCGACCCCTCGGTCGGAGCGCTCCTGCCCTGCAACGTCGTGCTCCGCGAGGAAGCCGGCGAGACGATCGTCGAGGTGCTCGATCCGGCCGCGGCGATGGGGATCGTGGACGATGGGCGGATCCGCGACGTGGCCGCGGATGCTCGCGAGAGGCTGCAGCGCGTGGTCGTGGCCCTGGAGGCGCAGGCATGACCGGCTCGGCGCCCCGACCGCATCGCGTCCTGGTGTTCACCACCCCCACCTGCCCCTGGTGCACGCGCGCGAAGAGCTATCTCCGGACGAGGGGCGTGCCCTTCCGGGAGATCGACGTCAGCCGCGACCCGTCTGCCGCTCGGGATCTCGTCCGCCGGACCGGCCAGATGGGCGTGCCCGTCGTCGAGATCGACGGGCGTCCGATCGTCGGCTTCGATCAGGCGAAGATCGACACGCTGCTCGGCCTGCGCGCCGGGCCCGTCGTTCACTGACCGCCCGACCGGCATACCCACGCAGGCCACCCGCTTCACACCGCCAGCAGAGGAGAACCATCGCATGTCCACCCAGGTCCAGCCCCTCGGCAGCCGCGTGCTCGTCCGCGTCCTCCCCGAAGAGAGCGTGACGAAGTCGGGGATCCTGCTTCCCGACACGGCCAAGGAGAAGCCGCAGCGCGGCGAGGTGATGGCGATCGGCGACGACACCGAGACGATCAAGGTGAGCGTCGGTGACCACGTCCTGTACCCCAAGTACACCGGCACCGAGATCCGGCTCGAGGCAGAGGACCACCTCATCATCGACTCCACCGAGCTGCTCGCGATCCTCCGCGAGATGCCGGCCGCCGTCGCCGCCGCCTGATCGGCACGCGCGTCCCATGGCCGACAAGCTTCTCGTCGTGGTCGTTTCCGAGGATGCCAGGGCGACCGTCGGTCTGCGAATGGCATCCCGGATGGTCGAGCGCGGCACGCTCGCAGACGTCCGGGTGCTGTTCTTCGGCCCCGGCGAACGACTGCTCGCCGATCCACCCGAAGCGATGCGGGGATCCCTGGAGACCCTGAGACGCCGGGCGGCGCCCATGGCCTGCCGTGCCGTGGCCCAGGAGATGGGCGTTCTCGACCGACTCGAGCAGAACGGCACCGAGCTGGTCCCGGCGGGCCAGGAGATCGAGCGCCGGATGCTGGACGGCTACGAGGTCATGACCTTCTAGGAGATCGCGATGGGTGGAATGCGACCGGCCTGCGACGGTCCGGCACGAAACCGGGGGTCTCGATGAACGGCTGCCCGCCGATCGCGGCGGCCTGCCGCGTGGCGTCCGCCGGGCGCGAGGTCGTCGGATCGCTGCCGGCCATCGTGGACCGGGCGTTCCTGGTCCGCGCCGTCGCCTGGAGCATCGCCACCTTCCTGGCGTTCGGCGTGGTCGCGGCCATCATCCCGAACCCTATCTTCGGCCGCAGCATCCCGCCGGAGCCGTTCGCGATCGTCATCTGGATCCTGTCGGCGCCCCTGATGGGTCTCGTTGCGGCAACCTACGGGCCGCGAGCCCGTGCAGTCCCCGAGCCGGCCGCCGCGCCCGTCCTCCTGCAGCCCTCCTCCGCCTCGGCGGAGGGGCGAGGGACGACGACGGCCACCATCGGCGGGATGGCCGCGTTCATCGCCATCGGGTGCCCGGTCTGCAACAAGATCGCGCTCGTACTGCTGGGGGCGAGCGGCGCGCTGACGGTGTTCGCTCCGCTGCAGCCGTTCATCGGTGCCGCGTCGCTCGGGATGCTCGCGATCACGCTGGGGTGGCGGCTTCACATGCTTTCGAACGGCGGAGCCTGCCAGGTGCCCGCCAGGGGCTGATCCCGCGCGAACGTCCCGGCGGCGCGGAAGCGCGCGACGGCACTCGCGCCCCCGGTTGGGGGCCAGGACGGCCGCGACGGCAGTCGCACGTGTCTGCCGGACGACCGCGCGGCGCCGGCCTCGGGGCCCGGCTGCGCCGATCCGGCGATCGAGGGTCACCAGGGCTCCAGCCCGGTGCGCGCGGACACCGGCGGGCCACCGATTCGCCCCGATCCGTCGCGGACCCCGGCCGCTGTTGTGCGCCTGCTACACGACGCCTGCCAGAATGCGGCAGCTCTCATTCGACAGCGCCGGTTTCATCTCGAGGTGCACGTGATCCTCCGCGTCATGCGGGCGCGCCTGTCGCATCGCGACGCGCCAGAGCTGCTGCAGCGTGTGCGTGCGCTCATCGAAGGGCATCCGGACGGGCTGCTCGACGCCTGCTGGGGCGTCCAGGAGGACGAGCAGGGGAGCAGCCTCCTCGTGACGTCCACGTGGCGCGATCTCGAGTCGATCTATCGCACCGTCGGCGGGCACGACCTCCTCTGGGATGCCGCGCTGCTCGAGGGAATCGGTGAGCGCGTCCAGGACCTCGAGGTACAGCACTACTCGGTGGAGGGGTCCACGCACACGTCGATGCTGCCCCACTCGGGCGGTGCCGACGCGCTGGCCGTCGGCGGCCGCTGACCGGACAGCAGCTCGCGGCCGTCCAGCGCGGCCAGGATCCGTCGCGATCCGGACCGGATCCCGCGGATCCGGGTCAGTCCGTCTCGCGGCCGCCAAGCGCGGCAACGATCTGGGCGGTATCCCGGACCCTCCCGATCCGCGGGAAGATCCTCGTGACCGTCTGCCGGTGGTCCGCCTCGGTGCTGGCCGCCATCGCGTCCGAGGCGAAGACCAGCTGGTACCCTCGCTCGTAGGCGTCCCGCGCCGTGGACTCGACGCCGATGTTCGTCGAGATGCCGGCAAGAATGATCGTCTCGATGCGACGCCGGCGAAGCTGCAGGTCCAGGTCGGTGCCGTAGAACGCGCCCCATTGGCGCTTCGCGATGAGCAGGTCGCCCGCCTCTGGTCCGAGGTCGGGAACGATGTCCGACCACCCCGCCGGCCTCGTCGCCGCCGGGGGAGGGGCGTCGTCCGCAAGCGGATGCAGGGAATCGGCCTGGCCGGGCGCCGCCACGACGTGGACGAGCACCACGAGCGCGCCGACACGCCGGCAGGTCCGGGCCAGCAGGATCGCCTGCCGGACGACATCGCGCGCGGGCACCGGTGCCGTGTCGCGAGCAACGATGCCGGCCTGGAGGTCGATCAGGACGAGCGCGCTCGAGCGAGGATCGAGCGGAGGCAGGGTCGTGTCCATATCGGCGCAGCGTCGCCGCTGCCGGCCCGGCCGTCAAGCGCCGGAGAACCGGGTGCGAGCGGCCGGGGTATCCGGGCGCGCGCCAGGTGTCCCGTGGGTCAGTCGCCCCGAGGCAGACGAGTCCGGCTGATGCCATCTGCCGGGGCCGCCGGACGCGAGCATCGCGAAGGACCGACCGTGCCTGTCACCGCCGAGCGCGGCGGAGCGGTCGGTCCCTCGCGTATTCCTCAGAACGCGCGAGCCTCGGCGGCCGTGACGGCATCGGTGCACGGCGTCAACACGGATCGCGGACGGGGCCGGGGCGTTCCGATGGTCCGGGGGGCAGTGGCCCTCCGGGCGACGACACGGGTTACCGGGTAGCCTCCGCGTTGCAGACCTCGGCCGGGGCGGGCGGGGCGTGGACCGGAGCGACCAAGGAGGGGGCGGTGGCCCAGCGCGTGATCCTCGACGTGGACACCGGAACCGACGACGCCGTTGCGCTGATGCTCGCGGCGCTGCACCCCGACATCGAGCTCGTCGCGGCGACGACGGTGAACGGGAACGTTCCGCTCGAGCTCACCACCGAGAACACGCTGCGCGTCTTCGACCTCCTCGGCGAGTCGATCCCCGTCCACGCCGGGCTGGCGCAGCCCCTCGTACGACACGACTTCCCGCGCCCCCGGGAGGATCGCTCGGGCCACATCGACGTCCACGGCCGGTACCTGGACATCCCGCCGGCCACATCCCGTCCGCGCGACCAGCGGGCCGTGGACTTCCTCATCGACACGTATATGGCGGCGACGGACGAGATCATCCTGGTGCCGACGGGCCCGTTGAGCAACGTGGGCGCCGCCCTCAGCCTGGAGCCGCGTCTCGCCGAGCGGATCCCCGAGATGGTCATCATGGGCGGCGGCCACGAGGTCGGAAACGTGACGCCGTCGGCCGAGTTCAACATCTGGGCCGACCCGGAGGCTGCCCGCGTGGTGCTGACCAGCGGGGTGCGCCGGATCACGCTGGTGCCGCTCGATGCGACGCACCGCGCCCTCGTCTCCCTCGACGACTGCGCGGCCATGCGGGCACTCGGCACCCCGGCCGGCCAGGCCGCCGCGGCGTTCATCGAGCGCCGCATCCACGGATACGACGCGGGCCAGCCGATGGACCGGCCGCACAGCGCGCCCGTGCACGACGCCCTCTGTATCGCGGCGATCGTTGATCGGTCGATCATCACGACACGCCGATGCCACGTGGACGTGGAGACGCACGGTGAACTGACGGTCGGACGGACCGTGATCGACACGCATCGGCGCGGCCCGCACGAACCCAACGCCGACGTGGCGTTCGATGCGGACGAGCGCAGGTTCGCCGCGATGCTGCTCGAGACCTTCGCCCGCAGCTAGTGGCGCCGCCGTCCGCGATCCAGCCCCGCCGCGGGGGCCGCGATGCTGCTCGAGACCTTCGCCCGCCGCCTCCAGTAGCAGCGCCGTCCGTGGTCCAGGTCCGCGCCGAGCGTCCGCGATCCAGCCCCGCGCCGCGCGTGCCTATCCTGCCATTCGCGCTCCCACGGAACCGTATGTCTGTTGCGAGTGGAGTCGGCGGCCGCTGCGGCCCATGGACAGGCTCCTGCACCGTGACTTCGTGCGTGCGCGTGCGTCTCGATCCCCCCGCCGAAGGCGCCCGTGGCAGTTCGGGCCATCTGCGGGCCGTCCCGACTCGACATACGTTTCCCCGTGGACGCGATCTGCAGGAATGACAGCGCAGCGACCGGTCGGCATCGCCGGCACGGCCCGGCGTCGCAGTCGCAGCCGCCGCCATCGCCCGGCTCACCGCCCGCTGTCGCCGCCCGGGCACGTCCCGCCGCCCGGCCACGTCCCGCCTCCCCCTCAGTGCACCGAGACCGAGACCCGGTCATACCCCGTCGCCCCGGCGGGGGCGGGACCGCCCGGGGTGGCCGTCTGCACGGCACCCGTGCCGTCGGTGGCGCGCACCTCGAGCACGTGGTCGCCGGGCTCGGCCTGCCAGGCCAGCAGCCACTGCACCCAGGTGGCGCGGGAGATGGCCCGCCCGAGCTGCGCCGCCTGCCAGGCGCCCCCGTCGACGCGCACCTCGACCCGCGCGATGCCCCGGTCGGGGGCCCAGGCGAGGCCGTCGACGATGACCGATCCGGCGGCGAGGGAGGCTCCCGCGCTCGGATGGTCGATGCGCGACTGCGTGAGGATGG
>Ga0307373_10014523_pt1 | contig 10824 bp, 10 predicted proteins | sample OX2MG_FD_202534 | JGI IMG/M metagenome (GOLD analysis project Ga0307373, IMG submission 202534) | Soil microbial communities from Risofladan, Vaasa, Finland - OX-2 | ecosystem: Environmental > Terrestrial > Soil > Coastal area > Acid sulfate soil | place: Finland: Risofladan, Vaasa | collected... | reverse complement strand
CGCCGAGCGAGACCAGCTTCCCGTCGAGGTCCTCGTAGCCCCGGTCGACGTGGTGCGCATCGGTGATGACCGTCTCCCCGTCGGCCACCAGGCCGGCCAGCACCAACGCGGCGCCGGCCCGCACGTCGAAGGCCCGGACCGGTGCCGCCGAGAGCGCGGGCACCCCTCGCACCACGGCGTGGTGGCCCTCGGTGCGGATGTCGGCCCCCATGCGACGCAACTCCTCCACGTAGCGGAACCGGCCGAAGAACAGGTTCTCGGTGACGATGCCCACCCCGTCGGCCACGGTGAGCAGCGTCACCAGCAGCGGCTTGTAGTCGGTGGCGAAGCCGGGATAGGGAAGGGTGGCCACGTCCACGGACTGCAGCCGGTCGGACCGGTCCCGCACCGCCCGCAGGCCTTCGGGCTCCTGGGTGATCCGGATGCCGGTGGCGGACAGCTTCCTGATCAGCATGTCCATGTGGTCCGGTCGGCCGTCCTCCACCACCACCTCACCACCGGCCAGCCCCGCGGCCACCAGGAAGGTGGCCACCACCAGGCGGTCGGGGATGACGGCGTGAGTGGCCGGGTGGAGGGATTCGACCCCCTCGACCTCGATGCGCGACGTGCCGGCCCCGGTGATCCGGGCGCCCATGGCGTTGAGGAAGCCGGCCAGGTCCGACACCTCGGGTTCGCGGGCCGCGTTCTCGATGATGGTGGTCCCCTTGGCCAGGGTGGCGGCCATCAGCACGTTGTCGGTCCCGGTGTGGCTGGGGTACTCGAGCACCACCCGGTTGCCGACCAGTCGGGGCTCCGAGGCCACCGTCGACTCGACCCGACCCTCCACGTAGCCGTGGGACGAGGTGAACGCCGCTCCCATCGAGGTGAGGGCGTGGAGGTGCATGTCGATGGGCCGGGGGCCGAAGTCGTCGCCGCCGGGCAGCGACACCTTGGCCCAGCCGTGTCGGGCCAGCAGGGGACCGAGGACCACCACCGAGGCCCGCATCTTCTCCACCATCTCGTAGGGAGCCTCGGGCACCACGTCGGCCGGGGTGGTCACCACCAGTTCGTCGGGGGTGCTCCCACGGCGCACGTCGACGCCCATGGCCCCGAGCAGCTCCCCCATGATGTCCACGTCGGTGATCCGCGGGACGTTGGTGAGCACGTGGCGCCCCTCGGCCAACAGGCAGGCCGCCATCAGTTTCAGTACCGAGTTCTTGGCCCCGCCGGCACGGACGGTCCCCGACAGAGGGCCGTTGGGGGTGACGACGAACCGGTCCACGTCACCAGTATGGCCCCCGCCCGACCCCCGACCGGGAGATACCGGCGTGCGCCGACGGGTGCGCCATGACCCTGCCGCGGACTCTGCCCTGAGGCGCCGGACCGGCGGGCGGGCCGCTCCCCTGCCCGTCGGGGAGGAATGACGTCCCCGCCAGCCACTATCGTCGGCTTCCGTGACCACACCCCAGGCACCCGACCGCAACCTGGCCATGGAGCTCGTCCGGGTCACCGAGGCGGCCGCCCTGGCGGCCTCCCGGTGGATGGGCCGGGGGGACAAGGAGGGGGCCGACGGCGCGGCGGTGAGCGCCATGAGGATCGTGCTCTCGAGCATCGCCATGGACGGGGTGGTGGTGATCGGCGAGGGGGAGAAGGACAACGCCCCCATGCTCTACAACGGCGAGCGGATCGGGGACGGGACCCCGCCCAAGGCGGACATCGCGGTGGACCCCATCGACGGGACCACCCCGACGGCCCTGGGCCGGGGGGGCGCCCTGGCGGTGATCGCGGTGTCCGAGGAGGGCACCATGTTCGACCCGGGCCCCTGCGTCTACATGGAGAAGCTGGCCGTGGGGCCGCGGTCGGCCGGGTGCATCGACATCACCCGGTCCATCGAGCACAACCTTGCCGCCGTGGCCAGGTCCAAGGGGACCTCGGTCCGGGACCTGGCCGTCGCCATCCTCGACCGGCCCCGGCACGCCGAGTTGATCGCATCGGTGCGGAGCACCGGGGCACGGATCCGGCTGATCACCGACGGGGACGTGGCCGGGGCCATCGCCACGTCGTGGCCCGACACCGGCGTGGACCTGCTGGTGGGCATCGGCGGCACTCCCGAGGGCGTCATCGCCGCGGCCGCCCTCAAGTCGATGGGCGGCGAGATCCAAGGGCGGCTGTGGCCCCGCGACGAGGCCGAGCGCCGGACCGCACTCGACGCCGGCTACGACCTCGACGCCGTCCTCACCACCGACGACCTGGTGCGTGGGGACAACTGCTTCTTCGCCGCCACCGGCATCACCGACGGCGAGCTGCTCCACGGGGTGCGCTACGACGAGTTCGGGGCCACCAGCCAGTCGCTGGTCATGCGGTCCAAGTCGGGGACCGTGCGCCTCATCGAGGCCCGCCACCCCCTGCACAAGCTGGCCGAGTACAGCGCCATCGAGTTCAGCTGAGGGCGGGCGGGGCCGGCCCGGCGGGGTGGGGGTGCGGCTGGCGGGAACGGAAGGGGTGACCGTGCTCTCCGCCGAGCCGAGGTCGCCATGACCATGGGCGGAGTCGAGGTGCGGCTCGACCCACCGAGTTCGCCCCGGCCGTTGGCGCGGTGGGCACCGGCGCCGACGTCTCCTGGGCCCGAGCCGACGACTGGGCCAACGGTGGCTGCGTGCCGCGCCGAGACCGACGATGCCGGGGTGACCCTGAGCCAGACCCAGCGGATCATGGGTGAGGGCGGCACCGAGGGTTGCCTGTGAAGGGCCGCCCCGCCGGACGGCGAACGGGGCGACGCAACCTCCGGGCAGGATCCGCGCCACCGGGACCGGCTGGATGTTGGTGAGGGCCGGGTGCTACGCCGCCCCGGCGTGGGACCCGGGCCGCGCCGACGTGGAGGGAGGGGAAGCGGTCGGCGCCGATCAGGCAGAGGCGCTGGAGGTGGCGGCCGTCGTGCCGGAGGTGGCCTCAGCCGCCTCCAGGCGGACCCGGGCCCGGAGGAGGTCGGCCTCGGCCTCCACCATCTCGGGATCGGCCTCCTCCCCCTCGGCTGGGGTTCTGCCCGTCCCACCGAGCTCGGCGACCCGGGCCTCGGCCGCTTCGAGGGCCAGGCCGGCCCGACCGACGTCGATCTCCTCGGCCAGCTCGGCCACGCCGACCAGCAGCGTCACCCGGGACCCGGGCAGGACCGACTCGTCGTCGCCGGAGCCCAGGCCCAGCTCGACCTGCACGAAGCCGCCGTGCACCGCCACCCGCTGCTCCGCGCCCTCGGCGTCCACCACCCGCACCACACCGGGCTGGAGCGTGCCCACCAGCGGGGTGTGTCCGGGCAGGAAGGCGGCGTCGCCCTCGCCGGTCCGCAGGATCACCTCCGTGGCGCGCCCCTCGATGAGGACCCGCTCCGGGGTGACGAGCCTGATCGTGAACTCGTTGGTGTCGGCCATCGCCTGTCCCGGCCCGGTCAGTCGTTCTCGATGGCGTGGGCCTTGGCCAGAGCCGACTCGGCACCGCCGACGTTGAGGAAGGCCTGCTCGGGCACCTCGTCGAGGTCCCCGTTGACCAGGGCCTCGAACGACTCGACGGTCTCCTCCACCGGGACGGTGACGCCCTTCAGGCCGGTGAAGACCTCGCCCACGTTGAACGGCTGCGACAAGAAGCGCTGGATCTTCCGGGCCCGGGTGACGGTCACCCTGTCCTCCTCGGAGAGCTCGTCGAGGCCCAGGATGGCGATGATGTCCTGGAGCTCCTTGTAACGCTGGAGCACGCCCTGGACCCGGCGGGCCACGTCGTAGTGGCGATCGCCGACGATCTCGGGCGCCAGGATGTTTGAGGTCGACGAGAGTGGATCCACCGCCGGGTAGATCCCCAGCGACGCGATGTCCCGGGACAGCTCGGTGGTGGCGTCGAGGTGGGTGAAGGTGGTGAACGGGGCGGGGTCGGTGTAGTCGTCGGCCGGGACGTACACGGCCTGCAGGGAGGTGATGGACCGGCCCCTGGTGGAGGTGATCCGCTCCTGCAGCTGGCCCATCTCGTCGGCCAGGGTGGGCTGGTAGCCCACGGCGGAGGGCATCCGGCCCAGCAGGGTCGACACCTCCGAGCCGGCCTGGACGAACCGGAAGATGTTGTCCACGAACAGCAGCACGTCCTGGTTCTTCACGTCGCGGAAGTACTCGGCCATGGTGAGGGCGGCCAGTGCCACCCGCAGCCGGACGCCCGGGGGCTCGTCCATCTGGCCGTAGACCAGGGCGGCCTTCTCGATGACGCCGGACTCCTGCATCTCGATCCAGAGGTCGGTGCCCTCGCGGGTGCGCTCCCCCACCCCGGCGAAGACCGACACACCACCGTGGTTGGTGGCCACCCGGTTGATCATCTCCTGGATGAGCACCGTCTTGCCCACGCCGGCCCCACCGAACAGCCCGATCTTTCCGCCCTGCACGTAGGGCTCGAGCAGGTCGATGACCTTGATGCCGGTCTCGAACATGACGGCCCGGGGCTCGAGGGTGTCGAAGTCCGGGGCGGACCGGTGGATCTCCCAGTGGTCCTCGACCTGGCCGATGGAGTCGGTGTCGAGTGGTTCGCCCAGCACGTTGAACACGTGGCCCAGCACGGCGTCACCCACCGGCACCTGCAGGCCCCGGCCCAGGTTGCGTACTTCCGCTCCGCGGGTCAGGCCGTCGGTGGCCTTCAGGCAGATGCACCGGACCCGGCCGTCGCCGATCTGTTGGGCCACCTCGGCCACGATGACCTCCTTGGCGCCCTCGAGCACTGCGTCCACCTCCACCGCCCCGTTGATCTCGGGCAGGGAGTGGGGCGGGAACTCCACGTCGATGACGGGTCCGGCGATGGCCACCACCCGCCCGGTGGGGAGTGTGTCCGTGGCGGTTGGCTGTGGTGCGGTGGTGGTCATGATCGTTCAGGTTCCTTGGGTTGGTCAGCGATGCGACTTCGGTTGGTCAGCGATGCGACTTCGCTTGGTCAGCGATGCGACTTCGGTTGGTCAGCGATGCGACTTCGGTTGGTCAGCGATGTGGAGGTGGGACGGTCCACGGCTCAAACCTTGGCCTCGATGATCAGCCCGCCCGAGTCGTCGTCGGCCCCGGCCCTCAGGGCCTCGGCGCCGCCGACGATCTCCATGATCTCGGTGGTGATGGTGTCCTGACGGGCCCGGTTCATGATCCGCGAGTACTTCTTGATCAGCTCGCCGGCGTTGTCGGTGGCGGCGGCCATGGCCCGCTGGCGGGCGGTGACCTCCGAGGCCGAGGCCTCCAGCAGGGCGCCGAAGATCTCGGTCTCGGCAGCCCGGGGGGCCAGGGTCTCGAGCAGGATGGCGGCATCGGGCTCGAACTCGGTGTAGCCCCTGGGACCCTGGGGCTCGGCGATGGCGGCCGCGGCGACATCGGGGCCGGAGGCGGCCTCCCCGTCCGCCTCCCGCGGGTCGACCAGGGGCAGCAGCTGGCGAACCTCCACCCGCTGTGAGCCGGCCGACAGGAACCTGGTGGAGATCAGCATCACCTGGTCGACCTCGCCGTCGACGAACGGGGTGAGGACGGCGGCGGCCACGGAACGGGCGTCGGCGAACGTCGGGCGCTCGCTCAGGCCGACGAAGGACCGCTCCACCTCGTGGCCCCGGTAGCGGAAGTAGCCCTGGGCCTTCTTGCCCACCGTGAACAGCCGCCACTCGACCCCGTCCGTCCCGTACCGGTCGAACAGGCGCTCGGTGGCCCTGAAGACCATGGTGTTGTAGCCGCCGCACAGTCCCCGGTCGGCCACCACCGACAGCACCGCCACCCTGGACACGGTCTCGGGGGTGCCCAACAGGCGGCCGGCGGCCACCGGATCGCCGAGGGCGGTCTCGAGGACGATGCGGGCCATGCCGTGCTGGTAGGGCTTGGACGCCGCGATGCGGCCCTGGGCCCGCACGATCTGGGACGCCGCGATGAGCTCCATGGCCTTGGTGATCTTCTTGGTCGACTGGATGCTCTTGATCCGTCGACGGAGGATGCGCTCCTGACCGCCGGCCATGGCTCAGTCGCCCTTGCCGGTGTCGAAGGAGTCGGTGAACGAGCGCAGCGCGGAGGCCAGCTTGTCGCCGTCGGGAAGCGTTCCCGAGTCGCGGATGCCGTCGAGGAGGTCGGCGTGGTGGGCGCGGAAGTGCGCTCGCACCTCTTGCTCGTAGCGCTGCACCTCGGAGACCGGGACCTCGTCGACGTACCCCTCGGAGCCGGCGAAGATCACGAGCACCTGCTCCTCGACCGGCACCGGGGCGTTGAGCCCCTGCTTCAGCAGCTCGGTGAGCCGGTAGCCCCGGTCCAGCTGGGCCTGGGACACCTTGTCCAGCTCGGAGCCGAACGTGGCGAATGCCTCGAGCTCGCGGAATTGGGCCAGGTCGAGCTTCAGGGTGCCGGACACCGACTTCATGGCCTTGATCTGCGCCGCGCTGCCCACGCGGCTCACCGAGATGCCCACGTTGATGGCCGGGCGCACACCGGCGTAGAACAGCTCGCTCTCGAGGAACACCTGGCCGTCGGTGATGGAGATGACGTTGGTGGGGATGTAGGCGGAGACGTCCCCGGCCTTGGTCTCGATGATGGGCAGGGCGGTCAGCGAGCCGCCCCCCTCGGCGTCGGACAGCTTGGCCGCCCGCTCCAGCAGGCGGCTGTGGAGGTAGAAGACGTCGCCCGGGTAGGCCTCACGGCCCGGGGGCCGGCGCAGCAGCAGGGACATCTGGCGGTACGCCTCGGCCTGCTTGGAGAGGTCGTCGTAGACGATGAGGGCGTGCTCGCCGTTGTCCATCCAGTGGGCGCCCATGGCGCACCCCGAGTACGGGGCCAGGTACTTGAACGGGGCCGGGTCGGCCGCTCCGGCCAGGACCACCACGGTGTACTCGAGGGCGCCGTAGCGCTCCAGGGTGGCCACGGTCTGGGCCACCGAGGACTCCTTCTGGCCCACGGCCACATAGATGCACTTCACCCCCAGACCCAACTGGTTGAGGATGGTGTCCACCGCCACGGTGGTCTTACCGGTCTTGCGGTCGCCGATGATCAGCTCCCGCTGGCCGCGGCCGATGGGGGTCATGGCGTCGATGGCCTTGATGCCGGTCTGCAGGGGCTCGCTCACCGGCTGGCGCCGGACGATCCCGGGGGCCTGGACCTCGAGCCGACGGGTGGCGTCGGTGTGGATGGGGCCCTTGCCGTCGAGGGGCTCCCCCAGAGCGTTGACCACCCGGCCCAGCAGGGCGTCGCCCACCCGCACCGAGAGGATCCGCCCGGTGGCCTTGACCAGCTGCTCCTCCTCCAGCCCGGTGTCCTCCCCCAGGATCACCGCGCCGATGGTCTCCTCGTCGAGGTTGAGGGCCAGGCCCTCGGTGCCGTCCTCGAACTCGAGGATCTCGTTGACGGCCGCACCCGGCAGTCCGGTGACCCGGGCGATCCCGTCGCCGACCTCGACGATGCGGCCGACCTGCTCGGTCCCCACCTCGGGCGTGTAGTCGTCGACGAACCGCTTGAGGGCGGCGGTGATCTCGTCGGCGTTGATGGTCAGCTCAGCCATCGGTTGCTTCCCTTCCTTGTGGAATTCGGTAGGCGGCCTCGGACTCGACCAGATGCTCTTTCAACTCGTCGAGGCGGTGTCGGGTGCTGCTGTCCACCAGCAGGTCCCCGACCTGGACGACCACCCCGCCGAGCAGCTTCGGGTCGATGCTCATCTGGAGGTCGACCGGGTTGCCGGCCAGCTGGCCGAGGGCCTCGCTCAGCTCCCGCTGCTGGGTCTCGCCCACCTCGGTGGCGGCCTGGACCCGGGCCACCCGCCAGCCCCGGGCCCGGGCGGCGTCCTCCACCAGGGCGTCGAGGGTGGACACGATGTCCCGGGCGCGGCCCCCGCGGACGGCGTAGGCCGCCAGGCGCAGGGTGGCCGGAAGCACCTGGGCCCCGAGCAGCTGGGCGATCACCTGCTGGCGCACGGTGACCGGCAGGTCGCGGTCGCCGAGGGCGGCCCGCAGCCGCCGGTTGGACTCCACCGTCCGGGCGAACCGGAACAGCTGGTCCTCGATCTCCTCGATCTCGGCCACCGTCACCGTCTCGAACACGGCGGCGGCGTAGCCCGAGACCCGGTTGCGCGATCCCATCCGCCCGAGGACCTCCTCGGGCTCGGCGGCGGCGGAGGCCGACCGCCCGGCGGCATGGGCCAGCCGGGAGGCCAGCCAGTGGAACGACGCGGTCAGCTCGCCGGCCGGGACCACCGTGACGGCCTGGTGGACCAGGCCGCGCACCTCGGGGCGCACCCGGCCCTCCAGCAGGTGGTCGAGGACGGCGCGGCGGGACGCCACCGGCACCGACCCGTCGTCGAGGGCCAACGTGAGCTGGGCGCTCCCGTCGACCAGGTCGGCCACCGCGTGCATCTCGTCGGCGGCGGCGGCCAGGCCTCCGGTGGAGTCCAGCGACTCCTCCATCGCCGCCAGGTAGCCCTGGAGGGCAGGGTTCACCGGCCGGCCCCTGCGGCGGAGCCGGCCGTGGAGGACTCGGCCCGGACGGCGGCGATCGCCTCGTCGATCAGGTCGTGGTGGTCGGCGGCGCGGATCTCGCGGCCGATCACCCGCTCGGCGGCGGCCAGCACGATCTCCCCGACCCGCGCCGTGACCTCTTCCACCGCGGCCTGGCGGGCGATGACCACCTCGGCGTCGGCCGACTGCACGATGCGGTCGTGGATGGCCTGGGCGTCGGCCTCGGCCTTCAGCTTGGCCTGGTCGGCCGAGGCCGCGGCCAGGGAGACGATCTCCCGGGCCTGGGCGCGGGCCTGGTCCAGCAGGGCCCGCCGCTCCACGTCGGCCTCCTCGGCGTCGGCCTTGGCCTTGTCGGCCGCCTCGAGCTCGCTGCGGATCTGCTCCTGGCGCTCGCCCAGGGCCTTGTTGAGGATCGGGAGGACCTTTCTGGCGATGACCCACACCACCACGATGAAGGCCAGGAGCACGACGATGAAGGTCCCGTTGGGGACGAGGAAGTTACTGGTGGCAAACGGCACGGTCGTCATCCTTCTTCTTGCGGTTCGAGGTGTGGCCCCGCGGCCCGACGGTCGGGTGTCCCGAGGAGGGGACCACCGGACCTGCGGCCCACCGACGCCACGGCGGTCCTACTTTCCCAACGAGAAGACGAAGAGGGCGGCGAAGACGAGGTTGATGAAGTAGGCGGCCTCGCACAGACCCACGGTCAGGAACATGATGGTGGTCAGCCGGCCCTGGGCCTCGGGGTTGCGGGCCACCCCGGCGATGGTCTGGCTGCCGGCCAGGCCGTCACCGATGGATGCGCCGACCGCACCTCCGCCCAGCGCCAGCCCGGCGCCGACCATGGCACCGGCGATCTTGATCGCACTGTCCAGTGATGCGTCTGCTGCCATTGTTCCTTCTCCTTTTGTGAGGTTGTCGAGAGCGTATGGGTCGCCGAGCGTCCCGGTCAGGCGTCGATGTAGTCGCCCGACTTGGCGTGTTCCTCGTCGGGGGCCATGGCGGTGTCGAAGTACAGGATCGTGAGGAGGGCGAAGATGAAGGCCTGGATGGCACCGATGGCCATGTCGAAGAGCTTCCAGACCACGGTGAACGGCACCGACAGGACGGCCCCGATGGGGGCCGGGCCGAGCTTCCAGATGACCAGGGAGGCCAGCAGGGAGAGCATCAGGCCCCCGGCGAACAGGTTGCCGAACAGACGGAGGGTGAGGGTGACCGGCTTGACCAGCTCCTCCACCCCGTTCATGAACAGGTTGACGAAGAAGAGCTTCTTGGGGAAGGGGCGGCTGAAGTAGTGCCTGAAGTAGCCGCGGACCCCTCGGTTCCTGACGGCGGCCCGGTGGACCAGGACGATCACGAAGAGGGCCATGGCCAGCGGGAGGTTGACGTCGCTCGTCGGTGCGGGAAGCCAGTCGTACGTGCTGCCGATGCTGAGCACCTCGAAGAGGTTGCAGGTGAAGATGAACACGAACAGGGTCAGGGCCAGGGGGACCACCTGGGCCCCCCGGGGGCCGATGGTGTCGTCCACCTGCTTCTGCACCGCGCCGACGGCCAGCTCCCAGAGCAGCTGGAACTTTCCCGGCACCCCGCTGGTGGCCTTCCGGCGCAGGACCAGTCCCATGGTGATGACGATGCCGGCGGCGATGAGCGTGGCCCAGATGATGTCCACGTCGAAGGTGAGCCCGCCCACCTTGACCTGGGGATGCACCCCCGGGGTGATGTCGATCCCGAGCATGGGGGCGGCGAGGAGGTGGGTTCCCGGTGCCATTGCGGTCAGGCACCGCCCCGGGTGTCATCGGGCGATCCGACGGCCGGCGGCGGCGGGGTGTAGCCGATGTTGTCGTCGATCACGTTGGCGGTGATGACGTCCTCCACCGAGGTCATGGGCCCGGACTTGGCCATGGACCGGGCCACGTTGGCCAGCAGGACCACCTGGAAGGTGGCCAGGCCGGCCAGGATCCCGAAGCCCAACTGGTGGGAGAAGGTCATCAGGCCCAGGGTGACCACGGTGATGATGCCCAGCCGGCCGAAGGTGTTGATGGCCAGGGGACGGCGCTTGTTCTCCACCCCGCTGGCGGTGACCCGGGCCACCGACTGGCCGATCATGCGGAAGTTGAGCGTGCCCAGGCCGAGGCCGATGCAGGCGCCGAGCCCGAGCAGCGGCTTGTCGAAGGACACGCATGCCACCAGGCCGGCCACGCCGATCACCAGCACCATGGCCACGGTGCGCCGGGCCACGTCGGGGACGTCGGGCAAAGTGAAGTGGGCGAACATGGCTCCCCTACACCCCGGCCCCGTCGGGCCGGACGGGCAGCACCGTGGGCGCGGGCCCCCCGCCGGCGGCCCACCGTGCCGCGTGACGCGCCGTC
>Ga0307373_10014522_pt1 | contig 10824 bp, 8 predicted proteins | sample OX2MG_FD_202534 | JGI IMG/M metagenome (GOLD analysis project Ga0307373, IMG submission 202534) | Soil microbial communities from Risofladan, Vaasa, Finland - OX-2 | ecosystem: Environmental > Terrestrial > Soil > Coastal area > Acid sulfate soil | place: Finland: Risofladan, Vaasa | collected... | reverse complement strand
TTCGTCTGGAACTACGGCCTGGGCCTGACCTACGTGATGGTGCCCCTGTACGCCCATTCCCAGGGGCTTTCCGGCGCCGAGATCGGCATCCTGTTCTCGCTGCCGGTGCTCGGCCAGATGGCGGTCAACCTCGTCGGCGGCGCCTACACCGATCGCGTCGGCGGGCGGCGCATCATGCTGCTGTCGGCCGGCCTGATGGCGCTCGCCGGGCTCGGCTTCATCGCCGCGCGCGGCTTCTGGATGCTGGTCGGGGGTCAGCTGCTGATGGTCCTGTCGCGGGCGACTTTCTGGCCGGCCGCCTGGTCGAGCGCAAGCGAGCTGCCGGGCCACCGCGGGGCGCAGCTCGGGCGCCTCAACGCGACGACCAACCTCGGCCAGATCCTGGGCACCGGAAGCGCCGGCTTTCTCCTCGGCTGGCTCGGCTACGCGGCCTCGTTCCTGGCGCTCGCCGCGATCGGCCTGAGCGCTGCGGCTATAGTGCTCGCCGTCCGGGCCGCGGCCGGCAGGCGCCACGCGGCACGCCATGCATTCGTGCACTTCAGGCCCCTGCTTCGCCTGCCGGTGATCTATTTCGCGGTGCTGTGCGCCTACCTCTCCGCGCTGCCGTTCTCGCTGTCGACGAGTTTCTACCCGCTGCTGCTGCTGCACTACGGCTTCAGCGCCGATGCCTCCGGATTGCTGATTGCGCTGCGTGCGGTCGGCTCGATCGGCGCAAGCCTGCTGCTCGCGCGCCTGGTGCGCACCGGCCCGGCCAGCCGCTGGCCGCTGTACGCGGGCGCGACGGTCGCGCTCGCCATCGGCGCGCTGCCGCTGTTTCCCGCGGCGCCGCTCATCGCCGCGCTGATGCTGCTGGTCGGCGTGGGCTCCGGAACCATGACGCTGTACTTCCAGATCACGATCAGCGAAACGAGCAACGCCGAGCAGCGCGGTTCCGCGCTCGCGCTCGGCGGCTTCGGCTGGGGCCTGTCGCATCTGACGACGCCGCTCATCATGGGCTTTCTCGCCGATCGCCACGGCATCGCGAGCGGCTTTTACGTCTTGGGCGCGCTGGCGCTGGCGGCTGCCGGCACCGCGACGGCGCTGCGCCGCTGGGCGTTTTCCGGCACACGGCTCGCCGCGGCGTAGGCGGACGAGGTAGTCTTGCTGCGATGAAACTGTCCATCCTAGATCAGTCCCCGGTCATCGAAGGTCACTCGGCTGCGCGCGCTCTGGAGGAAACGCTCGCGCTCGCGCGGCGCGCCGACGAGCTCGGCTTCACGCGCTACTGGCTCGCCGAGCACCACGCGATCGGGGCGCTCGCCGACCCCTGCCCGGAGGTGCTGCTCGCCCGCCTCGGGGCGGAAACACGCCGCCTGCGCGTGGGCACCGGCGGGGTGCTGCTGCCCTACTACAGTCCGTTCAAGGTCGCCGAGGTCTTCCGCATGCTGGAAGCGCTCTACCCGGGACGCGTCGACCTCGGCATCGGACGCGCGCCGGGCGGCGACACGCGCACCGCCTACGCCGTGGGCGGCGGCAAGTACCCCGTCGCCGAGGACTTCCCCGATCAGGTCTGGCAGCTGGTCGCGCACCTGGACGGCACGCTGCCGGAGGATCACCCGTTCAAGCAGGTGCGGGTCCAGCCCGAGGGCCCGGGTGCACCGCAGGTCTGGCTGCTCGGCTCGTCGGACTACTCCGGCGCGCTCGCCGCGCAGCTCGGGCTGCGCTTCGCCTTCGCGCACTTCATCAGCGCCCAGGGAGGCGACGCGGTGATGCGCACCTACAAGGCGCAATACCGGGCCTCCGCGCGCGAGCCGCGGCCGCACACGCTGCTGTGCTGCTTCGCCATCTGCGCCGACAGCGACGCCGAGGCCGAGCGGCTCGCCGCCTCGATCGACCTCAGGCGGCTGCACATGGCGCTCAACGTCGACGCGCCGGTGCCCACGCTCGAGCAGGCGCAGGCGCGCAGCTACACCGAGGAGGAGCGTCGCTATATCCGCGGCCAGCGCGCGCGCACGGTCATCGGCGATCCGCGCAGCTGCAAGGCGCGCCTCGAGGAGCTCGCCGCCCAGTACGCCGCCGACGAGCTGATGGTGCTCACCATCACGGGCGATTATGCGTCGCGGCTGCGCTCCTACGAGCTGCTCGGGCAGGCGTTCGACCTCGAGGCGGGCGCGGCGCGCTAACTCGGCAGGGCCGCCTGCCTCCTACTCCGCGCTGCGGCCCAGGGGTTTGTCCGGGCCGCGGATCGGACCAGTACGGAAGTTCGTGCCGCCGGATTCGGGCTTCCATGCGTCGAGCATCGCGACCACGTCGCCGTAGCCGCGCTCGGCGGCCAGGTCGCGCGCGGTCTTGCCGGCGCGATCCTTCGCCCGCGGATCGCGGCTCACCGGCAACAGCAGCTTGACCGTGTCGACGGAGCCGGCGTCGGCCGCGGCGTGCAGCGGCGTGTCGCCCTGCAGGTCCGCCGCGTTCGGGTCGGCGCCGCCGGCGAGTAGCGCCGCCGCCGTGCGCGCGTTGCCGGTGAGCGCGGCCCAGAACAGCGCCGATTCACCGTCGTCGTTGCGCGCCTTGGGGTCGGCACCCGCCTTCAGCAGCAGCTCCGTCATCGCCGGATCGGCAGAGAGCGCCGCGAGCTGGAGCGCGCTCTCGCCGTTTTCCGTGCGCGGATACTGGCTCGCACCGGCCTTGAGCAGCACGCCGGCCAGCTCCGTCATGTTCTTCTCGACCGCGCGCATGAGCGGGGTTTCGTGCTCGGGGTCGCGTGCGTTGACGTCGGCGTGCTCGCGCAGCACCAGGCCCTCGGCCGCGAGCTCCTTGCCCGCGGCGATGGCAGTGAACAGCTGCGCTTCGGCGCCGCTCGGCGCCGGCTGCGCGAACGCGGGGCACGTTGCCGCAAGGAGCACGACCAGAACAAGCCTGCGCATCGGGCCGATTGTAGCGGCTGGCGTCCTCAGGCGAGCGTGCGCGCCAGCGCCTCGGCCAGGTGCAGCGTCGGACGGCCCTCGAGGTGCTCGATCTGCTCGCGGCAGGAGAACCCGTCCGCCACGATCAGCGTCCCGGCGCCCGCCGCGCGCAGCTTCGGCAGGAGCGCGAGCTCGGCGATTTTCTTCGAGGCCTCGTAGTGCCGCGGCTTGAAGCCGAACGCGCCGGCCATGCCGCAGCAGCCGCTGTCCGGCGCCTCGGCCTCGAAGCCCGCCGCGCGCAGCAGCGCGAGGTCGGCGCTCGTGCCGGAGAGCGCCTTCTGATGGCAATGGCCGTGCAGCAGCGCGCGACCGTCCGCCCGCGCGGGCGGCTGCCAGCCGCGCGCGCGCAGCAGCTCGGCGAGCGACACCGCCTGCCGTGCGAGCCGCGCCGCGCGGGCATCGTCCGGGAACAGGTTCGCCAGCTCGTCGCGGAACACCGACAGGCAGGCCGGCTCGAGCACGACCAGCGGCGTGCCGGCGTCGATGTCCGGTGCCAGCTTGACCAGAATGCGCCCGAGCGCCGCCTTGGCCTGGTCGAGCATGCCGAAGTCGTAGTACGGCCGGCCGCAGCACAGGCGCTCGCCCGGCACCTCGACTGCGCAGCCCGCAGCCTCGAGCACGCGCGCCGCGGCGTGCGCGCTTTGCGGCCGGAAATAGTCGTTGAAGGTGTCGGCGAACAGCAGCACCGGGTCGCCGGCGCGCATCGCCCCGCGCCACTCGGCGCGGAAGTTGCGCGAGGCGAGCTTCGGCAGCGATCGCTGCGGGGCCACGCCCGCCATGCGCTTGGCGAGCGCGGCGAGTCCCGGGGTCTGGGTGAGGAAGTTGGCGAGGCGCGGGAACGTCGCCGCGAGCGGCGCCCACTCGCCGATGCGTCCCATCGCATGCGCGTGGCGCGGGCGCCGGTGCTTCTCAAAATAGTGCGACAGGAACTCTGCCTTGTAGCTCGCCATGTCGGTATGGGTCGGGCAGTCGCTCTTGCAGCCCTTGCAGGCGAGGCACCACTCGAGCGCCTCGGCGACCTCCGGACTGTCCCAGCCCCCGGTGATCACCTCGCCCTGCAGCATCTCGAACAGCAGCCGCGCGCGGCCGCGCGTCGAGTAGCGCTCCTCGCCGGTGGCGCGGTAGCTCGGGCACATCGTGCCGCCGGACTTGGCGCGGCACTTGCCCATGCCGATGCAGTGCTCGACGGCGCGCGTGAAACCGTCGCCGACCGCGCTCCTGAACGCGAAGCGCGTGGCGAGCGTGACCGGCCGGTACTGCGGCCCCAGGCGCAGGTTCTCGTCGGCGCGCAGCACCTCGCCCTCCGCAGCGCCCAGTTTGCGCGGGTTCATGCGGTCCTCCGGGTCCCAGATCGCCTTGAACTCCCGCAACGCCTGCATCAGCTGGGGCCCGTACATCAGCGGCAGGAATTCCGCCTTCGCCTGGCCGTCACCGTGCTCGCCCGACAGTGACCCGCCGTACTTCACCACCAGCTGCGCCGCCTCGCCGAGAAAGCCGCGCCAGCGCGCGAGGCCCTCGGGCGTGCGCAGGTCGAAGGTGATGCGCGCGTGGATGCAGCCGTCGCCGAAGTGGCCATACAGCGACGTGCGGTAGCCCTGGCGGTCGATGAGCGCCTGGAATTCGCGCAGGTAGTCGCCCAGGCGCAGCGGATCGACCGCGGCGTCCTCCCAGCCCACCACCGGATCCGGGCCGCGGCCCGCCAGCGCGAGCGAGGTCGCCGACGCGCCGGTCTCGCGCAGCGTCCACATGCGCGCGATCATGGCCGGGTCCTCGATCAGCCAGGCGTGCACCTCGGAGCGCGCAGCGAACGCCGCCTCGAGCGCGCGCGCCTTGGCCATCGCCTCGGCGTGGCTGTCGGCTCCGAACTCGCACATCAGCCAGCCGCCGCCCTGCGGCAGCAAGGCGACGTCTTCGAGCTTCAGGCGCCGCTCGCGCAGCCCGCCGACGATCTTGTCGTCGAGCCCTTCGCAGGCGATCGGGGCGGCACGCAGGATCTCGGGCACGACGTCGCCCGCGGCGTAGATGTCGGGAAAGCCGAGCACCAGCAGCACGCGGTGCTGCGGGCTCTCCACCAGGCGGACCTCCGCCTGCAGCGTCAGCGCGCAGCTGCCCTCCGAGCCCACCAGCGCGCGCGCCACGTTGAAGCCGTTCTCGGGCAGCAGCTGGTCGAGGTTGTAGCCGGACACGCGGCGCTTGATCTTCGGGTAGCGCGCGCGAATCAAGTCCGCGTACCGGTCGGCGAGCGCCTTGAGACGGGCGTAGATCTGGGCCTGCCGGCCACCCGCCGCGGCGATGCGCGCGTACTCCGCGTCGCTCGTCGGCCCGCACCAGAAGCGCGCGCCGTCGTAGGTGAGCACCTCCAGGCGCTCGAGGTTCTCGACCGTCTTGCCCGCCATCACCGAGTGCGGACCGCAGGAATTGTTGCCGATCATGCCGCCCAGCGTGCAGCGCGAGTGCGTCGCCGGGTCGGGCGCGAAGGTCAGCCGGTGGCGCTCGGCGGCGTCGCGCAACGCGTCGCACACGGTTCCCGGCTCGACCAGCGCCCGGCGCGCAGCGGGATCGACCGCCAGCACGCGATCGAGATACTTGGAGCAATCGATCACCACCGCGACATTGACGCTCTGCCCGTTCTGCGCCGTGCCGCCGCCGCGCGGCAGGATCGGCGCGCCGTGCGCGCGGCAGGCCGCGACCGCGGCGACGACGTCGTCGAGCGTGCGCGGCAGCACCACGGCAATCGGGATCTGGCGGTAGTTCGAGGCGTCGGCGGCGTAGGCCGCGCGCGCGCCGGGATCGAAACGGACTTCGCCGGAGACTGCGCCGCGCAGCGCGGCTTCGAGCGCGCCGGGATCGGGGATTCGCGCGGCGGACGGGGCGCTCATGGTCGCGGCCGATTATAAGCGGCGCGCGGCGCTCAGGTGTCGAGCGACGCGGGATCGAGCGCTTCGATGACCGGCGGCAGCGGGCAGTCGAGCGTCGCGGCCACCGCGCGCACCAGCTCGACGTCGGCGACGCGGAACGAGCCGTCCGCGCCGGCGGCCTCGACGCAGGCCTTGAGGATGCGCGGCTTGGCGAGCGGAGCGAGCAGGCGCAGCCGCTCGAGCGACTCGGCAACGCGCGGCGTGGACAGCTCGGCCGCGGGCAGCGGCGCGCGCAGGTTCAGGCCGAGCGCCGCCGCACCCTTGTCGAACGCCTGGGCGGTATCGCCGCCGGCCGCGTACGCGACCACGGAAAGCACCACGTGCGCGTCCGCGGCGATCTCGTCGACGCTGCGATAGCGCATGGGGATGGGCCGCCCGGCGTCCTCGCGCAGGCTCTGCCTGAGCAGCGTCGCCAGCACGAACTCGTGCAGCGTGACGCGGTGATCGGCCTCGATCAGCGCCTCATAGTCCGCGAGCAACGCATCGCGCTCGGGCTGCTTCAACTGCCTGAGGGCGGGCATCGCCAGCGCGAGCAGCGGCAATGCGTGCGCGCGCCCGAGCGCGCTGGTCTGCGCGTACGCCGCGAGCATCGCCTGCGCGAAGGCCGTGCCGCGGCGCTGCCCGAGGAGCGCGCTTTCCTTCGCGCGCGCATCGGCGTCGGACTCCAGCGCCAGCGCGCAGACCACCTGCGCGGCGCCCTCCGGCGCCACCAGGCGCTCCCTGAGCGAAGCCGGCAGCGCGCCGAGCAACTGCGCCGCATAGTCGACGTGCTGCGGCATCGGGGTGCCGAACGCGCTGCCGAGCATGGCCAGGGCGCTCGCCGCGCCCGCCGCCCCCGTCGCACGGCCCCCCGCCTCGCCGCCGATCGTCTTCACCACGTTGCCGGCGCCGTCGAGCACCGCGACCGCCGGCGCCGGAATGGCCGCCGCGCGCCGCTCGCGGTAGCGCGTGCGCTCGAAGCCCGGGCGCACCCTGCGGATGCGCTCGTCGAGCGGCGGATGGGTGTCGAACAGGCTGCCGAACCAGTTCGCCAGCGCCTGGGCGAAGAACATGTGGCTCAGCTCCTCGGCGTGCAGGTTGCCGACGCGGCTGCCGGCGGGCCAGGCCGCGATGGTGTCGAGCGCCCCGGCGATGCCGTCCGGGTTGCGCGTGAACTGCACGCTCGAGGCGTCGGCGAGGAACTCGCGCTGGCGCGAGACCGCGGCCTTGATCATGCTCGCGAACGCCAGCCCGAGCGCGCCGATCAGCGCCAGGATGACGCCGAGCACGGCCATCGCCGCCGAAGCGCTCACGTCCTCGCGCTGCCGGCCGCGCGAACCCAGCATCGACATGCGCACCATGAACTGCCCCGCCTGGCCGATGAACAGGATGCCGAACAGCACGCCGAGCAGGCGCACGTTGAGGCGCATGTCGCCGTTCAGGATGTGGCTGAACTCGTGCCCGAGCACCCCCTGCAGCTCGTCGCGCGTGAGCTGCTCGAGCGCGCCGCGGGTCACCGTCACCACCGCCTCGTTGGGCGCGTAGCCGGCCGCGAAGGCGTTGATGCCGCGTTCGCCTTCCAACACGTACACCGGCGGCACGTGGATCCCGGAGGCGATCGCCATCTCCTCCACTACGTTGAGCAGCCGGCGCTCGAGCGGGTCGCTGCTGCCGCGCTCGATCAGGCGCGCGTCGAGCAGTTCGGCCACCGCCTCGCCGCCGCCCGCGAGCTGCGACACCTTGAAGGCGGTGGCTGCGCCGATCGTCGCCAGCGTCACCGCGGCGCTCCACAGATACACTTTGGGCGGCACGCCGTGCAGCATGATGTCGAGGTAGGAGGCGACGATGTGCTGGCCGTCGAAGCGGACCTCGCGCACAAGCGGCGCGAAGCCGTACAGCGCACTCATGCTGTAGGTTGCGCCGACGCCGGCGCACACGGCGAGCACGATGCCCGCCACCGCGAGCAGGTACAGCAGCAGCAGCCAGCGCGTGCTGCGCCGCGCGTGCGCCTGCAGCTCGAAGAAGTCCATGGCGAGCGCGCCGCGCGGCGTCTAGGAGCGGGCCGCGGGCGCCGATCCGGAGCTCACTGGAACGAGACTTTGGGCGCCTGGCGCTCCTCGGCCGACTCGGTCGCCTGCAGCAGCTCGGCCGGCCCGAAGCCGAACATCCCGGCCATGGTGTTGGCCGGGAACGACTCGCGCTTGGTGTTGTACTCCATCACCGCGTCGTTGTAGGCCTGGCGCGCGAAGGCGATCTTGTTCTCGGTGCTGGAGAGCTCCTCCTGCACCGCGAGCACGTTCTGGTTGGCCTTCAGATCCGGATAGGCCTCGAACACCGCGACCAGGCGCGACAGGGCCCCCGTCAATCCGGCCTCGGCCTGCGAGAGCCCCTGCATCGCCGCCGGGTCGCCCGGCGCGCCCGCGGCGCGCTGCGCGGCGCTGACCGCCGCCCCGCGCGCCGCGGTCACCGCCTCGAGGGTGCCGCGCTCGTGCGCGATGTAGCCCTTTGCCGCCTCGACCAGGTTGGGAATCAGGTCGTAGCGGCGCTTGAGCTGCACGTCGATCTGCGCGTACCCGTTCTTGTAGCGGTTGCGCAGCATCACCAGGCCGTTGTACACGGCGATGGCGAACGCGATCGCCGCCACCACTACCGCCAGAAAGATCCACCCTCCCGTGCTCATCGCGCCCCTCCCTGGGTTCCGTCGTTCGGGCGGGGGCTAATATACCAGCCCGAGCGCGAATCCATGACCGAGCACGCCCTTCCGCAGCCCCCGCCGCTCGGCCGCGCGCTGCGCGCCGCGCCGCACGAGCGTGCCGCGCTCGGCTGGGCGTTCGCGTATTTCTTCTGCCTGCTGTGCGCCTACTACATCCTGCGCCCGGTGCGCGACGCGATGGGCGTGCAGGCGGGCGCCGGCGCGCTGCGCTGGCTGTTCACCGCCACCTTCCTCGCCATGCTCGCGCTGGTGCCGCTGTTCGGCTGGCTGTGCGCGCGCCTGCCGCGCGCGCGGCTGCGGCCGGCGGTGTACGCATTCTTCATCCTGAACCTGGTCGCCTTCTGAGCGGCCGGGCGCGCGGGCATCGCGCCGCGCCTGGTCGCGCCGGTGTTCTTCGTGTGGCTGAGCGTGTTCAACCTGTTCGTGGTGTCGGTGTTCTGGAGCTTCATGGCGGACCTGTTCGATGCCGCGCAGGCGGCGCGCCTGTACGGCGCGATCGCCGCGGGCGGCAGCTGCGGCGCCATCGCCGGGCCCGCGATCTCCGCGCTTGCCGCGCTGCCGCTCGGCGTGCCCAATCTGCTGCTGCTCTCGGCCGCGTTTCTGGCCGCTGCGGCCGGCTGCATCCGCATGCTGCTGCGCTGGGCGCGCGCCCACCCGCGCCAGGGGGACCCGTCGCCCGAAGAGCCGCTCGGCGGCGGCATCGCCTCCGGTGCGCGCGCGGCGCTGTCCTCGCCTTACCTGCTGGCAATCTGCGGCTATCTGCTGTGCTACACCGCGCTGTCGACCGCGCTGTACTTCGAGCAGGTCGATATCGTCGGCCGCGCGCTGCACGGCGCCGCCGAGCGCACGCGGCTGTTTGCCAGCGTCGACCTGGCGGTGAACGCGCTCACGCTGCTCGCGCAGCTGTTCGTCTTCGCGCGGCTGCGCGCCGCCCTCGGCGTGGCGTGGATGCTGGCCCTGATTCCGCTGCTGTCGCTCGCTGGATTCGCCTTCCTCGGCGCGCTCCCCACGCTCGCGGTACTGCTCGCCTTCGGCGTGACGCGCCGCGTCGGCGAGTTTGCCTTCTCCAAGCCGGCGCGCGAAGCGCTGTTCACGGTGCTGCCGAGGGAACAACGCTACAAGGCGAAGAACTTCATCGATACCGTGGTCTATCGCGGCGGCGACGCGGCATCGGGCTGGCTGTTCGGCGCGCTGCGCGGCCTCGGTCTGGGACTGCCGGGAATCGCCTACGCGGCGCTGCCGCTCGGTGCGGTCGGACTCGCGTTAAGCTTCTACCTGGGACGGCGGCAGGCGGCGCTGCGCGGGAAGCAGGCGGGAGACTAGAATGAACGCATGGCGGGATCTCGCATCGCGGAACGCCGGCGCGCGCTGCGGCTGCTGGCGGGCGCACCCGCGGCGCTGCTCGCGCGCCGCACGCGGGCGCAAGGGACCGCGCAACGCATGAACGCGCGCCCCATTCCGGTCAGCGGCGAGCTGCTGCCGGTGATCGGGCTCGGCACCTGGCAGACCTTCGACGTCGGCAACGACCGGGCGGCGCGCGTGCCGCTGCGCGAAGTGTTGGCGGACCTGGTCGCAGGCGGCGGCAAGGTCGTGGACAGCTCGCCGATGTACGGCACCAGCGAAGCGGTGGTCGGCGACCTGGTCTCCGCTCTCGGCCTGCGCGACAAGCTGTTCATCGCCACCAAGGTGTGGACCACCGGGCGCGAAGCGGGCATCCGCGAGATGGAACGCTCCTTCCAGCGCCTGCGCGTGCAGCGCATGGACCTGATGCAGATCCACAACCTGCTCGACGTGGCCGTGCACACCAGGACGCTCGAGCAGTGGAAGCAGCAGGGCCGCGTGCGCTACATCGGCATCACCCACTACACGGCCGCGGCCTACCCGGAGGTCGAGCGCTGGCTCGAGACCGGGCAGTACGACTTCCTGCAGATCAACTACTCGCTCGCCGAGCGCCAGGCCGAGCAGCGCGTGCTGCCGCTCGCGCAGCAAAAGGGGGTGGCGGTGATCGTCAACCGGCCGTTCGGCCAGGGCGGCATGTTCGCGCACGTTCGCGGCAAGCCGCTGCCGGCCTGGGCCGCGGAGCTCGGCATCGCGAGCTGGGCGCAATTCTTCCTCAAGTGGATCCTCGGCCACCCGGCGGTCACCTGCGCGATCCCGGGCACCGACAAGCCGGCGCACATGAAGGACAACCTCGCGGCGGGCTGCGGCGCGCTGCCGGACGCGGCGCAGCGCCGGCGCATGGCGGAGTATTTCGGGTCCCTCTAGGAGCGCG
>Ga0307373_10014520_pt1 | contig 10825 bp, 10 predicted proteins | sample OX2MG_FD_202534 | JGI IMG/M metagenome (GOLD analysis project Ga0307373, IMG submission 202534) | Soil microbial communities from Risofladan, Vaasa, Finland - OX-2 | ecosystem: Environmental > Terrestrial > Soil > Coastal area > Acid sulfate soil | place: Finland: Risofladan, Vaasa | collected... | reverse complement strand
TCGCAAATTCGCGCTCATAGGGTCGGAAACAGTTCGCGTGGTTCCCGGACGCACGCTGACGGACTCATCGACTGCCATCGCTTGCGCGTGCGTCGCGGTCTCATTGCTCGGACCGCTTGTTGCCGGCCCGTGAACTTCGATCACCAAGCGGTACGGCTTGCCTAAAAGATACGCGGAGTAATTCTTCGCGCCGTTCACGTCCAGCACAATGCGCACCACGCCATCGCGGTTTTGCGCCACGCGCACGGATTTCAGAAGCCCGTCGGGACTGTCCGGGACTTTTCCCGTAAAACGCGGACTCAGTTGCGCTTCGTACAGATCGAAGTAAATGCGATCAGGCGAGGAAATGTGCGCGGCCGTATATCGAATCGTGTTGCTGAGGCCCACCACTACGCGCGTTGCGTTGGCGGCATTCCAGGTGCGGATATTCGATACATTCGCGGGATCTTCGTCCGACGCGCGCGGCTCGACGCGTTGGCCGTGAATCGCGGGTAATTCATCCGGTGCGGCGAGTGGCAGACTTGCGTCCGGATTCTCGACATCGCGCAAATCGGCCAGCACTTCGTGCGCCTTCTCTGAATGCGGGAACATTTTCAAATACTGCTTATAGGTGGCCTGCGCGTCCCGCGGATTGTGCAGGTCGTCTTTCTGAATCCTGGCGATGGCCAGCAACGCTTCGCCGCGGTAGCGGCTGCCGGGATATTGCTGCACCAAAAATCGATAGGCGCCGACTGCGAAGTCGAAATATTTCGCGTTGTAGAGCCGCCCCATCTCCTCGTACAGTTCACCTTCAGCGATGAACGAAGCGGTGCAATCTTCCGAGTCCGGCGTGATCAAATAAACTTGATGATAGGCGGCGATGGTCTTTTTGTAATCGGGCAGCGAGCGGTCTTTCTCGAGAAGTCCTTCGAGCATGGTCCGCATGGTGACGGCGCGCGCGAACTGATTGCGCGCCTGCGCCATATCATCGGCGCGGACGCGAACCGCGAAGCACAAGGAAATTGCCAGAGCGATCCCGGCGAGAGCCAGGAACCGTTCAGCGGCGGATTGTGGCGCAGTCAATGAGCAGAGTTTCATTCGTTCGTGAAAACAACCTGTCCGTCCGGCTCCACTGCCCGCCGCACCGGAGCACTGCGAAATCCGGAAAGCGTCGGTTGGTGGCCCGAATCGGACCGGTAGTAAGCGTTGGTGACCTTACGCACGTACCGTCGCGTTTCCGGATACCAGGGAACGCCGCCGCTCGCGTCCACGGCGCCGGGGCCTGCGTTATAGGCCGCCAGCGATTTGCTTAAATCGCCGTGGTACCGATCGAGCAGCTCTTTCAGGTACGCGGTCCCGCCCTCCACATTCTGAGCAGGATCGTAAGGATTACCAACGCCAAAGCGTTCCGCCGTTGCTGGGACGAGTTGCATGAGCCCCATTGCCCCCTTGGGCGAAACTGCATCTGGATTCCAAGCGGACTCGGTGCTGATAACGGCTTTTACCAGCGCCGGGTCCAGATCGTGCCGTTCCGCAGCGTCGCGAACGATTTGGTCCAGCCCTGGGTCTGACGATCTTTCGGATACGGCTGTCGACCCGCTGGTTGCCTCATCACTTCCGCTGCCTGAGGAGCGGCCAGAAAGCGCCGCCGAGGGAGAACTAATAGTACTCCTATGGCGGCCCTTCGGGGAATCCCCATTGACGTAGACGATTTTTCCGTCAGCGCCAACGGATGCCACTATGTCCTGGCCGTGAGTCGAAACGGGCAGCAATAACCAGATTCCCGCCAACATTGCGGCAAACGCGATGGTAGCAGTCTTCGGCTTCACTGGCGCTCACTCAGGCCTTTGGGGAAGGCAGAACGTTTTTCACTCGCGAACGAATAATGGAAAGCAACCGTCAGAGGACGACGGTGCGCCGGACGGAGTAAACCCGGCGTAAGTTTCTGGCGCGGGGAAATTATAACAACCGGTCGAGAAGCGGGTAAACGTGACCAAGGGCTATTTCTATCGCGGATGTGTCCTTTCCGCCAGCCTCGGCCAAATCGGGTTTTCCGCCCCCGGAACCGCCTACCAGCTTGGCGAGTTCCTGGACGATTTTCCCGGCGTGAATCTTGGAGGTGAGGTCTTTCGTAACTCCTGTGATTAGAGCGACTTTACCGTCCTCGGTTGAGGCCAAAACCACCACGCCAGAGCCCAGCTTCTGGCGCAGCACGTCGACTAACTGGCGGAGGGCGCTGCGGTCGAAGCCAGGCACTTGCGCAGCCAGCACTTTCACGCCCTTCACTTCCTTGGCGCTATCGAGCAGGCCATCGGCAATCGAGCCGGCCGACTTGCGTTTGAGGGCTTCTAGCTGCTTTTCGAGCTGCTTGGTGGCCTCGAGCTGGCGCTCGATGGCTTCCAGGACGCCGTCTTCGGTGGAATTCAGCAGCCCAGCGGCAGAACGCAGAATGCTTAGCGCCCGCTGGTAATCGGCCAGGGCGCGGTCGCCGGAAATTGCCTCGACGCGGCGCACGCCCGCAGCCACCGATTGCTCGCCAACGATCTTGAACATGCCGATTTCGCCGGTGCGCCTCACGTGCGTACCGCCGCACAGTTCTTTGCTGTAGAAACCGCGCGGCGACGTGGGATCAGCGATCGTCACGACGCGGACGTTTGATTCCGGATACTTGTCGCCGAAAAAGGCCAGCGCACCGGAAGCGAGCGCGTCGTCGATATTCGTGATGTCCGTGCGCAGCTCCAGATTTTTCAAGATCTCTTCGTTGACCTGCTGCTCGATGTCCGCCAGCTCGCTCTGATCCACCGAAGCGAAATGCGAAAAATCGAAGCGCAGATGATCTGGCGCGACCAGCGATCCGGCTTGCTTAACGTGCGTGCCCAAAATATTGCGCAGCGCGGCGTGCATCAGGTGCGTGGCGGTGTGGTTGCGCATGTTGCGCGCGCGGCGGTCTGCGTCCGCGACCGTGGCGATGCGGTCGCCAACCTGCAAATCTTCCTTGGCCACGATGCGATGCGCCACCAGTCCCGCGACGGGATAATACGCGCCGCGAACTTCGGCAAGGTGCAGCGACTCGGAATCGTCGTAGAAGCCGCCGGTATCGGCTACTTGTCCGCCCGATTCCGCATAGATCGAAGTGCGGTCGAGCACGATTTCCGCTTCCTGGCCCTTGCGGATTTCGTTCACCGAGCCTTCCTTGGTGATGATGGCCTCGACGCGGCAATCGGTGGTGGCCGTGCCGAAGTAAAAATCCGGCTCGGTTCGGAATGTTTCCGCAAGCTTCGCATACGCCGGATTCGCCAGCGCCTTCGAAGTTCCCTTCCACGAAGCCCGCGCGCGCGTGCGCTGCTCCTCCATCGCGCGATCGAATCCCGCCCAATCCACTTTGATTCCAGCGTCGCGCGTAACGTCCTCGATAAAATCGCGCGGCAGCCCAAAAGTGTCATAGAGTCTAAACGCGATTTCTCCGCGCAACCACGGTCCTCTCCGAAAGTCTTCCACAATTCGGCTCATGAAAGCGGCGCCGGCAACATCCGGTAGACGTCGTTTAATGCCCTCTCCCAACTGCAAGTCGGAGACGTCTTCTGGGTGATCGCCGCCGGCAGCGAGCACGCCCGTCCGTATCCGTTCTGCGTCGTTCACCGGGAGGTCGAACTTGAGAAAGTATTCGAGGTAGTAAGGGGAGCTGCTCATTAAGTCGGCGATCCCCTCATCGAGTTTTCTCAATCCCACGTCGATGGTGCGGCCGAAACGCTTCTCTTCCTCAGAGACGACCTTCAGCACATGCGCGCCGGCTTCGCCAAGCAGCTCCGGATACGCACCGCCCATCAGATCGCGCACAGCGACAATCATGTCAGTAAAGAATGGTTTTTCGGGCCCAAGCAGGCGCGCGTGACGCATCCCGCGGCGCATAATCTTGCGCAGCACGTAGCCGCGTCCCTCATTCGACGGAATCACGCCATCCGCAATCAGAAATGTAGTCGCGCGAGAGTGATCGGCCACGATGCGGAACGACGGGTCAAGCTTTGAATCGCGTCCATACACTGCCGGGACGTGCTTTTCCGCCTCGCGAATCAGCGGCATAAAAAGATCCGTCTCGAAATTCGAAGTCTTGCCCTGCAGCACGGCCGCTAGCCGCTCCAGCCCCGCGCCGGTATCAACGGAGGGCTTGGGTAGCGGATTCAGCTTGCCTGAGGCATCGCGATTGAACTGCATGAACACCAAATTCCAGATTTCGACGTAGCGTCCGCACTCGCAGCCAAACTCGCAATCTTTTGTTCCATTCAAACCGTGCCCCTGATCGGACGCGGCCGGGCCCATATCGTAAAAGATCTCGCTGCATGGCCCGCATGGACCGGTATCGCCCATAGCCCAGAAGTTGTCTTTCGTTCCGAATTCGAAAATGCGCTCGGCCGGAACGCCTTGCGCGAGCCACGCTTTCCCTGCTTCCACGTCGCGCGGCACACCCGATTCGCCCTTGAAAATCGTCACGTACAGCTTTTCTTTGGGAATCGCGTACCAGTTCGCGCCAGTGATCAATTCCCAGGCATACGCGATGGCTTCCTTCTTGAAATAATCGCCGAAAGAAAAATTGCCCAGCATCTCGAAAAAAGTGTGATGGCGATTGGTGAAGCCCACATTTTCAAGATCGTTGTGCTTGCCGCCAGCGCGTACGCATTTCTGGCAGGAAGTCGCGCGGCGATAATCGCGCTGTTCGAGTCCGAGAAAAACATCCTTGAACTGGTTCATTCCGGCGTTGGTAAAAAGCAGCGTGGGATCATTCGCCGGCACCAGCGAGGAACTGCGCACCACGCGATGATCGCGCACTTCGAAAAATTTCAGGAACGTGCCGCGGATGTCGTTACCGGTCATTTATCTGCTCGCCCGCCGATGTTCGCTATTGCGCTTGATCCTTGATTTGGCGCAGGCTCGAAAATACGTCGGCCTTTCGCGCAATGCTTCTCTAAGTCCGTGATTTTATGCGCTTCATTATCGCAGACGCGGCGCGAAAGAGGCAAAGGCCGCGCAAGCGCGCTCTCGGCCGGTTCGCGGAAGCGGGCGGCAATTTGTTCAATCGCCGATACCGCATTGGAGGTACACTAGGGCGACCCGGGAATTATGAACATCCACCTCCGGCCCTCGGTACGGTCGCGCTTCTGCGCCGCGACGATTCTGGCCATTGTGCCGGCTGCGATGTCGACGTTCGCGACACCAACGGCAAATGCGGGTATCACCAGGCACGAGGTTCACGCGTCGCGGCAGCAAGCCTCTGCGAGTCCATCCAGCAAAACTGTGTGGTTTGTCGTTCGCGATGCTGCGGGAAAGCTGGTAACCCAGCTCACAAAACAGGATTTTCAAATCTTCGAGGACGGCAAGCCACGGCAGATCACGACTTTCTTAACGCCTCAGAAAGTTTCGACTCCGCTGACACTGGGACTTCTGTTGCAGTTTAGCGGCCAGCGCCACGACACGGTGCCGTACGGAGAGCTCAATTCCGCCGCGAGTTTTTTCCGAACGGCCATCAACGGAAGAAGCGAGGGGTTTGTCGCTACGTTCGCCTCGCGTGTACACCCTCTTGGAAGCATCACGAGCGATCCGGGAGAACTACAACGCGACGTCCGCCTGGCAAAAGGGGAAGATTTGCGGGGAAGCTCGTCACTCTATGACGCCGTTGTCTGGGCATGTCAGAAACGAATGTCCCCAGGACCTGGGATCCGGAACGTTCTTGTGATCGTGAGTGATGGGCATGACAACAGCAGTCGGCGCACGTCGAAAGACGCGGTTAAAGCAGCCGTGCGCTCGGGCACACAAGTCTACTTTTTGGATCTCGCTTATGCCGACCCATACTTTGCGCCGGGGCTACGCGACGAACTCAATCGGGAAGTCGAAAAGTTCGTGGGGGCGACAGGGGGAAGTCTTATCTTTGTGCACCGGGAAAAACAGTTTGAACAGGCATTCAGGATGATCTCGGCCCAGCTGAACCACGAGTATGCTCTGGGCTTTCGCCTTGCGGAAAGAGAGTGCGACGGTCACCTTCATCGAATCGAGATTCGGTCGGCTGACTCGCACTTGCGCGCTTTTGGCCCCGGGCAAGTTTACGCAACGAAGGACTGCGCGACGACTTCGGGGCCGTAGGTTATTGCCAGCGTGCCGGGAAAGCGCCAATCTGGAATTGGCGCTCCCGAAAAGCGACGGCACTATTTTTCGCGCTTGGACGCGGGCTTTTTCTTTTTCAGGTGCTTGTACGATGGTGGCCAGTTGATGCCGGTACGCTGAGAATCGTGCGTGCCGGTTTGCATGCCCTGGTTCAGATCCTCGCCCTGATCGCGCTGTTCTTCAGAGCGAGCTTCATCGCGATCTTCCATCTCCGATTCGATTTCGTTCGCTGATTTTGATTTGTTTCCCGCTGTGTCTTTCATAGTCCCCTCCTCAACAATGCAGATGCATGCAGAGCGATTAACGTTGCGAACGGCGCCGGCGTGCGGCACTGCGCGCATGACGTGACAGCGCCTTGTGCGACGCGGTGTTGCGAGGCTCACGCTTCAGAGCGCGTTCGCGTGCTCGCGAGCGCTTGCGGCTCGGCTTCTTGGCGCCTGATTGGCCTTTCGTATAGGCGCGCGCGGCGCTTTTGCGTGTCTTCGCGCTGGTGCGTCCGCGGCGAGGTGGCGGCAAAGGAATGCCCGCGCGACGAGCTTCGTTCAGTCCTATCGCGATGGCCTGCTGCGGCGAGCGCGCACCGTGTTTACCCTGTCGGATGTGTTCAATCTCTTCCTTTACGAATTCGCCCGCGGCAGTGCTGGGCTTCTTGCCTTCGCGCAGATCCTCCTTGGCCTTGCGGACGGCGGACTTACTAGGCATGGCGCCTCCTTTCTGTCTTTTCTATTAGATGAGAGCCGCGGCGATTTGGACATGAGAGATATACCTGCGGTTCGGCACAGAGGTGAGCCACGCAGCACACAAGGCATGTTTAGCTGCGTGTTAGAATCGCGCCATGCCGGCAGAGACGAAGTTCATCGCTGAGAATATCGCGCGAGTGCGCGAGCGGATTGCGCGCGCAGCGGAACGCGCAGGGCGGCGCGCGGAGGAGATTACGCTCGTCGCGGTGTCAAAGACATTTCCGGCCGAAGCGATTCGCGCGGCGTACGAAGCGGGCGTGCGTCATTTCGGCGAGAACCGCTTACAAGAGTTCGAGGCCAAGCGCGGGGTGCTGGCTGATTTGCAGGGCGTGACGTGGCACATGATTGGGCACGTCCAAGGCAATAAGGCGCGGAAGGTTGCGGAACTATTCGGGCGCGTCGATTCGATCAATCGCTTTTCGCTCGCGGAAACACTCGACGCCGCGATTGCGGAGGGCGCGCGCGGCGAGCGCCTGCCTGTGCTGATCGAGGTAAAGTTGGGCGGCGAGGAGACGAAGACCGGCGCCGAAGAAGCGAGCTTGGCGCAATTGGCGGATGATGTGATGCAGAAGTGTCCGGATTTGGAGCTGCGCGGCGTGATGGCGATTCCTCCCTACGCGGAGGACCCGGAGCGCGCGCGGCCGTATTTTCGCAGGCTGCGGGAACTGCGCGACGAGCTGCAACGGAAGATTGCACGCGAGTTGCCTGCGCTGTCCACGGGCATGAGCCACGATTTCGAAGTGGCCATCGAAGAAGGCGCGACGGAAGTGCGCATTGGCACGGCAATTTTTGGCGAACGGCGCAAGCCTCGATGATCGAAATCGCTGAGCAAGATGGCGCGGTTATTTTTTCCGTGCGGGCGGCGCCGCGGGCGAGCCGCGATGCGATTGAAGGCGAGCATGCGGGCGCGCTGAAGGTGCGGTTGACGGCGCCGCCTATCGACGGGCGCGCGAATGAAGCGCTGCGAAGGCTTTTGGCGGAGCGTTTGAAGGTATCTATATCGGCTGTTAGAATTCTTAGCGGTGAAAAGAGCCGCAATAAGCGCGTGCAGATTCTAGGCGTGAGCCGCGAGCAGGTGATGGAGCTGATCGGGGGATGATCGCTTCAGATGAGCGCGCGAAAACGCGAAAGCAGATCCCTCACACCGTTCCCGACCGAGATCGTCGGGGCCGGGTTCGGGATGACAAGCGCTTCTTTTGCGCTTCAGATGGACGACGAGCACGAACATGCCGGACATAAAGGCGATACAGGCGGAGTTGAAGGCCAGCAAAATTGATGGCTGGCTTTTCTACGACCATCACCATCGCGATCCGATCGCGGCGCACGTGCTGGGGCTCGGCCACGACGGGATGGCTACGCGACGATGGTTTTACTTCGTCCCGGCAAAGGGCGAGCCGCGCAAGCTGGTGCATCGCATCGAGCGTGGCGCGCTGGACTCGCTCGCCGGCAAGCGGCTGGAATATTCGAGTTGGCAGGAACTGCACGCCGGACTGCGCAAGCTGCTCACTGGCAGCCGCACGGTGGCGATGCAATATTCGCCCGAGAACAACATTCCCTACATCGGGCTGGTGGACGCAGGCACGGTCGAGCTGGTGCGCAAGCTGAAAAAGCGGGTGGTGAGCTCCGCGGATCTGGTGCAGACATTCGAGGCGGCGTGGACGCCCGAGCAGTTGAAGATGCATCTCGAAGCCGGGCACGAGATCGACCGCATCGTGCGCGAAGCTTTCACGACGGCGGCGAACGCCGTGCGCGACGGAAAGCCGCTCTCGGAATACGAGCTGCAGCAGTGGATGCTGGAACAGTTTCGCGCCAGCGGCCTCACCACGGCCGAGCCGCCGGTTGTTGCCGTGCAGCCAAACAACGCCAATCCGCATTACGAGCCGACGGCGAAAGCATCGCGTTCGATTCGCGCGGGCGATTTACTACTGCTCGATGTGTGGGCGAAATGCGACCGACCGGGGAGCGTCTACTACGACGTGACTTGGACGGGATATCTCGGCGAGCGCGTGCCGGAAGCGTACGCCAAGATTTTTCGCATCGTGCGCGCTGCGCGCGACGCGGCAATTGAGTGCGTGAAGACAGCTGTGGCCAAAGGGCGCGTGATTCACGGGTGGGAAGTGGATCGCGCGGCGCGGGAGTCGATTCGCAAAGCGGGCTACGCGAAGTATTTCGTCCATCGCACGGGCCACAGCATCGGGCAGGAAGTTCACGGTAACGGCGCAAACATGGACGGACTGGAAACGCGCGATGACCGCAAGATCGTGCCGCGCACGTGCTTTTCCGTTGAGCCGGGAATCTACCTGCCGGAGTTCGGCATCCGTAGCGAAGTGAACGTCTACATGGGCGAGCGCGAGGCGCAGGTGACCGGCGCGGTGCAAACAGAAATTCTGGCGCTACTTGGATGACAGACGCAATCGGAGACGCATTGGCTGAGAACTCGGGGCACGAAACAGCGCCAGAGCCACAGCCTCCTGCTGCCCCAGCTGGCGGCGAGCGACACGCGGTCTGGTTGGCGCCGATTATTTTGGTGGCGGCCTGGGCGGTGCCCGGTTTGGGCCATGCGCTGCTGCGGAAATGGGCGCGCGCAGCGGGATTTTTCATCGCTGTGGGCGGGCTGGCCATCACGGGTTATCTGATGCGCGGCGAAGTGTTTGGTCCGCACGCGCATGAATCATTCGGCACGTTGGGATTTTTGGCGGACGCGGGGGCAGGCGGATTTTATTTCCTGGCGCACGCGATCGAAACGGCCGGCCCGGACATTTCGCGCGCCACTGGAAATTATGGGACGCGATTCGTGGCCGCCGCTGGTCTGGTGAATTTGATCGGCGCGATTGATGCGGTGGAGACGGCGCTGGGGCGCCGGGAATGACGCCGAAAATACTGTTCGCGGCGATTCAGTTCAATCATTTCTGGGCCATGGTGCTGTTTGCAGCGCTGGCTTCGGTGGCGCTGGCGTCGTTGGGGCGGCGAACCATGGGCGCGCGAGTTCGGTATGCGCTGTGGACGCTGGCTCTGTTCCTTATCGTCGGAATTGGCGTGGCGTGGCTGATGTACCCGTTCTCGAAATAATCGCCGGGAAAACGCAAAAGGAAAGCGCGCAAAAAAATCCCCGCCGGTTTGCAAAGGAAACGGCGGGGATCAAATGCGCTTCGTGTAGCCAGTCGATCTAAGCCAATTCGTCCGGGCGATACGGCATTTTGCGGACGCGCTTGCCGGTGGCGGCGAAGATTGCGTTGTAGACGGCCGGCGTGACCGGTGGAACGGCGGGTTCGCCCATGCCGGTCGGCGGCGTCAGATGGCTATCGGTGATGTAGACCTCGACGTGAGGCATTTCGTTCATGCGCAAAACTTCGAAAGTGTCGAAGTTGGCCTGAACGACGCGGCCCTTGTCGATGGTGATTTCGCCTTTAAGACCTTGCGAGAGGCCATAGACCACGCCTCCGCGCACTTGCTGCTCGATGATCGCCGGGTTCACCGGCTGGCCGAGATCGACGGCGACAACCACGTTATGGACCTTGACGTTCTTGTCTTTGTCCATCGAGATTTCCACAACTTCGGCAACGTAGGTATTGAACGCCTCGACGACGGCGATTCCGCGATAGCGGCCGGCCGGCAAAGGCTTGCCCCAGTTACCCTTCTCCGCGGCGAGGTTCAGGACGCCGAGGTTACGCGGATTGTTTTGCAGCAAGTCGCGGCGGAATTCGTACGGATCTTTTTTCGCCGCGGCGGCCACTTCGTCTATGAAGCACTCGCGGAAAAAACCGTTCTGCGAAGCGCCCACCGAACGCCAGAAGCCCTGCGGAATCGGTCCGGAAACCAAGTTGTAATTGACGGCGATGTTGGGAAAGTCGTAAGGAACGTCGGCGATTCCCTCCACGCTGCTGTCGTCAAATCCGTTGCGGATCGAACCAGGATAAAACCAGTTCATGATCGAGTCGCACGCGATGTGCGCG
>Ga0307373_10014518_pt1 | contig 10826 bp, 10 predicted proteins | sample OX2MG_FD_202534 | JGI IMG/M metagenome (GOLD analysis project Ga0307373, IMG submission 202534) | Soil microbial communities from Risofladan, Vaasa, Finland - OX-2 | ecosystem: Environmental > Terrestrial > Soil > Coastal area > Acid sulfate soil | place: Finland: Risofladan, Vaasa | collected... | reverse complement strand
GAGCGGGCCGCCGATGTGGCGCTCAAGGAGCGGCGGCCGCTGATCCTGGTGACGCGCGAGACGCCGCTGAGCGCGATCCATCTGGAGAACATGCTGCGGCTCACGCGCGCCGGGGCGGTGGTGATGCCGGCGGCCCCCGGGTTCTACCACCGGCCGTCGCGGGTGGAGGATCTGGTGGACTTCATCGTCGCCCGCGTGCTCGACCACCTGGGGGTGGCGCACGAGTTGGCGGCACGCTGGCAGGGCGAGAAGCCGGGGCGGGGCGCGCGCCGGTGAGCGCGCGCGTACACCTGGTGGGGCTGATCGCCGACACGCACGGCATGGTGCGCCCGGGCGTGTTCGCGGCGCTGGCCGGCGTGGAGTTGATCCTGCACGCCGGGGACGTCGGCGACGGCGTGCTCGAGGAGCTGGAGACGATCGCCCCCGTGCGCGCCGTATATGGAAACACGGATGTGCCCGGCGATCCACGGCTGGCCGAGGCGCTGGACGAGACGATCGGCGGCGTGCGGGTGCACGTGAGCCACGGCCACGAACTGGGGAGTCCGACGCCGCCGGCGCTGCTGGCGCGCTACGCGGCCGACGTGATCGTGTACGGACACACGCACCGCCCGCTGCTCGTGAGAGCAGACGGGCGGTGGGTGGTGAATCCAGGGGCGGCTGGGCCGCGGCGGTTCGACATCGCGCCGAGCGTCGCCCGCATGCGCCTCTCAGGTCACGACGTCTCCATCACACACGTACCCCTCGTTCCCTGAATCCACCGGGTCCTACTTGCTCGTGATCGCGATCTTCTTGCCGTTGGCCTTGGATTCCTTGGTCTTGGGCAGGGTGACCGTGAGCATGCCGTTCTCGAACGACGCCTTGACCTTGTCCTGGTCCACCGACGTCGGGAACGAGAACGCGCGCTCGAACGCGCCGTAGCTGCGCTCCCAGACATGGTACTTCTTGTCGCCCTCGGACTTCTCCTCGCTCTTCTCGCCCTTGATGGTGAGCATGCCGTTCTCGAAGTCGGCGCTCACGTCCTTGGCGGTCATGCCGGCCAGTTCGGCCGTGACCGTGAACTCGGTGGGCGTCTCCGAGACCTCGACGGCGGGATTCCAGCCGAGCGGTTCCAGGAACGACGGCACGAGCGGCTCGTAGGCCGGCACGTTGAACGCCTTGCGCAGGCGGCTCTGCATATCGTCGAGGTCGCGCGTGAGGGTGGAGATGAAGGGCAGCCGCGTGCCGGCCGTTCGGGTGACTTGGATGTTGGGCATCGATACCTCCTGCCTGCTGCTACTTGGGGGGAACCTGCACCGGATCGCGGTCTGTGATCCGGCGGCTCCGCCCGCGGTCACACGCGCCCGTGCGCGGGGTATCGCGGGTGGGGCGAGAACACGAAGGTGCGCTTGGTCAGGCGATGGTCCGCGACCGCCGTCGTGATGTCGAGCGCACTGATGATCCCCACCAGCCGGCCGGCGTCGAGCACGAGCAGGCGGTGGATCTCGCCGCGCCGCATGTAGTCGGCCGCCGTCTCGACGGTGGCATCGGGAGGCAGCGAGAACACGACGTGCGTCATCGCCTCGTTCACGGTGTGCTCGGAGAGCACGTCCCACTCCCTGCGATCCACGGTGCGCATCCGCTCGACGACGTCGGCCATGTCGCCGGCGACGGCGTCGGAATAGAACGCGGCGACGGCTTCATACCCGTCGTCGTCGCCCTCGATGTCGTTCGCCGCCTCGTCGGGAGGCAATCCCGGGCTGTTGGCGATGAACTCCACGATGTCGAAGAGCGACAACACTCCGAGCACGGAGTCCCCGCTCACGACCGGCGCCCCCGAGATATGCGAACCCGCAAGACGCTCGGCGGCTTCGCGCAATGTCAGATCGGGCCCCATGGTAATGGGGTCTGCGGTCATGATCTCGCGGACCTTGAGCATCCCTTCCTCCTCGATACCGCAGAACGTACGAGACGGTGATTCACGCGTCTGTCGGCGTTCGGGAGTGGGTTTGTCCGGCGTGCGCCGACGGTGAGTGTGCGGGTTTACCGGGCGGTCGGCGGGCGCGTGTGCGTCAATTCCCCCGGATGCGCGCGGAACCAACTCGAGAGCAGCATCAGCTCGTCGATCTCGTGCGTGGGCACGCGCGCGCCGCGCGGCTCGTCGCCGCCGAAGACAGCGGCCGAGAGTTCGGCCAGCGCCCGCCGCTCGGCGCGCGAACGCGGCGCCGCCACCTCGCCGCGCACGCGGCCGCGGCGAATGAGATACACGCGATCGTCGCCGTCCGCCCCCGCCACCCGATACTGGAACGAGAGCGATTCGACCGCGAACCGCAGCCGGTCGAACTGCTCCCGCAGCGCCTCCAGCCGGCCGAGTTTGTCGCGCAGCGACGCGGCCCGCTCGAACTCCAGACGTCCCGCGCTCGCCTCCATCTGCGCGCGCAGGCCCTCGATCGGGCCGTCGCTCTCGCCGTCGAGAAACGCCCGCGCCAGGCGCACCCGCTCGGCGTAGGCGGCGGCCGTGCAGGCGCCGGCGCACGGGCCCAGGCAGCGGCCGATCTCGAGCCGGATGCACCCCGGCGTCCGCGGGGGCCCATCGAACATCTCTGATTGGTCGGCGTAGATCACGGGCTGCGTGAGCCGGCAGTCGCGCAGGCCCAGGGCGTCGCTCAGTTCGCGCAGCGACTCCTCCAGCCGGCGCGCCCCCTGGAATGGCCCATAATAGGTGGCGCTGTCGTCGCCGCTGGGAGCGCGCACGGCCAGCAGCTTTGGCGCGGCGCCGCGCGTGAGCTTGATGAACGCGAAGTGCCGCGCGTCGCGCTTCATGGCCACGTTGAGGCGCGGGCGGAACCGCTTGATGAGCCGCATCTCCGCCAGCAGCGCCGCGAACTCGCTGGGCACGTAGTCCCACTCGATGTCCGCCGCTTCGCGCACGATGCGGGCGCCCTTGTCCTCGGGGAACGAGGCGCGGAAGTAGCTCAGCAGCCGCGTGCGCAGCCGCTTGGACTTGCCCACGTACACCACCTCGCCGTCGCCGGCGATCATGCGGTACACGCCGGGGCGGTCGGCCGCGCCGGCGCGCACGTGGTCGCGCAGCGCGCGGAGCTCGGCCGGCGACGCGCGCCGCGGAAGGAGCGCTAGTGCTGGCAGCGCGGACACAGCACGGTGCTCCGTCCATCGATCGCGTGGGTGCCCACGAGGCGCGTGCCGCAGCGCGGGCAGGGACGATCGGCTCGCCCGTACACCGCCAGCTGCTCGGCAAAGGCGCCGGCGTTACCGTTGGCATCGCGATAGTCGCGAAAACTCGTGCCGCGCGCCTCGATCGACTCCCGCAACACGCCGATAATGGCTGCGTGAAGTGCCGCAGCCTCGGCGGGGGAAATGCCCCGGGCCTGCCGCGACGGATCGATCCCGGCGCGCCACAGGGCTTCGTTGGCGTAGATGTTGCCCACGCCTGCCAACCGCCGCTGATCCATGAGCACCTTCTTCACCGCCTGCCGGCTCGTTTGCAGAAGGTCCGATAGTTCACCCGCGCCGAACGCGGGGTCAAGAGGTTCGACGCCGAGCGCCGCCACGTAGCGCTCGAAGCGCGCCGGCGGCATGAGGGCGACGGTTCCCAGGCGCCGGATGTCACGATAGATGAGCGTGCGGCCGTCGTCGAGGGCGAGGCGGATGGTGGCGTAGGCCCGCTCGCGCTCGTCGAGCTGGCCGTCGTCGAGCAGCAGCGCGCCGGTGAACCGGGGCTGCACCACCAGCCGATCTCCCGTGGAGAGATCGAGCACGACGAGTTTGGCGCGCCGCCAGCAATGCGCGATCCGCGCGCCCGCGAGCCGCCGTCGGAGCACGCGGGCGGTCACCTCGCGCAAGACGTCGGGCCTGGGCACTGCAACGGCGACGATCGTGGCGCCGGTGACCTGGCGGTCGAGGTCGCGGGCGATGGTCTCGGTTTCGGGAAGCTCAGGCACCGCGCGCGCGCTCGCGCCAGCCGATGTCGTCGCGGAACTGCTTGCCGGCGAACGTCACCTGCGCGGCCACGGCGGCGCTCACCTGCTGCGCCTCGGCGAACGTGTCGCCGAGGCCGGTCACGGCGAGCACGCGGCCGCCCGCGGTGACGAGCGCGCCGCGCGCGTTGCGCGCGGTGCCGGCGTGGAAGACGATGGCGTTCCACACCGGCTCGGGGAGCGCGATCTCGTCGCCGGCGCGCGGCTGCTCGGGATAGCCGGCGGCGGCGAGCACGGTGGTCACGGCGTGGCCCGATGCCTCGCAGCGGGCGCCGGCGGGGATGCCGGCGCCGGTGGCGATGGCGCGCATGACGTGGAGCAGTGACGGTTGCATGTGGGCCACCGGGAGCACGGCCTGCGTTTCGGGGTCGCCGAACCGGCAGTTGAACTCCACCACCTTGGGGCCGTCGGCGGTGATCATGATGCCGGCATACAGCAGGCCGGTGAACGGGCGGCCGCACTCGCGCATGGCACGGAGCGTGGGGAGCAGCACGCGCGTCTCGATCTCGCGCAACAGGGGGGCGGTGTCGGGCGACACGCCGCCGAGCCGGGCGCCCAGCGACAGCGGCGCGTAGGCGCCCATGCCGCCGGTGTTGGGGCCGCGGTCGCCGGCCAGGAGCCGCTTGTGATCCTGCGCCGGCACGAGCGACAGCACGCGCTCGCCGTCGGTGAGGGCGAGCACCGACAGCTCCTCGCCGGTCATGAACTCTTCCACGAGCACCTCGTGCCCGCTGTCGCCGAACGCGTTGCCCACGAGCATCGCCTCGATCGCGGCGTCGGCCTGGGCGAGCGTGTCGCACACGATCACGCCCTTGCCGGCGGCGAGCCCCGACGCCTTGATCACCACCGGGGCGCCGTACTCGCGCGCGCAGGCCCTGGCTTCGGGCACCGTGGTGAAGATCCGGGCGCGTGCCGTGGGCACGCCGGCCTGGAGCATGAGCTGCTTGGCGAATGCCTTGGAGGTCTCGATCTCGGCGGCGGCCTGCGTGGGGCCGAAGATCGGGATGCCGGCGCTGCGGAAGCGGTCCACGATGCCGGCGGCGAGCGGCGCCTCGGGGCCCACGACCACCAGATCGACCGCGCGCTCCCGGGCGAGGGTGAGGAGCCGCTCGATGTCGGCGGCCGCCACCGGCACGCACTCCGCGAGTTCGGCGATGCCGGGGTTGCCCGGTGCGGCGATGAGGGAGAGCGAGGGATCGTCGTGCTGCAGCTTCCATGCGAGCGCGTGCTCGCGCCCCCCGCCGCCGACCAGGAGCACCTTCATTTGGGCGTGCCGCGCCATGCCTCGTTGAAGGCGTCCTTGGCGCGCGTTACCACGTCGCCGAACTGCTGGAAGGTGGACCGCGTCTGCTCGCCGTAGTAGCCGGCGGCGTCCATGTAGTCGTCGGTGAGCGGACGGTCGTCGGCGCCGCGTCGCGCGTAGTTGCCGGCGACGATCGCGTCGTAGGCCCCGCTCCGGTGCCACCGCAGCAGCTCGGAGGCGCGCACGGTGTTGAACGGGTGGTCGCGGAACGCGGTGTTGAGCACCTTGAACACGGTGTCCCAGGCGTTGCCGCCGGTCTCGTATTCCTCCGCCTGGCGCATGAACTCCTCGAGGCTCGCCTGATCGCCCGCCGGCGCGGTGCCGCCGGCGAGCTTCATGAAGCCGCCCATCACCACGTTCAGATCCTGGGTGCCGAGCAGGCCGGCGCGGTCGGACGACAGTTCGCTCTTGCGGTACCACTCGAGCAGGGCGAGCTGGAACGGGAGCAGGGCGACGCCAGCCAGGAAGGGCAGATTGCTGATGCCCACCGTGAGGATGATGATGGCGATCGTCCGGTAGGTGGTGTGGCCGCTCATGATGTGGCCCAGCTCGTGGGCCAGGATGAACCGCTGTTCGTCCTCGTCGAGCATGGCGAGGGTGGCCGAGTTCATGACGATGAACGGGTCGTCGAAGCCCACGGCGCCGGCATTCACGAACGGCGTCTGCGTGACGTAGAGCTGCGGGCGCGTGGGCCAGTCGAGCGTCTCCAGCACCTCGCTGTACAGGGCGTTGAGCTTGGGCCGCTGGTGGTCGCTCACGCGGACCGCGTTGGCGAGGAAGAGTTGGCGGACGCCGCGCTCCCCGAAGAAGGAGGCGACTTTGCGCACCACTTCGTCGAAGCCGGGGATGGACCGCAGCGTGTTGAGCGCTGCGCGATCGGCCGGGTGTTCCCAGGCGCGCGAGGAGATCTGAACGAGCGGGATGCGTGGCATAGGAGCGACCCGGATGAAGGAAGGCGGAGCGCTGGGTGCCCGCCGGCGGCGGGCACCCAGTGGCGATGACCGTTCCTGTTCCCTACGTGGGCAGCCTCATGCGGGTGTCGCGGCCGCGGTTCTGGGCTGGCGGTCGCGGCGGGCCTGCTCGGGAAGCCCCTGGAAGGCGTGGTCGAGGTCGGCCAGCAGGTCGCCGATGTCCTCCACGCCGCACGACAGGCGGATGAGGCCGTCCGTGATGCCGAGGGCGGCGCGGCGGTCGGCGTCCACGGAGGCGTGGGTCATCATGGCCGGATGGCTGATCAGCGATTCCACGCCGCCCAGGGATTCGGCCAGCGAGAACACGTGGACGCGGCCCAGGACGTGCGCGGCGCGCTCCTTGGTGCCCATCTCCACGCTCATCATGCCGCCGAACCCCGTCATCTGGCGCTTGGCCAGGTCGTGCTGGGGGTGGGTGGCCAATCCGATGTAGTTGACCTGTTCGGCGCCCACCCGCTCGGCCAGCCACGCGGCGATGGCGCGGCCGTTGGTGTCGTGCCGGGGCATGCGGAGGTGCAGCGTCTTGGTGCCGCGCAGGGCCAGCCACGAGTCGAACGGCCCGGGCACGGCGCCGGCGGCATTCTGGATGAAGTTGAGCTTGTCGGCCAGGTCGTCGTCGTTCACGAGGGCGATTCCGCCCACCATGTCGCTGTGGCCGTTGAGGTACTTGGTGGTGGAGTGGAAGACGATATCGGCGCCGTACTTGAACGGCTGCTGGAAGAACGGCGAGGCGAAGGTGTTGTCCACGATCAGCAGGACGCCGCCCTTGCGGGCCACCGCGGAAACGGCGGCCAGGTCGGTGAGGCGCATGAGCGGATTGGTGGGCGTCTCGACGATGATCGCCCGGGTGGCCGGCGTGAGAGCGTCGGCCACGAGCTGCGGATCACGCGTGTCGACGTAGCTGAACCGCAGGCCCATGTGCTGGAGGATCTTGTCGAACAAGCGGAAGGTGCCGCCGTACACGTTCTCGCCGCAGACGATGTGATCGCCGGCACGGAACAACTTCATGATGGAGTCCACGGCTCCCATGCCGCTGGAGAACGCGAATCCGTGGCGGGCCCCTTCGAGAGCCGCTACGTTGCGCTCCAGGGCCTGGCGAGTGGGGTTCTTGCCGCGCGCGTATTCGTAGCCCTTATTTTCCCCGAGGGCTTCCTGCACGTACGTGGACGTGAGATAGACGGGCGTCATGATGGCGCCCGCGAGGGGTTCGGGCCGCTGGCCCGCGTGAACCGCGCGGGTTGCGAAGCCGGCGGCGAGGTCGTCGTCGTAAACGCGAGTCATGCCGAATCTCGGAAGGGTGTGGTTGGGAGAAACATAACCGTAGCGGCGGCACCCGGCGAGCGACGCACCGGCGGCCGGCGGCCGGCGGCCGGAGTGGCGGATGAATGAGATCGGGCGGGCGAGCTGCTTGATTGTCGACGACGAGGCGCCGCTGCGCCAGGTGCTGATGCACCTGATGCGCGGCGACGGATTCGAGTGCTACGAGGCGGCGAACGGGCGTGACGCGCTGGACTTTCTGGAGACGCACCGCGTGACGCTCATGATCTCGGACATCCGCATGCCGCGGGTGGACGGCATCGAATTGCTGCGCGAGATCCGGGCCCGGTATCCCGACACGGCGGTCATCATGATCACCGCCGTGGCCGACGTGGACGTGGCGGTGAAGTGCCTGGCCATCGGCGCCATGGACTACCTCACCAAGCCGTTCCATCTGGAAGAGGTGCGGGCGCGGGTGAGCCAGGCGCTGGAGCGCCGCCGCCTGGTGATGGAGAACCGGGACTATCAGGAGCGTCTGGAAGAGCGCGTGGAGGCGCAGGCGCGGCGGCTGGAGGAGCAGTTCCTGACGGGCATCCAGTCGCTGGCCGAGGCGCTGGAGGTGAAGGATCCCTACACGCGCGGCCATTCGATCCGGGTGAGCCATTACTCCAGCGTCATCGCCCGCACGCTGCGGCTGGACGACGAGATGATCTGGCAGGTGGAGCTGGGCGGGCACGTGCACGACATCGGCAAGATCGGCGTGCGCGAGGCGGTGCTGAACAAGCAGGGGCCGCTCACCGCCGAAGAGTACGAGCACATCATGATCCACCCCGTGGTGGGATGGCGCATCCTCGCGCCGCTCCTGGGCGATGCGCCGATCGCGCTCAACATCGTGCGGTCGCACCACGAGCGGCTGGATGGCAAGGGCGTGCCCGACGGGCTGCGCGGGCGCGCCGTGCCCCTCGAGGCGCGGATCGCCGCCGCGGCCGACGCGATCGACGCGATGACGAGCGGGCGGCCGTACCGCGGCGCCGAGCTGACGCTGGAGGGCGCGGTGGAGGAGATCATCAAGCACGGCGGCGTCCAGTTCGATCCCGACGTGGTGGAGGCGGTGACGACGGCCGCGTCGTCGGGAACGCTCGCCCTCATCCCGCGGGCGACCAAGCCCTTGCTCACGCCCTGATCAGCCCGCGCTCACCAGGATCTCGCTGGGCTGCTTGTAGCCGCTCAGTCGCAGTTCGCACCACCGCCGCACGTCGTCCACGCTCACGCTGCCGGTGACGTCGAGCCCGATGTCGTGCTCGCGCGAGGGCTCGGGAATGGCCCGCACGTCCACGGTGCGCACGCCCACCAACTCCAACACGGCGCGGCGGATCTCTTCCGGGTAGATGTTGAAGCCGTTGCGCGTGAACATCGGCTTGAGCAGGCCGCGGAAGCTGAAGCTGCCGTCGGCGTTGCCCACGCCGCGATCGCCCGTGTAGAGCCAGCCGTCGCGCCGCCGGAGGCCGCCGGACGCGCCGCCCACGTAGCCGGCGAACACGTTGTCGCCCCGCACGCACAGCTCGCCCTCGTCGCCCGTGGCGAGCGCGGGCGTCGCCCCGTCGCCATCGCCGGGCGCGCGCACGGTCACCTCCACGCCGGGAAAGGCGAACCCGAGCGTGCCGGGCACGTTGGCGCGATCCACGCGGTTGAACAGGCACACCGGGGCGGCCTCGGTGAGTCCGTAGCCCTGGCGGAGGTCCACGCCCGTGGCGTCGAGCCAGCGCTCCTGCAGCTCCACGTCCAGCGGCGCGCCGCCGCAGATGCAGAGGCGCAGGGCGCCCACGCCGGCGCCGCGCCGCTCGACGGCGGCGAGCAGCGCGCGGAACACCGCCGGCACGCCGACCACTTCGGTGATGCTGCCGCCGGCCAGCAATTCGGCCGCCCGCGGCGGCGCGAACCGCTCCATGGTCGTGACGCGAGCGCCGGCCAGGAGCGGGGCCATGGCGGTGACGGTGAATCCGAACAGGTGCGAGAACGGCAGCAGGGCGAGCACGTGGTCGTCGGCGGTCTGCGCCGCGGCCTGGACCGTGCTGCGCGCATTGGCCAGCAGATTGCGGTGCGACAGGATGGCGCCCAGCGGACGGCCGGCCATGCCGGACGTGTAGACGATGGCCGCCTCCTCCCCGGCGCCCGGCACGTCGCGCGCGCCCTCGACGCTCAGCCCGTGGTGCGAGCCGAGATCGACGTCGCGCGTGGCGCCGTGATCGACGAACCGCGCGGCGCGGGGCGCGTGGTCCATGAGCACCAGAGGCAGGGCGGCGGGAACGCGGGCGGCGAGCGCCGAGACGGTGAACACCGCGCCCACGTCGGCCTCGGCCAGCTGGGCCGCGATCTCGAGCGGCGACGCCAGCGGGTTCACGAGCACCGCGCCGCGGCCGTCGCTGGCCGCGAGGGCCGTGAAGAACGCCGGCGACGCCGGCAGGAGTATGGCCGATCGCTTGCCGGAGAGCGCGCGCACCAGGGGCGCGCACCGCTGCAGCAGCGTGAGGCCGGCGGCCACGAGCTGCTGCGCTTCGTAGTCGCCCAGGCGTCCGCCCCCGGCCGCGGCGGCGAGCGGCACCAGGGCCAGAGGCTCGCTCACAGGTTGAACCGCGCCATCGATTGCTTGAGTCGCTCCGCGATCGACGCCAGGTGCTGGCTGGATTGCACCACGGCGTCCATCGATTCCGTCTGTTGCTCCACCACGCCGCTCACGTGCTCGGCCGTGGCGGCGTTCTGCTCGGCGGCCATGGCCAGCGCCTCGATCTCGCGGGCGAGCGCGGCGGCGTCGTCGCGTTGGGCTTCGGCCGAGGCGACGATGAGGTCCACGGCGTTGCGGCTGGCCTCGATCTCCTTGCCGATCTGCGCCAGCGCGCCGGACGAGGCGCGGATCACCGACTCGCCCACCGCCACCCGGTCGGTGACCTGGGCGATCTGTTCTTCGGTGCGGATGGCAGCGCTGCGGATCTCGGCGGCCAGCGTGCGGATGGTGTCGAGCGCATGGGCCGTCTGGTTGGCAAGCTTGCGCACCTCCTCGGCGACGACGGCAAATCCCTTGCCGTGTTCGCCGGCCCGCGCCGCCTCGATGGCGGCGTTGAGCGCGAGCAGGTTGGTCTGCTTGGCGATGGCGGCGATGGTGTCGGTGATCTTGCCGATGCGCTGCGACTTCTCGCCCAGCTCGACCACGGCGGGCACCGCGTCGCGCGTCACGGCGGCGATGGCCGTCATGCTCTCCAGCGCCTGGCCGGCGGCGCTGACGCCGCGGGCCGCGGAACGGGCCATGATGTCGGACGCGTTCTG
>Ga0307373_10014517_pt1 | contig 10826 bp, 8 predicted proteins | sample OX2MG_FD_202534 | JGI IMG/M metagenome (GOLD analysis project Ga0307373, IMG submission 202534) | Soil microbial communities from Risofladan, Vaasa, Finland - OX-2 | ecosystem: Environmental > Terrestrial > Soil > Coastal area > Acid sulfate soil | place: Finland: Risofladan, Vaasa | collected... | reverse complement strand
GCGCCTGCACCATGAATCCTGCCTGCGCGTGGATGGTGACTCCGGCAACCGCCGCTTCACGTGGCGCAAGACCTTGCGCGAGCATCGATCCGATGAGCCCCGCAAGGACATCTCCGGTGCCGCCGGTCGCGAGTGCGACGACACGGTGCGCATCCACATGGACGGGATGCGCAGCCGCCGCAACGACCGTCTCGGCTCCTTTCAGCACCACGACAACGCCGCGCTCCTCGGCGAAGCGCTGCGCGAGACCGATGCGATCAGCCTGCACGGCATCGGTCGATATGCCCGCGAGACGGCTCATCTCCGTGGGGTGCGGGGTCAGGATGACGGGCTGCCCACACCGGTGCCAGTCGAACCCCGCCTCGGCTGCGATGTTGAGCGCGTCGGCGTCGATGACGGCCGGGCACGGAAGGTCGGTGAGAATCTCGAGGAGGGCCGGGACCGTGTCCGGCGAGCGACCGAGACCGGGACCGATCACCAGCGCGTCCGCACCGCGAAGCCGTTCCCGAAGCGCCGCAACGCCTTCGGCTCGCAACATTCCGGTGCCGGCGTCGGCGAGCGCAGTCGGCATCACCTCGAGACAACCCGCGGCGACGATCGAGTGGATGGCATCGGGAACGCAGACTTCGACCAGGCCCGCTCCGCCGCGCGCCGCGCCCATCGCGCAGAGGCGCGGCGCCCCGGTGAACCCGCGCGAGCCGGCCACCACGACGACACGCCCGAAGGTTCCCTTGTGCCCGTCGTCGGGCCGGGCCGAGAGCAGGAGATCGGAAGGCGCGTCCGGCAACGCCGCATGCCGCCGCGGCGTCCGGTCCACGGCGACAGCGATCGCGAGACCGCCGTCGTGGGTGAGCGAGAGCGCAATCGACGTCGGTTCACCGCGCACGTGCACGCGCGGTGGCCCACCGCGACTGCGCACCACCTCGATATCGCGATACGCGGGCATCGGCTCGCCCCGCGACGAGTAGAGCTTCTTCACCGCTTCCTTGGCAGCCCATCGGCTCGCCCATCGCTGCGGCTTGCCCGCGCTGATGCGACGCTCTGCAGGCGTGAAGATGCGCTCCGCGAAGCGTGGATGCCGCTCGAGCACCGCTGCGATGCGCTCCACCACCGTGACGTCGACGCCGACGACCAGCGACATCCGCCGGCTATTCCACCGTCACTGACTTGGCGAGATTGCGCGGCTGGTCAACGTCGCACCCGCGCTGCACGGCGACGTGATACGCGAACAACTGCAACGGGATGACGTTGATCAGCGGGGAGAGCACCTCGGAACACCCGGGGACAGGGATGACGCTCGCGAAACCGGCGTCAAACGGATCCTCACCCGCGGTGACGATCGCGATCACCGGAGCGTCGCGCGAATGGACCTCCTGCACGTTGCTCACCATCTTCGGCAGCGTTGCCGAGCGTGTCGCAATCGCGACCACCGGGACCTCCGGTTCGAGGAGCGCGATCGGCCCGTGCTTGAGCTCTCCGGCGGCATAGCCCTCGGCATGCACGTACGACACCTCTTTGAGCTTGAGCGCACCCTCCATCGCGATCGGGAAGTTGATGCCGCGACCGATGTACAGCGCGCTGCGCGCATGTGCAAACCGCTGGCCGAGGTCGACGAGCAACGGCTCGAGCTCGAGCGTCTTTGTGAGCAGCTCGGGGAGACGCTGCAGCTCCGCAACGAGGCTCTGATGCTCGGCGACGTCCAGCGTGCCACGCGCATCGCCGAGCCGGAGCGCCAGCAGCAGACCGCAGACCATCTGCGTCATGAACGTCTTTGTGCCGGCGACGGAGATCTCTGGACCGGCCTGCATATAGAGCGCCCCGTCGGCTTCGAGCGACAGCGCGCTGCCCACAACGTTGGTGATGGCGATCACCTGGGCGCCCGCGCGACGCGCCTGCCGAACAGCGGCGAGCGTGTCCGCCGTCTCGCCTGACTGCGACACCGCAATGACGAGTGAGTGCTTGTCGACGAGCGCCTCGCCGTAGCGGAACTCGCTTGCGGCTTCGACCTTGCAGCGCAGCTTGGCCAGGTGCTCGATCGCGTACCCCGCCACCATGGCGGCATACCACGCGGTGCCGCAGGCGACCAGAACCACCTCGTGGACGTCCTCGAGCCGTCCGCCGTCGATACCGAGCTCCGGGAGCACGACCATGCCGAGGTCGTCGATCCGGCCGCGAAGCGCGTTGCGAACTGCCTCGGGCTGCTCGTGAATCTCCTTGAGCAGGAAGTGCGGATAACCGTTCTTCTGCGCTTGCTCCGCTTCCCAGTCGATGGTCACCACCCGCGCCTCGACAGCGGTGCCGTCGAGCTGCTGCACACTGATCCCGCCGGGTGTCGCGGTCACGATCTCGCCCTCACCGAGCAGCGCGATGCGCTTGGTGTACGGGATCAATGCGGTGATGTCGCTGCTGACGAACACCTCACCGCGGCCCAGGCCGACGACGAGCGGGGCATTGACGCGAGCGCCGACGACACGATCCGGTTGGTCGGCGGAGATGACAACCAGGGCGCATGCGCCCTCCATGCGGTTGAGCGCGCTGCGCACCGCTGCGGCGAGGTCGCCGTGGTACTGATCCTCGATGAGGTGCGGCACGACCTCGGTGTCGGTCTCGCTGAGGAACTCGTGGCCGCGAGCCATGAGCTCGGCACGAAGCTCCCGGTAGTTCTCGACGATGCCGTTGTGGATCACGTGGATGCGCCCGGTGCAGTCCTGATGCGGGTGCGCGTTCTCCACCGACGGACGGCCGTGCGTCGCCCAGCGCGTGTGCCCGATGCCGATGTTCCCGGACGGCAGCCCCTCGGCGTCGACCTGGCGGGCGAGCTCGGCGACCTTGTGCGTGTTCTTGACGGTGGTGACGTCACCGGACGCGTCGATGATCGCGATTCCGGCCGAGTCGTAGCCGCGATACTCGAGGCGCCGAAGGCTGTCGAGCAGAATCGGGGCTGCGGGTCGGGGGCCGGCGTAGCCGATGATGCCGCACATAGGACCTCTCTGGAACGCTCGCGGGCGCCTCGAGTTACGGGGACGGGGTCGGCGTCGGGGACGGTGTCGGGGTCGGCGGCGCGGGGACGGTGTCGATGGTGATGGTCACGGTGACCTTCCCCGGCGCCGCCGTGACCCCGGGCGGGAGGACGAGGCTCACCGGCTGGGTATACGTCCCGAAGATGCCGTTGAGGAACACGGGCGATGTCTGGACGGAGTCGAGACCGTTGAGCAGGTCCTGGGGACCGGTGACCTCGATCGTGATTGGGGAGGCCGTGATCGCTGCCAGGTAATGGCCGGGGGATGCGGTGCCCTCGGTGCGCGGGATGATGGCAACGAGGCGTTCGGTCACATCCGCGCTGATGGCGATGCTGACGCTGACGTTGGAGCGGTTGATCCCGACGTCGTTCAGGCGGGTGCCCTTTGCGTCGTATGCGAACACGCGAAGATCCGCCTGGAAGTTCGCCTTCTGCGCCGCCAGGTCGACGGTGACCCGCGCCTGGACGCCGGCCAGCTCACGCGCAGGGCCTTCGATCACCACGGACGAGGGCGTCACCTGCTCGGCGCCGCTCTGATAGCCCACCGGCGGCGGATTGGTCTGCAGGATGGTCACGGGCACCGACTTCGACTCGAAGGCATCCACGTCGACCGTCACCGCCGTCGGAGGGTCGATCAGCTCGATCGCGGGATCGTTGTTGATGACGGTCATCGGGATGGCATAGGTGCCTGTATGCGTCACCCTCGACCAGGCAACGGTGACGCTGAGTGCCGTGGCGGGATTGAGCGATGCGAGCGTGTTCTCGTCGCCGCCGACGCGGACCGCGACGTCCTGCACCGGGTGCACGAGCACGAACTGGGAGGGAATGGCGCTCTGCGGCACCGGAACGGTGATCAGTCTCGTCTCGGGGGGGTTGCCCGCGTAGACGACACCGACCCAGGTGACACTGGCGATGAAGAAGCACACGACTTTGAGCTTCCAGTTGCGGCTGATGAAGCCCGGGATGCTCACGGATGCGACCGGCGCCCGAGCGTGCGGAGTGTCCCCACTCGCGACAGCGGGCGAAGCCTGCCGAGCCGTCCCGGCACGCCTTCCTTCTCGAGCAATGTCACGAGCATCTCGTGCAACTTGGCCTGGTCGAGACCGCGATACAGCTTGCCGTCATTGGCGATGCTGATCAAGCCGGTCTCCTCACTGACGATCAGCACCACTGCGTCGCTCTGCATCGTGAGCCCGAGCGCGGCGCGGTGGCGCGTGCCCATGCGCCCCACCCCGGGCAGCGTCTCGGCGAGCGGCAGCACGCACCCGGCCGCGACGAGACGGTTCTCGTGGACGATCACCGCGCCGTCATGCAACGGCGAGCCCGGGATGAAGATGGTGGCGAGCATCTCCGCGGTCACCTCACCGTTGATATGCACGCCCGTTGCCGACAGGTTCTCGAGGCCGGTCTCGCGTTCGAAGACGATGAGCGCACCGACCTTGCGTTCCGCGAGGGAGCCGGCGGCACGAAGGACCTCGTCCACGGCCTGCGAGAACGCAAGCTCGTTGTGCCGCCCGAGGACGCTGCGGACGGTCCCGAGCCTGCCGACCTGGTCGAGCGCACGGCGCAACTCCGGCTGGAACAGCACGATCGCGGCGATGACGATCGCCTGCGTGCCGTTGCTGAAGATGAACTCGAGGAGCCGGAGGTGCAGCAGTTGCGCGGCCCAGCCCACGACGAAGATGACGCCGAGTCCGAGGAGGAGCTGCACCGCCTGCGTCCCGCGGATCAGCTTCAGCAGCTGATAGAGCAGGAACGCGACAACGAGGATGTCGATCGCATCGCGCCAGCTCAGACTTTGCAGAAAGAAATGCGCGTTGCGCAGCAGGTCGCTCATGCGGCGACCTCACCATCGTGCTCGTAGATGAGCGCGAGCAGCGCCTGCTGCACCCACAGGCGGTTCTCTGCCTGAGCGAACACGATCGAGTGCGGGCCGTCGATGACGGCGTCGGTGATCTCTTCACCGCGATGCGCCGGGAGACAGTGCATCACCTTGACGCCGGGAGGCGCGAGCGCCACGAGCGCGTCGTTCACCTGCAGGCTCGCGAAGTCCTCGCGGCGTTGCTGCTGCTCGGTTTCCTGACCCATGCTCGTCCAGACGTCGGTGTAGATGACGTCGGCATCGGCGAGCGCCGGAGCCGCCTCGTGCGTGATCTCGAAGACGGTCGCGGCGTCACGGAAACCCGCGGCTGTCCGCAGCACCGTGGCCGGCGGCTCGTATCCCGGTGGGCAGATGACGCGCAGATGCACCCCGAGGCGCGCGGCGGCGTAGATCCAGGACGTGCAGACGTTGTTGCCATCTCCGATGTACGCGACGGTCGCGCCCAGAAGACGGCCGGTCACCTCGCGCACCGTCATGCAGTCCGCGAGCACCTGGCAGGGATGCTCGGAGTCGGTGAGCGCGTTGATCACAGGAGATGTCGCGGCCGCGGCGATGGTGACGAGGTCGCGGTGGGAGACCAACCGGGCGACGATGCCGTCGGCGTACCCGTCGAGGATGCGGCTGATGTCGGCTGCCGACTCGCGCTCCCCGAGCTGGACCTCGGGATTGAAGAGCGCGATGGGATGGCCGCCGAGGCGGTTGATGGCGACCTCGAAGGACACCCGTGTGCGGTTGCTGGGACGCTGGAAGATGAGCGCCAGCGAGCGGCCCGCGAGCGGGCGGCCGAGATCGCGTCCCGCTTTGGCCGCGTCGGCCAGGTCGAGGGTCGTGATGATCTCGTCGGGGCTGAGGTCCGCGATGCTCAGGAGATCGCGGCCGGCGAGCGAATGGTGCATCCGCCTCATATGGTTGCACTGGAGCGGCGATAGCGCGCCCCGCGACCAAACCGGCGCAGAGACCCGCGCGCGCTATACCGTGCGCCGCGTGGATATTGCGGTCGTCGTCAACGGCGGCGTGGCCGAGACGCTCCAGTCGACACCACTCCTGCGAACGCTGCGCGCCGGGCTTCCGACGGCGCGCATCGTGCTGATCTGTCCTTCCACCGCCGCGGACATCGCCGACGGCATCCCGCCCGTCGATCGGGTCGTCCCGCTGGCTCAGCTTCGCGGCACCCGGACCGGAGGCGTCCGTCTCTGGCTGACACTGCGCGGCCTGCGCCTCGACGCGGTCTTCCTCTGCACCTCGGGTGTCGCTCCCGCCGTCTCCGCGTACCTCGCCGGAGTGCCGGAGCGGAGTGGCGTCGGCGGCGGTGTTCGCAGCCTCCTGCTCACGGGCAGGGTCAGGGCGGGTCGCTCCGAGAATCGCGCCCAGACGTGGCTCCGGCTCGCCCAGGTCGCCGGCGTTCATCAGGAGCTGCACAGCCCCGTCTTCGAGCCCGGACAGGATGCGCGGCGCCGAGCCGAGCAGGTCCTCCACGGCAGCGGCCTCGCCGATGGACGGCTGCTCGTGGCCATCGCGCCCGGGACGGGCTTCGCAGAGCCGCGCCACGCGACGGTGGCGTCAACGGCATGGGACCCCGAGCGCTGGGCTCACCTCGCCAACCAGCTTGCCCAGCGCCACGGGGCCGGGATTCTGCTCGTGGGCTCGCCGCTCGATCGCCACGCCGCCGAGCGGACAAAGATGGACCTCCGCGCTGACGCCACCGACCTGGTCGGTGAGATCGACGTGGGGACGCTGGCGGGTGTCATCGCGCGTTGCGACCTGCTGGTGGGGAGCGACACGCCGCTGCTCCAGCTTGCCGCCGCGATGGGGACGCCGACCGTGGGCCTGTTCGGCCCTACCGACGGCGCGCGCGGAGGCGCCTACGGAAACGCGCACCGGGTCGTGCAGGCGCAGACCCCGCCCCGGTACGAGAACACGCCCCCCGAGCGGGCGAGCATGGAGCAGATCCGCGTTGAGGACGTCCTCGCCGGTATCGAGGCGACCCTCTAGCCCGTCAACGGATGTACATCAAGGCGCGCTTGAGCACGTCGAGGTTGTCAAGCGCGTAGCCCGTCCCGCGCACGGCACACAGATGCGGCTGGCTGTCGCGATGAACCTCGATGCCCGTTGCGGCCGCGATCGCCCTCTCGAGGCCTTCCAGCCGGGCGCCACCGCCGCAGAGCACGATCCCCTCGCGCTTGATATCGGCGATGAGGCGGGCCGGCGTATCGGCCAGCACAGCCTCGACGGCCACAAGGATCGGCCCGAGATGGCTCTCGAGGCACGGCGCGAGCTCGGTCGAGGTGATCGTGATCGAGACTTCACCGGCGTCCGTGCGACCGCCGACGTCGAGGCGGCGTTCCTCATGTGGTCCAACCCGGGCGAGCGAGGCGATCACCTCCTCGATGGTGGCCGCGTCGAGGACCGCACCATGAGCCGAGCGCACGTGATCGTCCACGCAGCCGTGGAGGCGCTCTCCGCCGTGGCCGGGGAGACAACGGCCGCTCACGGTCCCCTCCAGGGCCAGCGCCGCGATGTCGGTCTTGCCGGCGCCGATGTCGATGACGAGATGGCCGTTGGGCCCGCTGAGCTGCATGCCGGCGCCCATCGCCGACGCCAGCGGCGCGTCAAGGAGATAGACGGTGCGCGCGCCCGCGAGCGCGGCGGCCTCGAGCAACCCGCGGCGCAGCGCGCCTGCCAGCGAGGACATCACTGCGATCACCACATCGGGCTTGAAGATGCGCTGCCGTCCCGCAGCCCGGATCATCGCGTGGTTGATCAGCCATCGAGCGGCGGTGGGATCGACGATGTTCCCGCCGGCCATGGGGCGACGAAGATGGAGCTCGGGGTCGTCGGCAGCCGCCTCCAGGGCGGCGGCGCCGAAGACCGCGGCGTGCATCTCGCCGCCTCGGATCGCGACGGCCGTCGGCTCGCTGCCGATCATCCCCTCACCCTTCACGATGATCCGCGTGGTGGTGGTGCCGAGGTCGATGCCGACTTTCTTGCCGAGCACAGCTTGCGTGAGGCCTCAGTCGCCGATGACACCGGTGAGGTCGCGCACCTCGGTTCCGGGCTCGTCGGTGGTGACACGCTCGATGTCGGCGCCAATCCCTGTCAGCTTGACGACGAGGTCGTCGTACCCGCGCTCGAGATGGAAGACGTTGTCGAGCTCGGTGACGCCTTCTGCGCACATACCCGCGATGACCAGCGCAGCGCCACTGCGGATGTCTGGGATGCTCATCCGCGTGCCCCGCAGCCGCGAGGGTCCATTGATGATCGCACTGCGACCATGGATCTCGATGCTCGCGCCCATCTGCTGGAGTGCGGCAACGTGGCGAAAACGGTTCTCGTACAACGCTTCGCTGATGATGCTCACTCCGCTCGCCTGGGTCATAAGCGCGCAGAACTGGGGTTGCATGTCGGTGGCGAAACCCGGATGGGTCCACGTCGTCACGTCAACGCTGCGCAGGTACGAGCAGCTGACCCGGACGTGCTGCGCGCCCTCGACGATGTCGCAGCCCGCCGAGCGCAGCTTGCTGAACAGCCAGCGCAGGTCGCTCGGCCGCATGTGCTCCACGACGACATCGCCGTACGTCGCCGCGGCGGCGATCATGTATGTCCCCGCTTCGATGTAGTCGGCTGTCACGTTGTGCGTCGTCCCATGGAGCAGTCCGCCGCTGCCCTCGATGACGATCAACTCGGTGCCGACGCCGGTGATGTGCGCGCCCATCCCGATGAGGCAGCGCGCGAGGTCGTACACGTGCGGCTCACGCGCGGCGTTGCTGATCACCGTGATCCCCTCGGCGAGGACGGCGGCCATCATCAGGTTCTCGGTGCCGGTGACCGTGGGCATGTCGAGCGAGATGCGTGCACCGTGCAGCCGGCGCGCGCGCGCGAAGTAGGCGCCGTCGCGCTCCTCGACCTCGGCCCCCATGAGGCGCAGCCCCTCGAGATGCTGCTCGACGCGGCGCATCCCGATATCGTCCCCACCGGGTTTGGCGATGCTCGCCTCGCCGGCGCGGCCGACGAGTGCGCCGAGCAGCAGGAACGAGCCGCGCATCCTCCGGCTGAGGTCGGCGTCGACCTCGGTGCGGACCACGGACGCCGCGTTCAGCCGCCACGTGTGCAAGGTCGGGTGCTCGACGACGACGCCGACGTGCTCGAGCATGCGGGCCATGGTGGTGATGTCGTCGATGTCCGGCACGTTGCCGAGCTCCACCGGCTGATCGGTGAGCAGCGCCGCGGCCATCACGGGGAGCGCGGCGTTCTTGCTCCCGGAGATCGCGACCGTTCCCTCGAGCCGCCGCCCGCCACGGATGCGCAGGAGTTCCATCTCCGCCTACCGTACTCGACGGCGGCGGCTGACCGGGTAGATTAGGGTCAGGGGTCCAGTTGGATCGCCGCCTTGTATCGGGAGACACCATGGCAACCGCAACGCTTCCCTCCATCGACACCGAGCAGCTCCTCGGCGACCAGGCTTCGTCCCTCCTCGAGCATCGCTGCGAGACCGTCGACCAGTCGCTGCTGCACCTGCCCGGTCCCGATTTCTTCGATCGCACCTGGCTCGGGACGGATCGCTCCGTGCGGGTCCTCCGCAACCTCAACTCGATCTATGCGCATGGGCGTCTGGCGCGCACCGGCTACGTCTCGATCCTGCCGGTCGATCAGGGGATCGAGCATTCAGCAGGCGCGTCGTTCGCGCCGAACCCCGAGTATTTCGATCCGGGGAAGATCGTGGAGCTCGCGGTGGAGGGCGGATGCAACGCGGTGGCTTCGACGTTCGGGGTGCTCGGCGCCGTGTCGCGCAGATGGGCTCACAAGATCCCGTTCATCCTGAAGATCAACCACAACGAACTCCTGACCTATCCCAACGGGGCCGATCAGATCCTGTTCGGCACGGTCAAGGAAGCCTGGAACCTCGGGGCCGTCGCAGTCGGCGCCACGATCTACTTCGGGTCCGACGGCGCTGACCGCCAGATCCAGGAGATCTCGCGCGCGTTTGCCGAAGCGCATTCACTCGGCATGGCGACGATTCTCTGGTGCTACCTGCGCAACCCGGCATTCAAGAAGGACGGTGTCGACTACGCGGTCGCGGCCGACCTCACGGGTCAGGCGAATCATCTCGGCGTCACGATCGAGGCCGACCTCATCAAGCAGAAGTTGCCCACCACCAACGGCGGATTCGTGGCACTGAACTTCGGCAAGACCGCCGAGGCCGTCTACACGAAGCTCACGTCGGACCACCCGATCGACCTCTGCCGTTACCAGGTGCTCAACTGCTACGCGGGGCGCGTGGGACTCATCAACTCCGGCGGCGAGTCGATCGGGGCCGGCGACCTCGCCGCCGCGGTGCGCACCGCGGTCATCAACAAGCGAGCCGGCGGCACCGGTTTGATCAGCGGCCGCAAGGCATTTCAGAAGTCGATGCGCGACGGTGTCGAGCTCCTGCACGCGATTCAGGACGTGTACCTGAACGAAGCGATCACCATCGCGTAACCCGCATGGACTACGACGAGATCCCTCGCAACGACGACGAGCGCACGACCCTGCGTGCATTTCTCGCATGGCAGCGCGGCACGCTGGAGCGCAAGTGCTCGGGCCTCAGCGACGATCAGATGCGGCAGGCCGCCGCTCCCCCGTCGAACCTGACGCTCCTCGGCCTGCTTCGGCACATGGCCGATGTCGAGCGGGGATGGTTCCGGCGCACCCTCGCCGGAGAGGATATCGGGGAGCGTTACTCGTCAGACGACGATCTCGACGGCGACTTCGACAACGTCGCGACCGCCGATGTCCAGGCGGCGTTCGCCAGCTGGCGGGAGGAATGCGCGCTCGCCGACGAGATCATGGACCGGCGTGCGCTCGAAGCGACCGGTAAGCAGCGTACCGGCCGCGAGGTCTCGATGCGATGGATCCTCAACCACATGATCGAGGAGTACTCGCGGC
>Ga0307373_10014516_pt1 | contig 10827 bp, 11 predicted proteins | sample OX2MG_FD_202534 | JGI IMG/M metagenome (GOLD analysis project Ga0307373, IMG submission 202534) | Soil microbial communities from Risofladan, Vaasa, Finland - OX-2 | ecosystem: Environmental > Terrestrial > Soil > Coastal area > Acid sulfate soil | place: Finland: Risofladan, Vaasa | collected... | reverse complement strand
CGGCGGAGCTGCGGCAGGCGGTCGATGAGTTCGCCGCGATCTTCCGGGCCACCAAGAAGTAGCCGGCCCGGCGCTCAGCCGAGCGGGACCGCGCTCCAGCTGGCTCCGGCGTCCGTCGACCGGTAGACGGCCGCGCTCGCGGGGGAGCCAGTGGGCAGGGTCACGCCGTCCGCGATCGCGAAGGCACTGCTGCCCGCGAGGCTCAGCCGCACCACTCCCGACCCCGCCGCCACCGCCTGGGCGGAGATCGCCGGCGACCAGGTTCGGCCCCCATCGCGGCTGACCATGAGGGTGCCGCGGGCAAGCGCCATCCAGCCCACCTGCGGGCCGTTCAGCACCAGCTGCTCGAGATACCCCGCGATCGGCACCCGTCCCAGGGCCGCGGGAACGCCCGCCGCGGCGGGGCCGCTGGAGCCCGCGAGCGACCAGCTGGCGCCGCCGTCCGCCGAGGTGTAGATCGCCTTGGACTGGCTGCCGGCCCCGGGTTCGCTCACGCATCCGATCCAGAGCGTTGCCGACCCGTACGCCGCCAGCGGATCGGTGGTTCCGGGAGGGGCCAGCGGGCAGGGAACGGTCCGCGCCGCCCAGGTGGCTCCGCCATCGCCGGTGGCGTCCAGGAGCAGGCTGGTGCCACTGCCCGCGCCCGCGGGGACCGCCGCCTCCAGCCAGGCATCCCCGCCCGCGGTCGCGGCCAGCGAGGCGGACATGGCATCCACCGCGGGCACCCCCGCCAACGGACTCCAGGTCCCCCCGCTGATGGGCGCCGTCTCCAGCACCAGCGGGCAGGCCCCGCCGGTGGCCCCGCCGCAGTCGGCCTCCACCGCCCAGACCTCGCCGCCCACCACCGTGAGGCCCAGAACCGGCCCGGCGGCGGCCACCTTCGCCCAGCTGACGGCCCCATTGCTGGTGGCGTAGAGGCCGGGCCCCCAGGCCCAGCCGTCCAGCGGATTGGCGAAGGTGAGTCGGCCGACGGTGGCGACCGGCTCGCTGGGAGTGGTCGTGACGGCGGTGGACCCGACCGCGGCCGGGGGAGCCGAGGAGGCGGTCCAGCTGGTCCCGCCGTCGGTGGTGGCGACCACCACCGCCCGGCAGGTCGGCGCCGCCACGCAGTTCTCACCGAGGGCGAACCCCAGGGTTGGCGACACGAAGCTGATGTCGGTCAGCTGGGTGCCGGCCGGGATTCGCGCCGCCGCGGTCGGCCGGGGGGTCGCGGGCGCCGTCGGCGACGTCGTCGGGGAGGGCTGCGCGGTGGCGCGCGGAGTCGGGGCCTCCCGGGGCGCGGGCGGGGTGCCGCAGCCGGCCAGCAGCAGCATCGTGGCCGCGACGGCGAGGGTGACGCCCCCGCGGACTAGGGGCCGATGGCTCACGATCAGTGGAACTCCGGTCGCGCACGGCGGGTAACGGCGGGGCGGCCGGCCCGCTCCCTACACTGACAGCATGATCCCTTCTCCGCTGGCGTCGACGGAACACGTGCGCTTTCACTTCGACCCGCTCTGCCCCTGGGCCTGGGTGACCTCCCGGTGGATGGTGCGGGTGGCCGCGGCCGAGCCGGTTCGGGTCTCCTGGGCCCTGTTCGCCCTCTCCGAGATCAACCGCGAGAATCCCGACGTCTCCCAGCGGCAGCGAGCCGCCAGCGGCCGGGCGCTGCAGCTGCTGGCCCTCGCCCGCGAGGTCGGCGGCCAGCCCGCGATCGGCCGCCTGTACACCGCTCTCGGCGAGGCCCGCCACACCCGGGGCGAATCGCTGAGCGACGATCGGATCCTGACCGCCGCGCTGGCCGAGGCGGGGCTGGCGACCGACCTCATGACGCGCGCCGACCACGAGGCCGACCGGCTCTGGGCCGCGGTGCTGGCCGATCACGAGGCGTCGGTCACCCGCTGCGGCGCCTTCGGGGTGCCGACCCTCATCCTGGATGGCGGGGACGGTCCGGGGATGTTCGGACCGGTGGTAAGCCCGGTGCCGGACGAGGCCGAGTCGGTTGCGCTCTTCCACGACGTCGTGCGCTGCCTGCGCCGGCCGTACCTCTTCGAGCTCAAGCGAGACCGCGGCACCACCCGGGCCCAGGTGGTCGCGCCGACGCCCTCGGACTGAACCCGTCCGGGACCCCCTGGACCCGGTCCCGCGGGCGGGTCGCCCCGCTTCGCGGACGGAGCCGCCCGCGGATTCGCGCGGGCCGAGCGCCCGAAACCGCCGGGTCCCTGCGGCATCCGTCCGGTCGCAGTTCCCGCGCTTCGGCGGTGGACGCCGGGCCGCCTGGAGAGGACGATGGGTGGGCAGGGGCGCGGCCCCCGGCCACGCGGGAGCACGCGCCTGGGAGAGAGTGCGATGGGACGAACGCCCCGGCAGGGGGGACCGGCGCGGCGCGCGCAGCCCGGGTCGGCAGCCACCGGGGCGGGACGGTCTCGCCAGGACGGACTCGGGGATGAGGAGGTGCGACTGCTCGACCGCTACTGGCGGGCGGCGAACTTCCTCGCGGTGGGTCAGATCTACCTGACCGACAACGTGCTGCTCCGCCAGCCGCTCCGCTCCGAGCACATCAAGCCCCGTCTGCTCGGCCACTGGGGAACCACCCCGGGCCTCACTCTCCTCTACGCCCACTGCAACCGGCTGATCCGCGCCCGCGACCTCGACATCCTCTTCGTCACCGGTCCCGGCCACGGCGCGCCCGGGGTTCTGGCCCACGCCTACCTGGAGGGAACCTACAGCGAGGTGTACCCGGAGGTGGGTCGGGACGCCGTCGGGCTGCAGCGGCTGTGCCGCCAGTTCTCGTTCCCGGGCGGGATCCCAAGCCATGTGGCCGCCGAGACGCCGGGGTCGATCCACGAGGGGGGAGAGCTGGGCTACTCGCTCTTCCATGCCTACGGGGCCGCGTTCGACAATCCCGAGCTGGTGGTGGTGTGCGTGGTCGGCGACGGCGAGGCGGAGACCGGCCCGCTGGCGACCAGCTGGCACAGCAACAAGTTCCTCAACCCCCGCCACGACGGGGCGGTGCTGCCGGTGCTCCACCTCAACGGCTACAAGATCGCCAATCCGACGGTGCTGGCGCGGATTCCCGAAGCGGACCTGCTGGCTCTGTTCCAGGGCTACGGCTATGACCCGATCCTGGTCCGCGGCGGAGAGCGCGATGAGCCCACCGGTGCGGTGCACAGGCGCCTGGCAGCGGCGCTCGACCGCGCCGCCGACTCGATCGCACGGATCCAGCGGTCGGCCCGGTCGGGCGGGGAATCGGAGGCGCCACCCCGCTGGCCGATGATCATCCTGCGAACCCCCAAGGGCTGGACCGGTCCGCGGGAGGTCGACGGCCTGCCGGTCGAGGGCACCTGGCGGGCGCACCAGGTCCCGATCGCCGATCCCCGCCAGAACCCCTTGCATCTGCTCCAGCTGGAGACCTGGCTGCACAGCTACCGACCCGAGGAGCTGTTCGACGAGCGGGGCACACCGGCTGCCGACCTGGCCGGGCTGGTGCCGCGGCGAGAGCGCCGCATGAGCGCCAATCCCCGCGCGAACGGCGGCAGCCTGCTGCGCCCGCTGGTGCTCCCCGACTGGCGCGACTACGCTGTCCCGGTCCCGGCTCCCGCCACCGCCACCGCGGAGGCGACCCGGGTGCTGGGCACCTACCTGCGCGACGTGATCCGCGCCAATCCAGACAACTTCCGTTTATTCGGGCCCGATGAGACGGCCTCCAACCGCCTCGACGCGGTCTTCGAGGCGAGCGGCCGCGCCTGGGATGCGCAGGTTCTCGACACGGATCTCACCCTCACCCCCGACGGGCGGGTGATGGAGGTGCTCTCCGAGCACGCCTGCGAGGGATGGCTGGAGGGATACCTGCTCACCGGTCGCCACGGCCTCTTCAATTGCTACGAGGCGTTCATCCACATCATCGACTCGATGATGAATCAGCACGCCAAGTGGCTCAAGGTCACCCGGGACATCCCCTGGCGGCGCCCGATCGCCTCGCTCACCTACCTGCTGAGCTCGCACGTCTGGCGTCAGGACCACAACGGCTTCTCCCACCAGGACCCGGGGTTCATCGACCATGTGGTCAACAAGAAAGCGGACGTGGTGCGGGTGTACCTACCTCCGGATGCCAACTGCCTGCTCCAGGTGGCCGACCACTGCCTGCGCAGTCGCCACCACATCAACGTGGTGGTGGCCGGCAAGCAGCCCGCCCTCACCTACCTCACGGCCGACGAGGCCGCGATCCACTGCGAGCGGGGACTGGGGATGTGGGAGTTTGCCTCGAGCGACAGCGGCGCCCCGCCCGACGTGGTGCTGGCGTGCTGTGGCGACGTCCCCACCCTGGAGACGCTGGCGGCGGCGGCGATCCTGCGCGACCGCCTCCCCGCGCTGCGGGTCCGGGTCGTCAACGTCGTGGACCTGATGCGCCTGTTGCCATCCGAGGAGCACCCTCACGGGGTGGGCGACGCGGAGTACGACGCCCTCTTCACCACCGACGCGCCGGTGATCTTTGCGTTCCACGGCTACCCGCTGCTGATTCACCGCCTCACCTACCGGCGCCACGGGCACGCCAACCTGCACGTGCGCGGATACAAGGAGGAGGGGACCACGACCACGCCCTTCGACATGGTCATGCTCAACGACCTCGATCGGTTCCACCTGGTGATGGACGTGCTCGACCGGGTCCCCAGCCTGGCGGCCCGCTCCGGCCGTCTCCGCCAGGAGATGGCCGAGACCCGCCTGCGGATGCGGGCGTGGACCCGCGCCCACGGTGACGACCATCCCCTGGTGGCGGAGTGGACCTGGCCCGGGTAGGCTGACGCGCGCTGGTCACCGGCCCTGGTCAGGCGGCGGCGCCGCCGGGCTGACCGGGGGGACGATCACCACCGCCGTGGTCGCCAGCTGGGCGCAGCGCTGACTCACCGACCCCAGCAGGAGCCGGCGCACCCCACCCAGCCCGCGCGAGCCGACCACGAGAAGGTCGCCGGGCCGGGCGAGGGCGGTGAGCACCTGGGCCGCCTCACCGCTGCGGACCTCGCGCCGCACCGCCACCAGGGGAGGCCCCAGCACCCGCAGCGCACCCTCCACCGCCTGGTCCAGCATGCGCCGCAAAGACTGGGTCACCTCGCCCCCGTACGCGACCGGCGGCGGGGGCCCGACCAGGGTCAAGGGGTCGCTCCAGACCGCGACCGCGCGCACGCCCACCCGGCGGAGCTGCGCCTCGCGCAGCGCCCACTCGAGCGCGGATTGAGACCCCAGCGAGCCATCGATCCCGACGACGAGCATCTGCGGCCTCGCCGCCCGCGCTGTGGTCGGCGGGCTGACCGTGACGTTGGACATCCTCTCCTCCCGATCGAGGCCTCCCGCCGGCGGCGCCACGGGCGCGACCCACCCCTCACCCTATCGGGGTTCCGCCCGGCTCGCATGCGAGGAATCTCTGGGCCGGCCCGGCCCGCCCGGGCCGCGCGCGGGGACGCAGACGGTGAGCGCGCGGGCTCGGATGGACACCGTCAGCCGGCTCCCCGGCTCAACCGGATCGCCATCGACCTCGCGGGGTTGGGGCCGATCTGAGATGACCACGACCTCGCGGGCGCGAAGCAGAACCACCGAGGGAGCACGCGGCCGCCGCCGCGCCAGGCCGTTCACCAACCACAGCCACTCAGCGACCCCGCGCGGAGCGATCAGGGCCACGTCGAGCTGACCGTCGTCCGGACTCGCACCGGGCACGAGGTCGAGCCCTCCGGGGAATCGGCCGACGTTGGCGACCAGCACCGAGCGGACCTGGCGGACAATCGTTGGGCTCCCGTCCAGCGTCACCGACACCGCGAAGCGCGGCTCGTGGAGGTGGGCGATCCCAGCCAGCACGTAGGCGGGCCAGCCCAGCCACCGCTTGGCGCGCGGCGAGGTGAGGGCCAGCACCTGGGCGTCGAAGCCGATCCCGGCGGCCACCGTGAACACGCGCCCGTCGGCCTCTCCGATGTCGATCCGCCGCCGGCCGCCGCGGGTACCCAGGCGCACCGCCGCGGCCGTGTCCCGCGGCAGGCCGAGATTGCGCGCGAGCAAATTGCCGGTACCGGCCGGGAGGACCGCGAGCGCCGACTCGGTGTCCGCCAGCACGGCGGCGACCCGGCCCACGGTGCCGTCGCCGCCCGACACAAAGACCACCGACGCGCCTGCCTCGACCGCCGCCCGGGCCTGGCCGCCCCCGGGATCGGATGGGGTGGTCTCCAACCAGAGCGGCTCCGGCCAGCCCGCCTCGGAGAGGATCGCGAGCACGAGCGCTCGCAGGCCGCCGACATCCACGGTCCGGGCCGGGTTGACCACCACCGCGGTCGCCGGCCCGGCCGACGCGTCGACCGAGGAGCGGAGGAGCGCCGGCTGCGCCCGGTTCGGCTGTGATCGCGGCATCGGGCTCCTTCGGGGTGGTGGCGGTCCCCCGCCCTCGGTGGCCGGCTGGCCGCGCGCGGCGCACTCTACTCCTGCTCCGGCCCCCCACCGAGGGCCGGGACGGTCAGGCTCACCCCGCTCCGAGACCCCGCCCCGGGTGGCTGCTGCCGGCGACCTGACGACCAGCTCCGGTGGTCGGACGACCCCACCCGAGACCGGGGGCTCGCTGGTGGACCGCCCCCCATGGGGTCAGTATCGCCGCCCGGCGACACCGTCGGCCCCCCCGGCGCAGCCGGCGACGGCTCCCGCGTCCGCCACGACGGGCGCCGAGCCCGCGATCGGCACTCAACCCGCTGCAGCGGACGCCACCAGGGGTCGCACGCACCGACAGCAGCGCTCGGCTGGTGCGCGCGGGAGCGGGTCGTGCACCGAGCGGAGCCCTCGGCCAGCGGGCCCGCCGCGAGCGAGGGATCCGGGTAGGTCCGCCGCACGATGGCTCGGAGTGAACCGCGCCGGGAAAGGTACAGGCTCCAAACCTTGAGCGGATGGAGCCATGGCAAGGACTTGCGGTATCCGCACAAGGTCCGGAAGCGGGCCGTCCGGATGGTCATGGACCATCGAGATCCCGACACGTCGGAGTCGCCGGGGATCGCGTCGATCGCGCCCATGGTGGGGGTGCATCCGGAGACGCTGGGGGCTTGGCTGCGGCGTAGCCAGGTGGACGCCGGCGAGCGGCCGGGGCTGACCAGCGCTGAGCGGGATCAGCTGGGCCAGCTGCGGCGGGCGACCGCGATATCCAAGTCGGCGACGAGGTTCTTCGGGGCCGAGCTCGACGGCCGGCACACCCAATGACCCGCTCCATCGAGGCCCGCTGGGGCGAGTTCGGGGTCGAGCCCATCTGCCGCGTGCGGGAGGCTGCCCCCTTGACCTGCTACGCGGCCGGCCGCCGCCCACCATCCCGGCGTCGGTTTCGAGACGACGTGCCCAAGATCGCGATCGCTCGGAGCTGGCGGGGCACCCGCGGCGTCTACGGGGCGGACACGGTCTGGGCCCAGCTCCGCCGCGAGGGGCACCCGGTGGCCCGCTGCACCGTGGCTGACGAGGCGGCGGAGCCGACGCATGACCCAGTGAACCGCACGTTCCATGCGGCGGCACCCAACCGTCTCGGGGTGGCCGATCCCACGGACGTGAACACGCATTCCAGCTGGGTCCTCGTGGCGTTCGTGGTCGACGTCTACTCACGACCGGTGGTGAGGTGGCCGGCCTCCCGTTCGCTGCGCACCGATCTCACGCTGGGCGCCCTCGAAATGGCAATCCCGACCCACCGCGGCGATGACCTCCGTGCGCTGATCCATCGCTCGGATTGGGGGCGTCCAGCACCTTGCGCTTCGCTACACGAAGGGGCTGGCGCTGACCGAGGCGGTGACCTCGGCGGGCTCGCGCGGTGACTCGCATGACAAGGCTTCACCCGAGTCGGTCAACGGCCTCTACAAGACCGAGGTGATCCGGAAGGACGGCCCGTGGTGCGGTCTCGACGAAGGCGAGCACGCTACCTCCCTGTACATCGCCTGGTTCACGGATGAGCGTCTGCACGGCGAACTCGGGACGATCGCGCCGACCGATGTCGAGGCCGCCCACTACCATGAGGGGGCCCCTGCTCTGCGGGCTGTTTCACACTAACCAGAGTCTCTATAAAGCTCGGGGCGGTTCAGTTGCGCACGACACACGCCCGTGGTGCCACCGCCCGTACTCGAGTAGAGGAACACCGGCTCCGGCGCGTACCCTGCGTCGCCGTAGATGACCGCGATCACGACCTCCCACGCTGAGAAGGGCAGCGGCGTGCCGTAGACGGCAGCCCCGGTGGCGCCGCCTGGTCGGGAGAGCACGACCCGCTGCCACTGCCGAACGCCATCCGCGCTCTGGTAGAGCAGGTGCACGGCGCCGCGTCGTTACCGCTCAAGCCGAACTGGGACACCGCCTCGCCCCCTCCGTGGCTCTGATCGCTGAACTGCAGCAATCCTGCAAGCGGTGGGCTCCCGATCGCCTTCCACGCTGGTCCGTCGTCGGAGGTCTCAAACAGGCGCCCTGGTTGGGAGGTCGCTCCTGCGACGGCACCGAGCACCAGCCGTGCGTCGGCGACACGAAGCTCATCGCGACAGAGCCACGCTCGACCCACCCGAGGAGGATGTGCTCGCGGCAGGTGTGTCCGACCTCGGTGGAGGCGTCGGTGACGGTCGTGAAATCCGCCCCGCCCGGAAACCTGCACCGCCTGCGGCTCTCGGCGGTGGGCCTCCTCATCCGGGATCCCCTACTCAATGCTGCCGGGCCTGCTGGCGACATAGCCGTCGAGCGACGTGATCGCCGAGGAGGTCAAGGTGGCCACGGGATCCCCCTCAGATCGTGCGTACTTCGATCCCAGAGTCGATCCGTCAAAATCTGGCCGGTCCCTGAGGCGAAGACTTCGCGCGGAAGGTTGCGCTCTCGGTTCCAGGATTGTCTGTAACTCGGTCACCCAGGGGTGACGAGGTCCGTCACAGTCAATGTAGATCTCCCGTTCGAACGATATCGCCGGCTCGTCGCGCCGGTCGATCCACTCGGGGAGTGCGCGCCACGCCTCAGTCGGCACCTCAAGGCAGGTCGCTAGTGGTCCGTCGGTGAATTAAGCTGGGCCAATGCAGCCCAGCCCCTGCGGACCTTGGCGATGATCTCGTCCGCGGGTGTGTGCCATACGAAGGGCTGGGGGGTCTCGTTCCAGTGGGACACCCAGAGCTTGATGGCGTCGATGAGGGCGGGCACGTTGCTGAAGGTGCCGTGCCGCAGGCGTTTGTCGGTCAGCTCTTTGAACCAGCGCTCGACTAGATTGACCCAGCTGGTGCTGGTCGGCGTGAAGTGGAGGTGAAAGCGACGTCGCTGCGGATGTGCCAACCAGGCCTGCACCTCGGGGGCCTTGTGCGCGGAGAGGTTGTCCAAGACCAGGTGCACGTCCAACTGAGCCGGCACATTGCGGTCAATGATCCGCAGGAAGCGCACGAAGTCCTTGGCGGTGTGCCGATCCCGACGGTCGGTCAGCATTTGCCCAGTAGCGATGTTGAGGGCCGCATACAGGTCGGTGGTGCCGTTGCGCTTGTAGTCGTGGGTCATGGTTCCCGCGCGGCCCGGTCGCATGGGTAGTCCTGGCTGGGTCCGGTCCAGGGCTTGGCACTGGGTCTTCTCGTCGACGCTGAACACCACAGCGCGCTCGGGCGGGTTCAGGTACAGCCCCACCACGTCCACCAACTTCTCTTCGAAGGCAGGATCACTCGAGATCTTGAAGGCCTCCACCTTCCACGGCTTGAGGTCGTGGTCCTTCCAGATCTGCCCCACACTGTCCTTGCCGATCCACACTCGTCGGGCCAAGCTCCTGGTGGTCCAGTGGGTGGAGCCATCAGCCGGCAGTTCTTGCTGTGTCAAGCGCACCACCTCCGCCACCGTCCCCTCGGGCAGCCACGGCTTGCGGCCCCGACCGGGCCGAATCACTCCCACCCCCGCCACACCGCGTTGCGGAAAGCTCCGCCGCCAACTCCGGACTGTGTTGGAGCACACGCCCACGCGCCGAGCGATCTCGTAGTTGGCCATCCCCTCGCTGGCCAACAGCAGTCCTCGCGCTTGCAGCACCGCTCGGTGACTCCGCGAAGTCGACTTCGCGAGCCTCTCCAACGCCGCCCGCTCGTCCCTGGTCACTGGCAAAGGTTCCGCTGCTGGCATCATCTTCATACTGCCAGCTTATGGACTTCAGCTATGTGGCCGCCGGACCACGAGTCCGACTGGCCGGATCGTTGGGGTGTTCGGATAGTGGCGTCGTCTCCACCTGCATCCATGCGGACAGCGGGAGGGAGCCGAGGATCTGTTGCATCCGGTCGGCGCCGCCGGCTCGCCACAGCCCTAACGCCATCGACCCGTCCAGTTTCCAGAGGCGGACGAGGTGGCCCTGCTCGGCCATCTCGTGAGCTCGTGTCGTCTCGCGCATCTCGGCGTCGGTGACGGCCTGAGCCGAGGTGCCGTCAGGAACGACGATCGTGAAGGTGGTCAAGTACTCCGCCCAGCCCTGGGGGATCGCGCTGGCCGCCGGACCGGGATCATTCGGATGTGGGAGTAGCGGCGTGACCTCGTCGGTGCGCCAGATCCGTAGCGGCATGGAGGCAAGTGATTCCTCGAGGCTGGCCGCATCGCTGGAGGCGAACAGTCCGAGCGTCCGCCATTCGCCCGGCTGTGTCGGCGGACGCCACAGCCGGAGCAGGTGCCCTCCCGTTGCGAGCTCGAGCGAGCGCGCCGCCTCACGTGAGCGAACTTCGTCCACAGTGGCCGGTGGAGTACCGCCGGGGACGTGGGTGGTCATCCTCACCAGGAACTCCATGGCCAGGCCTCCTCGATAGACGTGCAGATAAATTCCATCCGGCGCTCCGGGGCGCCCACCGCAGTCGGGGACTGACTCGCGCCGTACTC
>Ga0307373_10014515_pt1 | contig 10828 bp, 4 predicted proteins | sample OX2MG_FD_202534 | JGI IMG/M metagenome (GOLD analysis project Ga0307373, IMG submission 202534) | Soil microbial communities from Risofladan, Vaasa, Finland - OX-2 | ecosystem: Environmental > Terrestrial > Soil > Coastal area > Acid sulfate soil | place: Finland: Risofladan, Vaasa | collected... | reverse complement strand
TGATGGACCCTTCCTGCTTGCCCATCTCGCGATCGGGCACGTCGCCCATGACTTCGATTCGGCTGCCGTCGGCGCCCATGAGCGCCAAGCGCGGTATGGCGAGTTGTTCCTGGTCACGGCGCAGGATTAAGAGCACATCGGCGGGTCCGGCCGCCGCGGTATCGCCTTTGCTGGCCCCGGAGCGGGCATTTTCCCCGTCGGCGTCGGCGTTCGCGTCTGGGAACGGCGTCCCGCGCGAGACGCGGCTGGCGAGGTCCATCAGGAGCAGGCTGGTGCCGGCGCCCGGCTGGCCGGCCACGAGCGTGAGTTGGCCCAGGGCCACGCGGCCCGGCCAGAGCCATAGCGTGGGCAGCATCGCGATGTCGCTGAGTCGGCGGACTTCCGGTGGATCGAGTGGCGGGGGCAGTTCGACGCGGTTGGTTTTGTTGATGATGGGCATGGCAGGGTGTGGGGTTGGGGGTTAGGGGTTAGGGGGCGAGCGGGGGGCGTTAGCCCCCTGTTTGTTTGTTAGGCGTTAGGGGCGAGCGGGGGGCGTTAGCCCCCTGTTTGTTTATTAGGCGTTAGGGGCGAGCGGGGGGCGTTAGCCCCCTGTTTGTCAGGCGTTAGGCGAGCGGGGAACCTAACGCCTATCGCCTCGCCAAGGGCAAGTATACGGATGTCCTTTGCGAAAGTCAAGCACATTTCTATACATCGCTGTTATTTTATCTAATGTATTGTCAGATAACAACATAGGAATGAGGCGTGAGGCGGGATTCCGCATCAAGGCAGGGGAACCACGGCTTCGCTTGGAGCCGATCCCCGAACCGCCCTGGTGGTGTAGGCGTCCCGCCTACCCGGCGGTTCTCGGATCGCCTCTTAGCTTGGCTGCCGCTACATTCGCCGCGGCACGAACCGAAGCGGAATTCAAGACAGGATTTACAGGAGGAACAGGATAGGAAAGGACGTGGACGATCGTTCCCACAGGTGATCGGGCCGACAGCACCGCTTGCCCGGCTGATTCATGGTCCCCACACCCCCACTCGAACCCACGGCGCAAGCAAGGCCTAGCCGGCTCAGCCGCTCAGCCCCACACGAACCCGCGGCGCAAGCAAGGCCCAGCGTTGAATCTACCTTGCTTGCGCCGCAGGTTGGTGTACCCCATTACAAATACTACGCATGTCCATTTTGGCAGGCAAGAGGGGCGGCCCCAATCCGCCTTCGGCGGATTTCGCTTTCCGCTCAAGGGGGCCCAACTCGACAGCCCTGGGTTCCTCGCCACCGACACCAACAAGACATCCATCGTTCTCGGCGGACCTCGTGCGCATTACTGGACTTGCGTACGATTGAAAATGGTGGTGGGAATGCGGATAATAAGGGGGGTGTGCGCGCAGCAGGCTAACCGACTCCCCCGAGCGCGGCCGACCGGCGCCGGGCAAAGTAGTAGGCACACTCCGTGTGCCGTAACCTGCGGCGAGTCGACGTCGGTGGGCGGAAAGCTACGGCACACGGAGTGTGCCTGCTACGTTGGGGTACTGCCCGACGACAGGCAGGTCTAATTTTGACAGGTGTGCCTCAATGCGAATCCGACGCTGGAACGACCGTTTGAGCGCCGCATTGCCAGTCGCGAAGCGGCAACAGAGCATTCCGCCGCCCCCTCGCCGGCTTGCCCGGCGGGAGCGGACAGTTTGGATGGCTAAGGGGTCCGCCCACGTCGCGCGTCTCAAGACCCTGGTTCCGTGGTCCGGCTCCCCGCCGCCTGCGGCGGCGGGGAGCCGGACCACAGCGGAGACGATGGCTTCGACACTAACCCGCAGCGCAAGCAAGGCGCGTAACGACTTAGGGGCCACGACCCCACCGCGCTTGCCGCGGTCGGTGAAGAAGATGGAATGCTAACACCGCGCGCCGCCACGCGCCGCGATCCCACCGCGCTTGCCGCGGTCGGTGAAGAAGATGGAATGCCGCGACGTGTGGCTCGGAATCTCGTTCACCATCCAGACGAGCTGGATGGGGTTCTTGGCGTCTCGCGCGGCGGAGCGCGCTTAGCCGGCCGTCTTGTTCACCACCCTGACGAGCGGGGATGGGGCCGACGAGCGCCAGCGCAATCCCGTAGCGGAACTCGCAAAAGTTCAGGCCGTCTCGCCACCCCCGTCCCGAATTCTTGCGAATTCGGCTACTTGCGCGTCGCGGCGCGCGACGCCGCAAAGATTCACGCCGGCGCGGCCAGTATTACGGCCGGCGACTTGGTACAATACATATCAGTCGCAGGGTTCGGCGGCGACTGGGTATGCCGCAAGCGACGCATCGGAATACTAAACCATGTTCCCGTTGATCGACACCGCCTGGAAGACCGACGCCAAAGTATCTTCGGTACGTCGTCGCCGACCGAGGCGGAAGAAAAACGCTTCGGCCAACGGCACCGACACCAGCACGAGCGGCGCGCTCACGGAAAGCGGCACCTCGACCGAGGACGCGACCGGCGCCAGCAAGGGCACTCATACGGAGCAATCGAGCGACAGCACCCCCTCGTCGAGCCAATCGCACAGCGCCTCGGCCAGCAGCGGCGAGAGCGACAAGGCGCACGCCGTCGATAACTTCAGCGAAACCAACGGCGCGGTCAACAGCGACGTCACGCAATACACCGACGACAATATCGCCAAGACGAACGGCCAGCAGATCGACACCAGCAACGGCCAGGCCGGACCCGGCGTGAGCCAAAGCCAGTCGGCCAGTTCCAGTTACTCCACCAGCGCGCACTACGACGACAACGGCAGCCGCAATCAGGCCGCCGGGGCCAGCAGCGACGTGGGCACGGCGAACCTCAACGAGCAGGCGCTGAACACCTCTTCCAACCAGACGACGGAAACGCTCAGCGGCCCGGCCGGCAACGGCTCCGTGAGCCAAAGCGCCTCGGCCTCCGCCACCAGCACGATGGTCGAGAACGGCAGCTATGACAACTCGGCCCCCGCCGGCGTTGCCGCGACGGACAGCGAGCACGACGTGTTCAACAGCAACAACCAGTCGACGAACACGGCGGTCAACACCTCCAACGTCAGCCCGGCGGGCGATCCGGGCACGAGCATCAGCACCAGCTACAGCGATTCGGCCAGCGGCAAGCAAACCGACAACGGCACGCGCGACCAGACCAACGGCGTGACCACCGCCGAAACCGACAACTTCACCAACGACGCGACCGACCAAACGAGTTCCAGCTTCCACGAGACGAGCGACACGCCCAACGCCGTGGTGCCCGGCGACACCGGAGTCGCATTGAGCGCGATGGCCCCGCTCAGCGTCATGTCACCCCTGTTCATGCTGTTCCCGACCGGGGCGGCGATGCCCAGCGTCACGGGCAGCTCGACGGCCGACGCCGGAGGCGCCAGCACGGAGAAAGGGCACGAGACGGGCGTGACCACCATCGCCTCGGGCAGCACCAACACCGACGCCAATTTCACCGACAAGAACACATCCAACGATTCGGCCAGCCAGTCGAGTACGTCGAACGGCTCGTACAGCGTGCCCGGCGCCAGCGGCGACTTCAGCGAGGGCCGCAGCGCCAGCGCCTCCGACTCCGAGACCTACAACGGCGGCGGCACGATCGACCTAGGCGTGACCACCGGCAACTACACCGACAGCGGCGGCGAGAGCGCCTCGGCCAGCGCGAGCTTCTCCTCCGACGGCACGGCCACGAGCGGCGGGATCACCGTCAGCGGGCAGGGCAAGGACACCGCCGTCGACGGCAAGAATGTCTCGTTCACGGTGACGGGCGAGTACACAACCAGCGCGCCCGCCTCCGCGACCTCGTCGACCACCTCGGCCACGACCTCGACAACAACCACGCCCTCGCCCACGATGATGATGGATGATCCGAACGGCGATGCGATTTTCCAGCAGACGGTAAACGACAACCTGTCGACGAGCGGCGCGCAGACCTCGCAGTGGACGGGCACCGAGAGCGGGCCGAACTTCGCCACCAGCGGCAGCGCCACGAACACGGCCTCGGCGTCGGCCAGCGTGGTCAGCGACGCCACGGTCGACGTGAACCTGGCGGCGAACACCGACGCGCAGTCGGGCACGTACAGCGACCAGGCTTCGGGTTCCGAGCAATCGTCCTGTCAGGAGAACGGCTGGGTCGTTTACCCCGGCGCTTTTAGCGAGACTTGGAACATGTCGTTTTCCATGGGCGGTTCGGAGATCGCCAACGACTCAGGCACTTACGGGACGCCGGGGGGCGGGACGATCACCACCACCACGAGTTGGTTCTCCGCCGCCGGCGGGAGTGGGACCATCACGTACTATATGGGGGGCAGCGTGTCGTGGAGCGGAGGATCGTCCACTTCGTCGGGCCCGACCACGACCAGCGGCCCCGACGGCGGCCAGCCCCTGATGGTCGCGCCGGCGCCGACCGGGCCGTCGGCGACGCAGGTCGCGGATCAGCCGCAGACGCTGGAGCCGAGCGACGGCGTAACCGAATTCGTCGTTACCGTTGTGCCGACGTGCAGTGGGCCTCCCGCCACTCCCGCGAAGCCCGCCCCGAACGGTGAGGGTCACACGTTTGTCTACGGCTTCACCGGGAGGAAAGATACGCCGGGTCTCCCGAACGACGGCGGAGAGCCAAGCTTTACGGACAGTGTGAACAACAAGGCTAAGAAGAATGGCCTATTTGCGAACATAGACGAGGAGGCCGCGAAGTTGCAGAAGGGGGGGCCGAAGGCCGGCACGGAACGCGCATTCGAATGGAACGTAACGAAGGACGCGTTGGAGGCTCAGTTCCGGCAAGACCTGGCGGCGGAACTCGGATACGAGAACTTTGGAGAGTTGAAAGACGCCGCGTTGAGGAACGACGAGAAGGGTGCTGCTCTGCGAAAGAAACTCGAGGGTTACACCGTTCGGTTCGGGCTTGTCGGCTACAGCTTCGGCGGGGCGGGGGCCGTTGACGCAGCGGATGTGCTCCCTGGTATCATTCAGGACGTGAATACGGAGCTTCAGCTTAAAATTGGATTGATCCACGAGTTCCACCTGTATACGGTCGATGCCGGCGAGCCCAAGCCCCTCGTGAACGGCGTTCCCACGGGAAAAGGACCTCTTGAAAGGGGCCCAGTCACCCCGCCGAAGCATTTTGTGAACCGCTGGGCGCCAGACGGCGGGATGGGCGGGAAAATTCTGGGCGCGGTGGACATCGAAATTAGGAACGTCGACCACCTCGCGGTCGACGACAAAGTTCTTCGTAGCCGGGCATTCGCCAAGAGGCTCGCGGAGTTGGAATTGAAGCCGTATGACTGACGTTCGCGGCCAGGAATGTCCTTGCCGCGGTGCGGGCCCTGAACGCGTCGCCGCTCTACGTTGGGGTACGCCACAAAACGACGACCGAATCATTCGCGAGCCGGTCTCGCGCCGCCGAGGTTCTTTACATTCGAGGTCGACGCCATGTCAATCTTTGGTATGCGCGTTCGTCGGCCGCAGTACCGCCTGAGATCGCTATTCGTCTTGATCGCGGTCCTGTCGGTCCCGTTGGGCTTCCATGCGCGTCGCGAACACCAGTATCGCCTGCGCGTCGCCGCGCAACGCGTGTTGCACAAGAAACACATCTATATCGGGGTCGACCCCAGCCCCTCCGATAAGCCTCTGCGCCACCACACGAATGACAGCACGAATGAGGTCACGACGCTGACGCGCGACGAACGAGTGGTTACCGTGAGGGCGCACTATGGGCGGGTTTCCGACGAGACGATCTCGGCGATCATGTGTTTCCCGACGTTGACAGGGTTGGATTTCAGCGAAAGCAGAATTACCGACGCACAACTGCGCGAGATTGCGATGCTGCCGTTAATCGAAGAACTCGACCTGCGTGGGACGCGCATAAGCGACGACGGCGTGCGGGATCTGGCGCGCCTGACCTCGATGCGCGTGCTAGACCTGAGCCGCACGAAGATCTCCGGCGCCTCCTTGGCGCACCTTTCGTCAATGCAGGAAATGAAGGAGCTGAACGTCAGTCACACAAACATCTCCGGCGCCTCGTTGGCGTACCTTTGGTCGATGCGGGAACTGAAAAAGTTGAACCTGAATTACACGAAAATCTCCGGCGCCTCCTTGTCGCACCTCGCACCGGTGCGGCAACTGGAAGAGCTTTACTTGCAAGGGGACGATATCGACGACGAATCGCTGCGGCACTTGGCGGTCCTTGCCAACTTACGCTCACTCAGCCTTTCAAAGACTCGAGTCACCGACAAGGGCCTCGTGTCCCTCCGTGGGCTCACGTCGCTTGCGTACCTTGATCTTAACTACTGCGGAATTTCAGACGCGGGATTACGGCCCTTGGCTGACATAGAGTCCCTCAAATGGCTGGAGTTTTGTGGAACATCGGTGACTGCGGAGGGAGCCTCGCAACTGCGTACGCTGATGCCAACCGCCTCGACCTTTTGGGGCAGTTCGCGCAAAACGGCCAAGTCGTTTGGGCGCGACGGCGCTGTGTGGGAGTCTGAAGTGGAGGACGAATCGGAAGAATAGAGGAACCATAAAGGGGGGAACCATAAAGCGGGGCATAAAGGGGACCGGTCCATTTTAAGCCCCGGTCGGAACGTGTTTTTCACTCTAATCTCCGAGTGCCACGGAACAAGACATCCATTGTTCTCGGCGGACCTCGTGCGGGGAGACGGAAAAGGACGGAAAAGGGGGACGGAAAAGGGGACATTCTACTTTTTGATATTCCCTGGGCAAACGCCGGAAGGGCATAAAGGGGACCGGTCCATTTTAAGCCCCGGTCGGAACGTGTTTTTCGCTCTGATCTCCGAGTGCCGCGGAACAAGACATCCATCGTTCTCGGCGGACCTTGTGCGCATGACCGGACTTGCGTACGATTGAAAATGGTGGTGGGAATGCGGATAATAAGGGGGGTGTGCGCGCGGGAGGCGAACCGGCTCACCCGAGGGCGGCCGACCGGCGGCCGGGCAAAGTAGTAGGCACACTCCGTGTGCCGTAACCTCCGGCGAGTCGGCGTCGGTGGGCGGAAAGCTACGGCACACGGAGTGTGCCTGCTACGTTGGGCTACTGCCCGACGACGGACGGGTCTAATTTTGACGGGTGTGCCTCAATGCGAATTCGACGCTGGTACAACGGCCTGGGGCGTCGGCGGCCGGCCGCGAAGCGGCGACACAAGCGAGTTGTCGGTTGTCAGTTTTTAGTTGATAGTGTGGTTGTCGATCCTGACCCGTCCAATCCTCTCCTCGCCTGGAACGTAGAACTAACCGCCGGCAACTATCCCAACAGTGACGTCACGCAATACACCGACGACAACACGGCCAAGACGAACGGCCAGCAGATCGACACCAGCAACGGCCAGGCCGGTCCCGGCGTGAGCGAAAGCCAGTCGGCCAGCTCCAGCTATTCCACCAGCGCGCACTACGACGACAACGGCACCCGCAATCAGGCCGCCGCGGCGACAACCGACGTCGGCACGGCGAACCTCAACGAGCAGGCGCTGAACACCTCCTCCGGCCAGACGACCGAAACGCTCAGCGGCCCGGCCGGCAACGGCTCCGTGAGCCAAAGCGCCTCGGCCTCCGCCACCAGCACGATGGTCGAGAACGGCAGCTACGACAACTCGGCCCCCGCCGGCGTTGCCGCGACGGACAGCGAGAACGACGTGTTCGACAGCAACAACCAGACGACGAACACGACGGTCAACACCTCGAACGTCAGCCCGGCCGGCGATCCGGGCACGAGCATCAGCACCAGTTACAGCGATTCGGCGAGCGGCAAGCAAACCGACGACGGCACGCGCGACGAGACCAACGCCGTGACGACGGCTGAAACCGACAACTTCACCGACGACGCCAGCGACCAGACGAGTTCCAGCTTCCACGAGACGAGCGACACGCCCAATGCCGTGGTGCCCGGCGACACCGGGGTTGCATTGAGCGCGATGGCCCCGCTGAGCGTCATGTCACCCCTGTTCATGCTGTTCCCGACCGGGGCGGTGACGCCCAGCGTCAAGGGCAGTTCCACGGCCGACGCCGGCGGCGCCAGCACGGAGAAAGGGCACGAGACGGGCGTGACCACCATCGCCTCGGGCAGCACCAACACCGACGCCAATTTCACCGACAACAACACATCCAACGATTCGGCCAGCCAGTCGAGTACGTCGAACGGCTCGTACAGCGTGCCCGGCGCCAGCGGCGACTTCAGCGAGGGCCGCAGCGCCAGCGCCTCGGATTCCGAGACCTACAACGGCGGCGGCACGATCGACCTGGGCGTGACCACCGGCAACTACACCGACAGCGGCGGCGAGAGCGCCTCGGCCAGCGCGAGCTTCTCCTCCGACGGCACGACCACGAGCGGCGGGATCACCGTCAGCGGGCAGGGCAAGGACACCGCCGTCGACGGCGAGAATGTCTCGTTCACGGTGACGGGCGAGTACACGACCAGCGCGCCCGCCTCCGCGACCTCGTCGACCACCTCGACGACGAGCTCGACGACGACCGCGCCCTCGCCCACGGTCATGATGGACGACCCCAACGGCGACGCGATTTTCCAGCAGACCGTAAACGACAACCTGTCGACGAGCGGCGCGCAGACCTCGCAGTGGACGGGCAACGAGAGCGGGCCGAACTTCGCGACCAGCGGCAGCGCCACGGGTACGGAGTCGGCGTCGTCGAGCGTCGTCAGCGACGCCACGGTCGACGTCAACCTGGCGGCGAACACCGACTTGCAGTCGGGCACGTACAGCGACCAGGCCTCCGGTTCCTGGCAATGGTCATCTCAGGAGAACGGCTGGGTCGTTTACCCCGGCGCTTTTAGCGAGACTTGGAACATGTCGTTTTCCATGGGCGGTTCCGAGATCGCCAACGACTCAGGCACTTACGGGACGCCGGGGGGCGGGACGATCACCACCACGACGTCGTGGTTCTCCGCCGCCGGCGGGAGTGGGACCATCACGTACTATATGGGGGGCAGCGTGTCGTGGAGCGGAGGATCGTCCAGTTCGTCGGGCCCGACCACGACCAGCGGCCCCGACGGCGGCGCGCCGCTGATCGTGGTGCCGGCGCCGACCGGGCCGTCGGCCACGCCGGTCGCGTATATTCCGGTGACGTTGGAGCAGAGCCACGCGGACGCCGCGGCGCAGGTGGTCGAACTGGCGGTGAATGCCTCGGACGGCGAAGAACAAACGCAGCCGACCGCTGCCGCCGCGAAGCCCGGCACCGGATCGACGCGGAAGGTTGAATTCATTAAACCCGGTGATTTGCCGGAACGCGAGCCCCCACCGAGCAACGACCAGCCAGACCCACTCGCAAAGTTTCGAGAAGAGCAGAGCAAACTGCTCTCGGAGTTTCTTCGAAATCCGGGGGAACGTGCGCCGGACAAGAGCAATAGTGGAAAGTTCGAAGGAGATTTGTCAGGGGAATTAAATCGTATCAACCCATCCGAGGACGCGGCCGCGAACGAGGAGGCTGATCGGATTGCGTCGGCAATTCGGAATACCTTTGATCAAAACTACAAACCACATTTTCCACGATGGACAGGGTGGCCGTTCTATACGACGGATGACCGCGTCAAGGGCGTGTATTGCTTTGACTGGGCCTATGCGTTTGAATATGCGTTCAATCTCGAGGCGTCGGGGAAATATTTTACGGTTAACGTCGAGTCGGCAGCGGATGAAGCTGGGAACGTACACTTTTGGATCAGAATTACGTCGATCGCTACTGGCGAATCCGTGTACGTCGACGACGGGTTTTTCGATGGGAACTTTGTGCATCGCCAAAGGCCGATCCCGGATGGCATGACGTTTGGAAGTCCCGGCGACGTTCCGCGGGATCGGGCAGACCCTCCACCTGCGGTTCATGCCACTCCGCCTCGGCCAATAGTGCCCCCCGAGGTTGGGTTGCAGCCCCCTGGATTTCCCGATCCGCTCGGTTTCCCCTGGATTTTCTGACAGCGAGAACGCAACGGGACGCGCCACGGCGTCCCAGTTTGGAGTTTGCGAGTCTCCAACTATAGACACGGGAGGGATGCAAGTGCGCATGCCAAAAGATCGCTTATCGTTGCGTAATTTGATGGGCCATCGGTGTTGAGCGCGCACCTGTCGCGGCGGTTTCGTGGTGTCGCCGTTGGTTTCGGTGGGTAAAATTGACGTAATGGACGTGTCTTTCGATTGGGGCTGTTCTGCGGTTCGAGTGCGCGTAGGCAATAAGCTGTGGAGGCGATCCCTGATGAAAATGAGACGATCACGGTTGAAGCTCGGTCGCGCCATGTGTTGGGGCATTTTGTGTGGGGCACTGGGTGCCGTCGGTACTTTCGGCGCGCTGCTGGCATATGCATTGATCCGATGGGTCGCCCAGGTCGATCGGCATGTTCATGTCGGAGTGATTGACAGCGACTGGCTCGTTCCAGTGATCACTTGTACGACCCTTTGCGCGTGCGCAGGCTGGGCGGCCTTTGTTCCTTTGATTCCGCGCCGCTTCACGCCGACCTTTCTGATCATTTGTCTGCTAAGCCTATCCATCTGGTTGCTGGGAACCCAAATGGTTCCGCCGGCGCCGCGCCGTAAAGTCATGGAGCACCCCCGGCTCGATTGCTGGCGATTGATTGGGATAACTGGCCCGCCGGTAATCGCGGCACTGGTTCTCACTGTGATACGGCGTCGCGGCGCGTTTACCGTCAATTCCCATGGGCGGCATAAAGGGGACAGGTCCAATTGATTTAAACGGGGCAGGAAAACGGGTCAGAACTGAATGGCACTTGAACTTCTATAACTCCTTACGCAGCACGCTTTTTGTAATTCTCGCGCGGTTCGGTCATCAGCTTGTATGGTTTCGGGCGCCGCTTCCTCACGCGTGGTTCAAATCGATCGGGCCGA
>Ga0307373_10014513_pt1 | contig 10830 bp, 8 predicted proteins | sample OX2MG_FD_202534 | JGI IMG/M metagenome (GOLD analysis project Ga0307373, IMG submission 202534) | Soil microbial communities from Risofladan, Vaasa, Finland - OX-2 | ecosystem: Environmental > Terrestrial > Soil > Coastal area > Acid sulfate soil | place: Finland: Risofladan, Vaasa | collected... | reverse complement strand
TGAGGGAGTGAAGAGCGCGCCGATACCCGCTACTCCGACCGGATGGCTCGTCAACTCATCCACCACTCTTAGCGAGAAGGGCGACGCTTATGCGGTCAAGCAGGTATACGTCCCATCGTACCGCCCTGAAACTGAAAACTACACTCTGTACTACGAGCTTTCGCTAGGCGTTACCCCGATCACAAATTCGTGGGAGGCGATGCCCGGCTGGAACCAGAGCTCTTCCGTCTCCTCTGTCCTTTCTCCAATCCAGGGTCGAATCATCACATACGTCTCCCCGCAGACCATCATGCTGGTCTTTGTCGGAGCCGACCAGCTGTACTTCTCCAACGGCACAGCTTTCGAGCCGCTATTCGTGGGCATCAGCGTGACGAGAGAGTTTCAGGGGACGACCGTCGCGAACGCGACCTCGGAGTTCAACAACGACCTGCAGGCGCTCTTCCTGCCCACGCTCAATTACGACGGTTATTCTTCGGCTTGGGGCGGGTACTTCCTCAGGGTGAGCCAGACCGCGACCGCGATCGAAGGCCTCCTCGCCCTCGTGTCGAGCACCGGCCTGATCATCTGGGGCGCCTACCGGGTGGAGCTTTCAGACACGAGGCTTGACGGCTTCGTGACTTCCGCCTCGGGGGTCGACGACGAGGACTATTCGCTGCTTGAAGAGCAACTCGAATCGGGCCGCTCGAAGCGGACAGGCAACGAAATCGCCGACATGGCCGGCGTCGGACAAGAGAATGTGCAGGCGCTGCGTCGCATCTACCACTCTCTCCAGAATCTAGAGAGAAGCGGGGCCATGAAGAGGGTCCTTGTAGAGACGGGCCCCGACCTCACCCTCGAGTGGAAATTGTCTGTCTGAAAAATTGAACACGAAGCGGGGCGTCCTGGGCTTGCTGCTCCTGTCCGTCCTGCTCCTCTCGACCTCGTTCCCTGGAGTCCAACCCGTCTCGGCGGCCGGTCTTCAGCCAAACACGCAGGGCGTCGTCAACATCACGACGACGGTCACCCCGGAGTACACGGTCTTCAACCCGTCCGTTTCCGAGTCGGTGAATGCAAACGTCAGCCTACCTTCGCTGGATATCACCGCTAACGCCTCGGTAACGCTGAGCGCCGCTCAGGGCTTCAACTTTCACACGGTCATCGCCACGGCCGTCTTGAAGAACGGGACGGTCGTCTCCTTGCCGGTCTCGCTCGTCAAGCAGACGGCCGGGAACGTCGCGACGATCGTGCTGCCCAACTCGACCATTTCGATGAAAGCCTCGGTCACGGGCGATGACTATGGGGAGAGCTTCCTCGGCAGATTTGTCGCGACGATCCCTTTCATCCAATTCGCCGGAGCGGGCGTGATCCCCTCCTACAACGAGTACCTCGTCATCCCATCAAGCTCCAAGGTCACCGTCGCCTACAACGGCCTCGGAAGCCAGGTACCCTTCCAAGCACAGCACTCGTCCAAGCAGGGCTCAACGACGACCTTGCAAATCTCAAACGCTCTCGCCACGCTGATCGTCGAGGCGAACTGGTTCTTCCCGTTGAGCCTCGCCCTGAGCGTCTTCGGGGCTGTCGCAATCCTCCTCGTGGCTCTCGGGCTCTTGAAGAGGCTACCCAGCGGGAGCACTCTTTCGAGATTTCCTGGCCTGGGCTTGCTGAGGTGGGGCAAGAATGCGGTTGGACGCGCCCGGTCCACCGTCTCTCGCGCGCTCAGCCTCCTCTTCGCGGGGCGCCCAGACCCGCGCTCCCCTATGCGGACGCGCAGGCAGAGCCTTCTCGTCGTGTTCGTGCTCTTGGGCGTGCTCATGGTGTCGTTGGGCGCTCTTGGTGGGCCTGCCCCGACCATCAAGGCCTACGTCGTCGCCTCCCCGGCTCAGACCAGCCTGATACAGTCCCAGCTGCAATCGATCTTCGGAGATGTCCAGGTGGTCACCCCCTCTCAGGACTACAGCGACTTCAACGTCATGTCGAACGTCGGGATGTTCAACCTGATCGTTGTTTCCGACTATCCGAGCGTCGCCGTCCCCGAGGTCAGCAAGTTCATCCTCCCGAGCCTGGGAAACGTGCCGGTGGTCGTAATCGACCAGTTGGCGGACCCGACGTTTGCCGCTCAGCTGAAGGCTCTAGGTACAAGTCAGATCTTCGAGGTGGCCAACGCCGGGCAGCTCAACCAGTCAACCGCCCAGACTCTCGCGTCCACCGTGAATGGGAACAAGGCCGGTAACATAGTGGGGCTGCAAGTAAGCGCAAGGGGATTCAGAGAAATCTTGGCGTTAGAGGGGCTGCTCTCGCTGACACTGGTCCTCGTGGGATGGGCCTACCTCGGGTCGCTGGTCTCGCAGGCGAGCAGCGGGCTCACCCTGTCTAGGATCGCGGCGTTCATCGCCTCGGGGATCTTCGTGTTCTACTTCTCCGAAATCGTCTACGTCGTCACTAGCGCGACGTTGACGCAGCCGGTTTCGCTTCACGCGGTGATATCAGGCTCGTCGTCAATAACGGCGACGGGCCAAATGGGCGCGGTCCTGCATATCCCCCTCGGCGGCGGAAGCACTCCAAGGCTTGCGGCCGGCATATTCGGCATCCTGTTCGGGGCCATAAGCACGACCGAGACCAAGGTGTTCAACAGGAGAAGCCTGATCCTGATATCTGGCGTCGCGCTGGTCCTTCTCGTGAATCCCTTCACCTTCGGGCAGTACACCTTCGAGGGCCTCCTCCTCTTCCTCGGTAACATAACCTTCGGGACTGCCTACGCGAGCTCCATTACGTTCAAGGGGATTCTCTATGGCTTTGGCAGCGCCCTGGGAGGGGGCGCCAGCCCGGCGTACCTCTTGTCGGCAGGGAAGATACTCTATTTCGCGGGCCTCGTCCCGCTCGCGCTCATCGGCAGGATGGGCAGGACCACAGCGAGCATCACGCTGCTGCTCGCCGCCCTGTTCTTGGGCGACGGGGGGGTCAGAGTGGGCGAGATGACGCCGGACAAGACAGTGATAGCGGTGATGCCGGGGCTCTTGGTGGGTGTGGCAATCGGACTCCTGCTTGTCTTGCTCTCGTCGTTTGAGAAGTGGCTGGTAAAGAACTACGTGAGGGCGCAGCCTTGAGCGTCTTTCGACCCGGAAGCAGATCGACCGGTTAGAACGTTGTCTCCAAGCAGCCCCCCCTCTCCCATAGGCCGCCGACTCAACCGCACCACCTTCCGAAGGATAGAGTTCGCGATAGTCCTTCTGTACTCTCTCGTGGTGATGGGCTCAGCGATCCCGTTCTTCGCCGACATCTCAAACATCCCCGTCATCCTATACTATCTCTTCGTCCCCGGATACTGCGTCACGGAGCTGTTCGGGGAGGACTATCCCATCGTCCAGAGGATCCTCTTCTCGAGTCTGGTCAGCATCACCTTGGTGCTGACCCTCTTCTCCCTGCGACAGACCGTCCTCGTGGGCATCCATCTGCCATACGACCTCTTGCTGCCAGTCCTAACCTTGATCATCTTGCTCTTCAACTACTATCATCCGAGGCGCTAGACATGGACAATCGCCCGACGACCGCGTCCAGGAACGTGTGCGACGCTCGCGGCCGAGTCGGAACTCAACTGCCGGGGAGTGGTCTCCCGCTGGAGAGCCCGAGGAGGCGCCAAGCTTGAAGATCCTCATAGTCTCGACGTCATTCTATCCGAAGATCGACGGGTCGACGAGGTGCGTCTACGACCACGCGCGGAAGCTCGCAGAACGCGGTCACACGGTCTACCTGCTCACCCGAGGCGTAAAGGGAGCAAAACGAACCGAGACGTTCGAGGGAATCCGGGTGATACGGACATCGACGTCCTTCCGCTCGAGCACCCCTCTGAGCAAGGCGCGGCTCGTGCTGGATGAGGTCATCTCGATATTCAGGCTCCAGAGGCGGGTAAAGTTCGACGTGATACACGTCCACGGGTGCGCGGCGGGACTGGCCGCCATCCCTACCAAATACGTCCTGAGAGTCCCGTTGGTGATCACGACCCACGGGTCGGAACTGCTTTGGCCGAGGGAGCTCTGGTGGAAGGACCCGACGGAGCTGAAGCTCGACCTTATGTTCGAGAGGTTCGTCCTCAACAGGTGCACGGTCGTCATCGCCCAGTCCAAAGGCGTCAGGGACTACATGGTCCGCTTCTACGGGAATGGCATAAGCAAGAAGATCAGGTTGGTCCCCACCGGGGTAGACCACGAAAAATTCGCCTTGGATGTAAAGTCCTCCGGCACCCCTGAGATACTCTTCGTCGGAGCCCTGTCCGAAGTCAAGGGCGTCAGCTGTCTCCTGAAGGCCTTCAGCAAGGTCCATGGCGAGGTCCCGTCCTCGAAACTAGTCCTCGTGGGGGGCGGCCCGAAGACCGACGACTACAGGAGACGGGCGAACGAGCTGAAACTGAACGGCGCGGTCGAGTTCCGCGGCGTGGTGAGAGACGACGGGAAGCTGCTCGGCCTCTACAACGAAGCGGACGTCGTCGTCCTCCCTTCCAACGTCGGCGGGCCGATCTCCTGCACCCTCCTCGAAGGCATGAGCTGCGGAAAGGCGGTCATCTCGACAGACGTCCCAGGCGGGATACCCGACGTCCTAGGCGACGACGCGGGCATCCTCATCCGGAGAGAAGACGCCGAGGGCCTTGCCGAGCAGCTGAAGAGGCTGCTGACCGACCGCGACTACCTCGGAAGATTCCAGCAAAATGCGAGACGGGCCGTCGAAGAGAAATATACTCTTGAAACGATGACCGACTCCCTGACGCAACTATACAGCGAGATAGCGAGATAATTGAGCCCAGAACCAGAAGCATCCCTCAAGGGCAAGTCGTTCCTAGTCACCGGCGGGGCCGGGTTCATCGGCTCGCACATAGTGGAACGACTGCTGAACGGGGGAGGCAAGGTGGTGGTGGTCGACGACCTTTCCAACGGGAAGCTAGCCAACCTTCCGGCGGGAAACGACCGCCTGGAGTACGTCCAGCGCGACGTCAGGGATTTCGCATTCGAGTCGCTGGGGAAGATCGACGGCATCTTCAACGAGGCTGCTCGGGCGCTGGTCCCCTCCTTCATCGACCCGGTGACCGACTTGGCGGTGAACGCCGGTGGCACGATAAGGATCCTCGAGTACGCTAGGAAATACGACATCAAGGTGGTCCACGCCTCTTCGGGCAGCATCTATGGAAACCCGGTCAAGATCCCCATCGCAGACGACCATCCGCTCTACCCGATTTCACCTTACGGCGCGAGCAAGCTCGCCTCGGAGGTCTATGGCTCGATGTATCATCGAGAGTACGGGCTGGACGTCACCATGCTCAGATACTTCAACGTCTACGGCCCAAGGCAGAGCGTAAACGAAGAGATGGGCGTGATCCCGATCTTCGTGAACAGGGCGCTCCGCGGCGATGCCCTCAGGGTCTTTGGGGACGGGAAGCAGACCAGGGACTTCCTCAACGTCTCCGACGTCGTCAAGGCGAATCTCCTCGCATACGAAAGTGGACGGGGAGCCGGCAAGACGATGAACATCGGGGGTGGCGGCTACGAGATCAGCATACTCGACCTCGCCGACGAGGTGATGAGGCTCTGCGATTTTCACGCTCCCCTCATATTCGCCGACCCGAAACCAGGGGACATCAGAAGGCTGGTGGCGGACAACTCCGTCGCTCGAGAGACGATAGGCTACGTCCCCTCCGTCACCCTGAAGAGAGGCCTAGAGGAATACATAGCGTACGCGAGAAGCCAGCAGCCGGCGAGCGGGCACGCCCCCTAGCTTGAGCTGCTGAGATGAGCGATCTGAATCCGCCAGTCGACCCTGGCGTGCAGAGCGACGTGCTGGCCGGCGATGCCCCCCAAACCACGGCTCGGCGGGTCCGCAACACCTCGCGGTCGTACTTCTCCTCGAAGGTGGCCTACAACATCGGTCGTCTGCACGGGCTGAAGCTGAGGATCTTCCTCTACCGAAAGATAGGGATGAAGATCGGAAATAACTGCGTCGTCCGGAGGGGCGTCTACCTGGGGAGCCCGAACGAGCTAGAGATGGGGGACGGAAGCTTCATCGGCAGAGCCAGCCTGTATTGCACAGGCGGGGTAAGGATAGGAAAGAACGTCAACGTCTCCGACGGCGCCGTCATCATAACCGCGAAGCACGATGTCAACTCCCCGTCCTTCGAGGCCCTTTACGAGCCGATAACGGTCAACGACTGGGCTTGGATAGCCACCAACGCCATAGTGCTCGCCGGAGTGACGATAGGCGAGGGCGCGGTGGTCGCGGCCGGCGCAGTCGTGACGAAGGACGTCTTGCCCTATTCCATCGTCGGAGGCAACCCCGCCAAGATGATAGGAGAGAGAAAGAAGCAGGCTTTCACCTATGTCCCCGGAAACTACCACCCGCCGTTCCTCTGATCCCGGGTCTGGAAGCCATGAGGATATGCTATGTCGCCCCTGACGTCGCCGTCCCACACTACAGGGGGTCGTCCACCCACGTCTACGAGGTCGCCAGGAACCTGAGCAAGCTAGGGCACGAGGTCCACGTCGTGGCGCGCCGCGTCGATTCTGCGCAGGCGAAGAAGGAGAGCCTCGACGGCATGACGATCCACAGGTACCAGAGGGGGATCGTCTTCTCGTCTCGTAGGTCGAGCTTCGTGAACTCCGAAGCCAGGGGGTCGTATAGGGGCAGCACGCCCTCCATAGTCTGGAAGTCGTACGAGACCTATCTCAAGACCATCTTCCCGCTCTACATAGCGATCGAGGTGACCAGGCTGGTCAGAGAGAGCTCCATAGACATCATCTTCGAGAGGGAGACCGCCTTTGGCGCGGGCGCCATGGGGAGCATGCTGACGGGCAGGCCGCTGATCCTTGAGGTGATAGGCAACCGGGTCTCCAACCTCCAAGCAAGGAGGTCCAGCAAGATCATAGCCTACTCGCGAGGCATGTTCGAAGGCACGCCGGAAGCAAGCAAGGTCGAGACTGTCACCGGCGCGGTCGACACCGACATGTTCGCCCCCGACCCCGCAGCGAGGGCCGAGATCCGGAGGCAGTATTCGCTCGACTCGCCCGTGATAGGCTACGTGGGCACGTTCCAAGAGTGGCACGGCCTGGCGGAGCTGATCAGGGCGGCGGCAAGCCTGCTCAAGAGGCACCCTGACACGAAGTTCCTCATGGTGGGGCCATACTACAAGGAGACCCAAGCCAAGGTCGAAGCCGCAGGGCTAGGCCGGTCCTTCGTCTTCACCGGTCCGATCGCATACGTCGACGTCCCGAAGTACATCAACGCCGCAGACGTGTTGGTCGCGCCCTATAACCCAGATAAGATCGAATCGACAGAGCAGGTCCGGAAGCACGGCCTCGGCGCTCCGCTCAAGGTGTACGAGTACATGGCCGTCGGCAAGCCCGTCATCACCACGGACGTCAAGCCGATCTCCGACCCCGTGGAGAACGGGGTGACGGGATACCTCGTCCCCCCAGGAGACTCTGACGCCTTGGGAAGCGTCCTGGAGAAGATATTGGACAGCCCGGGCTCGTTCGTCGAGATGGGGGCGCTTGCGAGGCAGTCCATGATCGCGAACTACTCATGGGAGTTCCTCGCGAGACAGCTGAGCGACATATTCGAGGCCGTCCTGAGCAGGTCCATAGCCCAAAACTAATCAAGCGAGTCTCATGCAATCCCAACATAGCGATGCCAAAATGAACGGCGCTGGAGCCGACCCAAAGGTATCGATCGTCCTGCCGGCGTACAACTCGGCAGACGACCTCCTCGAGACGCTGGGAGAACTCGAGAGGCAGTCGTATCGCGAGAGAGAGATAATCGTCGTCGACGACGGGTCCACGGACAAGACCGCCGAGCTGGCCGCGGCTTTCGCCGCAGGCAGGACCGACGTCAGCGTGGTTCGGACGGACCACCAAGGCGCTTCGCATGCGCGGAACTCGGGCTTCAGGGCGGCCAGGGGCGACATCGTGTTCTTTTCCGAGACGGACTGCGTCTACGACCCGGGATACGTGGAAAAGGCCGTCGCCGCGCTGGCTTCGCACCCGGGCGCGGGGGCGGTCTGCCTGACCGGGGCGCCCTTGATCACGCGCTCGACCCTTGGCACGCAGTGCATCGACATCGAGAACAAGGTGCAACACGCCCTGTTGGCCCAGGGGAAGATCAAGCCGTTCTACGCCTGGGTCTACAGACGCGAAGTCCTCCAAGAGCTTGGGGGTTTCGACGAAAGGCTCTTCCAGGGGGAGGACAGGGACTTGTTCAGGAGACTTCAGAAGTCAGGCTATGAGGTGGCGTGGGTCCCGGGCGTCAACTGGCGGCACAAACGAGACCAGACGCTGTCTTATCTCGCGAAGAGGTGGTTCACGAGAGGCAGGTCCAGGCTGCTCTACGCGTTGAAGCACAGGCTCTGGCTAGACATGGCGAAGACCTTGGCCCCCTTCTGGCTCTTTGTGACGGGCATCGTGGTCGCCTTCGCGGGCTTCTTGCTCTACGGGGGCCTTCTCGCGCTCCTGGTGCCCGCCCTGATGACCGCTTACTCCCTCAAGAACATGAGGATCTCGTGGCCTTACGTCGCCAAGAAGCGGGTCTATCTGGGATATCCCTTGTTCGTGGTAGTCCGCAACTTCTCGATGGCGCTCGGCTACTCCTACGGGTTCGGCGCCATCCTGGTCAGGAAGCTCCAGGGCAAGCCGATCTCCTGGCAAAACGTCTGACCATCCTTGGAACTAGCCGGAGCGCATCTGGAATGTTGACCCCTCTCGCGGACGGCCAACCTCTGGCCCCCCAACCAGCAGAAACCGCGACGGACCGCCTGAGCAACCTGCGAATCTGCCGCATCGTGCCAGACTACCCGGTCGCTGGAAACGCGAGCTACGGCCTCCAGCCCGTCTTCTACTACCTCTCCAGGGAGCAGGTGCGGCTCGGTCACGAGGTGCACGTCTTGACGCGCAGAAACAAGGGCCAGCCTGCCTACGAGGTATACGACGGCGTCGTCGTCCACCGGGTGGAAGGCTCGTTCACCCTGAATGCCGTTCGTCTCCTGCGGGACCTGACCGACACCGGAATGGACTCGGTGGTCCACACGCATTCGACTTCGGGGCTGTTCATGAGCGGGATTCGACGCGTCTCCAGGAGGTCCCCTCTCATCTCTCACGTGCACGGGACGACCCGGTCGCCTTTTGCGCCGATGACCCTGAGGTTCGGGAGCGCCGTCCTCGACTACTCTCCGCTGAAGGTCACGACCTCCTACCTGCGTGAAAAGGCCCTCTGGTCTTCCGCAGACGGCGTCGCCGCGGTGAGCAAGGTCGTCAAGCGCGACCTGATATCGTATTATGGGCTGCGGCCGGAGAAGATTGCGGTGACCTACAACGGGATAGACGCGACCCTCTTCAGGCCCAGGGCGGACGGCGAGATACCCAACATGCCGGCTCTCAAGGGAAAGAGGGTCGTCCTCTACGTGGGGCACTTCGGGCTACGGAAGGGGATAGTCCACCTGCTGGGGGCGATGAAGCGGGTCACCAGGGAGGTGCCGGACGCCGTGCTGGTGTGCATAGGGGGCGTCCCTGATTGGCTCGGCAAGACCGAGTACTGGAAGCACCTGGACTCGCTGATCAAGGGCTCCGAGCTGAGCGACAAGGTTTTCATGCTGGACAGAGTCCCCAACTCCACTCTGCCGGCGTACTACTCCGCATGCAGCGTCTTCGTGCTCCCCTCCTATTACGAAGCCTTCGCAAAGGTCGTGCTCGAGGCGATGGGCTGCGGGAAGCCCGTCATCACTTCGACCGACGGCGGCCCAAGCGAGGCCGTGGTGAACGGAAAGGCCGCCGGGATCTTGGTGCCATACGGGTCAGAGGAGAGGCTCGCGGACGCCCTCATCACCCTGCTTCAGGACGAGCGGCTGGCGAAAGAGATGGGCAGAAACGGCAGAGAAAGACTTCACTTGGCCCATCGTGGCGAGGCGCATAGACTCGATGTACCGAGCGGTGCTGAACTAGCCATGAAGGCTGCACGAAGGAAGACGTGCGGGCTTCCGCTCGCTCAGAGTCGCGCCTTCCCCACTGAGAAGGCATGCAGACTTTATCACCAGTCGATTGCGAGGGGGGTGCCAGCAAGATGACTGAAGTGTCAAGAGTCCTCGTGACGGGGGGCGCGGGGTTCATCGGAAGCAACTTGGTCGACAGGCTGGTCCGCGAGGGATACCGGGTGGGCATACTCGACGACTTCAGCACAGGCGAGATCTCCAACATCGACAGCGGCGACATTGAAAAAGGTCGGGTCCAGATTCACAGGGGCGACATCACCGACTATCAGTTCGTCCGTGCCGTAGTGAAGGATTACGAGGCCATCTATCACGAAGCGGCGCTTCCGAGCGTCGCTCGGTCCATCGAGGACCCCATCCTCGTGAATAATGTCAACGTGACGGGCACCTTGAACCTGCTGAAGTCTGCCGTCGACCTGAAGGTGAAGAAGGTCGTCTATGCCTCCTCCTCCTCTGTATACGGCGAGTCGGCAAAGTTACCAAAAGTGGAAACGATGGCCAGCCTGCCTGTCTCGCCCTATGGCGCCTCCAAGCTTGCTGCAGAGAACTATTGCAGGGTCTTTGCCAAGGTCTACGGCCTGCAAACGGTCTGCCTGAGATACTTCAACGTGTACGGTCCTAGGCAGAAGTACGGTCACTACAGCGGCGTGATCCCGATATTCATCACGAGGCTGGCGAACGACCTCCCCCCGGTCATCTTCGGGGACGGCGAGCAACTGAGGGACTTCACCTTCGTCGAGGACGTCGTCGAGGCGAACCTTCTAGCGCTTAGGAGAGAGGTGAGCGCCGGAGAGGTGCTCAATATCGCGAGCGGCGGGACGACGAGCATCAACGAGCTC
>Ga0307373_10014510_pt1 | contig 10830 bp, 9 predicted proteins | sample OX2MG_FD_202534 | JGI IMG/M metagenome (GOLD analysis project Ga0307373, IMG submission 202534) | Soil microbial communities from Risofladan, Vaasa, Finland - OX-2 | ecosystem: Environmental > Terrestrial > Soil > Coastal area > Acid sulfate soil | place: Finland: Risofladan, Vaasa | collected... | reverse complement strand
TGCTTTCCGCCGGCCATGATCCGGGCCATCTTTGGCCAGCCCGTGGATAGCAGTAATGGGATCTCTCGGGGCGAAATCCATGGATCCTTGTCGCCATTGACGCAAAGCATAGGCGCATTGGGCTTGCCCAACCAGCCCTCCTCCAGTAGCGACATTGCCGGAGCTGTCCGGACGAGTTCGTCGAAATCCTTCACGCCGTTCGCATAGATCATTGAATCGGGCAAAGGCCAGAAATATTCCTTCTCGTCATCACGCAGATACATTAGCCAGTCCTTCTGCCAAGTGTAGTGAATCGGTCCACCAAATTCGACGCACGCCTTCAGGCGCTTCGGCTCGACGTAGGCCATCTTGCCGCCATAGTATCCGCCGTAGCTCCCTCCAACAAATCCGATCCGCCCGCCATCCAGGTCCTGGCGGGTTGTAAGGTAATCGATGATGGCAACGTATAGCTTCTCCGAATCGGGCTTATTGAAAATTGGGCACTCACCGGCTCCCGGCATGTCAACCTCAAACCCCGCTGCACCGATGGCGAGACTCTCGTTCAAGGTGCGACCTTCCTTATACTCGTCCACGCCGCCGGTTCTGATTACGACCGGAGGTCGGGTCACTCCCTTCGGCTTCCGTAGATGGCCGACAATCTTCTTGCCCTCAAACGGGATCTCAACAATCTCAAGCGGGGGATCCCATGATCGGATCGCCTTCCGGAAATTCACGATGCACTTGCGGTAGGCGGCCTGTTTAGCCGGAGAATTAATCACCGGGAATCTCGCAATTCCGTAATACATGGATGCCTTTTCGTACGCCTTGTTCGCCTCAGCCATCTTGCCCTGCGACTCAAGTTCAGCGCCTTTCTGCTCGAACGGTACCGCCAGCTTGGTCCACTCCGCCACCCACGGCTCGGCATCGAAACTCGTCAGCTTTGCGAATATTGCCCGCGTTGCCTCCGGGTCGGCACCGCCGCCAATAAATTGTTGCATGCGTTGCCATGCGCCTTCGGCGTAGCTTGGATCTTTGAACGGATTCACTTTAGAGGTCGACGAAGACGGCGAAGACGACGGACTCTGCGCCATTGCAACTGGACTTTTGAGCGCAAATGCCCCAGCGATTGTCGCCGCGCCGGCCACCCCAGCTGCTCGCAGCAGTTCTCGCCGGGAGGGCTGGATATCGCGTATGCCCGACCCAGGGAGGAACGTATTTGCGCTCGTTTCTTGCGAGTTTCGGAGTTCATCTTCGTTTTTCATTTTGCATTTACCTCTACAGGAAGCGTCGACCCCTTGGATCAGGCGTCTAGCTGTGAAATGTTGTCGGAGAATACCGAGATCAAGGTTTAATCCAATTGCATCTTTCCGTCAAGAATTTTGCGCGCGCCCGGCCGATGCTTTGTCAACGTAGCACCGGGAATCGAAGAATGGTTGACCGCAGGCGTTCAGGGCTCCTATTGTTGTGTGCAGGGATCAGGAAGCGCGAAACAGGAGGCACTGCAATGGCTACCGTCCGCGCGATGATCGAGCGCCGCCGCTCCAGCCGCGTTCCGATACGCATTCCCATAAAAGTGTTTGCGAATGGCTTCCAAGGCCAGCCGCACGATGCGCCGGCCGAAGCAATCGCCGTGAGCCGCCATGGAGCCTTACTCCGCGTTGCTTTCTCACCGGATCCAGGCTCGCGCATTGAAGTATCGAATGGCTTCTCGGAAGAGACGAGGGAGTTTCGGGTGATCGGTGTGGGTGCTCCGAGAGAGGACGGCCTGGTGGAACTCGGCGTCGAAATGCTTTATCCCGCGCATAATTTCTGGGGCATCCAGTTCCCGGGCGAGCGCCCGTTGGCTTGAATTCCATCCTCGCGGGCGGTGCTATAATCTTACCGTTTCGACCCAGGCCCGCACGGGCCGGACTTGGCAGACTCCTGACGGCCTGCGGGCAGCGGAGGTAGCCATGGAAATGCTTCACACCACGCTGTTCAGTGTGTTGGTCGCTTGGGCCATCGTGACAGCAGTTCTGATCTGCGTGCTGATCTATCGCAGCATGCTGGGGAACCGGGAGGAAGACCAGCTCTTCCTCGATGGCGCAGGGCAATCAATGGCCCAAGAGCAGCAGACTATCGTCGCGCGGATTGAAAGGCTGAGCCGCCCTATTACCGCGCTCATCGTTCTTTCTGGAGCGCTGCTCGTGGCGATGGCCGGACTCTGGCTGTGGGAAGGTTTCCGGAATTTTTAAGCCGAAGCCACCGGCAATTAAGGTTTTGGCAAAGTGGACTGCGGCGCGGCGGACGATGCCGGAGCCTGCGGCTTGGACTGCACCTGATTCGATGGGAGTTGGGGGCAAATCTCGGACGTGTGATTGTGCACGATCAGCCAGTTGTCCCCCACTTTGGTCAGCACCAAGGTGGTCTGCCCACGCGCCGTGAATGGCTTGCCGTTCAGCGTCGAATCGAATTCCCACTGATACGATGCCCAGGATACGTCTCCGTGCACGAAGATGAATGTGTTGCGGCGAATCAGCTGCATTCCAGGAAAGGCGGCTTTTTCGCTCTCATATAAAGCCACATAATTTTTCCAGCCAACGACGGGCGGGGCATAGACGCCGCTTACAAACGTAGCGTTATCGGAATAGTATTTGTGCATTGCTTCGACGTCGCCCACCTGAAACGCGCCCAGCATCTCTCCAATGTCGTGGTCGATCTGGTCGGAAACGGACATTGGGATTTCCGGAAGGGGGCCGGAGTTGTCCTTGTCTTTCGAATTCTTGTTTTTCTGCCCGGCCCAGATGGCGGATGAACCAATGAAAAATAAGAGGGCGGCAAAGGCGCAGGCTAAGGGACGACTGTAAGCGAATCTTCCAATTTTATTCTTCATTCGCTGTTTTCCTCCTGAATTCGCACGCAGCATAGCACGAAGCCCAAAGGGTGCCGCGGGTCTAAGGAACGCGATGTGTCGCAAATGCGCAGGGGGCCAGCGCTGCCAAGCGAGAAGCTAAATGTCGCGGGCAATGCGAAAACCATAATCCGCATACTGAAAATCGGGAGGGATGCTCGATCGAGCGGCACAGCGCGACACCTTCGTGTAATGCCGCCACGAGCCGCCGCGCGAGGCGCGACGCGACCCCGCTAGCGGCCCCTGGGGATTGTGTTCCGGCGAAACGGCGTAATAATCGGCGGCAAACCAGTCGGCACACCATTCATGGACGTTCGCGCCAATGTCGAACAGGCCGTAGGCGTTTTTCTCCGCGCGGCCGACGGGTTCGGGGCCCGTTTTCCAGCGCTCGGTGTAATTGGGAAGCAATTCCGGTGGCTGATCGCCCCACGGATATTGCTTCTGCTCGAGTCCGCCGCGAGCGGCCCGCTCCCACTCCGCTTCCGTCGGCAAGCGATAGCGCCGCCCCGTCGACCGGCGAAGCCATTCGCAGTAAGCCATAGCGTCGAGCCAGGAAGATCCCACAACGGGTTGTTCAGGGTGCGAAAAGCCGGGCTGGTCCCATTGAGGCGGCGGGCGATGGCCGGTGGCGGCCAGAAACTGTGCGTAGTCCGCGTTCGTAACCTGGCATGCGGCCAGCTCAAACGTATCAATCCAAACGTGGTGGACGGGGCGCTCGTTGTCCTGCCCGGTTTCGCTGCCCATCCAGAACCGGCCTTCGGGAATCAGCACCATGCGCGGTTCCTGGGATGCGCCGCGCGCGGCACTCTCGAGCGGGGGAATTTCATTCATTTTGCATTTGCGCAGCAGGCCGTCCGGTTCACTGGGCAGCCTCTTCAAAGGGTTCAAAGGGCCACTGGCGAAGATATCGCGCGCGTCCCAAGTACACAAGGACGCCTGCCGCCGCAGCCGCGAGCGATGCGAGCACCGGCGTGCGGCCCGTGGAGATAAAGATGGCCGTCCAGCCCACCATGGCGATCAGCACCGGCAGGGGATACATCCACATGCGAAAGGGCCAGCGATCCGCCTTCCAGCGGCGATGCAACATGAGCAATCCGATGGCCTGGCCGACGAATTGAATGAGGCAGCGCATGGCCAGGATGGTGCGAATGACCTGGCCCAACGTGAGCCACAAACAGAAAAGGAACGCGGTGGCGCCGAGCGCAAGCAGCGAAATATGAGGGAAATGCTTGGTCTTGTGCACACGAGCGAACACGGAGAAGAAATTGCCGTCCAGCGCGGCTGCGAAGGGAACGCGCGAATAGCCAAGCGTCGCGGAGAAGATCGACCCGAACGCTGTGACCAGAATCAGGCAAGTCGCCACGGTGGCCCAGCCCGACCCGTACACGCGCTCGACGAAGAGGCTTACGACCGCTTGCGTTTTTGCCGCTTCCTGCCAGGGCACCACGCCGAGAATGCAGGTTTGCATGGCGAAGTAGAGAATCGCCACACCAATAATGGAGATGAAAATCGCGCGCGGAATGTTCTTTCCGGGATTTTTCATCTCGCCGCCCAGATTGCAAACATTGTAGTAGCCGAGGTAGGAATACACGCTCTGCACGGTCGCATGGCCCAGCCCCGCCAGGAAGATCCAGGAAAAACTCCATGCACCGGGAGGAAAAGCGAGCACGAGGCTCCCATGGAAATGAGTGGCGCCGCCGTAGATGAGCCACAGGATTGTCCCAACCACGATGACGCAGAGAGCGATCGAAATTTTTCCGATCGCCGTAATCCGGCGATAGAGCAGCACGACGGCCAAAACCACCGCCGCACCGGCAATGATGTTCTCCGCGTGTGTACCGAGGGGACTCAGAGCATGGGAGAGCCAGCCATATCTGGCCACGAGATAGGTCGAATAACCCGCGAACCCAAGGGCGCCTGAGGCCACGCTGAGGGGCCCCTGGAAAAGCGTTTGCCAGATGTAGAGGAACGACATGAGCCGTCCCCATTTTCCGGGCCCATAAGCCTCGCGCAGGAAAACGTAACTCCCGCCGGCTTGCGGCATCGCCGCGCCCAGCTCCGCCCAGATGGAACCGTCGATCACCGCGAGAACAGCGCCGATCACCCATGCGATGAGGCTCTGCGGGCCACCCATTACCTGGAGGATCAGCGGGATCACGACAAACGGACCGATGCCCACCATGAAGGTGACGTTGAGCGATGTGGCTTCGATTAGGCCGAGGCCGCGTTCGAGTTTGTCGGTTTCGTCCACTCGTTTGAGCAGGCAGAAGCAGGCAAGCATAGCAAACAACCCTGCGATCGCTCGAAATAACGGGAAGGTTGCGGTGACATTGGAAAACAGGATTCGACGCGCTGCATCCATGCGTTCCGCTTCCGCGAGGAATGTCACCGCTTGTACTATCGAGGCATGACCGAAGTCGGTATCGGTGTTACGGCCGCCACCGTTGCGGTTCTGGTGATTGCATTTTTTCGGGCTCGCCGCAGGCGTCCCTTTCCCGCGCATGGCTGGCTTGGCGTCGTGGCGCTGGCGGGCGCGGAATGGCTGATGTTTCGCGGCGTCGAGCCCGTGACGACATTTTTCACACCGATCGCCTGGAGCGCCTACATCCTCATTGTGGACGCAGCCGTTCTTTCGCTCACCAGCCGTTCGCGGCTCCACGACGCCCCTCTGAACCTGGCGCGCATGGCGTTGATCTCGATTCCTTTGTGGCTCATCTTCGAGGGCTATAATCTGCGGCTGCGAAATTGGGTTTACACGGGCGTGCCCGCCGGATGGGCGGGCGCATTGCTGGGCTACGGATGGTCGTTCGCGACGATCACACCGGCTATTTTCGAAACGTCCGATTTAGTGCAGGCGCTTCTGCCGCCTTTGCCGGGCGAGCCATGGAAGGTTCCTCCAGTTGCCGAGGCCATCCTGATGGGTTGCGGGGCGGCCTGCTTGATCCTCCCGCTTGTGGCGCCACGGCGGATTGCGGCGTATCTTTTTATCCTGGTATGGATCGGGTTTGTTTTGCTCCTCGATCCTCTCAATCGCCGCCTTGGATTGCCATCGATCATCGGGGATCTCGCCGAGGGGTTTCGGAGAAGGGCCTACGGATTTTTCCTTTCCGGCTGGATCTGCGGCTGGCTTTGGGAATTCTGGAACAACTGGGCTGCCGCGAAGTGGCACTACATATTTCCCATCGCGCAGCACTGGAAAATATTTGAAATGCCCGCACCGGGTTATCTTGGCTTTCTTCCATTTGCGCTCGAATGTTTCTCGATGTACGTTACGGCGATTTGGCTCACTGGATGGCTCAAGAGAGTGAAATGACAGCCGCCCGCACCGGAAATTTCCATAGCGCGGCCTTCGCGGTCTTTCTGCTTGGCGCGTTGCTCGCCATTCCCGCGCGCGCAGGAAGTATTTCCGTGCCGCCGGAAGCCACGCAGGCCATGGATGCGATCTACGGAGGAGATCCCGATGCGGCCCTGGCGATTGCGCGCAGTATCCAGCACGCGCAGCCCGATCATCCGCTCGGCTACTTGCTCGAAGCCGAGGGCAGATGGTGGAAAAGATACTGCGGCGCTTACGAGGTCAAATACGGGATGGCCGATGCCTGGAAGCGAAGCAAGGAACCCGAGGACGATGCCTATCTCATGCTGGCCGGCAAAGTGACCGAGCTGGCCGAATCGCGGCTTGCCAAATCCGAAACGGCTGAAATGCACGTGTATGCGGGGATGGGCTGGGCCCTGAAAGTCCGCGTTTATGCGTTACGCGGCGAGAATCGGAATGTGGCGCGCTCGGGTGTGAAGGCGAGAGCGGAAATGCTGCGGGCCCTCGATCTTGACCCGCAAATGGCCGATGCTGCCGCGGTGCTGGGCATCTATAACTATTACGTGGACACCCTTTCTCCGATGGCCAGACTCCTGCGTATCTTCATGAACATTCCCGGTGGCGACAAGGAAACGGGAGTGAAACAAATGGAGACGGGAATGAACCAGGGTGTGCTGATGGCAGTGGATGTCCGGTTTGTCCTATCGAGAGCCCTGCGCCAGTACGATCAGAAGTACGAACAGGCCCTGTCGATCGCCGAACCGCTTCAGGCGCGCTATCCGCGTAATGCGATGTTCGCATTGCTGCTGGGGAACCTGAACGTTGAGCTCGGTCGTGACGCCAAAGCGTCCGAATATTTCCATTCCGTTCTGGAGTTGCCGGTTGCTGATAATGGATGCGGGCCCCGCCTGAGGGATATTGCCAATTCCTTCCTCACGGCATTGCACTGAGACCGAGAAAGCACAATCCCGTTTGCCGCGGGCGATGCGAATTCAGGCGCAAGAAGATTTATCCAGTGGCCAGGAGAGGAGACCTAAGAGCGCGCGGATTCTTCTTGTTCGAATGCGTGGTAGGAAGAACGCACAAGCGGGCCAGCCTCCACATGCTTGAAACCCATGTCTTCTCCCAGCCGCTTGAATTCGGCAAACTCATCTGGATGGACGTAGCGTTCGATCGGAAGATGTTCGGGCGTTGGCTGCAAATATTGTCCGAGAGTCAAAATGTGCGTTCCCTGCGCGGCGATTTCTCCCATCGCGTGCAGAACTTCGTCTCGCGTTTCCCCTAAACCGAGCATCATCCCGGTTTTTGTCGGGACGTGCGGCGCCATCTGTCCGACGCGCCGAAGCAGTTCGAGCGAACGTTCGTAAACCGCCCCCTTACGCACACGCCTGTAGAGCCGGGGTACCGTCTCCATGTTGTGGTTGAGAACGTCGGGCCGCGCCGCCATCAGGGTTTCAAGAGCCGCCCAGTTACCTCGGAAATCCGGGATGAGGACTTCGATTTTGCATCCGGGAACGCGTCCGCGAATCTCGGAAATAGTGCGCGCGAAAATGGCGGCTCCGCCATCGGGTTGATCGTCGCGATTGACGGACGTTACCACGGCGTAGCGCAGCCCCATCCGTTCAACCGCTTCGGCCACTCGTGCCGGCTCATCTTCTTCGGGCGGACCCAAAGGCTTTCCGCTGGGGACCGCACAAAATCCGCAGGACCGCGTGCAGATGTTGCCGAGAATCATGAAGGTGGCCGTGCGATGCTCCCAACACTCGCCCATATTCGGGCACCGCGCGCTTTCGCACACCGTGTGCAGGTCGAGCGTGCGCATGATGCGCTTCAGTTCCTGGTAGTTCGAGCCGCCGAAGAATCTCACGCGCAGCCAGGATGGCCGGGGATGCCCCCCAGGCGGCAGGCCAGAGTTGCCGGGCAGTATCGTGAAGGGAGACGCCATTCAGAGAGTCCAAGGGTATATTACGCGGTTAGGACGGGGGAGACAACCGTGCCCGGAAAGCGTTAAATGGGGCATCGGGCCAAGAACCAATTTGAAACGGCTCATTGGCGGAACTGCGAAAGTCAAAAACCTAAGCTGCCCAATTCGAGTAACTCCTTCAGTTGAACGCGTAATCCTACTGCCTGAGGAAAGATAAATGTCCCAATTGGACCACACCATAGGCTGCCGTTTTGTTGTATTTTCGCCACACCTGAGAAAATATGGGATAGTTTTTTAGGCGTAACTTGCTGTAAACAATGGATAAAAATAGAAGCCTGAAGGCCAACAGAATGCACTAGGATGGTTTGACTCGTCCCTGATGCCCAGTCAACTTACGATCAAACACCCCGTGGAGATCGGAGGAACGGGGTTACATACGGCTGTGCAGTGCCATCTGCGGCTGCTCCCAGCGCCCGCAGATGCAGGCATTGTGTTCCGCCGAGTCGATCTCGATAATTTCGAGATTGAGGCGCACGTCCGCAATGTGGCCCGTGTGAGTTATGCGACGAGCCTCATGAAGCAGGGCGTGCTGCTTTCCACCACGGAACACTTGCTCGCGGCGCTCTATTCCTGCGGTGTGGACAATGTCTATATCGAGCTTGACGCGCTCGAACTGCCTATCCTGGATGGATCGGCCAAGCCATTTATCGAGATCCTCGATCGCGCCGGGACGCACCGGCTCCGCCGTCAACGGCGCTACATCCGTGTGGTGAAACCGCTCGAGCTGGCCGATGGCGACCGTCGCATCGGCATCTATCCAGACGATCAATTCCAGGTACACTGCTTTGTGGACTACAATCACCCGGCAATTGGGCCGCAGGAAATTGAATTAAATGTGGACCGCGAATCCTTCAGCCGCGATTTGGCCCCCGCCAGGACTTTCGGTTTCGTGAAGGATTTTGCCGAGCTGCAGGCCATGGGACTGATCCGCGGAGGCTCGCTCGCGAATGCGCTTGTGCTGGACGATACAAGCCTTCTGAATGGGCCTTTGCGGTTTGAGGACGAGTTTGGCCGCCACAAAGCGCTCGATTTGATCGGGGATTTGGCCCTGATCGGACGCCCGCTCCAGGCGCGCATTGTCGCGCACAGGGCGGGCCACGCGTTGCATACTCAGCTTGTGACGCGGCTGCTCGAGGATCGCAGCTTGTGGATCGAAACCACGGAAGGACCGGTACCGGACGCACCGGCACCGGCGAGCCTTCCCCTTTCCGCCTCGGCGACCTCCTAGTCGTTAATACTCTCACCGCACACGAGGAGCAACGTTACTTCCGCGTTTCCATTGCCAAAGCTTACGGTGGAAGCGACAATATTCCCGCCATGACTGCTACCGACACAGCGATTGTAATTCTTGCCGCGGGTAAGGGGACACGCATGCGTTCCGATCGCGCAAAAGTGCTGCACCGCGCCGGCGGACGTCCGCTGATCGAACATGTGGTGCGAGCCTGCCAATCGCTCAAGCCCGCGCAATTGCTGGCAATCGTCGGGCATCAGGCGGACGAGGTGGGCGCGGTGGTTACCGAGCTAGGCGCGGAAACTCTCCTGCAACAGCCCTTGCGCGGGACGGGGCATGCATTACAGGTCGCCCGGCGCGCCATCCGCCGCCGAGCGAAGCTGATCGTAGTTGCCCCGGGCGACGCTCCCTTGCTGCGAGCCGAAACCCTCGCGGCGCTGCTCGACACGCACCGCCGTGGAGAAGCCGCGGCCACGATTCTGACCGCCGAGTTAGACGATCCCACCGATTACGGCCGGATCGTTCGCGACTCCGAGGGCCGCGTGCAGGCCATTGTCGAGGAAAAGAGCGCGACCCCGGAGCAGCGCGCCATCCGTGAAGTGAATTCCAGCATTTATTGCTTTACGCTCTCCAAATTCTGGCCGTGTCTCCATGCTTTGCGTCCAGGAAACGGGCATCGGGAGCTCTACCTGACCGATGTGATTGGGTTGCTCCGCGGGCGCAACGAACGCGTGCTGGCCGAAATCGCCGCGGATCCCCGGGAAATCCTCGGCTGCAATACACGCGCGCATCTCGCCGACGCCGACCGCATCTTTCGCGCGCGAAAGGCCGCCGCACTGATGAATTCCGGGGTGACGATCTACCTTCCGGAAACGGTGCTGATCGATCCCGACGTTACGGCGGGCCCCGACTCGGTGATCGAACCGTGCGTGCAGCTTCTCGGGAAGACTCGCATCGGCGCGCGTTGCACGATTCGCACCGGAAGCGTCTTGCAAGATACTCGCGCCGACGATGACGCGGTTGTGGAGGCGCACTCGCACCTGGTTTCGAGCCGAGTGGGCGTGAAGTCGCAGATCGGTCCGTTTTCCCGGCTACGGACGGGTTCGGATATCCGCGAGGGCGCGCACGTGGGAAGCTTTGTGGAAATGAAAAATACCGTCTTGGGCGAAGGCGCTAAGGCTCCTCACCTGAGTTATCTCGGCGACGCTACCATCGGCCAACTGACGAATGTCGGCGCCGGCACGATCACCTGCAATTATGATGGCGTCGCAAAGCATCCGACCACGATCGGCAAGCGGGTTTTCATCGGAAGCAATACGGCGCTGGTTGCACCCGTGCGCGTGGGAGACGGTGCGTACATCGCCGCCGGTTCGGTGATTACCGACAACGTCCCAGCCGATGCCCTGGCGGTTGCTCGTGGTCGCCAAGCCAAC
>Ga0307373_10014509_pt1 | contig 10830 bp, 6 predicted proteins | sample OX2MG_FD_202534 | JGI IMG/M metagenome (GOLD analysis project Ga0307373, IMG submission 202534) | Soil microbial communities from Risofladan, Vaasa, Finland - OX-2 | ecosystem: Environmental > Terrestrial > Soil > Coastal area > Acid sulfate soil | place: Finland: Risofladan, Vaasa | collected... | reverse complement strand
TTCCAGGCAGTGAACGCTCACCTTCAGGAGCGCGGATTGAAGGTAGCCAGCGGCACCATCGTGGACGCGACCATCATCGGGGCGCCGGCGTCAACCAAGAATAAAGAAGGCCAGCGTGATCCACAGATGTGTCAGACCAAGAAAGGCAACCCGTGGTATTTCGGCATGAAAGCCCATATCGGCGTGGACAGTAAAACCAAGCTGATCCACTCCGTCCTCGCCACCCCGGCCAACACCCATGACTCCCAGGCCTTGCCTTACCTGTTGCATGGGAAAGAGACCCGGGTCTGGGGTGACAGCGCCTATACCGGGCAGACCGAAGTAATCCGCGAGCACGCACCCTGTGCCCAGGACTTCACCCATCACAAAGGCACCCGCAGCCATCCGCTGACCGGGACCGATAAAGCTCAGAACCGCACCAAGTCCAAAGTCCGCGCCAAGGTGGAGCATCCATTCCGGGTGATGAAATGCGAGTTCGGCTTCGTCAAGGTCCGCTACCGAGGTTTGATGAAGAATGCCAATCGGGTATTTACGACCTGCGCGCTCGCCAACTTATATATGGTGCGACGACAGCTACTGCGGATGCAGCCAGCGTAGCGCGTCAAACGATGAAATCCGATCCAATGCACACTTGAAGGCTGAAATCCGCGAGTGGATACTCAGCGGATAGGCAATCAAAGCGTCTCAGTACCACTTTGCATCATCCATCCACTAAAATTACTCAATTGATCAGAGCTTCCCTAGCAAATAACCGTGCTAGCTCGGCATGGCGCTTTCCGTCCACCGGACAGTGGCTAGTAACAGACTCGCACAGAAGAAGCCACCCTTTCTCCGGGTAATAAAGTACGACATCCGGCATCTTGCCGTGGTCATCGATAGCGTCGCGTCGCTCGTAACAGCCGGTACGGTCCCGGCGTCCGGGCCACTCGCTCCAGCGACGGGCATTCCGTTGCTGCGGCACGCCCAATGCTCGGAAACCGTTACTTCGCACGCTTTCCTCCACCATGGCTTTACGCCCCGGCGCGGCGTGCGCACCACGCGGACGCTGTGCTACGGCCGCTGGGACTACCGCAGGCTCTTCGCCTCGCGCTTCGCGCCTTCCATGGCTTCGATGAATTCGATCGATTCTGATCATCATGGAATGCTCTCCTATTTCAAAGGTTGCAAGGAGCGCTGATCGCAGCAATGTCGGTGTTTGCGTGAAATCATCGTAATCAGCATCACACATAACAACAGAATCATCGGGATTCCGAACGCGCCACCGCCGGATTTGCCGGAGGAACCGGAGCCACTACCCCCGGATGCCCCGACCGCAATGGATTCTGAAACTGGCGTTGCGGTCACTACCCCGTCTCCGGCTGTCCAGACGAAGGCGTCGGAGCCGTCGAAGCCGGGATTTGGCGTGTAGGTGAACGCACCGGTTGAGGCATCCGTGAGTGTGACGGTGCCGTTCGATGGTTGAGACACGATCATGAACGTGAGCGCTTGTCCAGTGAACCCTGGCGTTCCATTGAGTGTACCGGAAACTACAGTACCGGTTGCCGTGCTCAGGTTACCGCTCTTGAGAGTCGGTACCACGTCGTTGGTGATTTGGGTGTTGACCGTCGTCGCTCCGACCAGCGGTTCGTCACTACCCACGACCAGGGTGTTGGTCAAAGCCGCTGCAGTGGATGGTGTTTTGACCGTGATGGATGGCGTCCAGGGATTCTGCGCATTGTTTCCCGGTGCGAGGCTTATCAGTGTGCAGGTCACGGTGCTACCGGCATCGTTGCAGGTTCCGTTGGCGGCGTTGCTAGATACAAACGTGGTGCCTGTCGGCAAGGTGTCAGTGAGTACGACGCTGTTCAGTGTCGTCGCCGGCGTGCTGCCGGGCTGGTCGGCATTTGTGAGCGTCAGATCGAAAGTGAGCGTGGAACTCGGTGCAACGGATGGCGAACTGGCGGAGCCGGCAAGCGTGATCGCCGCCGGCGAGTCATACACGAACAGAGCGCCGGTGTCGTTGTTCACGTCATAGCCGGTGGTCAGCAGTTCTTCGCCATTGTCGGCCTGCGCGAGCGCGATGCCGAGAAACGCACTGACCGGCAGATTGGCGAGCGATAAAGCTGTTGGTGTACTCCAGGTACCATTGGTTTGGCTGGACATAAAGACATAGCCGGTATCGTTCACCGGCATGCCCATGAACGCCCTCTGGCCGTCGGGCGATAACGCGACTGAGCTGCCAAAACCACCAGCATTTGACATCGTCGTGCTAAGCATCTCGGGTGTGCTGCTCCACGTACCCCCGGTGTCGGTATAGACATAGGCGGCACCGATCGTATTGTTGGCGCCGGTTGCGCCCACCAATATCTCGCTCCCGTCCGCCGAGAGCGCGACAGCGCCGCCGAAAAATGACAGCGAGCTGTCCAAGGTAGAGGGATAGGCCAGCTCGACGGGATTTTTCCAGCTGCCATTGGCATTCTGGGTCCACACATAGGCAGCACCCTCGGCCGTGTCGCCATTGGGATTATTCCACTGCGGGCCGCCGCCCACCACCACTTGGCCGTTGGCAGATACGGCCAGCACGCGGCCCATATCCAACCCATTCGGAATTCCCGTCATGGGCAGGGGCACCGGGTTTGTCCAGGTGCTGCCACTCAGGGTGTACGCATAGATTTCGCCCTGGCTGGTGCCGTTTAACGGGCCGGTTCCTACCAACAAGATTTGCCCGTTCGAGGAGACTGCAAGGCCTTCCCCGAAATAGTCACCGACCATACTGGCTGGCAGAGCTAGTGAGGTGCGTGTTGGCGTGTTGGTCCAGCTTCCGCCGGTCTCGGTATACACATAGACGCCGCCCTGGCTGCTCGAATTTTGAGCGCCTACGATGATCTGTTGCCCGTTGGACGATACCGCGATGGCTCCGCCGATGAAGCTGCCGGTGGGAATACCCGTGGTTGAGAGCGTGATGGGAGCACTCCAAGTACCACCGGTTTTTGCGTACACATACGCCGCTCCGGTGTAATCAGTGCCGCTGGTGCCCGAGCGGTTGTAAGCCGGGGCACCGCCCGCCGCCACCTGACCATCCTGCGATAGAGCCAATGACCAGCCGAGCAGCTGCCCCTGTTGCAGGCCGTAGTCGGATAGCTGGATGGGCGAGCTGCTCAGTACGGCGGCAAAGCTCGGGATGCTGAGCATGAAAATAAGCGCGGCACACACGGTTGCCATGAGCTGGAGATGCCGTGAACGCACGCGTGATTGTGTGTCGGAATTTTTCATAAATATCTCCTTTTTAAGTGACCGGCCGATGTTTGTGGCGAAACGGCGACCACAGCGTTTGCGGACATTGATCGTGATCAGTAGCGCACCGAATAACAGAAGCGCAGGAAATCCCAACGCGCCACCGCCGGATTTGCCGGATGATGAGGAGCCGCCGCCCGAGGCCGCCGGCGCGGCGATCACGGTGATGCTGACCGTCGCGGTGTTCGAGGTACTGGTGCCGTCATTCGCCGTGAACGTGAAAGAATCACTGCCGGTAAATCCCGATGCCGGCGTGTAAGTAAATGCACCGGTCGATGCCGTGACCGACACCGTGCCATGGATTGGTTGGCTCGTCGCCGTATAGGTCAAGGCGTGGCCGTTTGAGGACGTCGCCGAAAGCTGTCCCGTCAGTGGCAGACCGGCATAACCGCTCAGTGTCAGGTTGTTCGCCACCGGCGGGAGGTATTGTGTGGTGCTGACCGTGATGGTCTCCAGCCCTGGTATTGCAGTGACAATGCCATCACCGACGGTGAATACGAACCCGTCCGTGCCGGTGAATCCCGATGCCGGTGTGTAGGTAAAGGCACCGGTCGAGGCATCGGTGAGGGTCACGGTTCCGTGCGTCGGCTGACTCACGATGACGAAGGTGAGATTCTGGCCGGGAAAGCCCGGAGTCGCTGCAAGCGTGCCCGAGACCGCGTGTGCCGGCGTCGTGGTTACGCCGCCATCGGTCACGGTCGGGGTTACATCGTTAAGTATGGACGTGCTGACGGAGCTGGTACCGGTCAGCGGTTCGTCTGCGCTCATGCTGGCCGTGTTAGTCATCTGACTGGCGCTCGTTGGCGTTGTCACCGTGATCGAAGGCTGCCAGGGATTCTGGCTGTTGGACCCTGGAGGAAGGCTCGCGAGGGTGCAGGTCACGATGCCGCTCGCATCGCTGCAACTGCCGTTGGCCGCATTGCTCGACACATACGTGATCCCCGCCGGCAGTGTGTCGGTGAGCACTAGATTCGTCAGCGTCACTGCCGGCAATCCGCCGCCAGCCGTGTCGGCATTGGTGAAACTGAGATCCAAAATCAGCGTGTGGCCGGGGACGACGGATGCGGGATTCGGCGAGACCGTGAACGTTACGGGCGTGGGGGATTCATACACGTATGCGGCACCGGTGTTGCCGTTGGCGCTAATCGCACCCGCGAGTAGCTCCTGGCCGTCTTGTGCCTGGGCAATAGACCAGCCTATATTCGAGCTCGGCGGAACGCCGCTGGCGGACAGGCTTATCGGGGTACTCCACGTACTGCCGTTATAGACATACGCATAGACCACCTTCGCATTGGTCGAAGGCGCACCGACAAAGGCCGTTTCTCCGTTCGGAGATAGGGCCACGGACCAGCCATTCGTAGCTGACCCGCTCGCAACGGCAAGCGTCACTGGATTACCCCAGGTGCCACTGGTCTGCGTGTATACATACGCCGCGCCGCCACCGGTACCGGTATACGGTGCACCCGCGAGCGCCACTTCCCCGTTCGCAGACAGCGCCACGGAAAAACCGAGGCTGCTCGGTGAAATTCCGCTCTCGGATAGTTTGGTGGGAGCGCTCCAGCTACTGCCGTTATAGGTGTACACATAGAGTGCACCCGCATTGCCGGCCGCGCCGATGAGCGCCACGTCGGCATTCGAGGACAGCGCGATGGAGCTGCCGAGTTGCACATTACCCGATAGGCCGGATGTCGAGAGTGGTGTTGGCGCACTCCAACGGCTCCCGTTATAGGTGTACACGTAGACCGCGCCGATATCGCTGTTGGCGTTCGTGTTACCCACAAACGCTGACGTGCCATCCGCGGACAGGGCGACGGAATACCCCAGGTTGCCACTGGCGGTGCCGGTGGTGGACAGCGCGACCGGGCCGCTCCAGACGCCGCCAGTCTCGGTATAGACGTAGGCCGCGCCATTCGCCGGAGCGCCCACGAGCGCTACTTGGCCGTTGGCGGACAAGGCAACGGATGCGCCCAGATCGTTGCCAGTGGGCACGCCGCTTTCGGACAATTCCACCGGATCGTTCCACGCGCCGTTCGTCTGGGTATACACGTACGCCGCACCGGAAACTCCCGCGCCTCCGGCTGCGCCCACCAACGCTACGTCGCCATTACTGGATAATGCCGAGGACCAGCCGAGCTGCCCGTTCGCCTCCACGCCGGTGATGGATAGCGCGGTGGGTGCGGCACCAAGCTCGGAGGCCAGGGAAACACTTGAAAACAAACCGGCCGTGACCAGCAAGATGGAACTGAAGATGGGGTGGCCATAGCGCGATTGTGTCATGTTGATTGACCCCCAGCGTGATCAGGTTCTGCGTGAACGTTCCTAATCTCTTAACATATCGCCAGTAAAACAAGCCTGGTTTGTCGCAAACTGACAATTTTTGTCACGCGTGGTCGATAAAAACCGAACGCAAGGTGTAAAAACCGTGCGCCAGTCTCTAGAGAGACGCGCCAAGTCATCTCACTAATGCTTAAGCAAGCAACACGTGTGCCAATTCCAGACGAACGAATGAATGAATGAATAAATTAGCGACTAAACATAGCTTGCGTTTATTTCAGTTCAGGGCCTATCTCGGCTTCCAAAACAGTCATATTGGGAGTCATATTATTTATTTCTATAACGTATGGGTGGGCGAGCGCAAGTTCCCCGCCTTTTCACGTTAGGGAGGATGACCATGAGGAGATGACAATAGCCCTGATCGTAGAGTGGCAAGAGTGACAACTCAGAAAATCAATTGATACCCTGGATATACGCGGGTTTTTGCCCTTTTTTTTCTCTAGGTAATCCACTCAAACGACGATGTTTAGAGGTATCCCCAAACCCCAAGCACCACCCGCCAACGGCCCACCGGAAATCCACAATCAACCGCCGTTTCAGATGTGGCCGGTTTCGGTGTAACCGTCCGCTAATCCGCGTCCAGCGTAGCACGTGTTTTTAAAGAGCGCATCACCCAATCTGGGCGATGTTGGAGTCAGCAAATTCAGTCGGCAGCAGCAAGGTAAGGTTCTTGTTGCGCACGTTGCTGAACAGGTAGTTCATGTAGTTCAGCGGATTCACCTGGTTGAGCTTGCAGCTTTCCACCAGGCTGTAATAGATCGCCGCGGCATGACCGGCCCGCTCGGAGCCGACGAAGAGAAAGGCTTTGCGGCCCACGGCCACCGGGCGCATGCAGCGCTCGGCGTAATTATTGTCCGCCTCCAGGTGTCCGTGCTCGGTATAGCGCGTCAGCGCGTCCCAGTTCTTGAGCGCATAGCCCACCGCCTGACCGAGTGCGCTTTTCGGCAGCACCGCGTTGATCTGTTCGTCCAGCCAGGCCTTGAACTCGGTGAGGATCGGGACCGATTCGGCCTGGCGTACCTGGTACCGTTCTGCATCGTTGAGCGTGCGGATTTTGCGCTCGATCCGGTAGAGTTTCCGGATAAAGGCCAGCGCCACATGCGGCCGGCCGGGTTCTTTCAGCAAGGCCGCGACCTCGACAAACTTACGCCGGGCGTGCGCCAGGCACGCGACCTCCTGAATATCGCCACTCGCATAGAGCGCGTCATAGCCGGGATAGGCATCGGCCTGGAGATACCCTTTGTAGTCAGCCAGGAACGCGGTCGGGGCATCGCGGCTGCGGGTACGCGAGAACTAATAGACCGCCAGCGGCTGGGTGTTCCTTAGACCACTGGCATAGACCCACAAGCGGCTTTGCAGGGTCGTGTTCCGTTCAGGAACATCGTTTTGCAGCGGCAAAATGGTGTCATCGGTAAACACCTGGCCGGTCGATTTCACGACCTCAGCCATGCGCTTCACCACGTCTTCCAGCACCCCGGCCACCTCCACCAGCCACTCGGACATGAGCCCATGGGAGAGCTCGATGCCGAGCCGGTTCAGGCGTTTTGAGATCCGATACAACGGCAGCCCATCGCAGAACTTGCTGACACTCAGGTAAGCCAGCAGACTTGCCGACGCCATGCTCTTTGGAAAGAGGGCTTTGGCATCTTCCTTCGCCCGCTTCACCTCGCCGTGGCAGTGGCCACAGGCGTACTTCTGGCGGCGGGTCTCGATAATCTTGAGCGTGGCCGGGACGTAGTGGATCTGTTCGCTCGCGTCTTCGCCGAAGCGATGTAATGCCCCGCCGCAGCAACCGCAGACTTTCTCAGCCTCCGGGATATCCACGACGCGAATCTCGCGCGGCAGGTCCTTTAGCATCCGAATCGCCTGCTTGCGTTCGGTCTGAACCTTGGGTTCCACCTCACGCGAACAGGGTTCGCTCACCCGTTCCGTGACTTCAATGACGGTGCTGGTGTCATCGGGCTTGGCGAACAAGCCCATCTGATCGAGGTTCACGGCTTCATGACGCGGGCCGAACTGCCGGCGCAGCATCAAACGCAACTGCTCTTTCAAGGTCTCGATCATGTGTTGTTGCTCCAGCACCAGTTGCTGGAGTGTCGGCACATGCGTCGGTAACGAAGCAGTATGTTGCATGCGTGCATTATAACAAATGAAGTTGTTTGCTTAAACATTTCTGCAACGTCGATGCGTGTTGCACGCATGTTGATCTGCAAATTCGCCGTATGCGGTGTGCGCACATTTTCCCGTGACGCATTCAAAGCGCTGCCTGCGCATGAAACGCCGGCAGGCGTTTCAATTTGGTGAAGTCGATGCCGTCGAGTAACAGACTGAGTTCCTGTGGCGTGATCTCAAGCGCGGGTTGGGTTCGCTGCGGCCATTTGAAGCGGCCCTTCTCCAGGCGCTTGTACCAGATGACAAGACCGTTGCGATCCCAGTAGAGGGCTTTCAGTTTGTCACCGCCCTTGCCGCGGAACAGGAACAGATGACCGGAGAGCGGATCCCGTTCCAGTACCTCCATCACCGCCGCACTCAAACCGTCAAAGCTCTTGCGCATGTCGACCGGACGCAGGGCCAGACAGATCCGGGTGTCCGTCGGCCAAGTCAGCATGGCAGTTGCGCAAGCTGTGACAAGAGCGGCAACAGCGCATCGGTCGAGGTCAGCGCCAGTTCCACCGCAACACCATTGGCCAGGGTGGCCTTGAGCACCGCGGGTCCAGGCCCCGAACCGCCCGGTAGTGAATGGGGCAACCCCTCGGTCGTGGCCACTTTGACCGTGACAGGCACGAAAGTCATCGCAGCGCGGTCGTCAGCGGGCGCCGCTTCCGCTGGCGGCACGGCCCGCATCCTAAGCTTGCGTTTCCAGAGGCTGAAATACTTGGGGCTAAGTCCGTGCGCTCGGCAATAATCAGCCTGGCGCTGGCCCGAGGTCTGCTGCGCCGTCAAATGCTGCTGCCACCTGGCGCGGGCCGCAGACCGTGGCGCTCGTTTGGGTTTGGAACCGTTCATGCTGCCTCCGAATGTGTTGCGAGGCCGCTATTGGAAATCAAATCGGGCAGGTTAGGCTAGGACGCGGATTTCCGGACGCATACGAACCTACTGATACTTCCCAGCCGTTATCTGAGCCTAGCACCGCGATACTTTCTGTTATGGCGAAGTCACACGGCTCGCTCCACAACGAGCCAATTTAACTATTACTGCCGAGAAAACCGGCACAGAAAGGAAACATATGCAGCGTGTGACCTTATTTCCTGGCAGATGTAACCAGAGACGCTCTTGAATGTTTCTTTTGGTTACTTTTCTTTGCGCCAAAGAAAAGTAACCTGCGCTGCGGGAGCGGAACCCCGTTTTAAAAATTATCGCGGCACAGCTGCGCTAACTTATTCCCGCGCCAGCTTCCCTATCCAGCGATACAGCACGAAGATCACCGCCACGAAGGCGATGCCGCCGATCCAGATGGAGGCGGTTTCAAAACCCGGCCCCACCAGTGCCAGCGGTGAAGCATTGCCGGAGAACGCCACCACCGCCGCGATCACCACGCCCAGCAGACTTTCGCCGACGATCAGGCCGGAGGCCAGCAGCACGCCGAGTTGTTTGGCGGCTTCCGGTTTCGGCGTGCGATCGGCGCGGCGGTTGAACCACCAGCCGACGATGGCGCCCACCACCACCATCAGCGTGGTGGAAGTCGGCAGATAAATCCCCAAGCCGATCGCGAGCGGCGGCAGTCGCGACGACTTCGTTGTGCGTTGCAAGATGGCATCGAACACGATGCTGGCGACACCAATCACCCCACCCATGCCTATCAGCCACCAATCTATATTGTTCTGGATGACGCCCTGCGCCAACGCCGAAATCAGTCCGGCCTGCGGCGCCGGTAGCGCACGCGCCGGATTGACACCGGGCGCACCCACGAATCCGTAGGCGTGATTGAGCAGATCCAGTACCGGCGGAATGATGAGCGCGCCCGCGATCACGCCGATCACCAGCGCCCACTGCTGTTTCGAGGGCGTGGCGTCCACCAGTTGGCCGGTTTTCAAATCCTGCAGGTTGTTGTTGGCGATGGAGGCCACCGCGAATACGATCGAAGTAATGAACAGTGCAAACGCTACCAGCGCCTTGCCGGCATCGGCCGGCATCAAGGATTTCACGCCCAATACCAGCAGCAGCGCGGCGATCACCACCACCAGGATGCCGATACCCGATAACGGACTGTTGGAAGAACCGATGAGACCGGCCATGTAGCCGCAGACCGTCGACACCAGAAACCCCATGATGACCACGAACACTACGCCGCCGAGTGTCAGTAGCAATGCATGTGAACCCAAGCCGCTGATGACGCTGAAATGCCACAGCAACCAGGCGACCGGAATCAGGCACACGAGCGACACCAGACCGACCATGCCGATGGGGATGTCATGCTCGGTGCGCGGCAGGGTATCCGCGTTGCCGGCTTTGCGCACCCGCGAAGCGGCCATGGCGCTCGCGAGCCCACCAGTGACGGATTTGACCAGCGTACCGAGTGTCCAGATGGCGGCCACGCCGATGGCGCCGGCGCCGACGAAGCGCACGTAGTGACTCCATGCGCCCTGGGCCACATCCGCGGCTGCGCCCGCCACCGGATGCAGCAGCGTGAAATGCGGCACCGCCCAGCCCCAGCCGATCAGTGCGCCCACCAACATGGCGATGCCGACGGAAAGACCGACCAGATGGCCGATGGCGAACAGCGCGAATGACAGGCTGAAGTCGAAGCCGGTGGCAGTACCCTTGTCACCGAAGCGGAAATACTGCGCCACGTCGCTGGCGAAGACCTTGGTCTGCACGATCACATAGAACACCGCGGAGACGATCGAGCCCATCACCACGGCCTTCAATCCGGTGCCGCCCGCTTCGACAGAATCAGCGGCCTCCGCCGAGGCCGGGTTTGAACCGACTTTAAGGACTTCGGCGCAGGCCACGCCTTCGGGATACGGGAGATCGGAATCGGTCACCAGCGCACGCCGCAGGGGGATGGTGTACATGACGCCGAGGATCCCGCCGGCGGCGCAGATGCCGAACGACATCCAGAACGGAAATCCGGTCCACCAGCCGACAATGATCAAACCGGGCAGCACGAAGATGATCGAGGACAGGGTGCCGGCCGCCGAAGCCACCGTCTGCACGATGTTGTTCTCCTGCATGGTCGCGCCGGGGAAGCCGCGCAGGATCGCCATCGAGATCACCGCGGCC
>Ga0307373_10014507_pt1 | contig 10831 bp, 11 predicted proteins | sample OX2MG_FD_202534 | JGI IMG/M metagenome (GOLD analysis project Ga0307373, IMG submission 202534) | Soil microbial communities from Risofladan, Vaasa, Finland - OX-2 | ecosystem: Environmental > Terrestrial > Soil > Coastal area > Acid sulfate soil | place: Finland: Risofladan, Vaasa | collected... | reverse complement strand
CCAATCGCGCCCGCGCTACGAATGTCGATGAACACCAGGTTCTGGCCGTTGCTGACGCTGCTCATGAAGGTGCCCGCTATGGCCGGCATGCCGTTGCTGGACGAGGCGCCGGTGGCTGACGAGGACGTAGCGGAGGTTGACGCCGAGCCGGCGGCGCTGCTGCCGCCGTTCGAGGTGAACGCGCCGGTCCACTGGTTCTGTGTCAACAGCTGCTGATAGAAGCTCTGGACGTCGCTCGGTGCGCACTGGGATTGGAAGACTCGCACCATTCCGGCATTCGTGCCCGCCGCGGACGAGGCGCTGGGCACCGATCTGTCGGTGGCTGTGCCGCTGGTGCTGGTAGAGGCGCCAACCGAGGGCGATGCGCTGCTCGCGCTCGAAACGCCGGCAGAAGACCTCGGCGAAGCGGCCGGCGACGTCCGAGGCGTGGCGGTTGTCGACGCGGCCCCGCTGGCGCCGAAGTTCAACGAGCCAACCGCCAACTGAACACTGAGAGGCGGCGCGGGGATAACCCCGGCGCGCACCAGGGAAGTCGAGCCGGTCGAGCTACTGGTCGAGCTCGTGCCGCTTATGCTGGCGCCGGCCGAAGGAGCCACGCTGCTGGTGCTCGTGGAGCCGCTCACGCTTGCCTTCGCGGAGGGCGCCGCGCTGCTCGTGCTCGTCGTTCCGGAACGGAACGTGGGGCGGCCGGGTGTGCCGGCGCTGATCGATGTATTCGCCATGCAGGCGGCATTGCTGGTCCCTGTGCTGACGGTAGCAGCCGGAGCCGTCGAGGCCAGGACCGAGGGCCGAGCTGCTGAGCTGCTCAGCGCGCCGGTGCTGGCTGGCGCCGAGGCGGCGACGCTGGTACGAGGGGCTCCGCTGGCGGTGCTTGTGACTGGGGCTGGCGCGGTACTCGTAGTGGGTGCCGCTGTGCCTCCATTGCCACACGCGGCCAGCACCAACGAGGCTGCGGCGAGTGTGGGTAGGAGCGGTCTGAATATCATGAATCGATTCCTCCGCGTTGACCTGGCAGCGCCAGGCAAGATGTCGGTCCTGATGGTTCGCATCAGGCCGCTGCGAATGGCACGCACAACACGGGCCATTCCGGTATAGTTCCGCCCAATGCCGAAAAGCTATTGGTGGGCTTACCTTGTCGTTTTCGTCGCGAGCGGCTGCACGCTCATCCTGGAAATCGTGGCAGGCCGCATCGTCGCCCCGGTGGTGGGCGTGTCCCTCTACACCTGGACCAGCGTCATCGGTGTGGTGCTGGCGGGCATCTCGCTGGGCAACTACACCGGCGGGGTGGTGGCCGACCGTTGGGGCGCGCGCCGAACTTTGGGCATCATCCTGTCGCTTGGCGGCGTATCCAGCCTGGCCGTCCTACCGCTCACCCGCATCATGACCGACTATCAGTACCCGGACGGCACGTCGCTGGTAACCAAGATCGTGGCCATGACGGCGGTCATCTTCTTTCCGCCGGCCTTCATCATCAGCATGACAACGCCGGTGGTCATCAAGCTGAGCCTGAAGGACCTGGGCCAGACAGGCGGCGTCGTGGGGCGCATCTACGCCATCTCGACCTGCGGCAGCATTTTCAGCACGTTCCTCACCGGCTTCGTCCTGATTGCCTTCTTTGGCACGCGCACGATTGTGCTGTGGGTGGGTATCGTGCTGCTGCTCTTGGCCGTCACCTTTGGCGGCCTGCTCACCGGCAACAAGGCCGGCGCCGCGGCTGCGACAGCTGTGTCCGCCATGCTGGCGGTCGTCGTCGTCGCGGCCAGCTTCAATCTGAACGCCTTCGAGAGCGGCTGCACCAAAGAGACCAACTACTACTGCATCCGGGTCATTCCCACGCAAGAGGACGGCCGCCAAATCCAGCAGTTCATCCTCGACCACCTGATCCACAGCTTCAGCGATGTCTCGGACCCGACGTACCTGCACTACGGCTACGAGAAGGTGTACGCCGAGATGATGGACTACACCGCCAAGCCCAAGCCCGATTTTTCGACGCTGGAGCTTGGCGGCGGCGGTTACACCTTCCCGCGGTACATCGAGGCCGTCTATCCCGAAGCCAAGGATGCGGTGTTCGAGATCGATCCGGGCGTGACGCGGGCGGCCTATGAGTACATGGGCTTGAGTCCAAATGCCCGCGTCCAGACCACGAACCTGGATGCCCGGGTGGCGCTGCAGGCCCTTCCGCCCGACCGGAAGTTCGACCTCATCCTGGGTGATGCCTTCAACGACCTGTCGGTGCCCTACCATCTGACCACCCAGGAGTTCGACCGCGAGCTCCGGAGCCGGCTCACCCCCACTGGCTTCTATCTGGCCAACATCATCGACAAAATGCAGGGCGGGCGGTTCATCCCGTCCGTCGTGCGCACGCTGAAAACCGTGTTTCCCAACGTGTACGTCATGTCGGAGTTCGATTCGTTCAGCACGCCGGCCCAGAATACCTACGTTGTCGCCGCCTCAATGACCGCGCTGGATGAGCCGCGCCTGCGCGCCGCCCACGGGCAAGGACCAAGCGGCGCCTCGATCACCCAAATCATGCCCCAATCCGACATGCAGGACTGGCTCCAACACGCCGACAGCGTGCTGCTCACGGACGACTACGTCCCAGCCGACAATTTATTGGCGCCGCTGTTCCTCGAGCGGAATTAAAAAATCGGCAGGTAGCGTTCCAGCTCCCAGGGGCTGATCTGGATGCGGTACTCGTTCCACTCCGCTCGCTTGGCTTCGAGGAAGCGGTCGTAAACGTGGTCACCCAGGGCATGGCGGACGATGTCGTCCTGCTCCAGCTCGTTCAGGGCATCGCCCAGTGACGACGGCAGCACGCCGACGTTGCGCTGGGCGCGTTGGAACTCGTCGAAGTGGTACAGGTTCTCCTCCACCGGCGCCGGCGGGTCCATTTCGTTCTTGACGCCATCCAGGCCGCAGGCCAGCATGACCGCGAAGGCCAGGTACGGGTTGCAGCTCGCATCCGGGCAGCGCAGCTCGATGCGCGCCGACTCCGGCCGGCCGGGTGACGTCTGCGGCACGCGGATCAGCGCCGAGCGGTTGACCCGCGCCCAGCCGACGTAGACGGGCGCCTCGTAGCCCGGCACCAGCCGCTTGTAGGAGTTGACCAGCGGCGCCAGCACGGCGCACATGCCGCGGGCGTGGGCCAGCAGGCCGGCGATGAACTGCCGCGCCAGACGCGAGATGCCGTACTCCTCCGAGCGATCGACGAACAGGTTCTCCCCCGTCTTCACGTCGTACAGGCTCAGGTGCGTGTGCATGCCCGAGCCGTTGATGCCGAAGATCGGCTTGGGCATGAAGGTGGCGTGCAGATCGTGCAGCAGCGCGATCGACTTCAGTGTGTACTTGAAGGTGACGGTGTTGTCGGCCGTCTTGAGCGCATCGGCGTACTGAAAGTCGATCTCGTGCTGGCCGATGGCCACCTCGTGGTGGCTGGTCTCCACCTGGATGCCGATGGCCTCCAGCGCATTCACCATCTCCTTGCGGACGTCCATGGCCAGGTCGGTGGACAGGTCGAAGTAACCGCCCCTATCGTGCGGCAGCGGCAGCTCCACGCCCTTGTCATCGCGTTGGAGCAGGAAGAACTCCAGCTCGGGGCCGGTGTACAAACCGTAGCCCAGCTTGGCGGCCTCGGTCACGTTGCGGGCCAGCACGCGCCGCGGGTCGCCCTCGAACACCAGGCCGTCTGGCGTGTAGACGTCGCAGATCACACGCGCCGTGGTGTTCTCGCCGCGCTCCCAGGGGATCACCGCGAACGTCGACAGGTCCGGCATCAGGTACATATCGGATTCCGCGATGCGGGCGAAGCCCTCGATGGACGATCCGTCGAACCACTTGCCGTGGTTGATGCAATCCTCGAGCTGGCTGGCCGGGATGGTGACGCTCTTGACCACTCCGAGCACATCCGTGAACTGCAGGTTCACAAAGCGGACGTTTTCCTTGCGGACCACCTCGAGCACCGACTTGGCGTCAGCCATCAGACCTGCTGCGCGAGGACGATGGCCTCGGCGACTTCCTTCATGGATTTGCGGCTGTTCATGGACAGCTTCTGGATCTTGCGGAAGGCTTCGGGCTCCTTGAGGCCCTGGCCCTCCATGAGGATGCCCTTCGCTCGCTCGACGAGCTTGCGCGTCTCCAGCGTCTCCTTGAGGTCGCCGATTTCCTGCTCCAGCTCGCGGAATTCGCGGAAACGGGCCATGGCCACCTCGATGGCCGGTACCAGCTCACCCTCACGAAAGGGCTTCACGATGTAGCCGACCACGCCGGCCGCTTTGGCGCGGTCAATCAGCTCTGTCTGGGAGAACGCGGTCAGCAGCAGCACCGGCGCGATGCGCTCCCGGGTGAGGATGCTCGCCGCCTGGATGCCGTCGGTTCCCGGCATCTTGATGTCCATGATCACCACGTCGGGCTTGAGCTCACGCGCCAGGTTGATCGCGCTCTCGCCGTCGCCGGACTCGCCAACGACCAGGTAGCCCAGGCTCTGAAGCATCTCCTTGAGGTCCAGCCGGATGACCGACTCGTCGTCGGCGATGACCACGCGAGTCTGGACGGCGGCAGCGTTCACGCGGCTTCCAGCCGCTTGCGCGGAAAGGACAGCCTGGCGCGCACGCCATCGCCATTCGCGAAGGCAAGGTCGCCGCGCAAATCTTCCTTGACCAGCGTCCGCACGATCTGCAGCCCGAGATTTGAATCGCGCTCCAGATCGAAGCCAGTGGGGAAGCCTGCGCCGTCGTCGATGATCTCTATGACCGTCTCCTCGGCTGACTCGTTGAGGTTGATCTGGATCGTACCGTGATCGCGGTTTGCATAGCCATGCTCGACGGCGTTCTGCAGCAATTCGTTGATGATCAACGCGCATGAGGTCGCCTGCTGAGCGGGCAGCAGCAGGCTGGGGCCGTTCAGCACGATCTTGAGCTGCTTGTCCGGGTCCATCGTGCCGGCGGTGACTTCGCGCAGGATGCTCTGGCTGACTTCCTTGATGTTGATCTCGGAGGACTCGTCGTGCGACAGGAACTCGTGCACCACGGCCACGCTGAGGATGCGACTGACGCTCTCCAGCAGGGCGGTCTTGCCCTCGTTCTCCGGCAGCCGGCGGGCCTGGATGCGCAGCAGCGCGGCGATGGTCTGCAGGTTGTTCTTGACGCGGTGGTGGACTTCCTGCAGCATGGCCGACTTGATGCGCAGCTCGTGTTCCTTCTTGCGATCTTCGGTCACGTCGGTGATGCCCAGGATCACGCCCTTGAGCTGGTCGCGCTCGAACAGCGGCACGGCTTTGCGAATGAATATCCAGTCCTGATCCTCGGTCTCGAACTCGACGGCCTCACGTGTCTGCATTGTGCCGAAGAACGCCGCCTCGTTGGTGCCTAGCTCGTCGATCTTGCGCTTCAGCATGTTGGTGCGAAAGCCCAGACGCTGGTACAGGCTTTCGGCTGTGCCACTCATGTACTGGATGTGGCCGGCCTGATCCACCACCAGCAGCGCGTCACGCTCGCTGGTGCGCGACAGCTTGGACAGGTCCAGCCGGTTGTGGAGCAGCATCTCGTGCAAGATCGACACAGCCCTGAGGATGACCGGACTGCGACGGCGATGGCGGTTGCGAACCGTTTCGTTGGTCTCGAAGCTGATGGCCGCGACCATGTGGCCCTCGTGCAGAAACGGGAACACGTCCTGTGTGGTCGTCGCGCCCATGACCGTGCCAGGCCGAAGCCCCTGAGCCGGCTTCTGCCGATCGAAGCACTTGAACACCACCGGTTCGGCCTTGCGGTCCGAGCGCTTGCCTTCCATCGGCTCAGCGTGGACCGCCGACACCGACCACGGCTTGGCCTCACCCACGATGATCAGCTCGTCAGGCTGGCAGTGGCAGTAGATCAGCGCATCGGCGCGGCTCAAATCCGCCACCACGGGCAGGCTGCGGGCCATGGCCCTGATGGCCTCGACCTCGGAAAGCGAAAGGTCGGGGCACTCCGCGAACGCTCGGCTCACGAAGCGAGCTTAGCTCTCGCGAACTTCTTTCAGGAGCGAACGGGCCTGGGCGCTGAGATTAAGCTCGAGGCAGTCGCAGAAGGTCGAATAGATCGCCCTATCGAGCAGCAGGCGCTGATCCGCGGAGAAGGCCACCGCGGCCGACCCATAGCGCTTGTCCAGGAGGTGCCGCAGCCGCGGCAGAAAGAGCGCCTGCATCTCCGTCGCCACGTCCAGGCCCATATCTCTCGCGGGTTGCTCTCCCGCGGTTCGGTTCAGTTCTGCTCGATCCGGAGAAGACATCCAGCTCACCCCGTTCACGAAGTGCTGCGGCCATCTTACCAGGAACTAGGCGCCGTTTGGCGGTTGAGAGCCCTCCGCCGATTGACGAATCGAGTCCTCCAGCGTGTCGATGCCGCGATGGACCGTATCTATCGTCTTCTTCATGTGCGCCTCGAGGGCGCGCAGCACCTCCAGCGCATACTGGTCGGCGCCGGAGCGGATCTCCTCGGCCTGGCCATCGGCCCGCGCCAGAACCTCCTCGGCTCGGCGCTGCACCTCCTGGAAGACATCGTGCTCCTGGATCATCGCCTCGGCGCGCTCCTCAGCCTGCTTGAGGATGCGCTCGCCTTCCGCTTCCGCTTGCTGGATGATGCGCTCGCGATCCTGGTTCAACCGCCGCGCGGTCTTGATCTCCTCGGGGATCACCACCCGCATCTGATCCAGCACGTCCATGGCTTCGTGCTCGTCGACTACGACTTTGGACGAGAACGGCATCTTCTGCCCCGAATGCAGGATGGCCTCGATCCGATCCACCAAGTACAGGATGTCCATTAGGACTGAAACTTCTTTCGCAGAGCGCCGGCCACGTTCGCCGGCACGAGCTGGTCCAGGTCGGCGCCGAGTGAGGCGATCTCGCGGATCAGGGTGGCGCTGATGAAGCTGTAGCTCTTAGCGGTGATCAGGCACACTACCTCGGATTCGGGCCAAAGCTGCCGGTTCATATGAGCCATCTGAAATTCGTACTCGAAATCGGATACCGCGCGCAAGCCGCGCACGATAACCTTGGCCCCGACCTTTTGCAGGAATTGCACGACCAGCCCATCGAACGGCTCGACCCGCACGTTCTTGATGTCGCCCAGCGCCTCGCGGATCATGTCCAGCCGCTCATCCGTGGAGAAGATGATGTTCTTCAGCGGCTTGGCGTACACGGCGACGATGACTTCGTCGAACAGCAGGCCGGCGCGCGCGGCGATATCCAGATGGCCGTTGGTGAAGGGATCGAACGTGCCGGGGTACACGGCGATGCGCTTCATTGATTCCGCTCATACAACGACAATGTGGCGTCACCGTGGCGGCGGCGCTTCCACAGTCGTAAGCCGGGGGCGCCGTCCGGCAGCGGCGACCGGCTGGCGTGCTCGATGGCAACCAGGCCGTGCTCCGCGGTCAGCCCGCCCAACTGGGACAGGACCGTGGTGGTGATGTGCGTATCGGCGTAGGGCGGATCGGCAAGGATTACATCATACTGGCCCGGCAGCACGCTGAGCGCCTTTTCCACGCGCATGCGCCATAGGTGGGCCTTGTCCGCCAGCCCGGTGATGGCCAGGTTGTCGGCGATCACGGCCTGGGCGCCCTTGTCCGCTTCGACCAAGTCCGCGCTCTTCGCGCCTCGGCTCAGAGCCTCGATGGCCAGTGCGCCGGTGCCGGCATACAGGTCCAGCACCCTGGCTCCCTCCACGTACTCCGCCAGAATGTCAAACAGCGCCTCGCGCACCCGATCCGACGTCGGCCGCGTGCCCGCGCTCCGTGGCCCCTTCAACGCCCGCCCTTTAGCGCTGCCCCCTATGACGCGCATGCACCCTATCCCCGCGTCCGCCGCCTTCGCAGTCCGCGCAGGACCGGGAGAGGCTCGGCGTGTGGGAGCCCCGTCACGATACTTCCGTGTCGGACCAGAACCCAGCCCGCCGCGCCCGCAGCCCCGGCGCCTGCGCCAGCTCCGGATCGCCATCCAGCAGCTCTCCGGCCAGCCGGCGGCTCTCCTGAATCAACTCCACATCGGTCAGCTTCGCCACCTTGAGCGCGAGCAGGCCGCTCTGGCGCTTGCCGAACAGCTCGCCCGGCCCGCGCAGCTCCAGGTCGATCTCGGCCAGCCGGAAGCCATTGTGCGTCTCCTCGATGGCTCGCAGTCGAGGGTTCAGCTCTTGCGCCGGCGAGTCGGACAGGAGCATGCAGTAGGACTGGTGCTCGCCGCGGCCCACGCGCCCCCGGAACTGGTGGAGCTGCGCCAGGCCGAAGCGCTCCGCACCTTCTATCGCCATCACCGTCGCATTCGGCACGTCAATGCCGACCTCGACCACCGACGTCGACACCAGGATCTGCGTCTCGTTGCCGGAGAAAGCCTGCATCACCTCCTCCTTCTCGCGGTTCTTCAGCCGGCCGTGCAGCAGGCCCAGCTTGAATTCGGGGAAGATCAGCCTCCGCAGCCGCTCGTACTCGGCCGTCGCGGCCCGCACCTCCATCTTCTCCGACTCCTCGATGAGCGGGCAGATCACGAACGCCTGCCGCCCCTCCTGCACCTGCCGCCGCATAAAGCCATAGGCCTTCTGGCGCTCCTCGGGGCCGAACCACTTGGTCTTGATCGGCTGCCGGCCGGGCGGCATCTCGTCGATGGCGGAAATATCCAAATCGCCGTAGATGGTCAGGCCCAGGGTGCGCGGGATGGGCGTGGCCGTCATCACCAGCAGATGGGGATTGAAGCCCTTCTGCCGCAGGCTGCCACGCTGCTCCACCCCAAACCGATGCTGCTCGTCCACAACGGCCAGGCCCAGCCGGCGCAACTCCACGCCCTCCTGGATGAGAGCCTGCGTGCCAACCGCCGCGGAGATCGTGCCGGACTTGAGGCCGTCCAGCGCCTCCCTGCGCGCCTTGCCCTTGACGCTGCCGGTCAGCAGCCCCACGCGCGGCGCCTGGAAGGGGCCGCCGGCCAGTTGATCGAACAGCGCACTGATAGACCGGAAGTGCTGCTCGGCTAGGATTTCGGTCGGCGCCATCAGCACCGCCTGGTAGCCCTGCTGGGCCGCCAGCAGCATCGCCAGCGCGGCGACCACTGTCTTGCCGGACCCGACGTCGCCCTGGACCAACCGGTTCATCGGACGGCCGCTGCTGAGGTCGGCCAGCACTTCGGCCAGCACCTTTTGCTGGGCGCCGGTCAGCTCGAACGGCAGCAGGCTCGTGACCCGCTCCAGCCAGCCTGGCTCGGCCCGCAGCTCGACGCCCGGCTGGCCCTCCTGCCACATGCGCCGCCGCTGCAGCACGGTGAGCTGGATCAGGAACAGCTCGTCGAAGGCCAGCCGCCGTTCGGCCTGCTGGCACGACGCCCAGCTGTCGGGGAAGTGGTACTGCTCGGTCGCCTCGGTCAGGCCCATGAGGTTGGCCTGGCGGCGCACCTCCTCGTGCAGGAAGTCCTCCAGCAGCGGCGCGAAGGTGTCCACGGCGCGCTTCATCAAGCGCCGCATGCCCCGCTGGTTCAAGCCTTCGGTGAGGTGGTAGACCGGCACGATGCGGCCGGTGTGCAGCAGGTCGTCCTCGGTCAGCAGCTCCCAATCGGGGGCGCGCAACTGCGGCTTCGCGCGGAACAGCTCGACCTTGCCGCTGAGCACCACCTCGGAGTGCTGGCGCAGCGTCTTGGTCAGGTACGGCTGGTTGAACCAAATCGCCTGGATGCTACCCGACTTGTCGGCCACCGTGGCGGTGGTGGTCACGATCGCCCCGCGGCGCCGCTCGCTGTGGATGTCCCAGACCGTTCCCAGCATCGTCGCCTCGACGCCAGGCTTGAGGTCGGCGATGGGCGTGAAGGAGCTGCGGTCCATGTGCCGGAAGGGGTACATCTCCAGCAGGTCGCGGGCACGCTCGATGCCCAGCTTCTTGAGCCGAGGCGCGATGCCGGAGTTGACGCCCGGCACCTGCTCGATGGGCAGGTCCAGGTCGGCCGCAGTGGCTCGGGCGCCAGACGCCTTGATGGGTGGAGGTGCCATTGCCCCGTCCGCCGCGGGAAGCTTCCGCGGCCTGGCTCGCTTGGGCGCGGTCGGCGCCAACTCAGGCGGAACGTCCGGAGCTGCCACGCTCGGCGTCCGCGTAGGACTCCACGTCGGACCGCGCCGCTCCACCAACGCTTGTCCCAGCGCGTGCAGCGACGCCTCCAGCATCTCTTGGCGATCTCGCTGCGAGGCGCGGCTGTAGCCTTCCAGCGGCTGGATCACCTCGTCCAGATGCCGCCGGTCGCCGGCCTCCAGGGTCGGCAGCGCCACGCTCCGCACCTGCTCCAGGAAGCCGTCCAGACCGCCGACCACCGCTCGGTCGCGAAACCCCTCGCGCTGCTCCAGCAGCAGGATCTTTCGCGCAGTCTCGAGCACGTTCACCTCAGCGCCTGCCGGGCACCATCAGCTTCAGCTCCGGAAAATACGTCCGGTAATAGCCCTGGTCTCGCGTGATGAGCCCGTCCGCTTGTGTCAGCGCATGAGCTCCAATCAGGAAATCCGTCACGAGATGCTGCCGAGGCGCCGCGGACCTTCCGCAGCTGGGACATGGCGCGACGAAGGTTCGGCCGCAGTCGGGGCACTCCAGACCTGCTCGCCGCCGTCGTGAGTAGCTGACCCACGCCTGCCCGGCCCGCCAAAGAGCCTCATGGCTGAACTGTCGCAGTTCAATTTCGATGTCGGACAGAAAACCGTGCAGTGCCTGATAGTCGGGAAAGTGGGCGACCAGCTCTGCCGGCACCACCGGGCAAACAATTAGCTGGCCGGCATCGAGTGCCTCCTCGATCGTCTCCTGGACGGCGTCCGCATATTGCGTGGCGCCAACAATGTCGAGG
>Ga0307373_10014505_pt1 | contig 10832 bp, 6 predicted proteins | sample OX2MG_FD_202534 | JGI IMG/M metagenome (GOLD analysis project Ga0307373, IMG submission 202534) | Soil microbial communities from Risofladan, Vaasa, Finland - OX-2 | ecosystem: Environmental > Terrestrial > Soil > Coastal area > Acid sulfate soil | place: Finland: Risofladan, Vaasa | collected... | reverse complement strand
TCGGGCAGCAACGACACGATGGCGTCGGCGATCGCCGGCGCGTTGCCGGGCTCGACGAGGCGCCCCGCCGGCGTGGTCCGTTCGACCGCCTCGGCTCCAAGGATCTCCAGCGGTCCCCCAGCGGCGCCGGCGACCACGGGTACGCCCGACGCGAGCGACTCCACGACGACCAGCCCGAAAGGCTCCGGCTCCGTCGAGACAGCCACGAACACATCGAGGTCCGCCATGAGGTCCGCCACGTCGGACCGGTGGCCGAGCCAGTGGGCGCCCTCGACCGAGGCGGCACGCGATTCGAGGGCAGCCGCGTAAGCCTCCTTCCCCGCTACGGGTGCTCCGGCGATCACCAAGTCGACCCCGGGTCGCTGCTCGCGCACGATCGGGAAGGCCTCGAGCAGCGAGTCGAATCCTTTCCAGGTATCCAGGCGGGCGGCGGAGCCGACCAGCACGAGCTCGTCGGGGATCCCGACAGCAGCCCGGAAGGTGCCCGCCCGGTCCGGCCGAAACACGAGCGGGTCGGCTTCGTCGGTGATGACCACGACGTTGGCCGGGTCCAGCTGATCCGCGATCGCGCCTGACATGGCGATAACGAGATCGGCGAAGTTGCGAGCGAGGAAGCGCTCCAGGCGCAGAGCGGCGGCTGACTGGAACACGATCTCGCGCGCGTGCCACACGTGTGGCCGGTGCGTCACGGCGGCGGCTGCCCAGCCAACCCAGGAATGCAGCGAGTTGGTGTGCACCAGGCCGGCCCGCGTCTGCAGCACGAGCAGTGCGAGCCTCGCGACTGTGACCGGCCAGGCCGCGGCGAAGGCGACCCAACGCCACGGCCCACCGCTCGTCGTGAGCTTGGCCATGGGCAGCACGTGCAAGGTCGCACCGGCGGAGGCATACTCTTCGGCCAATCGCACCGGCGCCGGGACCGCTACGTGGCACTCCCAACCGTCCTCCGTCAACTGGCGGAACATGCGGATCAGGGCGTGCTCGGAGCCTCCGCCGTCGCCCACAGGTTGCACGGAGAGGATTCGCTTGTTGCGAGTGGCAGTCAATGCGGAGCAACTCCTGTACCGGTCACCGGGCGGAATCGGCCGGTACACGTCGGAACTTCTCACTGTAATGCCGCGCATGTTTCCCGCCGACGAGGTCATCGCCTTCACCGCGCTGCATCCACGGCGGCACGTCCGCGCGGCGTTCGACGTGGCCGGTGTCGACTGCGACGCGCGCATGCTGCCGATCCCGAGGCCGCTCCTCTACGACGCGTGGCACACGCTCGGCATCCCGCACATTCCCCGGGCTTGGAGGGCGGACCTCGTCCACGCCCCCTCCCTCGCCGTGCCGCCCAGATCGGGAGTGCCGCTCGTCGTCACGGTCCACGATGCTGCGGCGGACCTGTATCCCGAAGCGTTCCCTCCGAGGGGCCGCCGGTTCCACCGAAAGGGCATGATGGCGGCGGCTCGCCGGGCGGACATCGTCTTGACAGTCAGCGACGCGGCCGCGTCGGAGATCACCGACAACTCGGACATACCCTCCGATCGGATCCGTGTCGTGCACAACGGGATCTCACCACGCGTGGTGGAGCCGTCGCGGCGCGACGAGATACTCGCCGGCCGGGGGCTGCTCGGCGAGACCTACATCTTCTGGGTCGGAAGCCTCGAGCCCCGAAAAGGGGTCGGGACCCTCGTCGCTGCGGTCGCCGAGCTGCGGCGGCGGAGCGGTGCGCCGCGGTTTCAGTTGGTGCTGGCCGGCTACGACGGGTGGCTCCAGCCGGAGCTCGCGGCCGAGCACGTCGTGCAGCTGGGACGGGTGGACGACGAGGAGTTGTGGGCGCTCTACGCCGGCGCGGCGGTCTTCGCCTTCCCGAGCATCCACGAAGGGTTCGGGCTGCCTGTGGTGGAGGCGATGAGCCAGGGCGCGCCCGTGGTGGCGTCCGACATCCCGGCGCTCAGGGAGGTGACGGCCGGCGCTGCCATGCTCGTGACGCCCGGCTCCGTCGAGCAGTGGGCGAGGGCGCTTGGCGACTTGCTGGAGTCGGTTGAGGAGCGGGACAGGCTCGCATCCGCCGGCCGCGCGAGGAGCGAGCAACTTTCGGTGGAGGTGATGATCTCGGGAATCCGGGACGTATACCGCGAGCTGACCGGCCGCTAGCGTCGTCTTCCGTGCGGGCGCTCGTCACAGGCAGCAACGGGTTCGTGGGCCGATGGCTCGTGGCCCACCTCGAATCGCAGGGCGACGAGGTGACGGGGCTCGACGCCGAAGTCGACGTCACCGACGCGGCGGCGATCGCATCGGCGGTGGTGGCGGCGGCTCCTGAGGTCATCTTCCATCTCGCCGCCCAGGCCAGCGTCGGCGCTTCGTGGGAAGACCAGGCCGCCACGTACACGGTCAACACCATCGGTGCCGTAAACGTCCTGGTGGCGGCCGCACAATGCTCTCACCCGCCGCGGGTCCTGCTCGTCAGCTCGTCCGAGGTCTACGGGCGGGTCGACGGATCTGACCTGCCGATCACGGAGGACCAGCCCTTTGCGCCGGTCAGCCCGTACGCGGCGAGCAAGGCGGCGGCCGAGATCGCCGCTTTGCAGGCGTGGCTCGGGCGCGGTGTCGAAGTGGTCAGGGCCCGCCCGTTCAACCACACCGGGCCGGGGCAGCGCACGGAGTTCGTCGTCCCCGCGCTTGCCCGGCAAGTTGCCGAAGCCGCCCGCGCGGGGGCTCCTGCTCTCTACACGGGCAATCTCGAGGCGCGCCGGGACATCAGCGACGTGCGCGACGTGGTGCGTGCCTACAGGGCGCTGGCCTTGTCGGGCGAGGCGGGTGATGCGTACAACGTCTGCTCAGGAGTCGCGGTCAGCATCAGAGATGTGGCAGAGCGGCTCCTGAGGATCGCGGGCGTCGACATCCCGATCGTCGTTGACCCCGAGAGGGTCCGGCCGGTCGACCTCCCGGAGCTGCGGGGAGATCCTTCCAAGCTCCGCTCGGCGACGGGTTGGTCGCCCGAGGTGGACCTCGACGAGACGCTGGCCGACGTGCTCGCTTACTGGAAGCGCCCGGCCGCAGAGGCGGCCGGGCGCTGACCCAAGGGGATGTGAACCGCCGGCGGACCGGTGGCAGCCGGACGGCTCAGTTGATGCCGGCGTAGCTCCGGAGGGTCTTGGTGAGATCGCCGAACTGCTCGCGGGCCGTCGCCAGCTGGACACCGACCATCTTCGTGGCGGCCGACAGCTGCTCTCCGACTTGCTGGGTCAGCTCCTCGCGGGCGGTCTCGGCCTGCGAGCGGGCGAGCTTGGCGTAGGCCTCGACCTGGGAGCCCAGTTCGCCGACCCCGCCGATCTGCGCCTCGACGGCCTTGGCCAGCTCGGTGAACTGCTTGGTCAGCTCGACGCGGCGGACCTGGGCCCGCTGGAAGCCGAGAACTCCGAGGCCGACGGCCACGTAGGCGCCGTCCTTGACCGCCTGGTTGAATTCGGCGGCGGCCTTGTTCACGTCGATCTGGGGGAAGGGAATCTCCGGCACTTCTCTCTCCTTGCTTGCGATCCGATCCCTCGGCGACCCACCAGGGGCGCTTGCTGGGATACCCATATTGTATAACAGTTGCAAGCACTCTGCAAGCACTTCGACCCGATCCTGACCGTGGCATCGGTCACAGCCGCGACCTCTAGGTCTTTTCCCCGACCGGCCCCGGCAAAACGCGGGCACTAGGCTCGCCCGCCCGGATGGACCCCGAATCTCAAGCGCCTGCCCCAGCGGTCGTGGCGGTCGTAGTCACCTGCAACCCCGGCCCGTGGTTCGAGCAGGTGCTGTCGTCGTTCGCTGCGCAGGACTACCCCAACATGTCGGTCCTCGTGGTCGACGCCGCGAGCACCACCGACCCGACGCCCGCGGTGAACGCCGTGCTCCCGGGAGCCTTCGTTCATCGCCTCTCCGACCGGGTCGGTTTCGGGACGGCCGCCAACGAGGTGCGCCGCCTGGTCGCCGGCGCCTCGCATTACCTGCTCTGTCATGACGACGTCGTGCTGGCTCCCGACGCCATGCGGTTGCTCGTCGAGGAGGCCTACAGGACCAACTCGGGGATCACGTCCCCCAAGTTCGTGCAGTGGGACGCCCCCGAGCGTCTCCTCGCCGTCGGGGCCACCACCGACCGGGTCGGGGTGATGCACGACCTCATCGACCCCGGCGAACTGGACCAGGAGCAGCACGATGCCGTCCGCGAGATCCTGGTCGCACCCTCCGGGGTCACCCTCGTGCGGGCCGACCTCTTCGAAGCGCTCGGGGGCTTCGACAAGGGCATCGACAGCTTCGGCGAAGACCTGGACTTGTCGTGGAGGGCCCGGGTGGCCGGGGCGCGGGTGACCGTGGTTCCAGCCGCCAGGGTCATGCATCTCCAGGCGTCCCGGCAGGGGCTGCGCCCGGGCAGCGGTACCGCCTCCGCTCGGGCTGACGGAGCGTACCTCCGGGAAGCCCATCGGATCAGGACCCTCCTCACCTGTTACCGCTGGTACGACCTCGTCTGGGTCCTGCCGCTCGCGCTGTTGTGGATCCTCGGGGAGTCCGCCACCCGCCTGATGCAGGGCCGCCCAGGCGCCGCGTGGTGGGCTCTGGTCTGTTACTTCCGTGGGTTCGCAAACCTGAAGGACGTTCTGCGCGCCCGCCGGTCCCTGCAGCGCCACCGCCGAACCGGCGACAAGTCGATCCGGAGGCTGCAGAGCCGGGGCAACGCCCGCTTCCGCGCGTTCGTGCGCACCCGAATCGATGACGTGCGCGAGGGGATGCCCCCTGCGCCGACCGCCCGGCGGGTCGTGCCGATCGCGTACGGGGATCCGGACGAGGAGAACCTCCCCGTCGTCCCCGGGGCAGCCGTCGACGAGGAGAGGGGACCAGCCCCGGTTGCCACCGACCGCCGCCTCGCGACGCTCGTGCTTCTCGGGCTCGCCATCGTTTTGTTGATCGGCACCCGGTCACTCTTCGGGCACGAGATTCCCTCCATCGGGCGCCTGCCCAATACCTCGTCCGGGATAGGCACCCTCTGGCGGGCATGGTGGGCCACCTGGCACGAGACAGGCGTCGGGGTTACGGCCCCCGCTGCGCCGGTGGTAGGCCTGCTCGCGCTGCTCGGGACTGCCCTCGGAGGTGCGGTCGGGACCCTCCAGCACGTCGTGGTGCTGGCACCCCTCGTGCTCGGCCCCCTCGGCGCCTACAGGGCGGCTCGCTGGTGGGGTTCGCGCCGCGGCCGGTTGGCCGCGACCCTGATCTACGCCGTCTGCCCCATCGCCTACAACTCGCTGGCTCGGGGCCACTGGGGAGCGCTGGTGGCCTATGCCGCCGCCCCGTGGATACTCGGCATGATCGGCCGGTTATCCGGGCAGGCCCCGTTCCCCATTACCGACCCTTCGCGGATCAAAGGCCGCGTGGCGGGCATAGCCGTCCTGATCGGCATCGTGGGATCGGTGGCGCCGTCGTTCTTGTTCGTGGTGCCACTGGTCGCGCTCGGGCTGCTGGGTGGCTCAGCGCTGGCGGGCCGGTCGTCGTCGGGGCTGCGCATCGTCGGCTTGTCTTTCGCGGCGACGTTCGTCGCGGTGCTCCTGCTCCTTCCGTGGTCGGGCACCGTGCTCGGGAACGGCGTGGCGCTGCTCGGACCCGACCCGGGCCCGGCCGGCAAGCTCGGCCTGGGCGCGGTGATGCGGTTCCAGACGGGGCCCTTCGGGGGCAGCGTGCTGGGCTGGGCGCTACTCGTCGTGGCCGCCCTTCCGCTGTTCATCGGGAGAGGTTGGCGGCTGGTCTGGGCGGCTCGACTGTGGTCGGTCGCCTTCGTCTGCTTCGCCGCTGCGTGGATGTCGAGCCGGGGATGGGTCCCTGCGCTGCCGCCCGACGTGGTTCTCACGATGGCCGCGGCGTCGCTCGCTCTCGCGGCCGCGCTAGGTGCAGTGGCGTTCGAGCTCGATCTGCCCGGGTACCGTTTCGGATGGCGCCAGCTGGCTGCGGCGGTCGCCGCCGCCGCCATGGTGGCGGCGGCCATCCCGCTACTCGGCGCCGCCGGTAGCGGAAGGTGGAAGGTGCCTTCCGCGGACGCGGGGTCGTTGCTGGGCTTTCTCGCCGACCCGCACCAAGGCGACTACCGGGTCCTGTGGGTCGGCGCTCCCGACGCGCTACCGATCGCCGGCTACCAGCTGCACCCCGGCATCGCGTTCGCCACGTCCTTCGACGGCCTGCCGGGCGTCCCGGACCTCTGGGTGAGCGGACGGCGCGGGGCCGTGCCAGCGCTCGCATCGATCCTGCAGCTGGTGGAGGATCGCTCGACCACCAAAGCCGGCCATCTCCTGGCCCTGGCCGGAGTGCGCTACCTGGTCATCCCGAATCGCACCTCGCCCGCCGGGTCCGGGGGATCGGCCGTGCCGGTGCCGGCAGCTCTCCTGCAGGGCCTCAAGCTGCAGACGGACCTCCAGACGGACAACGTCGACCCCGCCTATTCGGTTTACCTCAACTCAGCATGGCAGCCGGTCAGGGCCGTGCTGACCCCGGCGGTTGCCGCCGCCGCGGCCGCGACCCAGTCGGGGGTGGCCGGCGGAGCGGCGACCGGCTCCGGTGAGCAGGCCGTCCGAAAGCAGATACAACAGCTGGACCTGGCATCCGCCAAGCCCGCGCTCACCTCCGGAACGTCGGGAGGGGTCAGCGGCCCGGGGAGCGGGGTGGTGCCGGCGGGCTCGACTGTCTACGTCGGCAGCACGCGCGACGCCGGATGGAGCCTCCACGCGGGCTCGACCGATCTCTCCCCCAAGCCCGCGTTCGGGTGGGCAATGCGCTTCGAGGTTCCGGGCGTGCGGTCGAACCTGGCCGGTGTCGCAGTCGGGGAGAAGGCGACCCTCAGCCCTCCCGTCTCCTCCGGGCTGCTCTCCGCGCAGGCCGTGGAGATCGCCGCCTGGGTCGCCGTCGTCGGCTTCGTGATCCTCGACGCCCGCCGGCGGCGCCGGCAGGACCCCGATCCAGAGGTAGTGCGGCCGGAGTGGTTCACCCCGGTGAGCCCTGCGGTGGACAGAAGGAACTGGCGTCCGTCGTCTCAGTCACTCGGCGCGGACGACATGAAGGGTGACGAGGTGTGGATCGATGTCTGAGTCACCGGTTCAGGGCGCACCGGTGCAGGGCGGCTCGCCGGTTGGAATGCTCCCGGAGCACCGCCATCGAGCCGCCGGCGGGGTGGCGCGCATCCCGATCGTCGTCGTTCTGGTGGCCCTGCTGGTCGCCGGCGGCCTGGCCGACCGGGCCGGGTCCAGTCATGCGTCACCGTCACAGGCGGGCACAGCGGCTGCCGCCGCGTCGGGCCAGATCCCGGTTGCTGCACCGGCGGCCGCCCTGTCCTCTTCGTGGTTCTGCGCCGGCGCGACGGACAGGTCCGGCGGCAGGGCCCCGGGCGCCGTCGTGATTGCCAACAGCGGACTGGGGCGCGCCACCGGTGTCGTCACGCTCGTGCCGAGCAGCGGGCCGTCAGTGAAGGTCCCCGTTTCGGTCGGCGGTGATTCCCGGCAATCCGTCAGCGAGGACGTTCCCGGCGGCTCCGACTGGATCGGAGCGATCGTCGACATCGACGCCGGCGCCGTCGCGGTGGACCAGGAGATCAACGGTCCCGGCGGTCTCGTGACGACGCCATGCGCGACATCCGGCTCGTCGCACTGGTACTTCACCCAGGGGCAGACGCTCGTCAACGCGGGCGTGGAGATAACGCTGCTGAACCCTTACCCGACTGACAGCGTCGTCGACCTGTCGTTCACCACCGACCAGGGCGTGGAATCGCCGGTCGGTTTCCAAGCGATCGTGGTCCCGCCCGGAGGCCTGGTGTCGGTGAACCTCGGCGACCACCTACGCCGCCGCCAGCAGATAGCGACCACGGTCACGGCGCGCACGGGAAGGGTGGTCGCCTGGGAGACGCAATGGGTTGACCCGCCGGCCGCGGGCGCGGCGATCCTGGGCACGCCCGCCGCCCAGAGCCCCCTCGCGGACCCGGCGGCCGGTATCGCCGGGGTGACCGTCCTGCTCGGCGCTCCTTCCGCCGGTACCCAATGGGTCTGGCCGGACGGCAACGCGGGCAACGGCGTGTCGGAGCAGTACGTCGTCTACAACCCGGGGACACAGACAGCAGACGTCCGCCTGTCGATCGGGCTGGACCAGGGGGTGGCGGAGCCGTTCGAGCTGTCGGTACCACCCGGCCAGGTCATACCGGTGGCCTCCGACCAACAGGCGCGCATCCCCGCCGGCGTGGCCCACTCGGCGGTTATCCAGAGCGTCAACGGGGTGCCGGTCGTGGCGGAAAGGGTGATCGCCGCGGGCACCCCGAGCCCCTGGAGCGGCCTGGGTCAGATGCTGGGGCAGCGGGTCCCGGCCGACCGGTGGCTCGTCGCCGGAGCGCTGGCGGACTCGTCGCACGACGGTTGGGTGGTCCTGTACAACCCCGGCAATGAGGCGCTGCGAGTGGTGATCGACGGGTTGAGCGCCGGCGCCCAGGTTCCGCTGGCAGGTCTGAGCCCGGTCACCGTCTTCCCCGGCCGAAGGGTGGCGATCCACCTGAACCAGGGGCGGCCCACACTCGACGAACCGCTGATCGTCAGCGCGGACGGGCCGTTCTACGCCGAGTCGAACATCTACGGCGCCGGCGGGTCGCCGGGCATCAGCCTGGCGCCGGGGGTTCCCCTGACGCCGTAAAATTCGCCCGGGTGGGGCCCCTGCCCCACGCCCGGCCGTGACACTGGCCGGGGCGAACCTCTTTAGGCGGATTCGCTCTCTGGCGCGCCGACGTCGGAGAAGCGCGGGACCACCGGAGCGCTGATGTCGTGCACGGGGCGCCCGAACGCGTCGTCGACGAGCCGCCCGACCTCGGAGCCGTCGATGGTCTCCTTCTCCAGCAGCGCAGCGGCGACCGCGGCCAAGCCGTGCCGGTGCTCCTGCAGGAGGCGAGTCGCACGCGACTCCTGCTCACGGAGAATGCGTTCCACTTCCTCGTCGATGACCCTGGACGTGACGTCGCTGTAGTCGCGGGCCGCGTGCATCAGGTCCTCGCCGAGGAAGACCTGGCCTTCCTGTCCCCAAGCCATCGGGCCGATCCGCTCGCTCATGCCGAACTCGCGGACCATCTTGCGGGCCATCTCGGTCGCGCGCTGCAGGTCGTTGGACGCCCCCGTCGAGAGGCTGCCGAGCACCAGCTGCTCGGCACAACGACCACCCATCATCACGCACATCGCGTCCTCGATGTACTCCCGCCAGTAGGTGTGGCGCTCCTCTATGGGCAGCTGCTGGGTTACCCCGAGCGCCATGCCAGTCGGGAGGATCGTGACCTTGTGCACCGGGTCGGCGTCGGGAAGCACGTACGCGAGCACCGCGTGGCCGCCCTCGTGGTAGGCGGTCGCTTCCTTTTCCTTGTCCGAAAGGACCGTCGACTCCCGCCGCTGGCCCATGAGCACGCGGTCGCGCGCCGCCTCGAAGTCCTGCATAGCGATCGACGACGCGCCCCGGCGCACCGCGTGGAGGGCCGCCTCGTTGACGAGGTTCGCCAGGTCGGCGCCGCTCATACCGGGCGTACCCCGTGCCACCACGTTCAGGTTGACGTCGGGGGCGATCCGCTTGTCCTTGCAGTGCACCTGCAGGATCGGGATGCGCTCCTCGAGGTCGGGGAGCGGCACGACGATCTGGCGGTCGAAACGACCCGGCCGCAACAGCGCGGGGTCCAGGATGTCCGGCCGGTTGGTCGCGGCCATCATCACCACGCCCTCCGTCGCCTCGAAGCCGTCCATCTCCGCGAGCATCTGGTTGAGGGTCTGCTCTCGCTCGTCGTGGCCGCCACCGAGGCCGGCGCCCCTCTTTCGTCCGATGGAGTCGATCTCGTCGATGAAGATGATCGCCGGGGCCTGCTTGCGAGCGGTCTGGAACAGGTCACGCACCCGCGATGCGCCCACCCCGACGAACATCTCCATGAAGTCGGAGCCGGTCACGGACAGGAACGGCACACCCGCCTCACCAGCGACCGCACGGGCGAGAAGCGTCTTGCCGGTCCCCGGAGGGCCGACGAGAAGGACGCCCTTGGGGACCTTCGCCCCGATCTCCTTGAACCGGTTGGCAGAGCGCAGGAAGTCGACGACCTCGCGGATCTCCAGTTTCACGCCCTCGTATCCGGCTACGTCGGCGAAGGTCGTGCGCGGTCGCTCCGTCGTGTACACCTTCGCTTTGGAACGCCCGATCGACATGATCCCGCTCATCTGACCCTGGGCGCGCCGTGACAACCAGACGAAGATGAGGATGATGATCGCCCCGTATATGAGGTAGGGGAGGATCGCGGCCCAGGAGCTCGTCGTGTTGTTGACCAGCTTCAGGTTCTTGATGTTCTGGGTGTAGGTCTCGAGCGCCTGGCCGTTCTGGTTGAGGTCGGGGCCTTGGACCGAGAACTGCTTCCCGGACTTGTTGGTGTAGGTGATCTTGCCGGTGTCCTTGTTGACCGTCGCTTGGGTCACTTGCCCGGCCTTCATCGCCGCGTAGAAGGCGCTGTAGTTCTGCGACGTGGAGCTGGTGTTGGTCCGCATGGACGACAGGACGACAGCGAGGATGACGATGGTCACCAGGACCACCGCTACCCAGCGCCAGTTACCGTTAGGCGTGTTCCCTCCGGGCAGGCCGGGTCCACCCCCCGGCCTCATGTCCCCAGGTTGCCTGCTCATGGGTCCATGCTAGGCGGGGCTATCACGGTTGCGTTGTCCCCACCGGGTTAGTCTGGCACCCATGGACCGCCGCCCCCTGTGCGCCCGGCCCGGCTGCCAGGGAACCACGGCAGCGTGGCTCACCTACGACTACTCCGCGCAGCGCGTGTGGCT
>Ga0307373_10014503_pt1 | contig 10832 bp, 6 predicted proteins | sample OX2MG_FD_202534 | JGI IMG/M metagenome (GOLD analysis project Ga0307373, IMG submission 202534) | Soil microbial communities from Risofladan, Vaasa, Finland - OX-2 | ecosystem: Environmental > Terrestrial > Soil > Coastal area > Acid sulfate soil | place: Finland: Risofladan, Vaasa | collected... | reverse complement strand
CCGCCAACGCGCCCACCACTCTCGACAAGATTCGCGCCATCGCCGATTTCATGCACAGCCAGATCCGCTACGTCGCCATTGAGATCGGCATCGGCGGCTACTTGCCGCATCCCGCCGACCTGGTTTACAAGAACCGCTACGGCGATTGCAAGGACATGACCACGCTTGCCAGCGCGATGCTCGCGCAAATCGGCGTCAAATCCTACTACGTGCTGATCGACGCTGACCGCGGCGTTGTACTCCCAAATGTTCCCACGGTGCGGGTAAATCACGTCATCCTTGCGATTCAAGTGCCCGACAATGTGCCCACAGATAATCTCTATGGAACCGTGGACGATCCCAAGCTCGGCAAACTGCTCTTTTTCGATTCCACCGATCCGTACTGTCCGCTGGGCTATATCCCCTGGTACTTGCAGAATAACTACGGACTCGTCGTCACTTCTTCCGGCGGCGAATTGGTAAAGCTTCCGCTGCTCCCTCCGGCGACGAACCGCCTCATGCGCATCGGGACGTTCACGCTCAGCCCCTCGGGCGACCTTTCGGCGCGAACCGAGGAAATCCGCTGGGGCGCGCCCGCCGAAGACCTTCGCTGGCAATTTCTGGACGCCGCGCCGAAGGATCGCGCCAAGGTCATCGAAAATTTCCTCGGGAACTTCCTCACCGACTTTCAATTGACGCAGGCCTCGATCGGCAATCTCAGCCTTGTCAATCAGAGCCTCACCGAGTCCTATAATTTTGTCGCGCCCGATTACGCCAAACAGACCGGAGACTTGCTGCTGGTCCGCCCCTGCGTCCTCGGCGAAAAGGAATTGACCTTCGATCCCCAGAAGCCCCGCAAATATCCCGTCGAGTTCGAGGCGTCCACGCTGGACACCGACCAATTCAGCATCACATTGCCTCCCGGCTATGCGCCCGAGCAAATGCCTCCTTCTGTGAACATCAGCGACGCGTTTCTCTATTACAAGAGTCAGACGACGCTCACTGGCAATGTCCTGCACTACACGCGCAGTTACGAGGTGAAGACAACGTTCGTTCCCCTGAAGGATTTGCCCCAGCTCCAGCGCGATTTTCAGGCGATTTCCCTCGACGAGCGCGAAGTCGCCGTCCTCCACCACGTCTCCCCGTAAATCCCCGCCCATTCTGCGTCCATCGCCAATCCCCGCTGCTTCTGTAGCGGCGATTTTCAGCTTGCCTGCTGCAAGCGGAGCCGTCAGCTTCTGCGCGGGCGAGAATGCGCCGGGAAAGCGCACGTTTTGCGATTGAAACTCATTTGCGATCAAGAAATCATAAGTGGCGCGTTGTGAATTGGTTGCGTGCGCGGGACGGCGCATTTCATTTGCGATTAAGGCGGCACGGGCGCGCAGTGCCGCAGCGAGGTTGAGCGCAAGGGCGAGAGCGCCGGCGACCCGGCGGGACCGACGACTCCGAGGAGAAATGGACGCCGCAAAAAACGCAAATCTGTACCGATTAGAACGAGGTGCGATTGTTTGTTTTGTGTGAGTTACGCGCAATTCTAATAATTTGCTGTACCGATTAGAAGTTTGCGAGGTTTGGGCCGGGAATGCCGGGAAGCGGCTTGGGGCGAGGGCTACGCGGAGCAGGGACTCCACGGGAGTTCTCGCCGGATTTTTTGCGTGATGGCACCGAAGATCAATTGATTGTGTATCATAACTAATATATACATATATCACAAGTTAACAGGATTTGCAAGCGATTTTTTAGGCAGTGGCCCTTGCTTCCTTCGCCCCTTCCCCGGATTCGCTCCCTTCGCAGAAGCTCAGGGTAAACAGGACGAGCAGGGCAAGCGAGCGGCCCTTCGTTCCTCAGGGTAAACGAGTGGCGAGTGACTAGCGAAAGGCGAACACATCGCGCGGGTGAGGCGCGCGAAAGGAAACGGCACGGAAGGCATTGCTTATGTCGCGGCTGAAGCCGCGACCCCCTATTGTCGGAGGTAAAGCTGCCGACCCTGCTTGCAGCAGGCAAGCTGAAGGCGGGCGCTACAACGGCGGGAAACGCGCGCGGCGCGCGCGTAATACCCCTGCCGAAGCGAGAAGAACCTCAGAACTGTAGGGTGTCTGGAATACGAGACTCGGCGTTACGACAAACCGGTTGTGAACCGCCGAGGGGTTTACCCGCGATGCGGGCGAAGCGCATCGCGCGGGCGGCCTAAAGCCACGCCCCCACGAAAACAGACGTTTGACCGGTCAGCGGTGCGGCGTCCGTCGCAAGGCTCGGAGAAAACGGGTGAAACGCCCCGATGAAAAGCATCGGGGTAGACGCGAAAGGCAGGGGACAATGGGGCATGCGTGTGTGTCGCGCGCGCGTCTGCGTTTCGGCAGACTGGTTCTAGCGGGAGAGGCGTTCGCGCACGCGGTCGCTCAGCGCTTTGCCATCCACCGTCTTGCCTTCGAGGCGCGCGCGCGCGGCTTTGATCACCGCGCCCATCTGTTTCAGCGAATCGGCATCGGTTTCCGCGATGGCTTCTTCGACGGCGCGCGAAATTTCCGCGTCGCTCGGCGCGGCCGGCAAATAGCCTTCGATGATGGTGATTTCCTGCGCCTCTTTCGCGGCCAGGTCGTCGCGTCCGCCTTTCGTGAATTGCTCGACGGACTCGCGCCGCTGCTTCACCAGCGTCTGAAGAATTTGCAGCGCCTCCAAATCCTCGAGCGGGCGCATCTTCTCGATCTCTTTGTTCTTGAGCGCGGTTTTCATCATGCGCAACACGCTCAAGCGCAGTTCATCTTTTTCCTTCATCGCCGCGGTCAGTTCTTTCTGGATACGTTCGGTCAGGCTCATGTTCGCTGGATTCCCCGTGATTCAGAATAACCGGAAAGCGGATCTTTGAACAGATGCGCGCCCGCCGCTTTGCGCGGTCCCAGAGAGACGCTTGCAGCAGGGATTCAGGCGTGCGAAAATTACGGAAGCATCCCTGCGGCAACTCAGATTGTTCCGCAACGTGTGCCGAGTGGGCGGTATCGTCTAGGGGTTAGGACGCCAGATTCTCAATCTGGTAACCCGGGTTCGATTCCCGGTACCGCTACCAAACATTTTCCACGGCGCTTCCTGGGCGGCCTGTCGCAGGAAGACCGCAGCGCATATGAGCCGATCGTAAATTTGAAATCACGCAACAAAAAACGCCCACTGTCTTACTTATATGTACTTATAAATATACTAATATGGTGGTATAAGTCAGAGGAGACGCGATGCCGATGGTGAAACTAAAAGCGCCGAACGCCGACGGTCCGGAGCATTGCCGGATCACGGAGCGCGGGTGACATGGCGAATGCAAGCGGGAAAAGCATCAAGGTGCTGGCGATTGACGGCGGAGGAATACGCGGCATCATTCCCGCGGTGATTCTCGGCGAACTGCAAAGACGGATTGGCAAGGATTTGTGGCAGGCGTTCGACCTGATCGCGGGAACATCCACGGGAGGGATTATCGTTCTTGGGATCGGCACGAGGTGCAATCGCAACGGGCCGTATTCGCCGGTGCAGCTCGTGGATCTGTACCTGCAAAATGGCGCGGCGATATTCCACAAAAGCTTTTTGACGCCGATGAGACAGCTGCTGCTTCCAAAATATTCGCCGGACGCGCTGCAAGGGACTCTGGAGAAGTTTTTTCAAGGCACCGAATTGCAAACGGCGCTCACGCCGCTCTTGATCTCGAGCTACGATCTGCAGCGGCAATTGCCCTTCTTTTTTAAGAGCCACAAGATCGCCGCGAATCCGAGCTACAACTGGGAAGTGACGGAAGTCGCGAGGGCGACTTCGGCCGCGCCGACTTTTTTTCCGCCGCTGCATTTAAGCAAGGGCGAGCAAGACTACGCGCTGGTGGATGGCGGAGTGTTTGTGAACAATCCGTCGATGGCGGCCTATGCGGAAGCGCGGGCACTCTATCCGGACGCGGCGGAAATCGTGATTGTGTCTGCGGGCACGGGCGACCGGCAGGATCAGATCACGTATGCGGCGGCGAAAAAATGGGGATTGGTGGGCTGGGCAAAAGAAATTGTGCCGGTTCTGATGGACAGCGTTTCGGAAGCGGTGGACTACGAGCTGAACTCCTTGCCGGGATGCACCTATTACCGGCTGCAAGTTGCGCATTTGGAGGAAGCGTCAAGCGAGATGGATGACGTGACGCCGGAGAATCTGGCGAACTTGCAAAGCGTGGCCACGGACTATGTGAAATCGAATGCGGATGTGCTGGACGCAATATGCGCGGAACTTGAAGAAGGCCGTGGGAGCAATATGCCCGGGATTGGGCGCAGCGAGAACTGACCGCGCCATAAAAAATTTACGGGAAGCGGCGCGATCGAATTTGTAGTGCGCGGGCGGGGCGGCTACCAGGAAAGCTGTGTTTCGACGGGCGCGGAGTAATCGACGCCCTCGATTTCAAAGCCGAAGAGCGCGCGGAATGCGTGCTGAAAGCCGGCGAAGTCGCTGACTTCCCGCAAATTTTCCGTGGTGACGTTTTGCCACGCTGCGGTGACCTCGGCTTGCACGTCGGAGCGCATTTCGCGATCGTCGAGACGAATGCGCCCGGCTTCGTCGAACTTCGGCATGGCGCCTTCGGCGAGAAAATCGAAGAAGAGGCGGCGCATCTGCTCGAGAGCGTCCTCGTGCAATTTTTCCCGGTTCATCACGCGAAATAAAATGCTCATGTAGAGCGGTACGACGGGAATGGCGGCGGAGGCTTGCGTGACGATGGCTTTGGCGACGGCGATGCGCGCCTCACCGCCCCATCGAGTGTCGAGCATTTCATCCAGGGCGCGCGCCGCGCGCTCGAGATCTTTCTTGGCCGCGCCGATGGTTCCATCGCGATAAATCGGCCAGGTCATTTCCGGGCCGATATATGAATAGGCGAGGGTGCGGACATTTTCGGCAAGCAAATTTTCGGCGGCAAGCATGTCGAGCCAGAGTTTCCAATCTTCGCCGCCCATCACGGCTACGGTGTCCGCGATTTCCGCGTCGCTGGCCGGAGCGATGGTGACTTCAGTGACGTTTTCGGTATCGAGGTCGACGGTTTTGTTGGTATAGGCCTCGCCGATTGGCTTCAGGGCGGAAGTGTGGACGCTGCCGGAGAGCGGATCCTTTTTTTTGGGCGCGGCGACGCTGTAAATGATCAGATCGAGCCGGCCCATTTCCTTGCGGACAATTTCGGCGACGCTGCGCTTGGCGGCGTCTGAAAATGCGTCTTCGTTGATTGTGGCGGCGAACAAGCCGTCTTTTTGCGCGAGAGCGTGGAACGCGGCCGTGTTATAGAAGCCCGCGGAGGCGGTCTTGTTGGCGTCGGGCTCGCGTTCAAGGCAAACGCCGACTGTCTTCGCGCCGAAACCCCAGGCGGCGGCGATTCTCGAGGCTAGGCCGTAACCGGTGGACGCGCCGACGACGAGCACGCGCGCCGGACCTGCGCGCCCGGACTTCGCGTGCGCCGCAATGGCTGCAACCTGGCGCTCGACATTCCGGCGGCATCCTTCGGGGTGCGCGTTGACGCAAATGAATCCGCGCGACCGGCGCTGCACGATTTGGAGTGGCATGGTCTCCGTGCCGTCCTTTTGCAATTCGAGTGGCAAGCAAAGCAGAACCCATTCCGCAGGCGGCTGTCAAGGGACAAGGCGCGCCGTTGCGCGCGTCGTTCGCAGGCTCAGGATGAACGGGCGATGCCTGCGAGCGCCTCGCGCGAGTGAGGCAGCGCGAAAGGAAGACGTCATCGAACGGCGGGTATTGTCGCGCTTGAAAGCGCGACCCACAAGGCGAAAGCATGCCCGCCTTGCCGACGAAAATCGTCGGCACGCAAAAAGCGCGAAAGGCGGGCGCTACAAAAGCGAAAAACGCGCGCGTTATGATCCTGGAGTGGTGCTGGGGCGCGAGGGGTGAACGAAATGGAAGATGAGGAACATGAGCGCGATGATGACGAAGCAGGCGAAGCTGGCTTCGGGGCCGACTTTGCCGCCGGTGAGCCAGCGCGGGCCGTGGAAGGAGGAGTTGAGCAGATGTCCCGGCGCGGCGAAGCCACTGTCAGGCACGCCGTAGACGAATGTCTCGCCGTAATCCCAAGCGGCATGCAAGCCGACGGCGAACCAGATGTCTCCCGTGCGGCGCAGCGTGAAGCACCAAAAGAGGCCAATGAACGCGGCCGCGAGCGCGCCGGGCCACGCTTCGCCAGGATTGCTGAGATGCGCCGCGCCGAAGAGCAGCGAGAGGAAAATCGCCGCGGGCCAGAAACCCATGCCGGTCGAGAGAGTGAATTGGCTGTAGCCGCGGAACATAAATTCCTCGGAGAAGCCGGTGAGGAGAAATGCGATGGCCCAGACGAACGCGTAACCGACGAGCGCGCGGCCCGCCATCGAGACCGAGCCGAACGTTAATCCATGCAGCGCGGCGATCAGCAGCAGCGCGGCCGTGATGGCGGCGAAGCCCCAGACGATGCCTTCCCAGAAACGGGCGCGGAATGCGTTGCGCGCCGGGAGTCCGTATTGGCCCATGGGCCGATGCTCGATCTTCGACATGATGAAGGCGGCGACGGACATCGAAATTACAAAGATGGCTTCCTGAATGAGCACGCTCGATGCCGTGAAGGATTGAGCCGATGGGGACGTTCCGTGAAAGCGGAGCAGATGCGTGGCGAACGCAACAATTACGAGCGCGGCGGCGCACGCAAAGAGCATGCCCACGAACATCAGCCATCGCCATCCGGCGCGAATCCCATGCGGGCTGACGAACAACCGAGTGATGCGGTCTTCGATGCTGTCGATGCCCGTGGATGGCGGCGGGGAGGGTTGGTCGGGCATTCTTTCGGACGGTGGATTGGTGGGGGATTCCGGCATCGGGTGATGCTCCCTTCTTGTGAGTTTCCGGCTGAGATTCGAAACATCCTCGCGCGAAATGTGCGCGGCACCGCATCATACACGAAGTGGCGCGAACTGGGGTGCGGCGGCGCGGTTTGTTTCTTGCGGGTTTATGCGCGTGAGTGCGACGGCCCGCCGGCCTCAGGGGCTAAAGCCCTTTTTTTCGACACGCGCGGAACGGCCGAGGCCTCTGAGGAGAGGGAGTTGAAACCGAGCGGGCGTTTGCGCGGTTGCGGCGCTTCGGCGCGGCTGATAGAATTGATAATTTGCGCGGGTTGAATCGGGTGGGGCTGTGTTGCGCAGCTTTCGGGCATTCCCTTTTTATTAGAATGACGCGAACGGGCGCGAGGCCCTCAGGAGGACGAGTTTGGCCAAATATGATTTAGCCATTATTGGAAGCGGACCGGGCGGGTACGTGGCGGCGATTCGCGCCGGCCAGTGGGGATTGAAAACGGTGGTCATCGAGAAAGATCCGTTTCTCGGCGGGACGTGCCTACACGTCGGCTGCATTCCCACAAAGGTGCTGCTGCATCACGCTGACCTGTACGAGGATTTCAAGCGCGCGTCGGAATTCGGATTTGAAGTGAAGGATGTGAAAGTTAACTGGCCGGCGATGATCGCGCGCAAAACGAAGATCGTCAACAAACACGCCAAGGGCATCGAGTTTCTGTTCAAGAAAAATAAAGTGGAATCGGTGCTGGGCTGGGGACGAATCGCGGGGCCGGGGCGAATTTCCGTGGAGAAGGACGGGAAGAAAACGGAAATCGAAGCGACGAATATCCTGCTGGCGACGGGGTCGGACGCGCGTTCGCTGCCGGGCGTGGAAATCGACAACAAAGTGATCATGGATAATCGCGGGATGCTCGATATGCCGACGATTCCAAAGTCGCTGGTGATTGTGGGGGCGGGCGCGGTGGGAGTGGAGTTCGCGTCGATTTACAAGACGTTTGGCGCGGAGGTGACGATTTTGGAAAGATTGCCGCGACTGGTTCCGCTGGAAGATGAGGAAATTTCCGCCGAGCTTGGGAAGGCATTCCGGAAGAAGGGAATTCGGTTCGAGTTGGAAGCGGCGGTTGAGTCGGTGAAAAAGGATGCGAAGGGCGCGAGTGTTACGTTCAAGGATAAATCGGGCGCGTCGCAGACGATTTCGGCGGAGAAGATTTTGATTGCGGTGGGGCGCAGACCGATGACGGAAAATACCGGCATCGAAAAAACGAAGGCGAAGGTCGAGCGCGGGTTTGTTCACACGACCGCATACATGGAAACGGCCGAGCCGCATCTTTACGCCATCGGCGATATTGTGGCGGGGCAGCCGCAACTTGCGCATGCGGCGTCGATGGAGGGAATTATTGCCGTGGGGCGCATGGCGGGGAAAGCGGTGCAGCCGTTTGACCGCAATCGCTGCCCGAATTGCACGTACTGCGAGCCACAGATTGGGTCGGTGGGACTGACGGAGAAGCAGGCGCGCGAGGCGGGATACAAAGTGAAAACCGGGAAATTCCCGTTCGCGGGGAACAGCAAGTCGTCGATTCTGGGGCATCACGAAGGGTTCATCAAGGTCGTGTCTGACGAGAAATATAATGAAGTGCTGGGCGTGCACTCGATTGGGTCGCTCTCGACGGAGATTATCGCCGAGGCGACGACGGCGTTGCAGCTCGAAGGCACGATCGACGACATGATGGCGATGATGCACGCGCATCCGACCGTGTGGGAAGCGATGGGCGACGCGTTCAATTCCGTGATGGGACTCACGATCAACGCGTAGCGGCTTTGACGCAAAAATGAGGACGCGCGGTCTTTGAACACAAGCGAAAAAACGTGCTGGGTGGTGGATCTGGGGCTGATCGCGTACCAGCCGGCGTCCGATTTGCAGCGGCGGCTAGTGGCCGCGCGCAAATGCGGCGCAGTGCCGGACGTTTTGCTGCTGTGCGAGCATCCGCACGTGATCACGCTGGGGCGCAATGGACAGCAAGAACACTTGCTGGCGTCGGCGCAATTGCTAAGGCAGATGGGCGTGGAATTTCATGCGAGCGATCGCGGCGGGGACATCACGTATCACGGACCAGGGCAGGTTATCGGGTATCCGATTCTGAATCTCGCGGCGATTCGGCGCGACGTGGCGTGGTATGTGCGGCAGCTCGAAGAAGCGATGATTCGAGCGACGGCGGAGTTTGGAATCGTTGCGGGGCGCAAGGCGGGAATGACGGGCGTGTGGGTGGACGATGTTGCCAGTACAGCGAGTGGCGCGGAGACTGATGCAGCTGCGCACTATGCCGGCGCGGAAAAACTGGCGGCGATTGGCGTGCATTTGAGCCGGTGGGTGACGTCGCACGGGTTCGCGTACAATATCTCGACGGATTTGCGCTATTTCGATTTAATCGTTCCGTGTGGCATTGCGGATAAGCGCGCCACATCGCTCGAACAATTGCTCGGCCGCGCGGTGCGCCGCGAAGAAGTGACACCGCGAATCGTTGCGCATCTGGGAGATGTTTTCGAGCGCGAGATGCGGATTGTCGCGCGGGAGAATTTAGAAGAAGCCTTGCAGGAATACGAAGCGCCGGCAACGCACGCGATCGCGTGAAATTCATGCCCAGCATATGGACAACTCGCAGGTTTCGCGGAGCGATTCAGGGTAGGATAATGGAGCGTCGCGCAGGGAGCAGAAAATGAGCCAGCCGCTCACGCGGGAGCAGCATCTCGACCTATATTACTACATGAAGCTGAATCGGATGTTGGACGAGCAGCTCGTGCGGCTGTTTCGGCAGAACGTCGTAGTGGGTGGGCTGTATTCGAATTTGGGGCAGGAAGCGACGTCGGTGGGAACCGCGTACGCGCTCGAAAAGCGCGATTGGATCGCGCCGATGATCCGCAACGTGGGCGGATTGCTGGTCAAAGGTTACAAGCCGCGCGACATTTTGATGCAATACATGGCGCGCGTGGATTCGCCAACGATGGGCAAGGATGGCACCAGCCATTTTGGCGACATCAAAGTCCGCCATGTCGTGTCGCCGATATCCATGCTTGGTGATCTCGTTCCTGTGATGGCGGGCGTGGCGATTGGGGGACGCTACCTGGGGCAAAATATCGTGGCGATGACGTGGGTGGGCGACGGCGCGACATCGACGGGGGCGTTTCACGAGGGACTGAACTTCGCGGCGACGCAACATGCGCCGCTGGTGCTGGTGGTCGAGAACAATCAATGGGCGTATTCGACGCCCGTGGCGAAGCAGGTGCCGATTCACGATCTGGCCGACCGCGCGAAGGCCTACGGCATCGCGAGCGCCATCGTGGATGGAAATGACGTGGTTGCGGTGTACCAGACGGCGAAAGAAGCGGTGGAACGTTGCCGCGCGGGCAAAGGTCCGGTGCTGATTGAATCGAAAACCATGCGCATGAAGGGCCACGCGCAGCACGACCCCGCGGAATACGTTCCCAAGGAGATGTTCGCATACTGGGAAGCGCGCGACCCGATTGCGCGGTACGAAAAATATCTGACCGAAAATAAAATCTGGGACGAGAAAACGAAGAAGGATCTCGATGCGCGCATCGACAAGGAATTGAAAGAGGACCTGGAATTCGCGGAGAAGTCTCCGCTTCCGCCGCCGGAGCTTGCCGAGCAGGGAGTTTATTGCGACGGCTGCCACATGGTGGAAGCGGTCTGGAAGCGTTCGAAGGCCGAAGTGACGCCGCCGAAATCGAGCGTCAAGCCGGAATGGGAAGTCACGGACTTCGGCGGATTCGATTTGGCTTCGACGATGGCGAAACAATCCCCCGCCGCGGGCGCCAATGGCGGCGCGGCAAAATCCGCGCCCCGGCCCGAACAGGGATCGGGAGAACGATCTGGAAACCGGTCTGAACGGGGATTTGCAAACAGGCGCGAAACGAAGTTCGATCAAAGATCCGGGCAGAAAACGAGCGGGCAAAAATTCAAAGACCGGAAATCGAATGGCCAGCCTGAAAAATCGAGCGATGTGGCGCGCGTCCCCT
>Ga0307373_10014500_pt1 | contig 10834 bp, 7 predicted proteins | sample OX2MG_FD_202534 | JGI IMG/M metagenome (GOLD analysis project Ga0307373, IMG submission 202534) | Soil microbial communities from Risofladan, Vaasa, Finland - OX-2 | ecosystem: Environmental > Terrestrial > Soil > Coastal area > Acid sulfate soil | place: Finland: Risofladan, Vaasa | collected... | reverse complement strand
CGCTACGACCGCGGACCGCAGGGTGGCCCACACGGCGGTCGCTTCGTCAGCGTCGAGGTCTTCGAGGTCCGCGACGTGGCGGATGGGCATCACCATGAGGTGTCCGCTGGTGTAGGGGTAGGCGTTGAGGATGGCGAAAGCGACGCCGGCGGGGTGGCGCCAGACGATGTGGGTGTCCTCGTCGGGCCGGCCGCTGTCGAGAATCGAGCAGAAGACGCACTCGCCGGCCGCGTCCGACGGGGGTTGGCCGGTCACCGACTGCATGTAGTCGCTGCGCCAACCGGCCCATAGCCGTTCGAGCGAGGTCACCCTTGCCGGGCCGAGAGGCCGTGGGCGTCTATCTCGGAGCGCACAGAGGCGACGAAGGCATCGAGGGGTACACCGCGATCGGGGCGCTCTTTTTCCCGGGAGTTGACGCCGATTGTTCGCGACGCCACGTCCTCGTCGCCGACGACGAGCACGTAGGGGACCTTCTCGAGCTTGGCCTTGCGGACCCGCGCGCCGAGGGGTTCGTCCGCCTCCAGGATCTCCACCCGGATGCCTGCGGCGCGCAGCACGGCGGCGACGTCGTCCGCGTACGGTCCGTGGTCGTCGCGCACCGGCAGCACCGACGCCTGCACGGGCGCGAGCCACGTCGGGAACGCGCCGGCGTAGTGCTCGAGGAGGATCCCGAAGAAGCGCTCGATCGAGCCGAACAGCGCCCGGTGGATCATGTACGGCCGGTGGCGCCCATTGTCGGCGCCGACGTACTCGAGCCCGAAACGACCCGGCTCCTGGAAATCCACCTGCAACGTCGACACCTGCCAGCGGCGGCCGATCGCATCACGGACGTGCACGTCAATCTTCGGCGCGTAAAACGCGCCTTCCCCTTCGGCGACGACGTACGAAAGACCGGCGACTTCGAGCGCCTCGCGCAGTGCTTCGGTCGCCGCGTCCCACTCTTCCGGCTCGCCGACGAACTTCTCCGGCCGGGTCGCAAGCTCCGCCTCGAACTCCGTGAGTCCGAACGCCTTCAAGATCCGCAGGACGAACGCAAGCAGATCGGCGAGCTCGGGTGCCAGCTGTTCGGGCGTGCAGAAGATGTGGGAGTCGTCCTGAGTGATGCCCCGCACGCGGAGCAGGCCGTTGAGGACTCCGGAGCGTTCGAAGCGGTACACGGTGCCGAACTCGAACAGGCGGATCGGCAGCTCGCGATAGGAGTGCTGGCGCGCCTTGTAGATCAGAACGTGCCCGGGGCAGTTCATCGGCTTGGGGTAGTACGTCGCCCCTTCCATCTCCATGGGCGGGTACATGCTGTCCTTGTACCAACTGAGGTGGCCCGAGGTCTCGTAAAGGGTGGACTTGGCGAGATGCGGCGTCCAGACGAACTGGTAGCCGGCCTTCTCGTGCTCCTCCCTGCTGTAGTCCTCCATCAGCTTGCGGATGAGCCCGCCCTTGGGATGGAAGACGGGAAGCCCGCCGCCAATCTCGGGAGGAAAGTGGAACAGGTCGAGCTCGGCCCCGAGGCGGCGGTGATCCCTTCGCTCCGCTTCCTCGAGCCGGTGCAGGTGGTCCTCGAGCGCCCCCTTGGACTCCCACGCGGTCCCGTAGATGCGTTGAAGCTGCGGCCGGCGCTCGTCGCCGCGCCAGTAAGCGGCCGCGACCTTCATCAGCTTGAAGTGACCCAGGCGACCGGTGGACGGGACGTGTGGGCCGCGGCAGAGGTCGACGAACCTGTCGTCGTTGCGGTAGGCGCTCACAGGGCCACCGGCTGCCACGCCTTCGGCCGCGTCGGCGGCGTCGACGGCCCGGATGATCTCCTGCTTGTAGGGCTGGTCCGAGAAGATCTCGAGCCCTTCGTCGACGGTGTGCTCCTCGCGGGTGAACTTCTGGTCCTCGGCGACGATCTCGCGCATGCGAGCCTCGATGCGCTCGAGGTCATCCTCGCTGAAGTGTTGATGGCCAGGTAGGTCGAAGTCGTAGTAGAAACCGTCCTCGATCGGGGGGCCGATCGCGTACTTGGCACCCGGCCACAGATCCGTCACCGCCTGGGCCAGCACGTGCGCGGTGGAGTGGCGCAGGATGTGCCGGCCGTCTTCGGTGGAATCGGTTATGACCGCGACGGCTGCGCCGGGGGGAAGCGGCGCGCCGAGGTCGCGCTCCTCACCGTCCACCTTGACCGCAAGGGCGGCTTTGGCCAGGCCCCTCCCGATGGAGGCGGCCAGGTCGGCGCCCGTCGAGCCCGGGGGGAGGTCGCGGGTGGAACCGTCGGGCAGGGTGACGGTGATCTGGTCAGGCATGGTCGTACGAGATTACGGGAGCGACGCCCGCGGGTCGGCCAGATTCCGCAGACCCGCTACCAGGTGACACCTAGGAGGGCTGCGGCCTTCGACACGTCACGGCCCTCGCCGGCGGCAGCGTCGATCGCGGCGAGCGCCGCCGGCGTGTCGAGATCGTCGTCGAGAACGGCGCGCACCGATTCGAGCGCCGCTTCTCCCGAGCCGGAACGACCGGCCTGCCACCGCTCGAGCCGCTGTGCCGCTTCGGGCATCAACCGGTCGGTCCAGTCCCATTCGCTGCGGTAGTGGTTGGCTATGACAGCAAGGCGGATGGCGGCGGGTGGCCAGTCCTTGAGCAGGTCGTGCACGAACACGAGGTTGCCGAGCGACTTGGACATCTTCGTCCCGTCGAGGCGGACCATGCCGGCGTGCATCCAGTGGCGCACGAACGGCGAGCCGGTCACAGCCTCCGACTGCGCCGCCTCGCACTCGTGATGCGGGAAGATCAGGTCCGAGCCGCCGCCGTGGATGTCGATGGTCTCCCCCAGCTCGCGCAGCGCCAGCGCGGAGCACTCGATGTGCCACCCCGGACGCCCCGGACCCCACAGCGACTGCCACGCCGGCTCGTCGGGCGCGGACGGCTGCCACAGGACGAAGTCGAGCGGGTCCCGCTTGTTCGGGTCGTCGGGGTTGCCGCCGCACTCGGCGGCCAGCTCCAGCATCGCGGAGCGGTCGAGGTGGCTCAACTGGCCGAACCGTTCAAACGACGACACGTCGAAGTACACGCCACCGCCCGACTGGTACGCGTGATCCGACTCGAGGACCATGCCGATGAACCCGAGTATGTCGGGGATCGCGGATGTCGCCCGCGGCTCCGAGAACGCCGGCAGCAACCCGAGCGCCGCCATGTCCGCATCAAAACGACTGACCTCCTCTGCCGCCAGATCCAGGTAGTGCACACCCAGCTCCCGCGCCTTTCGGAGGATGTCGTCGTCGACGTCGGTGACGTTGCGCACGCAGTGCGTCTCGTGGCCGAGGTCGCGCAGCCGGCGCTGCAGCACGTCGTAGGCGATGTAGGTCGCGGCGTGGCCGAGGTGCGCCGAGTCGTATGGCGTGATGCCGCACGTGTACATCCGGACCGTGTGGTCGGCCTCGAAGGGCACGACGGCCCGGCGGGCGGTCTCGTACAGCAGCACGGCTGGGTTCAACCCTCCCGTGAGCCTGGCTGTTCCCGGGAGGTCCCTTCCCGGTCGGGCAGGCCGGTCAGGCGGATGGCGGCGTGGGTCTTGTACCGGCGGTTCACCTCGAGCAGCGCCGGCGTGAGCGCCTCGATGGCGAGAGCGCTCGCCAGCCCGCCGGCGTCGACACCGCGAAGCCCGGGAAGCGAGTCGATCAGCGCTATCACCTCGCCGGCCGCGGCCCGGTCGTCCGAGCAGACCATCACGTCGGCGTCGAGCTGGTGATCCAGGTCGCTCCACGGTCCGGCGGGAAGGTGGTGGAACGCTCCCACGACCCGAGAAAGCGGGATCGCCCGCGCGACCGCGACGGTGACCGAACCCGTCGGTGGGAGGAGAGGGATCATGTCGCGGCCCCACCGCGTGAGGGCGTTCGCCATGGACACCACGATCTTGCCGTCGAGCTTGCCGGCGAGCGCCGACACTGTGGTGAGGACACCCTCCCATGGCGTGGCGACGACGACGAGGTCCGCGGAGGAGGCGGCGTCGTTGTCGGCCGGGTGCAGCGCGAGGGCCCGGCCGGCCCACCGCTCGGTAAGAGCGGCGACCGTTTCCTCGGCGCGCTCGACAGCGCGCGACCCGACGAGGACGTCGTGGCCTACGGCCGCGAACTGGACGGCTACCGCCTGGCCGGCGGGCCCGGTGGCTCCCAAGACTCCTATCTTCACGACTCGCAGACTTGCACGGGCGGGGCTTTGAGGTCGATTCCGGGAAAAGAGGGACCGTCGCGCGGCCAGGACCGTCGGAGACGGTTACGGTTCGCGTGAATGAACTTCAGGTCCGCGCTGCGCGCTGCTCTCGGGCGTCAACGACCTCCGGCCCCGGCGCCGGCGCCGGCGACGTCGCGACCCGTCGCGAGCGGGCCGGCGCCCGCGGTCGAGGGGGTGACCGCCGGATCGGAAGCGATCGCCGTGGACCTCTCGGGAGCCGACGTCGACCTGGTGTTCCTCACGTCCAGCTGCCGGGAGTGCAAGCAGTGCTGGGCGCGGGCGACGGCCGCGGATGTGATCGTGACTCCCGACCCGGCGACAGACAGCCCGCGGGCGGTCGCCAGGCTCGCGCCCCCGGGGGTCACGGTCGTCATGTCTTCGCCGGCATGGCACTCCTACGGGATCACCAAGGCACCGTGGCGGGTGAAGATCCGTGGCGGCGAGATCGTGTCGTCGGGCCCAGCGGTCCAGCTGCGCTAAGCGCCCTACGTGCGCCCGGCGCGCACGGCTTCGATCGAAGCGATGATGTCGGCGAACACGCCGTCGACGGTCTGCTCGCCGTTGATGTCGACTACGAGGCCGCGGCTCGCGTAGTAGCCGATGAGCGGTTCGGTCTCGCTGTCGTAAACGTCGAGACGGTGGTCGATCGTCTCCTCGTTGTCGTCGGTCCGGCCCTCGGCGGCGGCTCGGGCGAGCATCCTGTGGCGAAGTTCGGGGCGGGACACGACGAGGTGCACAACGGCCTGCAGCTCGGCGCCGCTCTCCTGCTTCGCCCAGGCGTGCGCCTCCTCCGCCTGGCGCACGGTCCTCGGGAACCCGTCGAGCACGTAGCCTCCCGCTTCGACCGCTCGCCTGACCGGGCCGACGAGCATTTGCATCACCAGCTCGTCCGGCACCAGGTCCCCGCGGGCCACGTACCCCGCGGCGATCCGCCCGATGGCGCTGCCAGCGGCCACCTCCTTGCGGAGCAGGTCGCCGCTGGAGAGGTGGGCGATCCGGTAATGGCTCGCGAGGCGCACGGCTTGGGTGCCCTTGCCGGCCCCGGGAGAGGCCACCATCAACAGACGCATGACGGCGACCCTACCCGTGCATCTACGGCCGCACCGCTCTTTCGATCGCCTGCGGCGTCAACTCGTCGACGGTCAGGTGGCGCGCTCCCATCCTCTCAGCGAGCTCCCAGGCGAGGCCCAGCCTTGACCCGCCGCCCGCACCCTCTACGTCCACGACGACCGCGTCAACACCGGCGCGCCGCACCGCGCTCGCAGCTTCCGCCGCCGCCTCGACCGGGTCCGCTCCCTTCGGAGCCGAGGTGGCGCGCCCGTCGGTGATGAGCACCAGCAGGGGCCTGTGGGTCGCAGCGCGCGCCGGCGCCGTCGCCACCGCGAGCGCCTCCCTGATGCCTGAGGCCAGCGGCGTTCTACCCCCGGTTCTTGCCGCGCCCAGCCTGGCTTTGGCGACCTCGACGCTGCTCGTCGGGCGGAGCAGGACCTCCGCCGTGTCGCCGCGGAACGCGACCAGCGACACCAGGTCCCGCCGTTGGTAGGCGTCGAGCAGCAGGCCGAGAGCCGCTTTGGTCGCCGCCTCCAAGCGTTGCGCCGCGCCCATCGAACCGGAGGCGTCGACGGCGATGACGACCAGGTTGGCGCTTTTCACCTCGCGCACCGATTCCCTGATGTCGCCGGCTTGCACGCCCGGAGGCGCGTCGTCGTCGGCCACGCGTGCGGCCATGGCGCGGACCGTCCCCCCGACCGCGACGGATTGGACGGGGCCGTCCGGGATGCGCTCGCCGATGACGCGCCCGCGCCGCGCCTCGGCGGGCGTGCGCCGGCCCGTCGCCGGGGCGCTCTGGCGGCGGTCGCGCGCGGCTGCCAGGCGGGTGACAGCACCGGCCGGCGTTTCGATCTCCGGCCGGTCGCGCTCGGCGGCGTCGGGTGCGCCGTCGCCGTCGTCGCCGGCGTCGCCGAGGTGCTCGTCCATCGCCTGCTCGAGCTGCTCGGTGTGGATCCCGGCGGGGTCGAGCGGGTCGCGGCGCGCCCGGTGTGCGAGTGCGAGTGGAGCGACCCGTCTCACGTCGTCCGGGTCGGCCGTGTCGCGCCCTTCCCATCCGGCGAGGGCCGCCGCGGCGCGGCAGATCGTGAGGTCGGCGCGCAGACCTTCCGCCCCTACCGACGCGCAGAGGGCGCTGACGGATTCGAGCAGGTCGCCGGGAAGCCGAGCCGAGCGGGCGCACGCGAGCCGCTGTGCCAACTCGCGTTCCTCGCCGGCAAACGACGCGATCGTCTCCTCGGGGGCCTCGTCGAACTCGAGCCGCCGGCGCACAGCCGCAGCCCGGTCGCCCGGGTCGTCGAAGGACCGGACGTCAACCGCGAGACCGAAGCGGTCGAGCAGCTGCGGCCTCAGGTCCCCCTCCTCGGGGTTCATGGACCCGATCAGAAGGAAGCGGCTGGGGTGGGAGTGCGAGATTCCCTCGCGCTCGACGCGGTTGACGCCGCTGGCCGCCACGTCGAGCAGCACGTCCACCAGGTGATCGGGCAGCAGGTTGATCTCGTCCACGTAGAGGACTCCCCCGTCCGCGTCGGCGAGCAAGCCGGGGGCGAACCGCGTCCCGCCGCCGGCAAGGGCGGTCGCCACGTCGAGGGTCCCGACGACCCTGTCCTCGGTAGACCCGATCGGAAGCTCGACGAAGGGCGCTCCGCCCGGCAACAACGCCGCGAGCCCACGCGCGAGAGTCGACTTGGCACTGCCCTTCTCGCCTCTCAGGAGGACTCCCCCGATCCTCGGGTCGATGGCGTTCAGGAGTAGGGCGAGCTTGGCGTCCTCCTGCCCCACCACGGCCGAGAACGGCAGCTGCCTCATCGCGACTCCTCCCATCCCTCCGCCTCGAGCACCGCGGATCGAAGCGTCGACAACGACTGATCGCTCGCGTCCCAAAGACCCCTGTCGTTGGCCTCGAGCAGCCGCTCGGCCATGGCCCGCAGCGCCCACGGGTTCGAGCTCTCCAGGAACTTCCGGATCTCCGGGTCGCCGACGTACGCCTCCGTCACCCGCTCGTACATCCAGTCCTCCACGATGCCGGCGGTCGCGTCGTAGCCGAACAGGTAGTCGACGGTCGCGGCCAGCTCGAACGCACCCTTGTACCCGTGACGGGTCATCGCTGATATCCACTTCGGGTTGAGCACCCGTGTGCGGACCACCCTCGCCGCCTCCTCCGACAGGTCGCGCACGCGGGGCCGGGCCGGGTCCGAGGAGTCGCCGAAAACCGCCTTCGGAGACCGGCCACTCAGCGCACGGACCGTTGCGATCATCCCTCCGTGGTCCTGCAGGTAGTCGTCCGAGTCGAATATGTCGTGCTCGCGGTTGTCCTGGTTCTTGACCGCGATCTCGATGCGGGCGAAGCGCCGGCGCATGGCCTCGTGGGCAGGCGCACCCATGGCCGCACGGCCGTAGCTGTAGCCGCTCCACGCTTCGTACACGGCCGCGAGGTCCTCGTCGCTTCGCCAGTCGCGGCTCTCGAGCAGCGGGAGGATGCCCGAGCCGTACGCCCCCGGCTTGGCCCCGAAGATCCGGGGATCCCCGTCGGCCGAAAAGCCCGCCAACTCGACAGCCTCGTCGAGGAGCGCGATGACGTGAGGGAAGGCGTCCCGGAAGAATCCGGAGATCCGCAGCACGACGTCGACGCGCGGCCTGCCCAGCTCCGCCTCTGGGATGACCTCGAGCCCGGTCACCCGTCCCGACTCCTCCTGCCACACGGGCCGCACACCGAGCAGCGCAAGGGCTTCGGCTACGTCGTCTCCTCCGGTTCGCATCGCCGCGGTGCCCCACACGACCAGGCCGATGGTCGACGGGTACCGCCCCTCCTCGTCGAGGTGTCGCGACAGGAGCCTGTCGGCGAGAGCGGAGCCGACCTCCCAGGCGAGGCGCGAGGGAATCGCCTTGGGGTCCACGGAGTAGAAGTTGCGGCCGGTGGGCAGTACGTGTGCCATCCCGCGCGTGGGCGCCCCGCTGGGGCCCGGCTCGACCCACCGACCGTCGAGCGCTGAGAGGATCGCCCGTATCTCGTCGGGCGTCCTGTCCAGCGCCGGCGAGGCCGTCTCGTCTACCCACCTCAACACCGACGCTTCCATCTCGCCGGCCGGTTCGGCCTCCTTGGAGAGCAACCGCCGGCACTCCGCTTCGACCGCGTCGACCGCGGCGCGCCCGGCGCCGTCGCCGAGCGTCACCCCGAGGCGGCTGGCGACGGCCGCGCGAAGAGACGGCGTCGATCCCTGAGGCAACCGGGTCAGCGCGAGGAGCATGTCTATCCGCTCCTCCCCCGCCGGGGCGTTTCCGAGAATGTGCAGGCCGCCGCGGATCTGCGCGTCCTTGAGCTCGCACAGGTAGCCGTCGACGTGGTTGATCAGGTCGTCGAACTCGGCGCCCTCGGGCGCCTGGTCGATGCCGAGGTCGCGGTGCATTTCCGCGGACACGAGGAGATCCCAGACCTGTTTGCGGACCGCAGGTAGCTTCGACGGGTCGAGCGAGGCGATCTGCGCGTGCTCGTCGAGCAGCTGCTCGAGGCGCGTCGTCTCGTCGTAGGAGTCGGCCCGGGTCATCGGGGGGAGCAGGTGGTCGACGATCACGGCGTGGGCGCGCCGCTTGGCTTGGGTGCCCTCGCCGGGGTCGTTGACGACGAACGGGTACACGAGCGGCACGTCCCCGAGCGCCAGGTCGGGATAGCAGGAGCTCGACAGGCCGACGCCCTTGCCGGGCAGCCACTCCAGGGTTCCGTGCTTGCCGGCGTGGATGATCGCGTGCGCACCCCAGCCCTCGTCCAGCCACCGGTAGAAGCCGAGGTAGTGATGCGTGGGGGGCAGGTCGGGTGAGTGGTAGACGGCCACGGGGTTTTCACCGAAGCCGCGCGGCGGCTGGACGGTTATGAGCACGCCGCCGAGGTCGATCCCGGCGAATGCGAGGTCACCGGTGGCGGGATCGACGTAGACGTCGCCCGGCGCGGGTCCCCATGCGTGCTCGACCTCGGCCCGGACCGATGTGGGCACCCCCTCCCACCAGGCCCTGTACGCCGACGCCGGCCAGCGCCCGGGAGCCCGCTGCAGCTGTTCGGCCGTCATGACCTCGCGCTCGTAGCTGAAGGCGTCGATGAGCTCCCCCATCAGAGCGTCGCCGCCGGCCGGTATCCGGTCGACCCGGTACCCGCCGGCGCGCAGCGCCTCGAGGAGCTTGATGACCGAAGCGGGCGTGTCGAGGGCGACGGCGTTGCCGATGCGGCTGCGGCGGGTGGGGTAGGCGGAGAGCACGACCGCGATGCGCCGTCGCTCGACGGGTGTGTCGCGCAACCGTGCGAGGCGTACCGCTGTTCCCGCGACGCGCGAGACCCGATCGGGGACGGTGCGGTAAGCGCTGACCGGCGTGCCGAGGGTGTCGCCGTCGTCGACTTCCTCGTTGAAGGAGAACGGGACGGAGATGATGCGCCCGTCGAACTCGGGGATGGCCACGCGCATGGCCACGTCCATCGGCCCGAGGCCCGCCGGCGCCGTTTCCCAGTCGGCTCGCGCGACGGTCGCGGTGACGGCTTGCAGGACCGGGATGCCGAGGCGGCCGAGCGCTGTTGCGTCCCAACCGGTCCCGCCGGCTGACGATCCCCCCGACACCAAGACGGTGGTCACCAGGCATGCCGGTCGCGCTTGGGCAATGGCCTCCAGTGCTTCTACCGATCCGTCCGCGGCGGGCCGCAGCGTGTAGCACCAGATGGCGGTGACCAGGGCTCCTCTCGACTCGAGGGCCGCACAGAGGTCGTCGACGAAGCGGGTGTTCCCGGCGATGAGGTGCGCCCGGTAGAACAGGACGGCAACGTGCGGGCACCCGTCGCGCTCGGGGCTGCGGTAGTACACGCCCGTGGCCGGGACCTCGCGGGGAGGTTCGAACCCGAAGCCGGTCATGCACACGGTGTCGGACACGAACCGCAGAAGGTTCTCGAGGTTCGCCAAGCCGCCGTGGACGAGGTACTCGAATGCCTGCGCGACTGTCGCGCTGGCGACACTCGAGGCGGCTGTCATCTCAGCGTCGGGTGCCGCCTCCCCGCCGAACGCCATCATCGGCACGCCCGACTCGCTGCACCGACGGAGCAGCTCCTCGAACGGCGGCCACGCACTCGCCCCACCGAGGAGGCGCACCAACACGAGCGTGACAGCGGCGAGGTCCGGGGGCTGGTCCAGCAAGGCCGGGTTGGCCGCGCGAACAGGTGGGAAGTCCTCGGGAAGCCCTTCGACGATGGAGCGAAGGGCGAGGATCTCGCTCGGGGCGTTGGTGAGGAAGAGGATCACTGATGACCTTCGAGGATCAGCCGTGTCACCGCGTCGATGTCGAGGTGTGCTTCGAGGGTGTCGGCGATCCGGTCGGCCCGCGCCTGGCGTTCCAGGGAGAACGAGACGTCGCCGGGAGTCCATTGCTTGCCTGTTCGGGCGGCGACGGTCTGGAGGAACGCCCGGCGAAACCCGTCCGATTCGAACAGGCCGTGGAGGCTGGTACCGAGGATCCTGCCCTCCATTGCCGATGAACCGTCTTGGTCCGCGCCCTCCACGCTCATCCAGGGTCGGGCGGCCGGCGTCTCGCCGTGGTGGATCTCGTAGCCCTC
>Ga0307373_10014499_pt1 | contig 10835 bp, 8 predicted proteins | sample OX2MG_FD_202534 | JGI IMG/M metagenome (GOLD analysis project Ga0307373, IMG submission 202534) | Soil microbial communities from Risofladan, Vaasa, Finland - OX-2 | ecosystem: Environmental > Terrestrial > Soil > Coastal area > Acid sulfate soil | place: Finland: Risofladan, Vaasa | collected... | reverse complement strand
CCGGACTCAGGTATTCCCTATTAAGCGCCTTACCAATGAGTTCACCGGTTTGCATATCAGGGGTGTTTGCAGGTTCAAAATTAGGACAAATAACCTGATTCAGGGATGAAAGGATATTCGGTACAGACCTGAAGAATTATCGTACCTTGACCTGGAAACCAACACCTATGGTCAGGCGGTTTACGTCTATTTTCCTGTTGGTACTGGCTGGATCTGTGTGCCTGATCTTACAAGCATCGGCAGGCCCAGGAAATGTTTTACCAGGACAGCCCAAAGCCAGGCTGATCACTTCATTTCCTTTCCAGGAACTGAGCAACGGGGTGATCCTGATCAAGGGCTGCATTGATGACAAGCCAGACTCCCTGAATTTCATACTGGACTCGGGCAGTGGTGGCATCGGCCTGGATTCCGCCACCTGTGCCTACCTCAAGCTTCCCCTTACCCATTCCGGCAGGACCATCCGCGGTATTGGGGGGAAAAAGAAAGTCCCCTACGCCAATGATAATACCCTGAACCTTCCCGGGGGGCTCCAGGTGGACAGCCTCAATTTTCATGTCAGCGATTACGAGCTGATCAGCGAAGTGTACGGAATAAAGATTGACGGGCTCATTGGGTACAGTATGCTGAAAAGATATATAGTGCGTATTAATTATGACACCCATATTATTTCGGTCTATACCCCCGGAAAGATTAAATACGGTCATGGCGGGGACCTGTTGAAACCGATCATGTTCGCCATTCCGGCCATTCCTGCCCCGCTCCGCAACGGGGTGTCCACCGCATCCAGGTATTATTTTGATACAGGTGCCGGATTGTGCATGCTGCTTTCCGAACATTTTGTCAAGGACAGCAGCCTGCTGGCCAAACGGAAAAGATGGCAGAAGGTGATCCCCACGGAAGGTCAGGGGCTGATCGGCAGGCTGAACATGTCCATTACTGTCATCAAAGGCATGAAAGTGGGAAAATACTGGTTTGAGGATGTGCCAATCTATTTATTCAATGATATCAGCAATGTCATGGAATATCCGGAATTGGGAGGGTTGATCGGCATTGACCTGCTGCGGAGATTCAATATCACCCTGAACTATCCGGCAGGGGAGATTTACATTATTCCCAATACCCATTTTTATGATCCCTTTGATTATTCCTATACCGGGCTGGTGATTTATTTCATTGACGGCAAGGTCAGGATTACTGATGTTATGAAAGGTTCCCCGGCCGAAAAAGCCGGATTCCAGCCTGGTGATCTCCTGATCGCAGTAAACAATAATTTCAGCAACAACATCCAGCAATACCGGGAACTCCTGAAAAATGCCGGGACAAAGGTGTCCCTGATCATCATGAGAAACAAGGAGCTCCAGATCATTAAGCTGCCTATAAAAAGTATACTTTAGCTTGGGTTCAATATGCGGCTCCCGGAGATAGTGATATCCTTGGCCTTGCTGGCCTTTCCGGTGCGGACAGCCAGTCCCGCACCGGCCATGCATGCACATCCCCTGCAATATCCCATTGCCCGCATTCCCTTCTACTACGACGGGGTGCATATCATCATCGCGGTGACTGTGGATAATTACCGGGAACCCCTGCATTTCATTTTTGATACGGGTTCCGAAGTCAATGTGCTCAGTGACCGGTGGAAAAAGATATTCAGGCTCTATGCCTACCGTTCCGGCGACCTGAGCGGAGCCGGGAACGGCCTGAAAGTTTTGCCCATTACAGAAATAAAAACCCTCCATGTGGGCAGGGGGGAACTTTTGAATCAGGATTTCTATCTGGAGCACCTCCGGAATCTGGACACACACAGTGAAAGGATCGACGGCATTATCGGGTATCACCTGCTGGCCAGCTATATTGTAAAGATCGATTTCAATGACCGGGTGATCGAACTTTACAAGAAAGGCAGGTTTGATTATGGGACTGCAGGCGAACTGCTCCGGATGAGGATGAACAACTACACCCCGGTGATCCGGGCTGGCATAGCCCTCCATGAAGGGGACACCCTGACCGGCTGGTACCAGATCACCAGCGGGGGGGATTATGGGGTGCTGTTCAATTATCCCTATATGGAAAAATACCGGCTGGCCACCCCAGCAGTGCTGACCGGGAAGGATTCGGTAAATGACCTGTTGGCCACCCGGCAATTCCTGGACTTCAGACTTCCTGCCTTTGTCATCGGCAATCACTGCCTGCAGCATGTCGATGCCACCTTCTGTCCCGACGTCAATGATAACGACTATTTTCAGGATATCGCAGGAGATATCGGCAATGGTGTGTTCCGGCATTTCAACATCATCCTCAATTACGGCCAGCGGGAGCTCTTCCTGGAATCCAATGGGAGAAATTGATTCCCGGTTGACCATTATGTGTTAATTTGCAGCCGCTTGAAAATCAACTTTTCAGCAGCTGACAATGATCCATTTCAGGAAATTCACGCTGGCCAATGGACTGCGGGTGATCGTGCATGAGGACCATACAACCCCCTTGGCCGTCATGAATGTGCTATATGATGTGGGATCCAGAGATGAGGACCCCGGAAAAACAGGGTTTGCCCACCTGTTTGAGCACCTGATGTTCGGAGGTTCGGTCCATATTCCCGATTATGACGAGCCTTTGCAGATGGCAGGGGGCGAGAATAATGCCTATACGACCAATGACCTCACCAATTATTATATACAGCTTCCGGCCGAGAACCTGGAAACTGCGTTCTGGCTGGAAAGTGACCGGATGCTGTCCCTGGCCTTCAGTGAAAAAAAACTGGATGTGCAGCGGAAGGTGGTTTGTGAGGAGTTCAGGGAGCACTATATCAACAAGCCCTATGGAGATGCCTGGAAGAGAATGCGTGAATTGGCTTACAAGGTCCATCCTTACCGGTGGATGACGATCGGACAGCAGTTGTCCCATATTGAAAATGCCCGCCTGGAAGATGTCCGGGAATTTTTTTTCCGCCATTACACCCCAAGCAATGCCATCCTGGTCATCGGTGGAAATATCCGATTTGAACAAATAGAGCGGCTCACGGAAAAATGGTTCGGGAGTATCCCTTCCGGCAACAGGTATTTGCGTTCCCTGCCAGCCGAACCCGACCAGGAAGGCCCCCGCAGGGAAGAAGTGCATGGGAGGGTACCCCTGGATGCTCTGTATAAATGCTTTCATATTTTTCCCCGCCTGGACCAGCGTTATTATACCACGGACCTGATCACAGATCTCCTTTCAGGGGGCAGCTCTTCCAGGCTTTACCAAATACTGGTGAAGGAAAAAAAGTTTTTCAGTCATATAGAATGCTATCATCTGGGCAATCTTGATGCCGGTTTGCTCACCATTGAAGGCAAACTGGTCCGGGGAATCAGGATGGAGGAAGCGGAACAGGCGGTAGATGACCAGGTTGAGCGCTTATGCGCGGACCTGATCAGTGAACGGGAGTTGCAAAAAGTGAAGAACAAAGCAGAAAGTGTGATTGCCTTTGAAGATATGGCACTACTGAGCCGTACCAACAGCCTGGCATTTTATGAATTGCTGGGTGATGCCGAACTGATGAACCAGGAGATCGGTCATTATAATATGGTAACTGCCGGGGAGATCCGGGAGGAGTCCTGCAGGATTTTTAATATCAATAATTCAAGCACGTTATATTATTACGCGGAAAACGGGGAATCCCCCGGCAATCCAATTTAGATCCCAACTGATATGGTGGACAGACTGACCGCTCCTGCGGTTCTTGATTCGGCAGCCTTTGATATCAGGCTTAAACCTTATGAAAAAATAACGCTGGATAATGGCATTCCGGTATACCTGATACCTTCGGACAATCAGGATACCCTGATGTTGGAACTGGTATTCAATGCCGGCAACTGGTACGAAACCAAGGACCTGGTAGCCACGGCCACCAATTATCTGATTAAAAACGGCAGTTCCCGGCATACGGCCCTACAAATCAATGAGCGGGTGGAATTTTATGGTGCCTTTTTGGACAGATCAAGCCATCATGAACACGCCAGCTATGTCCTGCATTGCCTTTCCCGGCATTTCGCGGATCTTCTTCCGGTGGTTCAGGAAGTGATCACTGATCCGGTATTCCTGCTGGAGGAACTGGACATATACCGGCAAAACATGAAGCAGCAGTTGTCCGTAAACCTGCGCAAATGTGAATTCATCGCTAACCGGCGAATAGATAGTTTGCTCTTCGGGCCTGCACATCCTTATGGCCGGTCAAGCAGTATGGAAGCTTATGACGCCCTGCAAAGGGACCATTTGCAGGAACATTATCGGGCGCATTACACGTACGATAACTGCACGATATTTGCTGCCGGCCTCCTCCCTGAAGGTTTTCCCAAGCTGCTGAATGAATCCCTGGGTAAGGAAACCTGGAACGGAAAAAGCAGATTCGCCAAAAAGGATCAGCCCATCGATCCGGCACCAGAAAAAAAGGCATACCGGATCACCAATGATCCGCAGGGAGTCCAGGGAGCCGTGCGGATTGCCAGGCTGTTCCCCGGCCGTTTGCATCCCGACTTTCCGAAAATGATGGTATTGAACACCATTTTCGGGGGATACTTCGGTTCCCGGCTCATGAGCAATATCCGCGAGGACAAGGGATACACCTATGGCATTCATTCCCAGCTGTATCATTTCCGGCAGCAGGGTGCCCTTGCCATCCTGACCGAAGCGGGGAGAGAAGTTTGCGAGGCGACAGTCAGGGAGATCTACCGGGAAATGGAATTGATGACCGTTGAACCGGTAGGGGATGAAGAGCTTCATCTGGTACGCAACTACCTGATCGGTTCTGTGCTGGGTGATCTGGACGGTTCTTTTCAGCTGATCCAGCGCTGGAGAAGCCTGTTGCTGAACGGCCTTGATGAAAATTATTTCAATCAGTATATCCACACTGTCCGGACAATAACTGCCGAAGAACTGCTGGAGGTCGCCCGCCGCTATTTCAGGCAGGAAGAGTTTTATGAGCTTATCGTGTTCTGAGCGCCGGCAGGGGCGAGTTTTACCGTAAAGTGCCTGAGTACCGGAGCTTCCTCGGTGATCCGGTATCCCATCAGGGAAGACCTGTTGCGAAAAACCTCCAGGATCACCTCGGCCACATAATCCATATGGCTCTGGGTATAGACCCTTCTGGGCATAGCCAGTCGCACGAGTTCGAGCGGCGCCGGGATGAGTTTCCCTTCCTGGTCGTATTTACCGAACATGAGAGAACCGATCTCCACCCCGCGGATGCCCCCTTCCAGGTAAAGTGCGCTGCACAGGGAAACACCGGGAAACTGTCCCGTGGGGATATGAGGTAAAAAAGCCTGTGCATCCAGGTATATCGCATGGCCGCCGGTCGGAAGCACCAGCGGCACCCCATTTTCCACCAGCTTTTCCCCCAGGTATTCCATGCTCCGTATGCGGTATCTGAGGTAGTTTTCATCCAGCACCTCTTCCAGCCCGACAGCTATTGCTTCCAGGTCCCTCCCTGCCAGGCCTCCATAGGTCGGAAATCCCTCCGTGATAACCAGCAGGTTGCGGCACTTTTGGCTGAGGTCCCCATCCCGGAGTGCCAGAAATCCACCGATATTGGCAAATGCGTCCTTTTTAGCGCTCATGGTACAACCATCCGCATAGGAGAACATCTCCCGGACGATATCGAGCATGGAATGGTCCAAGTATCCTGCTTCCCGGGTCTTGATGAAGTAGCCATTCTCGGCAAACCGGCAGGCATCAATGAAAAAAGCAATCTGATTGCGCCGGCAGATCTCCGCTGTCTCCCGGATATTCTGCATGCTGACCGGTTGTCCTCCCCCGGAATTATTGGTCACGGTGAGCATGCACATCGCGATATTCTCCGCTCCTTTCTCCCCAATGGTCCTTTCCAGGGAATCAATATCGATATTTCCCTTGAAAGGGGCAATGGCTGAAGGGTCCCTGCCTTCTTTCGTCAGCAGATCAATGCCCGTTGCTCCGGAAAATTCAATATTGGCCCGGGTGGTGTCGAACAAAGTATTGCTGATAAAATATTTACCCTTCCCCCCGGTGATGGTGAAGAGAATCTTTTCCGCTGCCCTGCCCTGGTGGGTGGGGATCACCCAGGGCATCCCGGTGATATGCTTAATGGCGGACTCAAAACGGAAAAAGCTGCGACTGCCCGCATAGGATTCATCACCCATCATGATCCCCGCCCATTGGGCACTGCTCATTGCCGAAGTACCACTATCGGTCAGCAAGTCAATCAGGACATCATCGGCACGGATAAGGAAGGGATTATAGTGGGCCTCTTCCAGGATTTGGGTACGCTCCTGCCGGGTGGTGAACCGGATGGGTTCCACCGATTTAATCCGGAATGGTTCAAAGATTGTTTGCATCGTCCAATATTCCACATTTTGCGGGTGTCGGGGTGACCGGGATCAACTGCTGAAAAATATCTTCAGAGGCATTCCGCCAGCCTAAAAAAGATCATCCGCTTCGCAGCCTGATGATGTCAAAGGTACTTCAGGATCGGTCAGGTCATCCATAGATCGGCGGTTCAACCGGCTCGTGATTGCCCAGAAAAGCCAGGCTTGCAGCGATATCCTTCCAGATCTCCCGGTCCTTTTCCATGAATGGGATCTCTTTGCGGAAGTTGCGGTGCAGGTCTTCAAGCAGGGGCGAACTATGCAGCGGTCTCCGGAAATCCAGGGCCTGTGCGGCAGCAAGTAATTCTATAGCGAGGATTCGTTCCAGGTTCCCCAGTAACCGGTATAGCCTGGTGGCCCCATTGGCACCCATGCTCACATGATCCTCCTGCCCGTTTGAGCTGGTGATGCTGTCGATAGAAGCCGGGGTGCACAGTTGTTTGTTCTGGCTGACAATGGATGCCGCCGTATACTGGGCGATCATCAGCCCGGAATGCAACCCGGCATTGTTCACCAAAAATGGCGGGAGTTGCCTTTGCCCGGAAACCAGAAGATAAATCCTTCTTTCCGACACATTTCCCAGTTCTGCCATGGCCAGGCTGAGGTAATCCAGGATCAGGGCCAGGGGCTGTCCATGAAAGTTTCCTCCGCTGACAATTAATCCTTCTCCGGGGAAAATAATAGGATTATCCGTTACTGCATTGATTTCCCGGTCAAACACCTCTTTGCTCGTGTGGAAACTGTCCCTGGTGGCGCCATGGACCTGGGGGATACAGCGGAAGGAATAAGGATCCTGCACCTGGAGCTTGGGTCGTTCCGCCAGCTGACTGCCCTTCAGCAACTCCATCATGGCCGCTGCAGTGGCCACCTGACCCGGGTGGGGTCTGAGTTTGTGGGTTTGGGGCCAGAAAGGTTCCAGGCTGCAGTCATAGGCATCGGCAGACATAGCAGCAATGCAATCCGCCCAGCGGATCAGCCGATCTGCCTGCAACAGGCAGCTGATTCCATAAGCTGTCATGAACTGGGTGCCATTCAGCAGGGCCAGTCCCTCTTTGGAGTGCAGCCGGATGGGGACCAGACCATGATGCTCTAGCCATTCCCCTGCGGGCCGTTTTTCCCCCCTGTACTTAAGCATGCCCTTCCCGATCAGGGGAAGGGACATGTGGGCAAGGGGGGCAAGATCGCCGGAAGCTCCCAGGGAGCCAAGTTCCAGCACTACGGGATACAATTCCAGGTTATAAAAATCCACTAACCTTTTTACGGTGTCCGGATGTGCAGCAGAATAACCCAGGGAAAGGGCCTGTATCTTCAGCAACAGCATCAACCGGATGATTTCCTCAGGCACTTCCTCTCCGGTGCCTGCAGCATGGCTCAGCACGAGATTTTCCTGAAGTTCCATGAGCTGATCGCCGCCGATCTCCACCTGGCATAGTGCACCGAATCCCGTATTGATGCCATAAATGACCTGGTCCTTGCCGGAAAGACGCAGGTCCAGGTAATCCCGGCAGGATTTGATCCGCTGCAGCGCGGTTTCGGAGAGGGAAAGCGTCCGTCCTGAGGCAAGTAATCCTGCAATCTCCTTCAGATCCAGGGAGTCACCGCTGATAAAAAATGGGTTGTTCACAAGCGGAATATTTGATGCCAAAAGGTACAAAGAATTGTTGGACAGGCTAGGGGCAGCATCAAGGGACAACATTGCCTATATTTGTCCGGATGAACCAGATCAATTCCCGCATCAGCGAATATACCAAGGAGATTAATCAGGCCGACTTCCGGAATGCGGAAGAACTGGAAACTTTCCGGATCCGGTTCCTGGGCACCCGGGGAATTCTGAAAGCCCTTTTTGCCGGGATGAAAGACATCCCCGTCCCCGAAAGGAAAGCATACGGACAATTGCTCAATGAGCTGAAGGCATTGGCAGAGGAAAAATTTGCCAATGCCCGGTCAGTACTGGACACTCCGCGCAGTTCTCCGCAAAGGGGAGACCTGACCCTGCCCGGAACGGCCCCCCCTCCGGGAAGCCGCCATCCCCTGTCCATTGTGCATGCCAGGATCATTTCCATTTTTGAAAAACTGGGATTCGGTGTGGCAGAAGGACCCGAGATCGAGGATGACTGGCATAATTTTACTGCACTCAACATGCCGGCTGATCATCCTGCCAGGGATATGCAGGATACTTTTTATTTATCCAGGGATCCGGACCTGCTGCTGCGTACCCATACCTCTTCTGTGCAGGTTCGGATCATGGAACAGGGAAAACTGCCGATCCGTATCATTTGCCCAGGCAGGGTATACCGGAATGAGACGGTGTCTGCCCGGGCTAATTGCTTTTTTCACCAGGTGGAAGGATTGTATATTGACCAGCAGGTTTCTTTTGCCGACCTGAAGGGGACGCTGTATTATTTTGTACAACAGATGTTTGACCCGGTCCCCGCTATCCGGTTCCGGCCTTCCTATTTCCCGTTCACTGAACCCAGCGCTGAAATGGATATCAGTTGCCTGATCTGCCAGGGAATTGGCTGTCCCGTCTGCAAGCAAACCGGCTGGGTGGAAATTCTGGGCTGCGGCATGGTGCATCCCCGGGTGCTGGACCATTGCGGGATTGACAGCGGCCAATTTTCAGGATATGCCTTTGGCATGGGCACTGAACGGATAACGATGCTTAAATACGGGATCAGTGACCTGCGTTTGTTCGCCCAAAATGACCTGCGTTTCCTGCGGCAGTTTGCCGGAACATACTGAACTTCAAAAGACCAATGCTTTATAATCATTGCTCCGTAATGGTCATCTGCGGGGCCGGTACCATGGGTACCGGCATTGCCTATCTTGCTGCCTCTGCGGGTTACCGGGTCCTGCTGTATGACAGCAAACAGGAAGCCCTGGAGAAATCCCGGCTCAGTTTGGGTTTAACCCTTGATCAGGGTGTAGCCAAAGGGAAGTTATCTGTGGAAAAGCAGGAAGCTATCCGAAGCCTGGTCATCCACACCGGCAATTTCGGGGATTGCCGGGCCGAATTCTGCCTGGAAGCTGTCAGCGAAGAGCCTTCCCTCAAGGGACAACTATTCCGCCAGCTGATGGAGCTGAATGGTCCTGATGCAGTATATGCCACCAATACCTCATCGCTTTCGGTCACCAAGATGGCTAAAATGACTCCTTTTCCGGGGAGGTTGGCGGGCATGCACTTTTTCAATCCGGCTCCGGTAATGAAACTGGTGGAGGTGGTGCATACCCCCATGACGGAGCGGGAAGTGGTTCTCCGGATCACCGCCCTGGCCAGGGCTATGAATAAAATCCCTGTCCAGTCTGCCGACACGCCAGGCTTTATCGTCAACCGGGTAGCCCGCCCGTTCTATCTCGAATCCCTCCTGCTGGCAGAACAGCAGGTAACAGATTTTACCAGGATTGACCGGTTGCTGGAATCTACCGGTTTTCCCATGGGTCCATTCGCCCTGACCGACCTCATCGGCCAGGATATCAATCTTACGGTGAGCCAATCTCTCTTTGCGGCATTCGGCAAAGCCCCCAGGTTCAGGCCCAGTGAGCTGCAACGGCAAAAAGTAAAACAGGGAGAACTGGGCAGAAAGACGGGAAAGGGATTCTATCTTTATCCGGCCGGTGATCTGAAATCCCCAAACTGACCATCCTGTTTATAGTGGTGTATCCGGGCTAAATTTCCAATATCAGCAATCAAACTTGGTATATACTTACAGGGACAAATTAGGTATTTTTGTTTATGCTCAAAGCCTACAAATACAGGATTTATCCGACCAAAGAGCAACAGGAGCTGATGAATAAGACTTTTGGCTGCACCCGGTATGTGTATAATACCTGTTTGTATCTGCGAAAATGGTTATGGGAACGCCGTCAATCCATTAGTGCTTTTGATCTGATGAAACAATTAGCTGAAGCAAAAAAAGAAATATCGTGGCTCAGGGAACCCGACAGCCAGTCCCTGAATACGGCCATATTGAACATGGATAAAGCCTATCAGCATTTCTTTAGAGGAGGGGGATTTCCCAACTATAAAAAACGGGGAGGACATCAGTCATTTCAATGTCCTTGTAATAAGAGAGAAATTAATTGGGATAAATCTACCTTAACCATCCCGAAAATGGTGGATATTCCCATAGTCTTATCCCGTAGGTTTGAGGGTAAGATAAAAACAGTAACCATTAGTATTACCCCTACGGGGAAATACTTCGCTTCTATCTTAGTGGATAGGGAACTAAAACTTCCCGTGAAACCAATGATAGAAGAGGGAAATACCTTGGGGATCGATCTTGGACTAAAGGATTTTGTGATTACTTCCGATGGGATTAAAATTCCTTCTCCCAAATTCCTTAGACAGAAAATAGATCGTTTGAAGATATTACAACGCAGGGCTTTCCATCACCAGAAAGGAAGTGGGAAAAGGAAGAAAGCCAACCATAGGGTAGCCATACAACATGAAAGAATAACCCA
>Ga0307373_10014495_pt1 | contig 10836 bp, 6 predicted proteins | sample OX2MG_FD_202534 | JGI IMG/M metagenome (GOLD analysis project Ga0307373, IMG submission 202534) | Soil microbial communities from Risofladan, Vaasa, Finland - OX-2 | ecosystem: Environmental > Terrestrial > Soil > Coastal area > Acid sulfate soil | place: Finland: Risofladan, Vaasa | collected... | reverse complement strand
GCACCGGCTCGGGGATGTAGGAGTCGAGCGCGTCGGCCAGTTCGAAGACCGCCTTCTGGGCCTCCTCATCGCCCTCCAGCGCCTTCAGCGCCGAGCCCTTGACGATCGGCGTCTCATCGCCGGGGAAATCGTACTCGTTGAGCAGGTCCTTGACCTCCTCCTCCACCAGCTCGACCAGCTCCTCATCGTCGACCTGGTCGATCTTGTTGAGGAAGACGACCACGTGGGGGACGTTGACCTGACGGGCGAGGAGGATGTGCTCGCGGGTCTGCGGCATCACCCCGTCGGCGGCGGAGACGACCAGGATCGCCCCGTCCATCTGGGCCGCGCCGGTGATCATGTTCTTCACGTAGTCGGCGTGGCCCGGGCAGTCGACATGGGCGTAATGGCGCTTATCGGTCTCGTACTCCACGTGGGAGGTGGCGATCGTGATCCCGCGCTCTTTCTCCTCCGGAGCGTTGTCGATCTCCTCGAAGCTTTTCGCTTCAGCCCCGCCTTTGGTGGAGAGCGTTTTGGTGATCGCGGCCGTGAGCGTCGTCTTGCCGTGGTCGATGTGACCGATGGTGCCGACGTTGACGTGCGGCTTATCGCGCTCGAACTTCTGCTTGGACATCGCTCTCCGTTCTACCTTTCGAAGTCGGTTTTCTGTCTGGCTTTGCTGATTAAGTCTGGGAAGGCGTCTCGGCAGGGCTATCCGCGCTGCCTGCGGGCGAACCTGGGAAATATAGCCAGATGCGCCCGCCGTTCGCGGCTGGGGTCAGGAGGCTGCCCCAACCGGCTCGCCCGCGCGGTGTTCGACGATCTCCTCGGCGATGCTCGCCGGGACCTCCTCGTAGCGCTCGAACTGCATCGTGTATGTGGCCCGGCCCTGGGTCGAGGATCGCAGATCTGTCGCGTAGCCGAACATCTCGCCCAGCGGCACGAAGGCCTGCACGGCGAGCGCGTTGCCGCGCTGATCCTGGCCCTGCACCTTTCCCCGGCGGCGCGAGAGGTCGCCGATCACATCGCCCAGGAACTCCTCGGGGGTGACGACCTCGACCGACATCACCGGCTCCAGCAGGACCGGGTTGGCCTTTCGGGCAGCCTCCTGAATCGCCATCGAGCCGGCGATCTTGAACGCCATCTCGGAGGAGTCGACGTCGTGGTAGGAGCCGTCGACGAGTTCGACTTTCACGTCGACCATCGGATACCCGGCCTTGACCCCGTTCTCCAGCGCCTCCTCCATCCCCTGTTCGGCTGGCTTGATGAATTCGCTCGGAATCGATCCGCCCTTGATCTTGTTGACAAACTCGAAGCCCTCGCCCGGCGCCGGCTCGACGTTGATCACGACGTGGCCGAACTGGCCGCGGCCACCGGTCTGGCGCACGAAACGACCGACGACGCCCTTGACCTCCTTGCGGATCGTCTCGCGGTAGGCGACCTGCGGCTTGCCCACGTTGGCGTCGACTTTGAACTCCCGCAGCATCCGGTCGACGATCACCTCCAGGTGCAGCTCGCCCATCCCATGGATCAGGGTCTGGCCGGTCTCCTCGTCCGATTCAACCTGGAAGGTCGGGTCCTCTTCGCCCAGGCGCTGAAGAGCGGTCCCCATCTTCTCCTGGTCGGCTTTGGTCTTCGGCTCGATCGCCACCGCGATCACCGGCTCCGGGAAGACGATGTGCTCGAGCTCGATCGGCGCCTCCGGCGCGGACAGCGTGTCGCCGGTCCCCGTCTGCTTGAGACCGACGCCGGCGCAGATGTCGCCCGCGTAGCACTCGTCGATCTCCTCGCGGTGGTTGGCGTGCATCATCAGCAGCCGGCCGATTCGCTCCGTCTTGCCGCTCGTGACATTGAGGACCCGGCCGCCGGCTTCGAGCATTCCCGAGTAGACCCGGAAGTAGGTGAGCTTGCCGACGTATGGGTCGCTCATCACCTTGAAGGCCAGCGCCGCGAAGGGCGCGTCGTCGGCGGCGGGGCGCTCGCCCTCCAGCGGCTCCTCGACCCCCTTGGGGGAGGGTTCCAGCCCATGCACCGGCGGCACCTCGAGCGGCGAGGGCAGCAGCTCGACGATCGCGTCGAGCAGCGGTTGCACACCCTTGTTCTTGAACGAGGAACCGCAGAGCACCGGCGTCACCTTGGTGTCCAGGCAGGCCCGGTGCAGGGAGGAGGCGATCCGCTCATGCGGGATCTCCTCCTCCGCCAGGTAGGCCTCCATCAGCTCATCGTCGTAGTCGGCGCAGGCCTCGATCAACTCGTTGCGGTAGCGCTCCGCCTGGGCCAGCAGCTCGGCCGGGATCTCCTCGCTCTCGAACTCGGTTCCCAGCTCATCCTTCCAGACCAGGGCCCTCATCTCGACCAGGTCGATCACGCCCTGGAAGCCGCCCTCCTGACCGATCGGAAGCTGGATCGGCAGCGGGTTGGCGCCCAGCCGATCCTTCATCGTCTGCACGGCGTTGAAGAAGTCGGCGCCGATGCGATCCATCTTGTTGATGTAGGCGAAGCGCGGAACCTTGTACTTGTCCGCTTGACGCCAGACCGTCTCCGACTGAGGCTCGACCCCGGCGACGGCGTCAAAGACCGCGATCGCGCCATCGAGGACGCGCAGGCTGCGCTCCACCTCGACCGTGAAGTCGACGTGGCCGGGCGTATCGATGATGTTGATCCGATGGTCCTTCCACTCGCAGGCGGTGGCGGCAGAGGTGATCGTGATCCCCCGCTCCTGCTCCTGCTCCATCCAGTCCATCACCGCGGCGCCCTCGTGAACCTCGCCCATTTTGTGGGTGCGACCGGTGTAGTAGAGGATGCGCTCGGTGGTCGTCGTCTTGCCGGCGTCGATGTGCGCCATGATCCCGATGTTGCGGGTTTTTTCTAGGGGGAAGCTGCGTGGCATGGTCTTAAGGTAAGCGTTGGTCGTGGAAAAACGGGGACGGATGAAAAGCAAGCCTGCCGGCAAGAGCCGGGATCGGCGCATGAAAAAGGCCCTCGCGGGCCCGGCGAAACCTACGGCGAAGAAGCTGCCTGAGCGACGCGCGATGATAGCAGCGGTGCGCCGCCGCATCGTGGCGCCGCTTTCCTGGGCCGAGGCACTTACCCGGCGGGCCGATCGGCAGGCAAACCGCCTACTCGAGCGCTCCCAGCCGCCGCTGGCGCGCTGGGCCCGGCGGGGGGGCGCGCTGGCCGCGCGCTGGAGCAGGCGGATCGGGCGCCTCGCCCGTCCCGCGGCGGCGCTGCTGTTCCGCGGCCTGGCGCAGGGCGAGCGCCGGCTGCGCCGAGCCGGCGTGGCCGCCGCCCGGGCGGCAACCCGGGCCAGCGCGGTGCTCACCCCGCGGCGAGCGATCTGCGCCGTCACCGTCGCGGCGGCCGCCTGCCTCCTCGCCTCCCAGTTCGTCGCCTACCGCGCGGTCGAGGTCGGACAACCCGGCTATTCGGGACTGCCGGCAATCGCCGCGCCCCCCACCGTCGCCGCCCGCACGGCCGGGCAGGCCCACTCCTACACGCTGGTGCCGATCGCCCTGCTGGCCGCCGCCCTCGCCCTGCTGGCAATGGCCCCCCGTCGGCGCCGGTTGGCCGGCGTCGTTGTCCTCCTCGGCCTCGCCTCCCTGGCGATCATCTTGCTCATCGACCTGCCCGCCGGCCTGGACGCCGGCTCCCAGGGCTCCCGCTTCGCCGGGGCCCACGCGGTCCTCGACGACGGTTTCTACGCCGAGCTGGCGGCCGCCGCGGGGCTGGTGGTGGGCGGACTGCTCTACTATGCGCGGCCGTGCCGAATACGAACCAACTTGTCAGGAAGGGCCGCAGGCGCCCTAAGAAGAAGACGACCACGCCGGGCCTCAAGTCGGGCCAAGGAAACAAGAAGAGGGTCTCCGCCCCGCAGCGGCGCGGCGTCTGCACCCGCGTCGCGACCGTAACCCCGAAGAAGCCGAACTCCGCCCTGCGCAAGATCGCCCGCGTGCGGCTGACCAACGGGATGGAGGTCACCACCTACATCCCCGGCGAGGGTCACAACCTTCAGGAGCACTCCGTCGTCCTGGTCCGCGGCGGCCGGGTCAAGGACCTGCCGGGCGTCCGCTACAAGGTTGTGCGCGGGACGCTCGACGCCGCCGGCGTCTCTGACCGCAAGCAGGCCCGCTCCCGCTACGGCGTCAAGGCCAGCTGACGATGCCCGCGAGGAACCCGGTCAACGTCTGATGCCCCGTCGCTCCGCAGCCCAGATCCGTCCGGTCGAGCCCGACGCCCGCCATCGCAACCGGCTCGTCCAGCAGGTGATCAACAAGGTGATGACCGACGGCAAGAAGTCCCTCGCCGAGCGGATCGTCTACGACAGCCTGGCGATTGTCGGCGAGCGCACCGGCGAGGACCCGGTGGAGACGCTGGAGGGAGCGGTCAAAGCGCTGACCCCGGTGCTGGAGGTTCGCTCTCGCCGGGTCGGCGGCGCCACCTACCAGGTTCCGGTGGAGGTGCCCGCGCGCCGCGCCCGGACGCTGGCGGTCCGCTGGCTGGTCAGCTTCTCGCGCCAGCGCCGCGAGTACTCGATGGCCGACCGCCTGGCGCACGAGATCCTCGACGCCAACCAGCAGCAGGGCAGCGCCTGGAAGCGCAAGGACGACATCTACCGCATGGCCCAGGCCAACAAGGCCTTCGCTCACTACAGGTGGTAGAAGCGGCTCGAAGGTCGCGCCCGGCGGCGTCCACGGTCCTCGCCAGACCCACCTCCCCGGCCTCTTTCTAGGGTTCGGAAGATGAGCCGCCCAATCCTCGCCGTCGATGTCGACGGCGTCATCTCCCTCTTTGGATTCGACGATCCACCCGATCGATCCGAGGCGCGGTTCGAGTTGATCGACGGGATGGTCCACTGCATCTCCCTGCTGGCCGGGGAGCGGTTGCGACGACTCTCTGAGCACTACGAGCTGGTCTGGGCTACCGGCTGGGAGGAGCGCGCCAACGACTACCTGCCCACCCTGCTCGGCCTGCCCGAACTTCCGCACCTGACCTTCGACGGCGCCGCGCGGTTCGGCTCCGCGCACTGGAAGCTGGGACCCCTGGACGAGTACGGCAGGGGTCGGGCGATGGCCTGGGTCGACGACAACTTCGACCAGAGCTGCTACGAGTGGGCGCGACAGCGGCCTGAGCCGACCCTGCTCGTGCCCACCGAGTCCCAGCTCGGCCTGGAGGAGGCCCAGACCGAGGCGCTCGCCGCCTGGGCCCGCGACTTGGAGGCGGAGCGAGAACCGTCCGCCTGATTGGTTTCCGTTCCATCGGCCGAAGGTTGAGGCTAGACTGGGCCGGTGGTCGGGTTCTGGCCGATTTTCTTCCTCTTGGTGGTGCTCAAGATTCCCGTGCTCGGGTCGATGTGGCTCGTCTGGTGGGCGAGCAAGTCGCCGGAGCCCGAGGGGGCAACCGAGGATTCCGAGGGCGAGGGCTTCCGCCGCCGGCGGCCCGGGCCGAAGCGCCCGCGCGGACCCCGACGGGGTCCCCACGGCGGCGGCGCGGCGACCCCGCTGGCGCCCTGTCCGCCCGGCGGTCGCACCCGGGTCCTCAGGCCCGCTGGGCAGCCTGCTTTCGCTCCCGCCGGATCTCGCGCAGATAGGGATGGAAGTCGACCTGGATCGTGTGACGCTTAGAGGCCACGTAGCGCCTCCGCATCCTGCGTTCGGCCCCGACGATCTCCTCCCGCATCTCCCCCACTCCGGGCAGCGAGCCTCTCCCCGCGAGCAGGTCAGCCACCCACTCCGCCTGCGCCTCGGCGATCGGCATGATCGCGCCCAGGGGCTGGATCAGGCCGATGAAGTAGAGGCCGCGATGCTGCACCGACGCGACCCGGCGGTAGAGCGGCAGGCGGTTTCCCTCGGCCGCGACCAGCGCGGGGTCAAAGAAGGGGAAGCTGATCTTGTAACCGGTGCAGTAGACGACGAGGTCGATCTCCTCCTCGCTTTGATCGGCGAAGCAGACGGTCCGCCCGCCGGCGAAGCGGTCGATGTTTGGCTTCACCTCGATGTCGCCATGGCCCAGGCGCGATAGCAGCTCGGCGGAGACGGTGGGATGGGCCTCGAGCAGCTTGTGATCAGGTTGGGGCAGGCCATAGGCGGTCATGTCGCCGGCGGTCAGGCCGAGCATGCGGCCGATGAAGAAGCGCTGCAGCCAGAGCGGTAGCCGGCTCAGCAGCGGGGAGGCCGATTCGTCGGTTGGCTTGCCGTTCAGGTACTTGGGCAGGATGTAGGCGCCGCGGCGCATGGCCAGGAAGGTCTTCTCGGCAATCCGTGAGGACTCCACCGCGATGTCGGTCGCCGAGTTGCCGATCCCAAGCACCAGCACCCGCCGGCCGCGCAGGACATCCGGCTCCCGGTAGTGATGGGCATGCATCTGCTCCCCGGCAAAGCGCTCCGAGCCCCGGAACGGCGGTTCGGGCCAGCGTGGGTCCCAGTGATGGCCGTTGGCAACCAGCACCGCGCGGTAACGGTGGGTCTCCCCCTCCCCACCCGGGTCGACGCTGACCTCCCACTCCCCCTCGGCCGGCCCGACCCTGACCACCTCGGTGCGGAACCGAATCCTCTCCCGCAAGCCGAAATGGTCCACGTAATCGTCGAAGTAGGCTGCGATCTGGAAGTGGCTCGGGTAGTCCGGATAGTCCTCCGGCATCGGATAGGTCCGATAGGCCATCAGCTTGCGCGAGGTGTTGATGTGCAACGAGCGATAGGCGGACGACATCTGGTTGTCGTTTTCGAAGCGCCAGTTGCCGCCGACCTCCGACCCCTTCTCGAAGCAGTCAAAGGGAATGCCGCGGGCGTTCAGTACCTGACAGGCCGCGATGCCCGAGCTTCCGGCGCCGATGACGCATACCTTCTCCGCTGCCACGGGACAATCTACCCCGGCGTTACGCTTGCTAAGGGCGCCGACGCGCGGCGGCGCTCAGGACTCCTCAGAGGTCGACTCGATCTCCTGCGCCAGCTCCTCGAGCTCCTCGGCAAAGGACGGCCCGAAGCTCTCGACCGGAGCGTTGGGGCCATCTAGACCAAGCTCGGCCGCCAGCTCCTCCTCGTCGAGCAGGCCCTCCTCGCTTGGCGCCTCGATCGCCACCGCCGGCTCGACCGCCAGGGTGCGGTAGTGCTTGAGCCCGGTTGCGGCGGGGATCAGCTTGCCGATGATCACGTTCTCCTTCAGCCCGACCAGGCGGTCGCGCTTACCCTCCAGGGCGGCGTCGGTGAGCACCTTCGTCGTCTCCTGGAATGAGGCGGCGGAGAGGAACGACTCGGTCGCCAGCGAGGCCTTGGTGATGCCGAGGATGACCTCCTCGCCTTTGGCCGGCGTTCCGCCCTCCTCCTTGACCTTCTTGTTCAGCCGTTTCAGGTTGCCGCGGTCCTCGAGCTGGCCCGGCAAAAGGCTGGTCGAGCCCTTCGCCTCGATTCGCACCTTCTTCAGCATCTGACGGGCGATCAGCTCGATGTGCTTATCGTTGATGTCGACGCCCTGAGCGCGGTAGACCTTCTGCACCTCGGCGACCAGGTAGAGCTCCGTCTCGGTGCGCCCGCGGATCGCCAGCAGATCGGCGGGGTAGAGCGAACCTTCGTTCAGCTGCTGACCGGCCTCCAGCTTGTCGCCGTCGGCGACATGCAGACGGGTCCGGGGCGGGAACGAGTAGGAGTGCTCCTCGCCGCTGGACTCGGTGACGATCAATTTCAGCGCTTTGTCGGTCTCTTCGATCGAGACCTTGCCGGCCGCCTCTGCCATTTGCGCCAGACCCTTCGGTTTGCGCGCCTCGAACAGCTCGACGATGCGCGGCAGGCCCTGGGTGATGTCCTGGCCCGCGACGCCGCCGGTGTGGAAGGTGCGCATCGTCAGCTGCGTGCCCGGCTCGCCGATCGACTGGGCGGCGATGATCCCCACCGCGTCACCGATGTCGACCGTCGAGCCGGTGGCCGGCGCGACGCCGTAGCAGGAGCGGCAAATCCCCGACTCGGCCTCGCACTTCAGGGTCGAGCGAACCGGGATCACGACCCCCTCCTCGGCGAACGCCTCGGCGATCGCCTCGACATCGGCCTGGGTGATCTCCTGGTTTCGCTTCAGCAGCTCGCGCCCCCGCTTGGTCTCCAGCTTCTTCGCCGCCAGACGCCCGAACAGGTTGTCGTTGAGCGAGTTGTCGTCCTTGCGCAGCGCCATCTCGATGTGCTCTTTGGTCTTGCAGTCCTCTTCGCGCACGATCACGTCCTGGGCGACGTCGACCAGGCGCCGGGTCAGGTAACCGGAGTCGGCCGTGCGCAGGGCCGTGTCGGCAAGTCCCTTGCGCGCGCCGTGGGTGGAGATGAAGTACTCCAGCACCGAGAGGCCCTCCATGAAGTTGGCCTTGATCGGCCGCTCGATGATCTCCCCTTTGGGGTTGGCCATCAGGCCGCGCATCCCGGCCAGCTGACGGATCTGTTTGAACGATCCGCGCGCCCCCGAGTTGGCCATCATGAAGATCGGATTCAGCTCGTCGAGGTTGTCCTCCATCGCCTGCGCCACCTCGTCGGTCGCCCGGTTCCAGTGCGCCGTGACCGCCTCGTGGCGCTCCTCGGCGGTGATGTAGCCGTCGTCGTACTGGCCCTGGATTGTCGCCGTCAACTTCTCGTAGCGCTCCAGGATCGCCGCCTTCTCCGGCGGCGAGACCACGTTGTTCTTGGAGACGGTGATCCCAGCCTGGGTCGCGTAGTGGAAGCCGAGATCCTTGAAGGCGTCCAGCACCTGCGAGACGGCGGGCGCCCCGTAGGTCTCGACCAGGTCGGAGACCATCTCGTTGACATCGCGCTTCTTCAGTGAGTGGTTGACAAACCCGTAGGCCTCGGGATCGAAGTCCTCGCCCAGCGCCTCGGCCAGGGCGCGCTCGATCTTCTCGTTGAAGATGATCCGCCCGACGGTGGTCAGGAAGTGCTCATGCCCGGCCTGGCGGTACTCGGCCTGGTCGTGCAGCTTGCAACCGCCGTTCTCATAGACCAGCTCGGCCTCCTGGGCGGAGCGGAACACCTTCGGCCGGGAGCCATTGCTCGCCTGCCCCCTGCCGGACTTCAGCCCTTGGTCGAGCTTTGCCAACTCCTCCGCCTCCGGCCCGTAGGTCAGGTAGTAGATGCCCAGCACCATGTCCTGGGTCGGTGTCGCCAGGGGAGCGCCATGGGCTGGGGAGAGGATGTTGTTGGCCGAAAGCATCAGGATCCGCGCCTCCGCCTGCGCCTCGGCGGAGAGCGGCACGTGGACCGCCATCTGGTCGCCGTCGAAGTCGGCGTTGAAGGCGTGGCAGACCAGCGGGTGGACCTGGATCGCCTTGCCCTCGACGAGGACGGGCTCGAATGCCTGGATCCCGAGGCGGTGCAGGGTCGGTGCCCGGTTGAGCAGCACCGGGTGCTCGTGGATGACTTCCTCCAGCACGTCCCAGACCTCGGGGATCATCGACTCGACCATCTTCTTCGCCGCCTTGATGTTCTGCACCGCTTTGCGCTCGACCAGCTGGGCCATGATGAAGGGCTTGAACAGCTCCAGCGCCATCAGCTTCGGCAGGCCGCACTGATGCAGCTTGAGGCTGGGCCCGGAGACGATCACCGAGCGACCCGAGTAGTCGACCCGCTTGCCCAACAGATTCTGGCGGAAGCGGCCCTGCTTGCCCTTGAGCATGTCCGAGAGCGACTTCAGCGGGCGGTTGCCGGGACCGGTCACCGGGCGGCCGCGGCGGCCGTTGTCAAACAGCGCGTCGACCGCCTCCTGCAGCATCCGCTTCTCGTTGTTGACGATGATCTCGGGCGCACCGAGATCGAGCAGCCGCTTCAACCGGTTGTTGCGGTTGATCACCCGACGGTAGAGGTCATTGAGATCCGACGTCGCGAAGCGGCCGCCGTCGAGCTGCACCATCGGGCGCAGCTCCGGCGGAATCACCGGCACACAGTCGAGGATCATCCAGTCCGGCTTGTTGTCGGAGTGCAGGAAGGCGGAGGCGACTTTCAACCGCTTCACCGCGCGCGCCTGTTTCTGGCCTTTGGAGCTGTTGATCACCAGCTCCAGCTCCTCGCATTCGGCTTCCAGATCCACCTGTTCCAACAGGTCGCGCACCGCTTCGGCGCCCATCCCGCCGCGGAAGTACTCGCCCCAGCCGAAGGGCGAGCCGAAGCGATCTTTCAGCTCGCGAAACACCGTCTCGTCGTTGACCACGTCCTTCGGCTTCATCTCGGTGAAGATCTTCCAAACCTCCTGCATCCGCTCCAACGCCTCTTCGATGTAGGCCTCGGTGTCGGCGATCTCGGCGTCGAAGGATTTGCGCAGCTCTTTGATCAGTTTGTTGCGCTCGTCGTCCTTCATCTTGCGCAGCTGCGCCGAGGTCATCTTCAGCGAGTCGGCCCAGAGGTGGTCCTCATCGTCGAATTTCTCCTGCGCGCCCTCCTCCAGGTAGCGAACCCTCCGCTCGACCGCCTCGCTCAACTCCTGGGTGCGCTTCTGCCTTTCGGCCTCGTAATCGTCGACGACCTTTTTGACCTCTTTCTCCAGTTTGCCGATGTCCTTGTCGCGAGCCTCCACGTCGACCCAGGTGATCATCGAGGCGGCGAAGTAGAGGACCTTCTCCAGCTCCTTGGGGGCCATGTCGATCAGGTAGCCGATCCGACTCGGCACTCCCTTGAAGAACCAGATATGGGATACCGGCGCGGCCAGGTCGACGTGGCCCATGCGCTCGCGGCGGACCTTCGAGCGGGTCACCTCGACGCCGCAGCGCTCGCAGACGATGCCCTTGTAGCGGACCCGCTTGTACTTGCCGCAGTAGCACTCCCAGTCCTTGGTCGGGCCGAAGATGCGCTCGCAGAAGAGCCCGTCTTTCTCCGGCTTCAGCGTCCGGTAGTTGATCGTCTC
>Ga0307373_10014493_pt1 | contig 10838 bp, 7 predicted proteins | sample OX2MG_FD_202534 | JGI IMG/M metagenome (GOLD analysis project Ga0307373, IMG submission 202534) | Soil microbial communities from Risofladan, Vaasa, Finland - OX-2 | ecosystem: Environmental > Terrestrial > Soil > Coastal area > Acid sulfate soil | place: Finland: Risofladan, Vaasa | collected... | reverse complement strand
AGGCGCTCACTCGTTTTCCGGAGATAACTTTCGCTGCGGCAAGAAGTTGGGCGCCGTGGCAAAGGGCCGCGATGGGTTTGCCCGCCGTCGCAAAGTAGCGAATGATCTCAAGGACCTTCGGATTCAGGCGCAGATATTCGGGAGCGCGCCCTCCGGGAAGAATGAGGCCAACGTAGTCCTCAACGTGGACTTCGGAGAAGGTGGCATTGAGCACAAAGTTGTGGCCAGGCTTTTCCGAGTAGGTCTGATCGCCCTCAAAGTCATGGATGGCGGTTCGCACATGCTGACCGGCTTTCTTATCCGGACAGACGGCATGGATCGTATGTCCCACCATCTGTAGCGCCTGGAAAGGCACCATCACTTCGTAATCTTCCACATAATCGCCGACAATCATCAGCAGTTTTGCATTCTTCATCAGGGAGCTCTTTCTGGGGCGCTAAGTTAATAGCCGTTGGCGATGAGGTACTGTTCGGTGATTCCGGGGTCGTTGGATTTCTGTTGGCGTTCGGCGTACTTGGCCAGAACATCGACCTCGATATTGAGGGCAGATCCGATGGGCAGCGTGCGCAGACTGGTGGCCGCATAGGTGTGGGGAATAATCGCGACCTCCACTTCGTTGCCGCGAACCGAGGCGACGGTCAGGCTGATGCCTTCAATGGTGATGGAACCTTTATTGACGACATAGGCCGTCAGCTCCTCTGGAATGGTGATGCGCAGACGGTAGTCGGTTAGCTCGGTGTCTGCTGTGATGGCGTCGAGCGCGACCAGAGTGGCCGTGCCGTCGACGTGACCTTGCACGACATGGCCTCCGAGCGGCGAGCCCGCGGGTGTGGGGAGTTCAAGGTTCACGACGGAGCCGGGTTTTAGGTACGAGAGCGTGGTCAACTCGATGGTCTCGACGGCGAGGTCGGCGGAGAAGCGCGGCGGAAAGGCGTTGGGCTCGATAGAGAAAGCGGTGAGGCAGACTCCGCTGACGGCGATGCTGTCGCCGGTGTTGAGCTTGTGGGTCAGTGTGGGCGCGGCGATGGTGATGCGCGTGACGCCTGCGACCGGCGCTACGGCAAGAACGGTTCCGGTGGTTTCGATGAGGCCGGTGAACATGGATCTATTCTAGTGGCTCGCTGGCGACCATGGATCGTGAAGGTATCCGGCGATGCAGGCGTCCGTCTCGAAGGTGGTTCGGGTGGTGCGATGGAGCGACTGCTGGAAGAGATAGGAGGAGGCGATGCCTTCGGCGAAGGGAAGGGAGTCGGAGCCTAGCTCAGTTTCGGAGTAGAAGAGGATGGCTTTGTCGACGAGGTTCTGGCGAAGGAAGGCTCCGTTGAGATGAGTGCCGGCTTCGAGGAGGAGGCTGAGAATTTGCCGTTCGGCCAGAGCTTTGAGGACTGCGGAAAGGCTTAGCTGGTTGTTTTCTTCGGGAATGGTCTCGACTTCGGCTCCAGCCTTGCGGAGGGCTTCGATTTTTTCTGAAGGAGCGGTGGTAGTGGTGAGGATGAGGAGATCGTGATTTGCGGTGCGGACGGGCTGGGAGGTGAGAGGAGTTCGGAGATGGGTGTCGAGGATGACTCGGAGGAGGGGTCGGCGGCGGGAAAGATTGGTGCGGTCGGTCAGGGCTGGGTCGTCGGCGAGGACGGTGCCGATGCCGGTGAGGATGGCATCGGAAGCGTGTCGGAGGCGCTGGACTTCAGCCCGAGCGGTGGGGCCAGTGAGCCAGTGGGGTTGGTTGGGAGTGCGGGTTTGGGGGGCGGGAGCGAGGTAGCCGTCGACGGAGAGGGCGGCTTTGAGGGTGACGAAGGGGCGATGGTGCTGGATGAAGTGGGCGAAGGCGTCGTTGAGGTCGCGGGCTGGTTGCTGGAGGATGCCGAGGGTGACTTCAATGCCGGCGGCGCGAAGTTTGGCGATTCCCTGGCCACTGACCTGCGGGTTAGGGTCTTCGGTGGCGACTACGGCTCGGGCGATGCTGGAGGCGATGAGGGCGTCGGCGCAGGGGCCGGTTCTTCCGTGGTGGGAGCAGGGCTCGAGGGAGACGTAGGCGGTGGCTCCGGTGACGTCGTGGCCGCGTTCGCGGGCTTGCTTGAGGGCGGCGATCTCGGCGTGGTCGCGTTGGTCGTAGAGGTGAGCGCCTTCGCCGATGATCTTGTTTTCTTTGACGAGGACGCAGCCTACCTGCGGATTGGGCGAGGCGAGGGCGACGGTTTCATGGGCGAGGGTGAGCGCCCGCTGCATGAAGGCTTCGTCTTTTTCGTTGTGGAGCGGAGTTGCCATGCTCTCAACAGGATAGCCTGTCAGGCTTGCATTGATCGTAGTTGGGAATGTAGAGCAGTATCGCTTCAAGCCTGCTATCAGAAATGCACCAACAGAGGTAATGATACAAAGCAGATCCTCCGTTTCCTGCCCGGCGAGCGGAGAACTCCCGGCTGGTTTTGCCGATGGAACCGGGAAATAGCATGGATCAATTGGTTGGCATTTAAGTCGTACTTAGGTTGGATGACACGTCTACACAATGCGAATAGCATCGAGCAGTTCAACAAAATGATGACGAATCGATCGTTCAGGCGATGAGGCCAGTCGGCTTCCAGCGCGGTGCGGTTGATGGGACGCATGACCCCATTCCAGAGAGTGTGGGGCGGGAAGGATTCAGTTCAGGAGACTTATGAGACGCGCATGGCTGCTGGCAATTTTCTGTGGTGTGATTTTTAGTGCTGTCGCGGTCGAAGCGCAGACGAACTATGCTGTTTTGCGTGGCGTGGTGACCGATCCGCAACATCTTGCCATTCCTCATGCCACCGTGAAGCTGACCTCGGTCAAAACCGGGGAGTCGCGGGACGTGACGGCGAATGAGCAGGGCGTCTATGAGGCGGGAGGATTGCTTCCGGGAGCGTATTTGCTGGAGACGAAGAGCCAGGGGTTTGCCGTGGCGCGGCGGTCGCTGCAGCTTGAAGTGGGGCAGCAGGCGACGCTGGATGTGGCGCTGACGGTGGGGCCGGACAGCCAGACGGTGACGGCGGTGACAGCGGCGGAGCTGTTGAAGACTTCGGATGCGAGCGTGGGCGAGGTGGTGGACCAGCGGGCGGTGGCGCAGTTGCCGCTGAATGGACGGATGCTGGTGGACCTGATGCTGACCGTTCCCGGGGCGCACGTGGGGATGGGGGCGCAGACGGGAGATACGAGTCCTTTGTATTGGCGGCCGGGGCAGCGGTCGGCGATCAGCGTGGGGGGAAATCGCCCGAACTCGAATTATTTCCTGCTGGACGGAGCGACCAATACCGACCCGACCTTCAATACGCAGAACTTCAGCGCGTCACCGGATGCGGTGCAGGAGTTTCAAGTTCAGATTGGAAGCTACTCGGCGGAGATGGGCGGCGCGGGTGGCGGACAGGTGAACATTGTGACGCGGTCGGGCGGGACGCGGCTGCATGCGACGGCTTATGAGTTTCTGCGCAACGGATCGTTGGATGCCCACTCGTTCAACGACATGGGCGGGACGAATCACCTGGTGCAGAACAACTTTGGCGGCTCGCTGAGCGGCCCGGTGCTGCCGGGGAAGAAGACGTTCTTTTTTTTGAACTATGAAGCACTGCGACATGTTCAGGCAGACACGATGACGATGACGGTGCCGACGTCGGAGGAGTCGGGCGGCGACTTCAGCATGAGCGGGGTGACGATCTACGATCCGGCGACGACGGTAGCCAATCCGCATTACAACCCGGCGCTTCCGGTGAGTCGGCAGAACCCGCAGTTCACGCGTCAGCCGTTTCCGGACAACGTCATTCCTGCGAGCAGGCTGAGCCAGGTGGCGGTGACGATGCTGACGAAGTATGTGCCCCAGCCGAACCTGATGATGGGCATGGGGGGTGGGATGACCATGATGGGGCAGCCGACGGTGGTGGGTTCCGGCAACGACTCCAACAACTATCTGGATGTACGCAACGAGGTCCATTACACCGATCAGGGGACGGTGCGGCTCGACCGGCAGTTCAATGCCAGCAATACGGGATTTGCGCGGTACAGCGCGGGCGGCGAGCATGGGTTTATGCCGGAGAATATGCCGGGGTTCGGCTACCTGCATGACAATCTTTCGCAGCAGGGGATGGGGTCCTACAGCCACGTCTTTACGCCGTCGCTGCTGAATGTGGCAACGGTGGCGGTGTCGCGGTTGAGCATGAACCATACGACGGAGAGCGCAAATAAGAACGACATTACAGGCGAGTTGGGGATTACGGGGGTAGGATTTGGAGGACCGGGTGCATGGGGAGCGCCGTACTTTGCAGTACAGGGATATTCGCCGATCGGCGACAGCTTTTCGGCGACACCGATGCACTCGTGGGACACGCTGGTGGAGGGACGCGACACGCTGACGTGGCTGTTGGGACGGCATAGCCTGAAGTTTGGCGGAGTCTATCAGCGCTTTATCTGGCCGATGTGGGGTTTTTTCCAGAACCGTGGCTTCTACCAGTTCACGAACGGCTTTACGACCGACATTGGAGCGAACGATGGCACCGGCTCGGCATTGGCGAGTTTTCTTCTGGGTCTGCCCGCAGTTCGCCAGCGGCAGGCGGGAATTCCGCAGATGAACCTGAGCCAATGGTACGGCGATGGATATGTGCAGGACACCTTTCGGCTGACGAGCAACACGACGCTCGACTATGGCGTGCGCTATGAATATATGAGTGCGCTGATTGATAGGAGATATACCAACACTAACCTGACATTCGCATCCGATGGAACGCCGAGTGTGTTCATCGGTGGACAGAATGGAATGCCGAAGGGGTTGATGTATCCCAACCGGGCGAACTTCGCGCCGCGCCTCGGGATCTCACAAAATGTGCCGGGCCGGGGACTGGTTCTACATGCGGCGTATGGAATCTTCTATACGCCGGTGGACATGAATACATGGTGCAACCAGCGGCATAATGTGCCGTATACGTTCCCGGAGACCAACCAGAGCGACAACTTTACGCCGTCGATCAACGGCTTCAATTTCGCCCCGGCGGTGCTGGGCAAGACCGTAGTCAGCTTTACCGCGATGGAGACGCACCCGTCGCCGCAGTACATCCAGCAATGGAGCGCGTCGATGGAACAGAGTCTAGGGAAGAGCACGGTCGTCGAGATCGGCTATCTGGGCTCGGGCGGATTCCACCTGCAACGCTCGCATCTCATCAATAACGCGCAGCCGGGGCCGGGAGCGATTCAGCCGCGGCGGCCATTCAAGCAGATCAGCTTCGTTCCCAATTCGGTGATTCCTGCTGACGTGACGGTGGCGAGTACGACGTTTGGCGTGAGCACGATCAATCTGCTCGAGAATTCGGCACAGAGCTGGTACGACGCGGGATATGTGAACGTGCGGCGGCGGGCAGGAAGGGGATTGAGCTTCCTGGCGAACTATACCTGGTCGAAGAGCTTGTCGAATGCACCGGATTTTCGTTCGCCGATGTTCGAAGCGGCGATTCCGCAGAATAATAACGATCTGGCGGCGGAGAAAGGCCCGGCGTGCGATGTGCGGAATCGCGTTGCGCTGAGCGCGGTATACGACGTGCCGGAGTGGGGAAGGAGCCGATTGACTCGCGCCGTGACCACGGGCTGGCGCACCTCGGCGATCTTTCAGGCGCAGAGCGGGTTTCCGCTGACGATCTCGGTATTTGGCGATACCGCGAATGCGGGCACGGCGCTGGGTGAGAATCCCATACGGGCCAATGTTACCGGCAAGCAGGTCTTTGCGCCGGGGACGAGGAATGCGACGAACTGGTTCAATCCGGCGGCGTTCGCGGCTCCGCCAGCCTATACCTTTGGCAATGCCACCAGAAATTCAGTTGTGGGGCCAGGGATGGAGACGACCGATGTGAGCGTGGTGCGCAGCTTCGCGCTGGGCGAGCTGATGAGGCTGGAGACGCGAGGCGAGTTCTTCAACGCGCTGAACCACACCAACCTGGGAACGCCGAACCGGTTTGTGAATACGGCGGGGTTCGGGTCGATCACCGAGGTGACTACGCCCGGACGAGAGATCCAGCTGAGCGCGCGGCTTTCATTCTAAGCATTGAATCTGGGGCCTTTGCTGGTGGTGGCGGCAAAGGCCTAAATATTTAGGTTGACAGATGCCAATGTTCGGTCCTAAACTCCTATTTGTTTAGGAGATGCGATGGTCGGACGAAAAAAAGGGACGAATGCTCTTACTCCGCTTGAGCTGCAGATTATGCAGGTGCTTTGGAGCGAGGGGCCGAGCAATGTGCAGCATGTGCAGAAGAGCCTGCTGCCCGGCAATGAGCTGGCTTACAACACGGTGCAGACCATGCTGAACGTTCTGCACCGCAAGGGAAGGGTGGGACGCTCTTTGGAGGGGCGGGCTTTTGTCTATAGCCCGGTCGCCTCGAAGGAGACGGTGCTGGGGCAGGCTGTGCGTGATCTGGTCGAGCGCATGTTCGGCGGGTCTTCCGAAGAACTGGTGATGAGCCTTGTCAAAAGCCGCCAGGTCGATCTGGAGCGGATCGCGGATCTGAGCCGGAAGATGGCGCAGGAGAGAGGAGAACAGGATGAGTAGCGTCTCTGGCTTTGTCGTCTCTTATCTGGTCAACGCTGTTTGGGAGGTCGTCCTGATTGCCGGGGCGGGATGGCTGGTGAGCCGCCTGGTCAAAAGAGTTGGCGCGCAGGCGGAGCATTTTGTGTGGGTCTCGACGCTGGGGCTTGCGATTGTGATGCCGGGGCTGCCTTTGCTTCGGTGGTTGCTGGCGTTGCTGTATGTTCCCCATGCGGCTGGCGGGAGCTCTTCGATCGTTATTGCTGCCGCCCAGGATGGCGGCCTGATTTCGCGAAATGTTTATACGCTGCCTGAGATTTTTGTCGTGTCTTTGCTGGCGCTCTATTTGGGGGCGGTGCTCTACTTTGCGGTGCGGCTTGGGTGGTCGTTCCGTTCCGCGGCACGGTTGCTGAGGCAGGCGCGTCCTCTCTTGCTGACGACGGAGCAGGAGGAGGTATGGCGGAGTTGCAGGCGAGCGTTCTCGGTGGATGCGGCTCGGATGCTTGAGTCTTCGCGCATCGCGGGTCCGGTGACGCTGGGGCTGCGGGAGCCGGTGCTGCTGGTGCCGAGCGACTTTGCCGCGGAGTGTTCGGCACAGGACCTGCTGGCTGCGCTCGCGCATGAGTGCGCGCATATAAAGCGGCGCGATTTTCAGAAGAACCTCTTCTACGAGATTGCAAGCCTGCTGCTGGTTTTCCATCCCGTGGTGTGGATGCTGAAGTCGCACATCGCGCAGACGCGCGAGATGATCTGCGATGGCATGGCCACGGATGGGCCTATCGATTCGCGCAGGGATACGGAATCTCTGCTACGGCTCGCGACCATGGTCGCTGTGGGCTCGCGAGCTTATCCCTCTCACGCCATCGGGATCTTCGATGCCAACATTCTGGAGAAGCGAATCATGATGATGAATCTCAAGAAGCCACGCGTCAGCTCCGCGATGAAGTATGGTCTGGTGATTCCGGCAACGGTGTTCCTGCTTTCGGTAGCCGTGGGCGGGGCGGCGATGGCTGTGGTGATTGAGCCGCCAAACTCTACTCAGACAGCCGATCGGGCGCAACCGTATGGGCAGGTCTACCACCTTGGCAAAGACGTGACTGCGCCTGTTGTGGTCTGGTCTGTGGAGCCTGAGTATCCTGAGGCTGCTCGAAAGGCGAAGGACAGATTTGGAGGGACGTGTCTGATTGGACTGGTTGTGGACTCGTCGGGGATGGTTCACGATGTTCACGTCAAGCGTTCGCTTCGTCCTGACTTCGATGCGAATGCGGTCAAGACTGTTGAGCAATATCGCTTCAAGCCTGCTACGCGAGCAGGAAAGCCGGTAGCAGTTGCGCTGAATATAGAAATTAATTTTCAGAAGTTTTAAAGAGGATGTTTGGATTTCGGGTGCGGCGTTGGATGGATGCCGCGCCCGAAATTACTTTGCGCCGGGATGGGCTGCGATGAGTGCGGGCAGGATGATTCCGATCATGATCTTGTTGGGGGGCGCGCCGTTGGAGTTGTAGTCGCCAGCCGTGAAGACGGCTACGAAGTCGTATTGCGGGAGGATGTAGATCTTTTGGCCTCCGTTGCCCTGCGCGGCGCTCATGGTCACGCGCTGTACGCCGCTGGGTGTGGTGACGTTCAGGTAGGGATGCCACCAGAAGTAGCCGTAGTCGGTGCCGTCGACCTGGCTTTGTGTGGCGAGAGATGACCGCACCCACGAGGAAGAGATGACCTGATGGCCTTTCCATTTTCCGTTGTCGGCGAAGAGGATGCCGAGCTTGAGCATGTCGCGTGGGCGGAGATGGATCTGCGAGTACTCCTTGTTGGCGTTGGTCAGGTTGTAGTTCCATGTCCAGTTGTTGCGCGGGATGCCTAAAGGAGCGAAGAGATTCTTCTGGGCGAAGTCGGGAAGCTGCATGTGGGTTGCGTTTTCGGTCATGCGGCCTACGACAGCGACGCCGCCGGAGCAGTAGAAGCCCTTGCTGCCGGGGTTATTGATTATGGGGAGATCGAGTGTGGCCTTGACCCAGTCGGACTGGTCGTCGATGACGGTTTCGCGACCCGGAGAGGTGGAACTGTGGTCGTTGCAGTCGAGGCCGGAGCTCATGGAGAGGAAGTTGCCGAGCGTGATCGCCGATTTGCGCGGGTCAGGATTTGCGTAGCTGGTGTAGCTCATGTGAGGGAGCACGGGCTCGTTGGCTCCGGTGAGTGCGCCGCGATCGATGGCGATGCCGGTGAGCGTGCTTACAACTGATTTGGTGGCGGAGCGGAGTTGATGCTGGCGAGCGGCGTTGTAGCCGTAGAAGTACTCCTCCATGACGAGGTGGCCGTGCTGGTAGAGGAGGACGCTGTGGACGTCTTGGTAGGTGCCGTCGAGGATGCCTTGCACGATGGCGTCTGCTGTGGCTTCGCCGAGGTCTGAGTGGGTGATGCTGGCGACGGCGATTCCGTCGTGGAGATCGGCGGGCAGGTGGTAGTGGTAAGTGTCGCCTTTGCTCTGTGGCCAGGGATGGGCGAGGGCGGCGGACTCTGGCGTGATGGAGAGTGAGATGCGCGGATGGAATTGACCGCCTTCTTCGTAACCGGTTACTTTGCCGCTGGCGTCGCGGAGGAAGGGGATCTTTTCGCCGGTGAGGGTGGTGAATTCATCGGCTTTCGAGGGAAGGAGCTTGTACTTTGCGTCATCCTGGACGGCGAAGAGTTGGTCGCCGGCGACGATCTCGAGAGTGTGGCCGGGATGGTCGGTGTACGTTCCCTGGTAGTCCGACAGAGGCGCTTGTGCGTTGACATTTTGCGAGTTGAGGCTTGGGGTCAGCAGGGCGAGCAGGAGTGCGAGTGTCGCGTAACGCATTCGGTCTCCGGGAATGGATGCAGAGTTTGGAGCGACCAGTCTATCTGTATTGCGCGGTGACGACGTTACAGGGTGCGTTTGAAGAGGGGCGTTGCTATCAGGAGCGCGCCTATGCCGAAGGCGAAGAGGAAGAGGATGTCGGGATAGATGGCGGTGAAGCCTCCGTCTTTGAGCAGGATGGCTTTGAAGCCGTGGACGGCGTAGGTGAAGGGATCGACGTCGGCGATGGCGCGCAGCCACGGGGGGAGGCCGGAGACGGGCGAGATGGCTCCGCTGGGGAAGAAGAGCAGGGTGTTGAGGACGCCGAACATGGCGCGAGGGACGAGCGGGTCTTCTACGCGCACCATCATCAGGAACATCATGCCGTTGAAGGCGACCGAGGTGGCGACGATGAGGAGTGAGAGCTGCAGAAGCGCCATGGGGTTGAAGATGGCTCCAATGCCTGCGAAGAGCGAGCCGATGACGGTGAGGCAGATGCCGGAGAGGATGGCTTTGATGGAGCCTGCGAGGTTGAGGCCCATGACTAATTCGAGCCGCGTGATGGGAGTGACGAGGTAGCCCTCGTGGACGCCGCGTGCCTTGTCGTCGATGTACAACATGCCGCCGCCGATCATGACGGCGACGTACATGGCGAGGGAGATCGAGCCTGCGAGGAGGTACTTCATGTACTCGACGTAGGGGTAGAGCTCGACGATCTTGAGAACGACCTGTTTGACGACGAGTGGCTGGATGATGGGAGCGTTGAGCGCGTCGACGAGGGACTGCATCTCGGCCTCGAGAGAGTCGCTCATGACCTGGTCGGTGTTGTCGACGACGAGACCGATGTTGGGGGAGTCGCCTGCGAGAACCCGGCGGGAGTATTGCTTTGGGATGATGACGGCGGCGTCGATCTTGCCGGTGCGCACGTCTTCGCGGGCCTGCACCTCGTTGGTGTAGGGGACGGTGGTGAAGGTGCGGATGTTGGCGGCGATGGCGTCGAAGGCTTCGTGAATTTTGAGCGACTGCGAGCCGTGGTCGTAGTCGACGACGCCCATGCGGGCGTTGCGGATCTTGCCGCCGAAGGCGTGGCCGAGGATGAGCAACTGCACCAGCGGCAGAGTCATCGAGACCATCATGAGGGCGGGCGAGCGGAAGAACTTTCGCATCTCGCGTTCGACGATTGCCATCATTCGGTTCATGGCTGCATCCTGTTCATGGCTGCATCCTGTTCATGGTTGCATTCCGGGCCGCGGCGGCATGACGAAGGCTGCCGCTTTGACTGGTTCGTCGCGAAGTGCGCGTCCAGTGTAGTGGACGAACACGTCGTCGAGGGTGGTGTTCTGCACGCTAAGGGACTTGATGATTTCACCGCGGCTGGCGGCCATCTGAACCAGCTGCATGGTGGTGAGCGAGCCGCTGGAGGTCATGATGCGGTACATGCCGGAACTTTGCGATTCGACTGACATGACATCTGCGAGTTTCCTTAGACGCTCGGGCCACTCGGTGGACTCG